>Ga0256832_1001979_pt1 | contig 13938 bp, 12 predicted proteins | sample 134614metaG_FD_190534 | JGI IMG/M metagenome (GOLD analysis project Ga0256832, IMG submission 190534) | Hydrothermal vent microbial communities from Lau Basin, Pacific Ocean - 134-614 | ecosystem: Environmental > Aquatic > Marine > Hydrothermal vents | place: Pacific Ocean: Lau Basin | collected...
CCGCACTGGGCTTATCGTCATGTGGCGGTAGTAGCAGTACAGTATCAGGTAATAATTCTGGCAGAGGTACTGGTGGCGGAACTGGTGGCGGTACTGGTGGTGCTACTGGTGGTGCTACTGGTGGTGGTGGTACTGGCGGAGGTACTGGCGGAGGAAACAGTCTATTTAATAAGCCTTTAATTATCCCTGAAGAACATAAAGGGAAAATGGTTAATGGTCGCCTATTTTATGATCTAACACTACAAAAAGGTACAAGCAATTTCCTTGACAATGCAAGCACCGCAACATGGGGAATAAATGGTAGCTATCTTGGCCCTACATTACGTTTAACAAATAATACAAAGGTTGATATTCGCTATAAAAATCAATTAGGTGAAGATACCACTATGCATGGTCATGGAATGCACGTTCCTGCAAAAATGGACGGTGCTGCACATCAAATTATTAAATCGGGTCAATCATGGACAGCCTCTTATAAGGTCAATCAACATGCTTGTACAAATTGGTATCATCCGCATTTAATGGGAAAAACAGCAGAGCATGTTATGCATGGCTTGGCGGGGTTAATTATTATTGATGATGACAATAGTAAAACACTCGATTTACCAACAAACTATGGTGTTGATGATATCCCTCTTATTATCCAAGATCGCCGTTTTAATAGTAACGGCTCTTTTGATTATGCTCCTTCGCGTAGAGAAATGATGCATGGATGGAAAGGTGATACTTTCTTGGTGAATGGTGTGATCAAGCCCTATATTGAGGTTGAAGCGAAACAAATTCGTTTTAGAATACTTAATGGCTCTAACGCACGCATTTATAACTTCGCCTTTGCTTCAGGAAGATCATTTAAACAAATCGCTACTGATAACTCTTTTTTAGAGTCTCCTGTCGAGCTAACAGAGCTAAGGCTAAGTCCCGCAGAGCGTGCCGAAATTATCGTCGATTTTAGTCATGACTTAGGCAAGTTTGAGATATTTAAAGACAAGAACAGTGGCAAAGAGTTGTTTCAAGTCAATATCAATAAGAAGGCTATTAAAGCAAATGCACTCCCAACAAACCTTATCTCGCTGCCGTCATTAAATCCTAGCGATGCAGTTAATACTCGATCCTTCACATTATCGGGCAGAATGGGACAACTACTTATTAATGGTCAATCAATGAATATGAGCGTCATTAACGAGACAGTACCTATTAATGCGGTAGAGATATGGGAAGTCACTAATAATATGATGATGGATCATAACTTCCATATTCATGCGACTCATTTCCAGCTTCTTGAACGTAATGGTAGTGCAGCTAATGTGCCAGCCAATGAAAAAGGCTTTAAGGATACGGTGTATATTCCACCGAATGAGTCTGTCAAATTTATTGTAAAAATGACAGATTATACCGATAGTAACAGCCCTTATATGTATCACTGCCATATCTTAGAACATGAAGATTTAGGCATGATGGGACAGTTTGTAGTGGTCTAATATAGTACTCCAACCACCTAATAATGATAGAAACAGGGTCAAAAACCCTGTCTCACAAAAAACAATGAGCTAAATAAGGAGGGAATTAAATAATTACTAATCTTTCAGTGTATCGATATCACAAACAGGTAAATTTTGTATATCAACAATAGGAGAAATTTTATCTGAACTTGCAGAAACAGCCATATAAGAAGAAATAACTCCTAAAGCTATTACATAAAAAAGACCTTTAAATACTTTGATTCTTAATTGATTTTTCACGATGTTTACCCCTGTCAGATTTAATTTGGCGGCATATTAGCATATAAATATATTCTTACAAGCATATATTTCAATTTAAACACAAATAGGACAGCAATAATGAAAACATATTTAAAAATACTAACCACTTCGACCTTAGTAACATTATCGACTTGGGGTGCAATTAGCTTTGCACACTCCGAACATTTCACTAAAAATACTCGTTCTGCAGAACAATCATACGACTTCCGTACAGCTACTATGACGGTCTACAAATGGTATCTCAGCCCAATGGGAGCAATGGTTAAGGGTAAAACTGAGTTTAATGCGAAAGCCTTTGCACAATATGCCGATGGTTTAGCAACAGCATCACATCTTAATTTAATGGAAGGCTTTCCTAAAGACTCAGGAGAAGATCATGTTGATGATAGCGATGCAAAAGAAGCAATCTGGAAAAATATGAAAGACTTTGCAGCAAAATATGAAAGCCTTAAAAATGAAGCTAAAGCTTTAGCCAAAGTCTCCAAGACAGGAGATGAAGCCGCTATGAAAGCACAGTTCAAGAAAACGGCGGGTGCTTGTACTGCTTGTCATAAAAAATATAAAACGAAGTAAGTACTCGCGCAAAATTAATCTAGCAACTTAGGTAACTACTCAGCTTGTACTCTATTTTGTTCGATTTCAAGGCGAAAGGGCGAAGTTTGTGCGTATAAATGAGCACTTTTAACCCAGAAATCTGGCAAAATAAATGCAAGCTGAATTATTACATTTAAGATAGCCAATTTACTGTAAACAGCATTTTTTATACTTTTTACCACTGCCACAATAGCATGGATCATTGCGCCCTATTTTTGCTACAGGCTGGATGGCTTCTAGTTTTGCATCTTGCTCTGTTGTGAGTTTTTTAATTTCACTCATTGCTTGACCATTTATACCGACACTTGTGAGAAGGGTTGGTAATAGCTTCCACGCTTTATCGACACTCATCAATTGCTTTTCTTTTTCAAGCTCTTTAGGATTTTTGCTAAAACTCATTAATGCAAAGAGTAGCATATTAATCATCATATTAACTTTTGAGTCACCTGTTTGTGGTGACGCTATTGCATTATCCCATACATCTTTGAGCCAAACATAGCCTTTTAAATAACCTGAACAATATTCGATAAGTGCTTGACTAGCACCTGTATCAGCGGAATATTGACAAGCATCGGGTAATATCACCATTTCATTTTTTAGTTGGTCATTAAGATAATCCCATAAGCTGCGGATATTATAAGTAAATGTCTTGCCTAATTCGGGAGACGAAAAATCAGGTAATTTATTTTCTTTAAATAATAAGGGTTGCCACTCAACAGGACTGAGTTTTTCTGGAGAGGATGCTATCGCCAGCACAAAACCATAGGTTTGATAATGCCCTATACTTGTGGCTTTAATTTCGAGATTATCTGCAAATAAATCAGCAAATAAGCCTGCTGAAAATTCTAATGCTTCTGATGACATATCTATTTCCTATTTCTCAAATACTGCGATTGACTCAACATGCGCGGTATGCGGGAACATATCCATAATACCTGCACCAAGCAATTTGTAACCATGCGTATTTACTAAAGCATCGGCATCACGCGCTAAAGTACCTGGATGGCACGAGACATAGACGATACGTTTTGCACCCAATTTACCAAAATGTTCAATCACTTCTTTTGCTCCAGAGCGAGGTGGATCAAGTAAAATACAATCATATTTTCGTTTTAACCAAGGCTCGCCTTTCATATCGCCCATTAAATTGCAACTGTAATATTCGGTATTAGCAATATTATTGGCTAATGCTGTTTGACGCGCACGAGCGACCATAATGTCATCACCTTCTACTCCTGTAACCTGCGCTGCTTTGCGAGCAATCGGTAACGTAAAATTTCCTAAACCGCAAAACAAGTCGAGCACATGCTCACTGCCTGTTAGTTGTAATAGTTCAACTGCACGAGGTACCATTTGACGATTGATACTGCTATTTACTTGGAAGAAATCTTGTGGACCAAATAAAACTTTTGTATCAAAATCCGTATGTTCATAGAACAATTCAGCGGTTTCTGGATATACCAAGTGGACGGTATTAGGGCCTTTTGGTTGATAATAAAGTTGATAGTCATGCGCTTTGGCAAAATTAATCCACTTTTCATTATCACTATCAGATAGAGGCTCTAAATGTCGTATTATCAAGGCTGTCGCATTGTCACCGACAGCAACTTCTATCTGCGGTAGCTGCTCTTTGGCATCCATATCAAAAATAAGCGTTTGAAAGTCTTCTATCTTTTCACCGATACTAGGATGAAGCACTTCGCAGTGTTGCATATCTGCCAAAAAGCCCCCCTGCTTCTCTCTAAAACCCACTAAGACACGTCCTTTTTTACGCACATGACGCACACCTAAACGTGCTTTACGACGGTAGCCCCATTTATCTCCTGTCATTGGCTCAAACACTTCAGCAGGTGTTACATGACCAATATGCTTCAAGGCATCTAGCATAGATTGTTGTTTATGCTTTATTTGAGCGTCAGCATCAAGATGTTGTAAGTTACACCCCCCACATATACCAAAGTGGGGACATTTTGGCTCTACACGTTCATTCGATGCTTCTAGCACCTCATGTACAGTACCTTCATCATGGCTACGACGCTTAGAGGTATAGATAAACCTGACTTTCTCTCCAGGCAATGCACCATCAATAAAAACAGCTTTCTCATCAATATGTGTTACACCTTTTCCATCTTGACTTAAAGACTCTATCGTTGCTTCAACGGGAGTTTGGGGGAGTTTTTGCTTACGTCTTCTACGTGCCATGAAATATCTCTAAAAATAAAATAGAGCATAATCTAAGCAGTTACTGATTATGCTGAGTAGTTACAAAATAAATACTTTGATTTTGGGGAAACTAAAAAGCCAGCAATAAAGCTGGCTTATATCTTTAGTGATTATAAGTACCCGCGCAAAATTAATCTAACCATTTAGCCCCTGTTTTCTGATCTTCTTCGTTATTGCTTTAATGCGCTCTATTTTGTTCGAGTTCAAGGAAAAAGGGCGGAGTTTATAAGCATAAATGAAGCACTTTTAACGTAGAAATCAGGCAAAATAGAGTGCAAACTGAGTAGTTACAAATTTAAGCTCTTAAAGATAGCCCTAAGCCTAAAAAGTACGACACTGCGACACATAAGGTTTGTCCGTTAAGCCCCAACGATTTTCATAAGGAGCATGAGGATCTGAGGATAATCTCCCTTTTGCTATATTCTGCCATAACTGACGTAAGTTTATGTATTTACGGTCATCATGAGGATATACTGCGATACGGCAAGTTTGATCCATTGCTCGTTCTATCTCTGGAGGTACTTGATCGTGAAAAATAGCACGAGCAACTAATTGAGGCGTTATCTGTCCTTCTTTTATAACACCACCTGCATATGCAATATTTAACACTTCTTGAAAATAACGCTTTAGTCGTTTATCGCGCGAAGGAGTCGAATAGTAGTCATATTCCTTTGCATTCATACATTGTCTTCCACCTGTACTACCGCGTCCTTTTCCTGCGCGTAATTTGCGTACATAGTTAAGCCCATCATTAACGTAGTTGACTCGTTCTTTTGCAAAAGAACATAAGCCTTGTAGTACACGTTTTGTTTTTTCTGTTAATGGCTCAGGTCGTCTACGCAATTTTTTTGCAATAATATCTGTAAAAGCAACATAGTTATACCCTGTGGCAGCAGCAATATTATATTGCTCATTACTATAACCAGGCTGTTGTTGCATAGGCTTTAAAATATTACGAGGCCATTTAAAACGACGATAGCCATCAGTCATATGAATACGGTCTTTAGGTATAAAAAAAGGAAAGGCATAGAGTTGGATCATCATTTTTGGTGATGCAGGTGTTGTCGAACTCATAATAACAGGCACGCCAGTATCGGTAATACCAACAATTTCATAAGAATGTGAGCCAGGTTCTACATATAAATCACCTGATCTAATCTGACTTAATGCGATAGGAAAGGTGTCTTTCGATAAAGTACGTGTTCCCACTCTATCGTTTACATAAAGCATAAACTGGCGTACACGTTGATACTCTGGCAAATGATCCCATTGCTTCATTTGATTGCTAATTAACTTGCCTGGTTTATTCGCGTTATTAATAACAAAAGGTAGCTTATGCTCATAAGAAAACACCATGCGCATTAAGTAAATGGCATCAGCGCAATCATGAGGAATACGATAATATTTTTGATTGTTAGGATTCATAAAAAAATTGGGTTTCCAATTATTTGCGACCCAGTTCTGATATTTTACTTCCCATGCATTAGACCAAGTATTCGGTGATTGCCACACCGCAGCTTGAAGCGAAGAACTCCAAATAGATATCAATAGTAAGAGGGGAATTAATAATAGCGACTTATTTTTCATGTTTTATATAATCCTTTGGATAAATCGTCCTAAAACCAGTAAAACTTGGTTGCGGAACAATAACAAAACTTATTAATAATGATAAGTACTTCGGCTATCAATCTGCATATTTAGTTCCCTTAACACTAATATTCTTCAAAAAATCTGTCCAATTCATTGGGTTATTATTAATAAGCAATTTATTCTTATTGTATTTAATTTCTAACTGATAATGCTGATTCCATTGATTGACAATACCATTATCGGCTAAACGTAAAAGATACCTTTTCAAAAAAGGCGTTAGAATTTCATTATTTTTTGGTAGATCTAATGAAAAATTAAGTCGGCTAGCCTTATCTGCAAAGACTACTTGGGGGACTATTTCAGATGCTAATTTATGCTTGCTTTTTATTTGATCATATAGCTTCCAGATATGATCTTGCCCTTCCGGAGTCTCTGCATTATCTTCTATTGTCCATAAAACCTGCTGCGTTAAATTTTGTATCTGTGCCTCAGTTTGTAGAAAATATTGATAACCTTTAATTGATAAATCTTTTAGCTCTATACTTAAACCTGAGTCTAAATTATTCTCTACAGATGGTTCTCCATCTATATGATATTTTAAATCAATTAACCCTGATAACTTATTATTTTTATTATAAAAAAAACCCTTTAAAAATGTTAAATATTTCTTTTTATTATGTGTATAAGATACTAAAAATGGTTTGCTCGAATAGCGAAGATGTTTTCCTAATGAATCTACCTGTCTATCAATTTTTATATCTATCTGGGGAATATCAATAACTCCAATCTCACTAAGAAAGCTTATATTTTTTAATTGTATATTTAGCTGCTGAAACAAGACCTTTGTATTAGTTTTACCTTCAGAAACTATATTTTTAATTTGCAGCGATGAAGATGAAAGCTCCTTAATATGACTTCGATAAGTTAAACTATTATCAAAACCAATTAGGACGCTTAAAAAAGAAGATTTAGATTTAAATAGTTGGCGTATTTTTTCTTGACTACTATCTGATAGTTTCTCGGCTGAAACTGATTGATCAAATGATATTTTCCATAAAGCTTTACCTAGAAAAAACTGCCCATTATCATAAAAAACAGGACCATTTAACAACTTAGCCTTAAGAAATAAGTCACCTAATTGCTCCTCAATAAAATCAACTTTTGAGCTTATTTTTATAGTTGCAGTTGCTCCAAAGAAGGTACGTTTATAATGTAATAAGCTAGCATCTACGCTATTAAATTCTGCTTCATGAAAATTATCTATAATAAAAGCTTTAAGCTGTTTCTCGGACTTATCTGCAATAAACCATCCCCAAAAGCCCCACAACATAATAGCTATTAAAAAGCTAATAGAAGAAATTAAAAGAATACGTTTAATCATTAGGTTATTTTACTATTTCCATCATCACTCAGTAAGCGTTTAGGCTTAACACCAACGAGTAGTAAAGCAATAAAATATAAAATTATTGATGAAAAAATCAAACCTAATAGCATTGATATTTTTTGCAACACACTATGATTTTGCCACCAAGTATCGTCAGGTGCTAACCACCAAATAGATAACCCCATAATAGCTGTAGCAATTAATATTTGTATAAAATGTTTTATATTACCTTTCTGTGATCGATAAATATTTTTTTTCTTTAAGGTTAATATTAATAAACCTGCATTAACATAAGCTGCTAAGGCGGTTGCTAACGCTAAACCTGCATGAGGAGCAGCATAGCCCATTTTATACCAAGGAAATACAATCAAAAGGTTAAATAACATATTACTAAAAATAGCAATAATACCAATTTTCACAGGTGTTTTAGTGTCTTGACGCGAATAAAAACCTGGAACTAATACTTTAACTAAAATAAAGGCTGGCAAACCTAGCGCATAGGTCATTAAACTCATGCTCGACATTTCTACGTCGTGCCAACCATTGACACCATTATCAATGAGGGTTGCTAAAATAGGTTTGGCTAATAAAATTAAACCCAACATTGCAGGTAATGCCGCAAGTAACGATAAGCGAGCCGCCCAGCCTAATGTTGCAGAGAAAGCTTTATCCTCTTTTTTTGCATGATTACCTGATAGCTTAGGCAATATGACGACACCAATCGCCACGCCTATTAGTGCCAGAGGTAACTCAACAAAGCGATCGGAATAATATAACCATGTAATAAAACCCGTTCCTAATAATGATGCAATTGCGGTATTTATTAATAAATTAACTTGTGCAACTGAGGAGCCAAATAAAGCAGGTATCATTAATTTCATAATTCGATTAACGCCCTCGTACCCTTTTTTAAAGCGAAAGCGTGGAAATAAACCCAATTTTATTAAGGCAGGTATTTGAAATAATAGTTGTGCAATACCGCCAAAAAAGACCCCCCATGCAAGTGCTTCAACAGGCTCGTCAAAATAAGGAGCAAACCATAAAGCAGCGGCAATTAAAGTAATATTAAGTAAAACAGGAGTAAATGCAGGAATAGCAAACTGCTTAAATGTATTAAGAATACCGCTAATAAGTGCGCTTAAAGAAATAAATAAAATATAAGGGAATGTAATGCGCAATAAATGTGCCGCTAACTCAGGACGCGCATTTGGATCACTTTCAAAACCTGGCGTAATAATAGAAATAATCCAAGGGGCGGCTAACATGCCAACAATAGTAATAACAAGAAGTATACTCGCTAACGTACCAGAAACATGATCAATTAATAATTTTAAATCTTCTTTACTCCGTGTTTCTTTATACTCTGAAAGTACGGGAATAAATGCCAAGGAAAAAGCCCCTTCTGCAAATAATCGTCTTAGCAAGTTTGGAATACGTAAAGCTGCCATAAACGCATCCATAGCACCACCAATAATAAAATAATTGGCAAAAACAATGTCACGAACTAAGCCTAATATCCGTGAGATCATCGTCATAGCACCAACAACAGCACCTGAACGAAACAGTCGACTCATTCTATATCCTTACACTTTAAATTAAGACGACAATTATCACTGAGAAGCAACTGTATTTCACCTTAATTTGTCATATTAAGTGAAGGTTTTCGTAGCCTTTTTTAGCTTAGATCTTTTTGCTCTATTCTGTACAAGGGCTACGACTTACTTTCTCTTTGTGTCACCAAAAGATTAGATAAGCTTTATCGAATCTTATGCTTTAGTAGAGAACTTTCAGTTAATTACAACTGAAGTAGGCGATACTATGCCACTATGCAGCCGAGTCGAATATCATGAATTTTCTGGCAACTAACAATGGTAAAAATGAGTGATTACGAAACAATCAGTTATTTAACCAACTCATCCCCTTTTCTCTCAACAAAATTTTCTAAAATATTAAAAAACTCCAGAAATTCTTCCACGCTATTATTACTATTCACAGCGATAAGACGCACAAATGTTGTATCGGCTAATGCACCATAACCAACCATTATTTCTTGTTCTTCTAATAGTGCTGCACAGAGCAATTTGGGATCGATATTTTTATAGTTAAAACAGATAGAAATTGAGGGCGGATGACTGTATACAATATAGTCAGGGTGTGAACTTACATAGTCGTGTGCTTTGTTTGCCAGCTCAAATTGATGATCAACTATTTGTTCCAAGCCTTTTGTGCCGATTGATTTCCAAAGTGTCCAAAATTTTAAAGCATCATTGCGTCGTCCGCATTGCAACGACATTTTACCTAAATTTAGGTCATCATCATCGCCTTGATAAAGGTAGTCGGCTTCATTACTAAAAGATTGATAAAGTTTTCGTTTGTCTTGCACCACGATCATACTGCAACTCAGTGGTACACCTATCATTTTATGGGCATTAAAGGCGAAAGAATCACTATATTCACTGCCTTTGAGTAAGTATTTATATTTCTCGCTAAACATAACCGCTCCACCTAATGCCGCATCAACATGGAACCAAAGTTTATATTGTTGACAAACAGCGGCTATTTCATTCAATGGATCGGTGCTACCTAAGACCGTTGTTCCTGCAGTGGCATTGACAAAAAAGGGTTGTAGCCCCTTGGATAAGTCCTCTTTAATTTGCTTGTCTAATGCTTCTACCTGCATTTCTCCCCGAAAATTAGTGCGAATATAACGGATATTATCGCGCCCTATTCCTGCAAATGCGGCATTTTTATCAATGGAGTAATGCGACTCTGTTGAGGTGTAGGCAATTAATGTTTGCTGCATACCTTTGTGTTTAATATCCGCATTAAAATGATCACGCGCCATTATCATCGCCATAAAGTTAGAAAGCGATCCACCTGTTGGGAAGGTGCCTCCACTGCCTTCGCCATAGCCTATTTTGGATATGATCTGCTTGATTATCTCTTTCTCAACACCTATCTGTGCGCCGCCTACTTTATAGGTATACATGCTGGTGTTCATTACGACAGCTAATAAATCACCCAGTACAGCACGGCTTTGACGACCGCCAAAAAGCTGGTTAAAAAAACGATTGCTGGATGTCTTTGGTGTTTTTAAAACCAGCTCTTTTAAAATCGCTTTAAAAGTATCATCCGATATTGGATCGTCTCTTAGTGATAAATCTAAGGTTTCAAATAGTGTTTGGGCTTCAAATACTTTACTGACGGGATTCTCTATTTCATCTTGGCGTAATGCAGTAAAAATTTCATCAAAGGTTTCCAAGTCCTTTTTTATATTCATCTATTTTTCACCTTAAAATTTTAGTCATTATCATTCTTTATTTGAACGCCAAATTTCATTATGTAGATGTTGCTCTACTTTGCGACGCGGAAGCCAGCCTTTGCGTTCTAAATCTGGCTTGTCATGAAACTTAGAGACATAGCCTAAACAAAGATAAGCAACGGGTACAACATGATCTGGTAAATTAAGCAAACCTTTTAATTTTTCTTCATGCAAAATACTGACCCAGCCCATGCCTATATTTTCGGCGCGAGCAGCCAACCATAATGTTTGTACCGCACAAACGGTACTGTACAAGTCCATATCGCTATTGGTGGTTCTTCCTAAAACAAAATCACCTGTGCGCGTTCTATTGCAAGTCACACAAATATTAAGCGGAGATTCTGTAATCCCCTCTAACTTTAAAGCTTGATATTGTTGCTTTCGCTCACCACTTAAACGCTCTGCGGCTTTATTATTTGCAATGATAAATGCTTGTTTAACAGCCTGTTTGGTTTTATTATTTTTTATACAGATAAAATCCCAAGGCTGCATAAAACCCACACTGGGCGCATGGTGAGCAGCAGTTAAGATACGTGATAAAACATCATCAGGAATACGCTCAGGTAAAAATTCACTTCTCACATCTCGGCGAGTATAAACTGTTTTATAAAAAGCCTCACGCTCTTGCTCTGTGATATGCTCACTCATGAATATTTACTCCTTATTTTCTGACTTTAAAACAGGAAATGTAATCGTTAATACTATTTTTGGTAACAAATAAAGATCACAATAATGAAAATAATCACAAATCAGCTTGGCTTACTCTTAATTTTTCTACTTGTTACTGCCTGTAATGGCACGACAGGTTTTAATCAATCAGGCACACCATCAGGCAACTCTGGATCTACATCTGCGGGCGGTAAATTAACGGTTTACTTCACTCAGCCTGATGCCGCAAACGCCACAACATTAACAGGTGGACCAGAAACACATTTAATTGCAGCGATGGATAAAGCACAAATAAGCATTGATATGGCAATTTATGAGTTATCACTTAAAAATGTCACGCAAAGTTTAATAAGAGCACATCAAAGAGGCGTTAATGTACGCGTTTATACCGATACGGATCATTTTGCATGGGCTGAATTTAAAAAACTGGTCAAGGCGGGTATTGCCTTAAAAGGCGATAAGCGCAGTGCTTTAATGCATAATAAATTTACAGTCATTGATAAAAAACAAGTATGGACTGGCTCGATGAACTACACCTACAACGGTGCTTATCATCACAATGAAAACCTTTTACGACTCGATAGTATCGAAGCTGCACTTAACTATAGTGAAGAGTTTGCACAGTTATGGAGAGGTATTCATCGACAAATTAACACATCTGACTCGGTTTTTACTGTTGATGGAACAACCGTAAAAGTTTATTTTTCACCTGATGATGGTTTTAGAAAAAATTATCTACTACCTTTGCTAGCATCTGCTAAACAATCAGTTCACTTTATGGCATTTGCTTTTACTAGCCGCGATATAGCAAATAGTCTCAGTAACCTCAAGCAACAGGGTATCGAAATAAAAGGAGTCTTTGATAAAAATCAGTCGGGACAGTCTTATTCGCAATATGATGATTTATTAAAGCTAAATGTTGATGTCAAACTTGATGGAAACCCTTATAAATTACATCACAAAGTCATGATTATTGATCATCGCTATGTTGTTACAGGCTCTTATAATTTCACTCAAAATGCAGAAAATAATAATGATGAAAATGCACTAATTATTGATAGCAAAAACCTAGCAAATATTTATGAAAAAGAGTTTTCTAAAGTCTACCAACAAGCTAACAATAGACAAGCAAGATCAATAAATAATGAAATTTTATATGATAAAAGTGATTGGATGACAGCCTACTAAGCGTTATTATCCTTCCCAGCTCCCCTTACCCCCATTAACAGGAAATAATACATGCGTTACATTAAATATATTGCCGCAATCATTGGCTTTTATATATTTGATAGTTTTTGGGGGGCAATTTTAGGCTTGTTCATTGGTGGCTTTATTAGCTGGAAGCTAAATGGTGGGCTCGTTGGATATATCGGCAGAGCAAATGGTTTAGGCAATACTCGCGCACAGCGTGCTACACGCCAAGCCTTGTTTTTAAAAACAACCTTTACCTTAATGGGTAAACTTGCAAAAGCAGACGGTAGAATATCTGAGCAAGAAGTTGCTCATACTGAACAATTTTTCCGCCAATTAAGACTTACTCCTGAACACCGCAAAGAAGCCATTAGACTTTTTAAATTAGGCTCTAAGCCCGATTTTTCTATTGATCCTATTCTGGAAGAATTTAACCAAGAATGCGGACAGTCTGCCGCCCTAAAGCAAATGTTAATGGTTTACCTTATTGGTACAGCCACAGCAGATGGTACTTTGCATTCCGCAGAGCTAGAATTGCTACGCTATATATCTCAATCATTAGGTTATAGCGAAGTCTATTTTCAGCAGCTCCTTGCCATGACTCGTGGACAAGATCACTTCTCAGGAGGGAGTTATCATCAATCAGGTCAACAAAGAGCTGGAGTAGCACCAACGAAAAGTGCGTTAAGCTCAGCTTATCAAGCTTTGGGAGTGAAGGAAACAGATAGTGATGCTGAAATTAAAAAAGCTTACCGTCGATTGATTCGTGAATTTCATCCCGATAAACTTATGGGACAAGGTTTGCCAGAAGATATGATTAAGGAGGCAACAGAACGCTCGCAAGAAATTCAAGCAGCCTACGACTTGATAAAAAAATCAAGAAAGTAGATAGCCTATGCTTGTGAAGCGTACTACTATATCTACTGTTAGATAAAATAATTTTATTAGCACATTAATAAAACAGACAATCACAAAGGAGAGTGTTTTATGATTAAACCCCTACTAAAAGTAGCGGCGATTGCAAGTGTCGTTCTAATGACAGCTATCCCTGCTAGTTTTGCAGCGGATGATAGCGGCAAAACTTACAAATTTCGTCTTGCTCATACTTGGCCAACAAAATTCCCAATTTTTGGTGATGCTATTCATAGCATGGCTGATATGGCAGCTAAAATGTCGAATGGTCGTATTAAAATCACTATCGACTC
>Ga0256832_1001980_pt1 | contig 13933 bp, 12 predicted proteins | sample 134614metaG_FD_190534 | JGI IMG/M metagenome (GOLD analysis project Ga0256832, IMG submission 190534) | Hydrothermal vent microbial communities from Lau Basin, Pacific Ocean - 134-614 | ecosystem: Environmental > Aquatic > Marine > Hydrothermal vents | place: Pacific Ocean: Lau Basin | collected...
GCGTCTTCATGATTTGCTGAAAATATATCTAATTCCATCTATTAGATGAAACCATTTATTGGTTCTATCCGGTTCCGGAGTGGGCTTTAATTCCCAATAATTTTGACCCGGGAAAAGATGGTGTTCATAGTGTAGCCCATTGTTCATAAAAATAGAATTATAAAAATCACCATAGTAAGAAAAGGCGATTTGGTGTTTTGAAGTGGGCAGGTGTTGGCCGTAATTCTGAAGAGCGATCATTGACCAACCAAGATAAAATACGATTCCAAAAAGCAGTGCATACTGCCAGCCTATTAGGAGTAAGCCGACAATTACTATTAGATTGACCCAACTTTCTTGGCGCATCTTTCGGCTATCTGATTCTGAAAAATAGCCGTCTTGGATGGCCTTGGAAATATGGTTTTTAAGATTTCCCAGATTCAAAAACCAAAGAAAGTTATAAGCAAAGAAGCCCCTTGGGCGCGTGCTCTCTCCGATGCGTTGGTAAGTACTGGTTACGTCTTCAACTTCATTGTTATAAGTATGATGATTCAAATGTTGAAATTGATAAAAGTGGAAAGGCAAGCCCAAGATGGCCGTAATCACAAAGTCTAGAAGGCGTTGTAATCTAGCTGATTTGGGTTTGAAGTGAACATGATGATGGTAGGTGATGTGCAAAGAAAAACTCATAAAAATAGCGGACAGTACCACCATAATCAAGGCGAGCATCCAATTCGTTTTGACAAAATACATGGCGAGCGCCAAGAAAAGAATTTGTAAGGCCGGATAGACCAATAAGTTAAGATAATACTTTGTTTTCATTTTTTCGGATTTTAGTGTTTTATTAAATTTAAATCAAAATAATCGAAAAAGTTATGCCGGAAGCCTAAGAATTGACCGGGGGAAAGGACTCCGTATTTCTGTGGTTGTTCTTTTATTTTTTGGACAAAAAATCCAACAATCTTGGCGGTCATTTTGTACATGTCCCGACCCTTCAAATGGATGGTTTGGGTTTCTTGTTTGTTTTTTGCTTCTAATATTATTTTATAGTTTTGGCGGTTTCTTTGAGCCGGGGTGGGACCTTTCGGTTTTCGTGCTAGATAAGCGTCGATGACTTCTTTTTTTGTCGTTGGGTCGTCGTCTCTCGGAAGTAAGTATTTTGCTTCGGCCTTATCGGCCAATAGGTAAGAGCCAATCGTTTTTGCTTGGGTCGTCCATCTGAAAAAGTTTATTTCCGGAAGGGGGTAAGCGATGGCTACATAATCCGTAAACCCTTTAAAATCAACAGGTTGTTGCTTGATTTCGCTGGTTTTCTTTGGTGTGTTATTTTCATAAAAGTAGGCTTTGTTAAATCTTGACAGCTTCATGGTTAAGCGAGTGCCCGGAGATGGCTTGGCTCGTCCCATAAAGTAATAAGTGTTTATTTCTTCGATATTTTCTAAATCTAACCGGCCGGCCATCAGGTCAGCAAGAACAGATTCAAAGGCACAAGCGTGTAAGATTAACGCCTTGTTTTTTTGAGCTAATTTGTGATATTTAGCATGAGATGTTTGCACGAAAACAGACTCACCGGATAAGTCTAAATAATTTTTTTGATGCTGCACTACCTGCTCAAGTAGAACTCCTGCCCATTCCGAAAACGGCCCGATACAATTGACGAAAATATCATAACGCCGGACTAAGTCCTTGACATTGGTTGGATTCATGATGTCGATGACTTCTATATCTTCTACGCCCAAATTATTTAATTTAATCGCATTTTTTCCGGCAACGGCATGCCTTATCCCCAAATTGGTCAAGACTTGGCTGACCAATTGTCCCGTGTATCCATAAGCACCTAAAACAACTGTCTTCATCGGTCAAATTTTAAGTGAATATTATCCGGCGGATTAATATGCAAATCATTCGGCACTATCCGGCCTGCAGCGATGATGCTTCCTCCACCCGTTTTAGAGCGATGGCCATAGGCGATACCCAATAAAGGTTGTTTGGAATCGACTATTCCGATGGAAGTTGGAATTTTAATATTATTTTGATCGAGTCGATAATCACAGTTGATAACGGCAAAGCAAGCACTATTTTTTCCAAATATGGAAAACTGGTAAGGACCATGAATCATAAAAGCTTCTTGATAGGTCATACATAATTCTATGTAGTTGCTATTAGAAATATAAGTCTGTTTCCCGAGCACGGAATTTGCGACAACTACATTGTCACTAATGGTGGATCCGTCGCCGACATGAGAAAGGCGCACGATGGCATGAGCTCCTATTTTTACGTCATCTCCAATAACAGATCCCTCAATGACGGCCGTAGGATGAATAAAGGAACGACGCCCGATTTTATTAAGTTTGCGCAAGGCATGATAAAAGAAGAAGCTGCCGATTTTTCCCCGCATACCTTTGAAGTAAGACTTTAGCCTGCCTTTTTGGATGGATATCGTGCGGTTTAAATTCACAGCCATATTAACTTGCAATAGATGAAAAGGAGAAATAATGTGGGCCGCAAACCGGTTACACTGGGGCATCGGAAAATGGCCGCCTTTTACGATTTGATTGGGCAATTGGACGTCATAGTCATAGATGGTTTGGCTCATCCAATGGTGTTTGATCTCACTTCCTTTCTTGACATATTTAAAGTCAAAGACATAATCATTTGAATCGTTTTTGGAGAAGGGCAAAATAAATCGTCGATTAAAATCATTTTCCTTTAAAGCAAATTGAAGGCTCTGATTTGACCGGCGGCTAATATTTAAGGCTTCCTGCAAGAATGCCTGCGTAAAAAATAAATCTTCTCGAAAGACCATATAAGTGGATGCTGTAATTTCTTGCTCGTTGGGAACGTCATGAATGGTCAGTCCCAGCGCTTGCGCAAACTCTTCTTGAAGCTGCCCCAAAGGCCGGCCTAGAATGGGGACTTCAAGGATGGCATCACCAAATTCAAATAATCTAGTATTCGATATGATTCGATAGAGTTTCACTAAGCGGCTTCTTTTTTGTCAATTTGAAAAATGACTAATTTGCATAATGAATGTACCGTAAACAACTTCATCAGTTGGTGTACGGTTAAGCCTTCGACAAATAAGTTTTCATCAACTTCCGTCATGTTTCTTTTTAGAGATTCCAGTCCTTCTTTGGTTAAGACGCCGTCAATTTCATAGGGGCGTCCTTCGAGTTCTTCTTCCGATCTTTTTTCTAAGTCGCTGATTTTCAATTCGATATCATACTCTGACTCTAACTCAAATAGGATGTCCACCATGTCTATGGAATCAATGCCCAAATCGTCAAACAAGGTGTCGTCTAATTGAATACTGTCCGCATCAATACCGCATGATTCTTCAATTACTTCTTTTACTTTTTCAAAAATCCTGTTTATTTCCATTTTTATTATTTTTAATTTTTCTCAAAAATATGGTTAGAGATAGAACCCACCATCTACATTTATAGTTTGTCCGGTGATAAAGGATGCCGTCTCTTCGGATGCCAAAAACAAAACGGCTTTTGATACTTCCTGAGATTGTCCATATCTTTTTAGAGCGGTGCCTTCCAAAATATATTTCTCGGCAACGGATCTTAGATTCTTGCTCATGTCCGTGTCTATGACTCCCGGGCAGACCGCATTGATTCTAATATTTTTCTTTCCAAACTCTAGTGCGAGTACTTGCGTCAAACGTTCCAATCCTGCTTTTGCGGAAGCATAGACGGTGATTCCCCGGCCTGCGGCATGGGTTGAAACAGATGTAATATTAATAATACTTCCGGCTTTTTGTCGAAGCATATAGCGCAACACCGCTTTGGATAAATACAGTGGCGCTTTGTAGTTGACATCAATCATTTGTTCGATATCTTCCTCCTCTAATAATGAGAAAGGAGCTTCCATTGCATATCCCGCACAATTCACTAAAACATCAATTCGGTCATGCGCTTTGATGACTTGCCGAACGGCTTGCTGAATGGACTGATTGTCTGTGATAGAGGCTTGGATGCCGAAAAGGCGACCGTCAATAGGGACTTGAGCGGCCAACCAATCACTCAGTTTATTAAATTTCTTTTCATTACGATAGAGTAGGATGACGATGGCCTGCTCTTTCAAGAAGTCCAAGCTTATATGGCTGCCTAGGCCGCCGGTTCCGCCTGTGAGTAATACAATTTTATGGTCAAGATGGAGTTTCATTTATTGAATGTTTTTGACTAAAATGGATGTGTTTACTCCGCCAAAAGCAAAATTATTGGTCAAGGCGTACTGAATGGATTGGGTTTTATTTTGTCTGACAAAATTCAGGTCTTCATCTAGCGGATGGCGCAAATTTACCATGCCGGGGATGAAATCATGCTCCAAGCAATTGAGCAAAATATTAAATTCCTGTACGCCCGCTGCGGCGATAGCGTGGCCATGTCGGTCTTTGGTGGAGGAGATAAGAACATCTTTAGCGGCTTCCGCAAAAACAGCTTTAATGGCATCGGCTTCGATTTGGTCATTGTGTCGAGTACCCGTTCCGTGGGCTTGGATATAGTCGATTTCTTTAGGGGAGATATCCCCTTTAACAATAGCGGTGCGTATGGCTCGTTGCATGGCTTTGCCGGAAGGGTCGGGGGCAGTGATTTTGTATCCATCCAAGGTGTTGCCGTAAGAGACGAGCTCTGCAATAGGCGTTAAGTTTTGTTTTTTTGCGTAGTCTTCTGACACGAGTACTACAAGGCCGGCGGCTTCTGCGGCTAAGGTGCCTTTTCGATTGGTATCAAAGGGAATGCAGGTCGGTGTATTTGTTCCGTCGGATTCTGTAATTACGCCAAGTTTTCCAAAAGACGCTAAGGCAATATTATTAATAATAGAATCAGTTCCCCCGCAAACGACTAAGTCTGCGGCATCATTTTTAATAGCATCAAAGCCAAAAGCAATCGCTTGAGTCGATGAGGTACAGGCCGTAAGAATACTATTTTGGAAGGCCGCCAAATGCAATTTTCCCGCCAAGTAGATGGCATGAATATCATAAGGATTCCAAATCTTATTTAAGCGTCCTTTTTGTGTGTTTTGGGTGGCAATTAATTCTTTATATGGCGCATTAGATGTCTTCGATATCTCAATAAAATCCGCTTCAAATTCCTCCATTTTTGTAACGTCCGAACCGACTCCCAAAACGACACCGCCGCGACTAGGCCGGAGCTCTTCGATGAGTGGTTTGAATCTTTTTTCCGCAAGGTGATAGCAGGCCACCAATAGCTCAAATTTGCGGTCATAATAACAGGCAGCACGAATTCTTTCATCTTCGTTTTTGTATAAATGTTTTAAGTCTTCTTGTACTTCTGCGCCGACCTTGAAAGGCATGCCCCGTGTGTCAAACCGGGTCACTAAGTTTTCCCCTGTTTGGTTTTTTCTGAGATTCTCATGAAGGGAATCTTTGCCTAGGGTAATAGGGCTAATTAGCTCATAATCAATAATATATGCCTTGTTTTTCATGTTATTTGATATTTGTAATTTGTAGATAAGTCTCCCGCCCATAAGGGTCTCGATCCACGATGTCCACAACGGAATGCTTCCCTTTTCTAATCCGGTCAACCCCCTTGATGATACTTGCGATTAAGGACGAAGCACCCAAGTTTCCATGCGTATCATTCCAAGAAAAAACGTGATTGCTTATCTGTAAGACTTCTTGGCGATTGGCGTCAAATTCTTCTGGCGTAAAGCCCCCTGAGTAGATTAAATATTCCGGCGTTTGACCATTAAAAAAGCTTGCCCAATTTCTTTTTTTATTAATTCCGAAGAGAGAAGGGACGCTTGCATTGATTTGATATTTAACAATTTCTGCGACTGCATTTGTTTTATTATTTTGCAATAAGACAAAGGCACTATTTTCGCTTTCTGTCCAGTTTGTGCAGGAGTCATAAAAATTAATATGTGCCAATGCCGAAAAAACTCCGGATCCGTTGGCGCCACCAACTAAGGCGTGGGTAGTGCCAGAGTGGACGTCATGAATGGCATCGACTAAAGCCGCATAGGCACTGTACGAGGTATTTCCATAGGTGGCATTATTCCCTTTTGTTCCGGCATATTTTGCAATAAAACTCATGGCTGAATTAGTCAAAGTTTCCAAAGCGGTTAAGGGAGGAACACTTCTAAAAGCATATTTTAATTTTTCGACATCATCCTCCATCGTTTTTATCTTTTCAAAGGTTTTCATCACCCTTTTGATGTTTCGATTTTCTTCTTCCAAGAAAGCACCGTTGGCTACAAATAGGCCTACTTTTTCTAGCGAGTTGTTGTCTAAGCCCACTTGCTCTAAAAGCGTTTGGATGGCGATAATGGCAGCGATTACATCTATGCGCATAATTTTAGAATCACTTTTTTCAGGATAGAATTTGTGATTTTTGGGTATGGATAATTTCCCAAAACGACCCTGAATATTTTTTAATTCAGAAATGACCCGTTGCTCAAAAACATCGGGAAGCAGGGCTTGATATGCACGGATATAAACTGACATTAGATAAGATCTTTTAGGACGATTTCATAATATTCTTGCCTTCTCTCAAAAAACTTATTGTAGCCCACGTCGTTTGCTTGCGCAATGGAAAAGGACAAAGTCGATTCCGCAGCCAATTTTTCATTGACAAATATTTTTACCTTTGTCACGGCTCGATTCTTGTCCAAAGATATTAGATTGGCTTTGACTATGGTTTGATCACCCGGTAGAACCAGCTCTCTAAACTTGGCTTTCTGGATAATACTTAAAATTGGATAAACCCGTTCTGCTTTGCCCCATTCTTTGTAGTACGAGAATTCTACTAGCAAGCCGGATAATTGAGCCATGGATTCAGTCAGAAGTACCCCCGGCACGATGGGTTGCCCGGGAAAATGGTCTCGGAATATTTCGTTATCCAAGCTCCAGGCTTTGATGCCTTCTACAGATTGACCGGCCATTAATTGAGTCACACGATCGATTAAAAAAAATCTCATACTTTATGTTTTGTGTTGTAGAAAAAATGGAATGATACCATGCCATTTGAATTCGTTCATCATTAAAAGGTGTAACTTATTCTGCTTACTCCATTGTTTTACTTCAAATCAAACTCAAACACTTACCAAATTTAGCTAATTTCTGGAAAGGGTAGGCCTGACCTTTGCGAAAGTCAACGAAAGGTAAGAGAGAAGTCAATAGTGTTGCTTGTAATCAGTTGGTTACCAGTTAGTTGTGTTCAAGGGAAGGACTTCTTGTATTAAGAAATACCTTAAGTCTTTTTGTCGAAAGTCAATTTTTGGATATTCTATTTGGTGTATTTTGCTTACTTTTTGATATTTTGTTATTGTTGCCGTTTCCCAAAATCGCCGGTATTTGGGCTGTAGAGTAGTAATGAGCCTTGTGTGCCCGGCCGGATAGAATGCCTCCCCTAACACCAAAGCAATTACGCAAATGCTTTTCATTCGGCCCCATTTTCGGAGCGCCTAACCAATACTCTTATCACGCTCAATACCTTCAATCAGCGAGCCTGCGAGCGAATCAACTCCTCCAACTAGCAGAATACCGAAATGTAGAACAATCACCATGGATGGAGCGCCGTAGGCGCGACACCTTTGTAACCGCCGAACATCGAATAATGAAGTAAAAATCCCGGTAAAAACCCAAACCATCTCAACCTGCGAAGCACTCAACCCGAAGTCCGAATCCACGATAGTAATCGGGACGAGTCTCAACAATTAAAGGTCAAAGGTGAAGGGTTAAAGGTGAAAGGTAGGCAGCCAAGAGAGCACCCCCTTGAACGCCGAAGGCAACAATTAAAGGTCAAAGGTGAAGGGGCAAAGGTGAAAGGTAGGTAGCCAAGAAATCTTACAACTATATCAAATACAGAATCCCAAATATCATATAATAAAGTAAAATCCCAAACCAATTCCCAAATCTCTCAACTAGCGAAGCGAATCAACTTCTTCAACTCTCTCAACTAAAACCCCAAACAAAATTCCAAATATCATTTAATGAGCAAAATCCCAAACAAAAACCCAAACCATCTCAACCTGTGAAGCACTCAACCCGAAGTCCGAATCCACGATAGTAATCGGGACGAGTCTCAACTTAGAGAGCCGAAGGCAATTAACGGTGTAACGGTATAGCGGTTTAACGGTATAACGGGTAGGCGGCTAAAAAACCTTACAACTATATCAAATACAGAATCCCAAATATCATATAGTAAAGTAAAATCCCAAACCAATTCCCAAATCTCTCAACTAGCGAAGCTTGCGAGCAAATCAACTAGCGAAGCGAATCAACTTTTTCAACTTTTTCAACTTTTTCAACTTTTTCAACTTCTTCAACTAGCGAGCCTTAGCGAGCGAATCAACACCTCCAACTCATCCCTTATCCTTAATCACCTCCAAAAACCGGTGAAATTCCTTTCGAACAACCGGAGCCAATATCACCAAGCCTATCATATTTGGAAAAATCATCGCAAAAATCATCGCATCCGAAAAGTCAGTCACAGCGCCCAAACTTGCCGATGAGCCAATAATCACAAACAACAAAAACAAGACCTTATAGGTCGTATCAGCCATCTTGCTCCGTCCAAAAAGGACTTTCCATCCCTGCAATCCATAATATGACCAAGACAACATCGTAGAAAAGGCAAATAAAATCACCGCTATCGTCAAAATATAAGAAAATCCCGGTATGGCCGAGTCAAAGGCTTTGGATGTCAGATCGACTCCACCGATTCGACTCCCCTGTATCAAAACGTCCCCATCTACCACATTGCCATAGTCAAAATGTCCTCCTGAATTATAAATCACAATCACCAATGCCGTAATCGTACAGATAATCACGGTATCCACAAAGGGGCCAATCATCGCTACCAAACCTTCGCTCACCGGATATTTAGTTTTTACTGCGGCATGGGCAATGGCGGCCGAGCCCACACCTGCTTCGTTAGAAAAGGCTGCCCGCTTAAACCCTTGTATCAAAACCCCGGTAAGACCACCTACAATCCCTTTTCCTGTAAAGGCGCCATCCCAAATCTGCCCAAAGGACGAAGGAATCAAATCATAGTTCATCGCCAAGATAATCAAGCCCGCACCCACATAGAGAATGGCCATCAAGGGGACAATTTTCTCTGCCACACTACCTATCCGCTTGATGCCTCCTATGATGACTATGCCAACTAATATTGCCATAAACAGACCAAAGGCCGCTCCGGCAAAACCCGCTTTAATCCCCGTCAAACTAATAAACTGGGCAGTCGCCTGATTGGCCTGAAACATATTGCCCCCGCCAAACGAGCCGCCAACCACCATCAACGCATAAAAGATGGCAAAGACTTTTCCTAAGCCTCCAAGCCCTTTGGCCGCTAGACCCTTACGCAAATAATACATCGGGCCTCCATGTACAGTGCCGTCTGCTTCTATCTCTCGATATTTGACCCCTAAGGTACATTCTACAAACTTGGTGGACATCCCAATAAATCCTGCTAATATCATCCATAGCGTTGCACCAGGTCCACCGATGGCAATCGCAATAGCCACACCGGCTATATTCCCTAGTCCTACCGTTGCCGAAAGAGCCGCCGTAAGTGCCTGAAAATGAGAGACTTCTCCATGATGTCCTTCGACCCGCTCCGTAACCGGAATATCTCCTTCTTCGGTATGCCAGACTTCATCTCCGGTGATTGGATCGTTGACATGTTCGTCGATATCATCATACTTCCCGCGAACGATGTCAATGGATAATCCGAGCTTGCGAATATTCACGAATCCAAAGCTAATGGTAAAAAACAAAGCCCCCAAAATCAATACAAATAAGACGATGGGCACACGGGTGTCCAAGGAGTCATTTAAGTTGATAGAGCTACCATCGCTCAATTTTACCACATTGGATGATTTATCCAGACTGATATCCGGACTGTTTTTGCCTTCTCCTTTCTCTTTGGAAAGGTCAATGATTTGGGTCGCCCCATTGTCCAATTCTACAGATAGCAAGTGAGTTTCGGGGTCGAGGCTAGCTCCGGTCACGGTCTTGTGTCCCCCGATGGTTACGGGGTAAAACACAATGTCCGAGATAATTTTGGTTGCCGGTTTTACCGCATCATTAATGCGTGCGTCCAAGCCTTTGGGCGCTTCTTGTGCATAGGATGAGTGGCTTGCGCCAAAAAGAAGTAGGGCAATAATTAGAAGTATTGGCTTCATCAATTGGTAATTTTTTGAGTAGTTTAATCAAAATGGAGTGCGAAAGATAGCCAGAATCTTTGAAAATGGGTAAAAAATCGAGAAAATATTACAGGGGTTTGTGGTTGGGGCGGTTTTGTATGGCTTATACACTGTTGGGCAAAATCAAATTGGTGTGGAGATTAAAGCAGTCAAAGCAAGCAGCCTGTACCGCCGGTTTCGGCCTCTGCTTCTTTAAAAACAGGATTCATGCCTGCGCCAGAAGGAGTTAAACCAAGGCATAAAAAAAAGCCACTTGATTACTTCAAGCAGCTTTTTTCGATAAAGGCTTACGCCAAATTATTTTTTCGTAGCACTTTTATATTGCTGATACAAGTCCATAAACTCCTTTTTCGCATCATTAAATTTTTGCGAACCTTCGCTGGATTTGCCGATATAGTCATTAAAGGTAGTCTTCAAGCTGTCAAATTGGCTTTTAGCATCTTTCAACTTGATGCCGCCCGACTTATACTTGGCAAGCATATCGCCAAATTTTCCGGAAAGACCGGAAAGGTTGGTCAATAATCCGGCTCTGTCCCCTAAAACACTGGTGATAGTGCCCAAAATACTGGACGCTTTACCGGCTAATTCAGGATTAGATGCAGCCATTTCTTTGGCTTGACTCTCAAAAGTGGTTTTTAGCTTGGTCATAGACTCTGTTTCCCCTTTTAGGCTGGTGACAGATTCTTTGATTTTGGACTGTAGGTTCATCACGCTATTGACAAAATCCGCATCAATTTTTGGCTTACAACTAGCAAGCACCATTAAAACTAGGGCGAATAGACTCAATTTTACTGTTAAGTTTTTCATTTTAGATTTCATTTTTGATTAATAAGGGCAAAGATAGGCATTGTTTTTAATATTTGGTGGTGCTTTGATAATAAGTCTTTTTTTGTGCTGATTTGATTTTTCGCAGATTTCAGCTCACCACTCACCACTCACTACTCACCACTCACTACTCACTACTCACTACTCGTCTCAACCAGCGCAGCGTCTCAACCACGAAGTCCGTAGGACAAGTTCTCAACCAGAGAGCCGAAGGCGAACGTCTCAACTTCTTCAACTAGCGCAGCGAATCAACTTTCTTGATCAAAAAATATTTCCTATCTTAGTGCCTGTTTCTAACATAGACCGATGGCAAAGAAGAAAAAACACACCAAAAAGACATCTAAAGTCACCCAAACAAAACCCAAGTCCCCAAAATGGCCGGGGCTTGTCGTGGCACTGTTAGGTTTTTTGCTCTATGCGAATACCTTGACGAATGATTACTGCTTGGACGATTATTCCGTTATCAAAGATAATTATGTCGTCAAACAGGGTGTCAAAGGGATTCCGACCCTGCTCAAAACCAATTATCGTTATGGCTATTGGATGAGCAAGGGCACTTTGTACCGTCCGTTGACGATGGTGATGTTTGCGCTCGAATGGCAGATGGTGCCGGATCAACCCTTTTGGGGTCACCTGATTAATATCTTGTTTTTTGCTTGGAGCGGTTGGCTTTTATTTCAGTTTTTGGCTCGTTTGTTTGGAGATCATTATCCTTGGTTGCCACTGGTGGTGAGTTTAATATTTGTCGCTCATCCGGTGCATACGGAAGTCGTGGCCAATATCAAAAGCCGGGACGAAATCATGGCCTTCTTTTTGGGGTTGGCGGGGCTATTCTATCTTGTGAAATATGTGGATACCGGCAAGCTGCTTCATGTTGTATTTTCAATATTACTTTATGGACTTTCGCTTTTTGCTAAGGAAAGCGCCATCACTTGGCTGGCTATTTATCCCTTGACTATTTGGTTTTTTCGTCATACTCAGCGAAAAAAAATGGGCGCTGTGGCTTTGTATTTAATTCCTACACTGATATTTTTGGGTCTTCGCCGGAGTATTATTGGTGGGGGCGTGAATGTGGCCGGTGTGAGTATCCTGGATAATTTTTTTGCGCAAGCAGAAGGCACAAGTTACTATGGCTCAGCACTTTATATGGTATTTAGGTATCTCAAGGTGCTGTTTTTGCCTACCGAGTTGGTGTCTGACTTGGGGTTTAATCAGATACCTGTAATGGGCTTGGGTAATGTGGCTGTCGTGTCTATGATATTATTAATTTTAGGTGCAGGTTATTTTGTAGCTAGGGCATTTATTCAAAAAGCAGAGAAGCCCAATATTTTAGCTTATGGCATTTTGTTTTTTGCGATTACATTTTCTATTTATTCGAATTTGTTGGTGACTATCGGTTCTTCTTATGGAGAGCGATTTTTGTATATTCCGTCTTTAGGTTTTGCGTTGGTGGCCGGATATGGCTTGTATTGGCTGGCGCAAAAATTAAAAAAACCTTTGACGCCCCAAATAAGTAATCCTGTTTTTATCGGCCTGCTTTTGCTGTTGTTGGCTTACACGGTAAAAACGATTAAGCGCAACAAAGACTGGTATGATAGCGGGACTTTATACGCTGCCGATGTTGTTAAGTCTCCGAATAGTGCGAAGTTGAATTACCATCATGGCATGGAATTAGGCAAAAAGGGAAACCAAATGAAGGGGCAACAACAGCTGAATCAATACCGCAAAGCCTTGAGCTTTTTCGAGAAAGCCATCTCCATCTATCCCAAATATGCGGATGCATACGGGCTAAAAGGCTTGTACTATTTCAAGCTCAAAGACTTCGATAAGGCGATGGAAGCCTATCATCTGGCAATCAAATACAACGCCAACAACGCTACTGTCTATAACAATATGGGCATCATCTATTTTCAAAAAGGAGATGTCCAAAATGCCGAGAAGGTCTATAAGCTTGCGCTAAAATATAATCCCCGTTTTGTAGATGCTTACCGAAATTTAGGCGCCGTTTACGGAAGTACCAAACGTTTTGCGCAAGCCATCGAACAATTTAAAAAGGGCTTACAATATGACCCCAATAACCAAACCCTGCTCAAATATATCGGGACTGCTTATCGCGACTTAGGAAAACCGGAATTGGGCAAACCCTACTTGGATCGGGTGAAAGGTCTAAGGTAGGGGCAAAGGTGAAAGCAAAAACCAAGGGGCGTCAATTTTGAATCTGCTGGGCGCAGTCGGAGTTTGTCCCCGTTTAATCCTTTTCGATAATTTGTATTGAGCGTAAGTTTCTGGAAAAAAAGCGGCTAAAGCCGGCTTATAGCTTGGTTTTTATGCAGGTGTGTATGGCCATACGCCCCTTCAAGCTATTGGCGACTTTTGTTTATTTTGTCGTTGGTTTTAATTTACCGTTGGTTTTAATTTACCGTTGGTTTTACTTTACCGTTGGTTTTAATCAACGGACTAGAAGCAAACTCAAAAGGGGCTTTAGCCCCATTGATTGACTAAACAAAAATAGAAAAAATGCGGCTAAAGCCGGCTTCCTACTTAGTTTTGATCCGTCAGCTAAAGCAGACGGTAAAAGCTAAAGCAGACGGTAAAAGCAAAGAAAATGAAATTAAAGAGATACCCGGAATCCAAGTTTGCGCCTGTTTTACCGTTGGTTTTACTTTACCGTTGGTTTTAACCAACGGACTGGAAGCAAACCCCAAAGGGGCTTTAGCCCCATTGACTGAACAAATAAAAATAAAAAAAATACGGCTAAAGTCAAGTAGGGGCTAATTGTTCAAGTCAAGTTACTGTGGTATTTATCGAAAAGTAAGGAACAAAACCCGACTGCGCCCGAATCTGCTCTGAAAGTCATCCCAGCCAAAATTTTGTGGAGACAAGAGCAAACTACTACATCTGTCTTTTCGGTGTCCTAAGTGCGACACCTTCGTAAATAAGAATGTTC
>Ga0256832_1001981_pt1 | contig 13933 bp, 12 predicted proteins | sample 134614metaG_FD_190534 | JGI IMG/M metagenome (GOLD analysis project Ga0256832, IMG submission 190534) | Hydrothermal vent microbial communities from Lau Basin, Pacific Ocean - 134-614 | ecosystem: Environmental > Aquatic > Marine > Hydrothermal vents | place: Pacific Ocean: Lau Basin | collected...
AAAAGCTTCTTCGGCAACATCCATATCATCAAAATCATCTTCAGGTTCTTCTTCCTGAAGAACAACCTCTTCTGTCGCGGGGGCCACTTCTATTTCGTCCACGTTAATATCCGGGGCCTGCTTTTCTATGTCTTCCAGCTCAACAAAGGCCGTTTCCGTGGCCGGGGCTACCTCGGCGGCTTCCGCGCGGGGCATGGTGCCGTCACGCAGCAGGGCTTCGATCTCTGCAAGATTTAAGGTCGTGATTTCATTTTCATACTTGGCTTTTTGAGCTTTTTCCGCGTAATCCGCAAGGTTGCGGTCGCTAAGGGCATCATAAAGAACATCCACCGAAAGGTCAACAATATCCTTTTGCTGGGCTTCGCCAATGGCTCCCATAATGGATTTGATTGTTTTCAGCGTTGTTTCCAGGGTATCGGTTTCAAAAGCCTTCTTGTCGATTTGATCGATCAAATCGGTGAACTGGCTTTTGGAAATGGAGTGCAGATACTTGGAGTTAAAATAGTCCGACAGGGCGTTCTTATAGTAGTCGAACCGTGAGAAATATTTCAGGGTATCGTATACTTCCATGGTGGAAACGGTATCGCTGTTGCGGAAAATAAACTGGGTCAGGGTACGGTGCGGTTTTACGACATAGTTCAGTTCCAGCTTGATGGCCCGTTCCAGCAGGTGGTTGAATTGCGTCAGGCTGAAAACGGCGTTGTCCTGAAGATGATCAAAAATCTTATCGATCAGCATACGCACCTGCGGTTCGTCATAGTCAAATCTTTCCGATTCAAATTTTTCTTCTTCCTCCCGTATCCACATTTGCACTTCCTGTTCAAAGAAGTGTTGCAGACTTTGGGGGATATTCAGGGTTTTTAAATAGGCCAGGGGAATGGCATCCATGCGCTGGTCTTTTAAAACGATATCCCGCATCCGGGCGGTGAAAAGATCAATGGTATTTTCCAGCATGCTTTTGAGCTCCTGTTTCTATGGCTTGGGCTGAGTAGCCAATTTACATTTAATGTTTCTTTTGATCAATTGATTAAAGGTCACGGTTTATTTTAATCCAGACCTCCCGTGTGCGCGGCCCGTCAAACTCACAAAAAAAGATGCCCTGCCAGCGACCGAGCCTTAACCGGCCCCCGGAAAGGATTACCGATACCGAGGATCCGAACAGGGATGCTTTTATGTGCGCGGCGGAGTTGCCTTCAAAATGATGGTAACCGTCCTCAAAAGGGATGACCTTGTTCATTTCGAAAATCATGTCTCTCGGGACATCAGGATCCGCGTTTTCATTGATGGTGATGCCGGCTGTGGTATGGGGTATAAAAATAACGACCATGCCTTCATTAATTTTACTCTCGGCAACGATGCGCCGGACTTCAGAAGTTATGTCGATGAATTCCGTACGGGAGTGGCTTTTAAGTGTGAACTTATACATGGTTCCCCTCAGGTTTTAAGTTTTTTCTTGCGTGCGGCCGGAAAAAGCACATTGTTGAGTATCAACCGGTAGCCGGGGGAGTTACGGTGCAGGTCCAAATCCGTGGGCGGGTCTCCCACACGGTGTGTATAATCTTCGGGATCATGGCCGCCGTAGAAGGTGAAAGTGCCTTTGCCCAGCATACCGTGAATATATTTTACCTCATCCGTGCCTTCGATCTTGCCCATAATGGTGACGGCCGATTTTATCTTACTTTCCCGGAACATGGTGGTTTGGCCCATAAAGCCCTTTACCAGGGAAACGTGATTTTGGGTAAGCATGGTGGGCACGGGGTCATATTTGGCGGAAAATTCAAACAATGAAAAATAGTCGCTCTCCGGATCGCGTAAACGGGGTTGATTACTGGGCGGCACATCGATGTCCGAATACTCATAGATAACGGGATCGGGGATGAGCTTAAAACCGGTAAAGGCAAAGGTTTGGCTGAAATCCAGTTTTTTGGCATAGTCGGGATCAATGGGGTCGCCGTCAAAGACCTCGGCGCATATATCCGTTTTGTATGCGCTCAGGGCGATATCCAGGGCATCGGTTGCCGAACACATGGCAAACAGGAATCCGCCTTTTTTTACATAGTCGCGGATTGCCCGGGCCACGGCCAGCTTTTCGCGGGAGACTTTACCAAAGCCCAGGTCGGCAGCCCGTTTTTCGGACTCCTGTTGCCGGCGGATATACCAGCTTTCATTGCGGAAGCTGCTCCAGAACTTGCCATACTGACCCGTAAAATCTTCATGGTGCAGGTGCAGCCAGTCATAGTCGCTCAGCTTATCCTCTAACACCTCACGATCATATATCACGTCATATTCGATTTCGGCGTAGCTCATGGCCAGGGTAACGGCATCGTCCCAGGGCTGATAGCCCGGCGGCGAGTAGACGGCGATTTTGGGCGCCTTTTCCAGCAAGACCTTTTCCATATTGTTTTGCTCGATTTCGGCATAAATCCCGTTTACCGTTCCGGCGTCAATCACGGTATAGCTTACGCCGCGCAATTGCAGCATCTGCTCAAAGACGGGGGCGGCGGTAAACAGGAACGAGCCGCCGCGGTAGTTGAGCAGCCATTCCACATTGATATTGCTTTTTAACACCTGATAAGCCACACCGTAGGCTTTAAGGTGGTTTTGCTGGCTGTTATCCATGGGAATGAGCAGGTACTGGGCCCGGATCAGGAAGACTCCGGCCAGGAGAAAAAGGGAGATTTTTTTCAACATGGTTTAATCCGCCTTTTGGGTGTTAAGGGTCTCGCTTATTTCCCTGGCTTGCCGGCGCGCTTCATCGGTATAAAAGCTGTAGGGGAATTTTTGCAGGATGATTTCAAAAACGGCCAGGGCCCGTCCTTTTTCATCTCTTTTTTGATACAGTCCGGCCAGCAGAAAAAATATCTCGTCCGCCTTTTCATCCTCTTTATTGTTTTCCAGCCAGGCGTGGGCTGTGGCTATGGCGGCATCATACTTTTTAAGACGACTGTATAGCCGGATGGCGGCGGTGGCCGCCAAGCGGGACAAGGGGCCGCCGGTGGTCGCTAACTGGGAAAACTCCCCGGCGGCTTCACTCTCCTTTTTCTGCCTTTGAAGCAGGGCGGCATGGGCATAGTTGCTCAGGGCCAGGCTGTCACGGTTGAGGTTGTTCAGCAAAAACAACCGCTCCAGGATGTTGTTGGAAAGGGAGTCGGACAGGCCGGTTTGTCCCAACAGGGAACGGTAGAGCTTTTTGGCCTTTTGAAACCGGCTTTGATAAAAGGCGATTTCAGCCTGTTGCCATAACCCGAAGGATTTATAGCGATCCGAAGTCACGGAGGCGTAAAAGGTCAGGGCTGCTTTAAGGTCGTTTTTTAACAGGTAAACATCGGCCAGTTTTAGGCGCAGGGCATCACCGCTGCCCGTACCGCCGGTGCTGACGGGGAAACGGGTGTAGTAGTTAAGGGCTTCATCCAGATCGTTAAAATAATCCTTGTGGATGTCACCGGCCAAAAGAGCGGCCCGTACTTTTTGATGGCTTTGACTGGTAATCAGAGATTCCAGTAACCGCAAAGCCTGTTCGATATGATCGCCGGCTTTTTGCGGAGACCGTTCCCGTAAGGTGCGCGCGTAGGCATAATGTGAACGGGCCAGTTGATAGGTTGGAGCGGCCGCGCGCACGCCGCCGGTCTTTTCCAGCATCAGTTCGTAACCGCGTATGGCCCAGGGCCAGGCTTTGCTGCGTTCCGCCTCGTTGATAAAACGGTTCAGATAGGTAAAAACCGGTTTTCCTTTTGTCCGGGCCTCAATCCCGCGCACGATTTCAAAAGCCTTTTCAAAATTTCCGTCCCGCATATACATATAGGCCAGCAACTCCCGGATACGGGGGTCCCGTCCCTTGTCCTCCTCCCGGATAACCGTGATCAGGCGTTCGGTATGTTCGCCGTCGCGCGCCATGTTAAGCATCATGGAACGTATGTAGGAATATTGTCCGGGTTTTTGGCGCAGGTAAGCCAGGTAATACCTGGCCGCCTGCTCATAGTTCAACTGGGCACGGTACAGGTTGGCGATATCCATCAGAAAACTTGTTTGTTGCGGGAAGGCGCGCAGCGCCTGTTTGTAAACATCGATGGCCTCATCCAGCAGGCGGACACTGTACATGGCCTGAGCCACCAGGCGATAACGCATGGCGTCTTCGCGGCCCTGAGTTAAAACCTGCCGCCATATTTCCAGGGCTCTTTCCTTTTCATGCTTTAAAAACCAGGCCGTGCCCAGGGTGATACGATAGGAGTATACAGCGGGCTTTCGCCGTACAACATCCTCCAGAAAAGCGATGCGTTCATCATAAAGATTCAGTTCCTGATAGCAGCGGCTGATGTTGTTGATCACCTTGGGGGTAATCTTTCCTTCACGGTAAAGTGACTGGAGCGTCGATAAGGCCGAGGCATATTGCCCGGCGCGCATCAACCGCTCGGAGAGCTTAACTTTTTCGTTATAGCTGCCCTGGGCCTGGCCGAAGGCGCTCCATAACAACAAAATCAACAAGGCTTTAGCCATGGTGGAAATGGGGAATGATTTCATCGCAAATCATAAGTCCTTTGGCTGTTAAGCGGAAATGATCGTCCTCAAAACGGGCAAAGCCGCCGCGGATCAACTCTTCGGTCTGATGCCCGAAGAGTGTATCAAAGCCGGAGTGGAAACGGCCGGTAAAACGTTTTAAATCGATTCCCGCCCGGGTACGCAACCCCAGCATTACTGTTTCAAACATACGCGTTTCATCGTCAAGCTGTTCCTTAAAACGAACCACCGACTCACCGGCCTCTATTTGGCGGTTGTAACCGGTGGCGGAACGTATGTTGCTCCAGCGCTGTTCCGGCCAGTAGCTGTGGGCGGAAGGGCCAAAGCCCAGGTAGGGGGTATGGTCCCAATATTTACTGTTATGCCGGGAATAGTATTGTTCGCCCCGGGCAAAATTAGACACTTCGTATAAAATATAACCGGCCTTTTCCAAGGCCCCGATAGTTGTTTCATAAAGCTTTTGTTCCAGGATATCCGGGGCGGGTTTTATTTTGCCCTCTTCCCGCCAGCGGTGGAACAGGGTACCCTCTTCATAGATCAGGTTATAGGCGGAAATATGTTCGGGAGCCAGGGCCCGTATCCGTTGCAGGTTTAGTTCCCACCGTCCAAGGGTTTGTCCGGGCAGGGCAAAAATAAGATCCAGGCTGATATTGTCAAAACCGGCCTGGCGGGCTTCGGAAAAGGATTGAACGGCCTGGCGGGCGGAGTGAATCCGTCCCAGTGCTTTTAAATCCGTATCGTCAAAACTTTGCACGCCCATGCTCAGACGGTTAACCCCCAGGCTTTTAAAGGCCTTAAGCTTCTCCGGCCCAATGGTGCCCGGGTTGGCTTCCAGTGTTATTTCGCAGCCGCTGTGAATGGGAAAGGTCTGGTGCAACGCTTCGAGAATCTGTTCCAGTTCACCGGGGCTGAGCAGGGAGGGGGTGCCGCCGCCGAAATAGATGGTATCAAAGGGGCGGGTGGTATAGGGTTCCCGGCCGTAGCTCTGAATCTCGCGGATCAGCGCCGGGATAAATCCGGCCCGGCTGTCCTGCCGGGTGATGGAGTAGAAATCGCAATAGGCACATTTGGTATCGCAATAGGGTATATGTACGTAAAGCCCGGGCCGGCCGGTAATGTTTTTGGCCATAAAAGACGCCCTGTTTAACGGATGATCGTACCGATACGGTTGAAACGGATCATTTTATAAAAACGGCTCAGCGGTTGCCGCGTATCAAAAGAGAAGTAAATCACCAATGCATGTCCGATAATATTGTCATGGGGAACAAATCCCCAAAAGCGGCTGTCGAGGCTGTTGTCCCGGTTATCGCCCATGGCCCAGTAGGCGTCTTCGGGCAGGGTGACGGGGCCGTAATTGTCCCGGCTGCCCAGACGCATAAATGTCCGTACGCCCGGGGTATTCCGGGGTTGAATGCTGCTGTCGATAAATTTCATGTGTGGCGGTTTGGGGAAGGGCTTGCCATCCACAAATACCTCTTTATTTACAATTTCCACCGTCTGCCCGCCTTTGGCGATGCAGCGCTTGATGTAGTCCACGTTGGGATCCAGGGGATAACGGAAAATGATAATATCATAAGGTTCGGGGTCGCGAATGGCCGGGAAACGGTACCAGGGCAGGTTGACGCCAATGCTGGTATAGGGTATGCCGATCCAGTCCGGGGTGCGCATGCCATAGGTAAATTTGTTTACCAGAAGAAAATCGCCGATCAGCAGCGTGTCCTCCATGGAGCCTGTGGGAATGGTATAGGCTCCGACAATCAACTGGCGTATGACCAGCGCGGCCAGCAGGGCCATAAACAGTCCTTCCAAAAAATCCCGGGATCGCTTGTTGGGCTCTTCCTGTTTCTTACTCAAAATGCCTCCGTCACACTAATATTTAATCGTTGTCGCCATCCATCGAGAGCACGGCCAGAAAAGCCTCCTGCGGGATTTCCACGCGACCGATTTGCTTCATACGTTTTTTACCTTCTTTTTGTTTCTCCAGCAATTTACGCTTGCGGGAGATATCTCCACCATAACACTTGGCCAGTACATTCTTGCGCAGGGCCTTAACGGTTTGACGGGCGATGATTTTGCTGCCAATGGCCGCCTGTATGGCCACTTCGAACATCTGTTGCGGGATGAGCTTTTTCAGGTGGCGGGTCAGTTTGCGTCCCCATTCATAGGATTTGTCGTTGTGAACGATGGTGGACAGCGCATCCAGTGGTTCGCCGTTGATCAAAATATCCAGCTTAACAAGTTTGGATTCCCGGTATTCGTCAAAATCGTAATCCAGCGAAGCATAGCCCCGTGTATAGGATTTCAGCTTATCGTAAAAGTCGAAGATCACCTCGGCCAGCGGGAACAGAAAAGTCATATCGGCGCGGTTGGTGTCCAGATAGGCCTGGTTGACGTAAATGGCTCTTTTTTCCGTGCTGAGCCGCATAATGTTTCCGATATATTCCGGCGGAGTGATGATCTGCGCCCGGATATAGGGTTCTTCTATTTTGGAAATAACGCCGGCATTGGGCAGGTCGGCCGGGTTGTCGATTTCCCGGACTTCGCCATTGGTGAGATGCACACGGTAAACCACGTTGGGTACGGTGTTGATGATGCTCAGATTGTATTCGCGTTCCAGCCGTTCCTGAACGATCTCCATGTGCAGCAATCCCAGAAAACCGCAACGGAAGCCGAAGCCGAGCGCCTTGGAGGTTTCCGGTACGTAGACCAGGGCGGAATCATTCAGGGAAAGTTTTTCAAGGGCATCGCGCAGGTTTTCAAAATCTTCGCTGATGATGGGATAGATGCCGGAGAAAACCATCGGTTTAACTTCCTTGTATCCGGGAAGAGCCTCGCTGGCGGGATCGCGGGTCAGGGTAACCGTATCGCCCACCTTGGTATCGCGGACATTCTTGGCGCCGGTGATCAAATAGCCCACCTCACCGGCCTGCAGTTCCTTTACCGGCTCCCGCGAAATGCGTAAAATACCGATCTCGTCGGCACTGTAATCCTGGAGCGTACTCATGAATCTTACCAGATCCCCCTTGCGCAGTACCCCGTTAAAAACACGCACAAAGGCGATGGCACCACGATAGCTGTCGAAGATGGAATCGAAAATCAAGGCCTGTAATTTGCCGTCTTTATCACCTTTGGGGGCGGGGATTTCGGTAATGATTCTTTCCAGAATATCATGTATGCCCAGGCCCGTTTTGGCGCTGGCCGGTAAAATCTCACTCTCGTCGCAGCCGATCAATTCAACAATCTGCCGCTTTACATTGTCCACTTCGGCACTGGGCAGATCCACTTTGTTGATCACCGGAATGATGGCCAGATCGTTTTCAATGGCCAGAAAAAGGTTGCTTATGGTCTGCGCTTCAACACCCTGAGCAGCATCGACGATCAGCAATGCACCTTCACAGGCCGCCAGGCTGCGGGAAACCTCATAGCTGAAATCCACGTGTCCCGGGGTGTCTATCAGGTTAAAAATGTAGTCCTTTTTGTCATCGCCCTTATATGTCATGCGTATGGCGTGGGATTTTATGGTGATGCCGCGCTCACGTTCCAGATCCATGCTGTCCAGAATCTGTTCTTTCAAATCACGGTGGGCGATGGTATGGGTTTCTTCCAGCAGGCGGTCCGCCAGGGTGGACTTGCCGTGGTCAATATGGGCAATGATGCAAAAATTGCGGATATTTTCTTGATTCATGTTTTTTTATGTCAATATTTAGATTGTAGCCAAGAAACTTAACCAATGCCCCCCACAAAAGCAATCACAGACATACTCCCGCCTGCGGATTTTGTGGCCGGAGAGTTAGGGCGCGAGGCAATAAAAACATTCCCGGAGTCAACCCTTTATAAGCGGTGTCGATAGATATCACTTGATTTTGATGGCATAAGCTTTAAATTATGCCGTTTTTTCATTACCGGATGTGATATATTATATCGATAACATGCCTTTGACTATTATTAGGAAGTGACAATTGAAATGACAGATTTTTATTCTTTACGTCTTGAAGAAAAAATCGAAACATTGAAAGAACGGGAAGATTTGCCAAAACATATTGGCATCATCATGGATGGCAACGGCCGCTGGGCCAAAGCCAAGGGACTGCCCCGGGTTGCCGGACACAATGTGGGGGTGCATTCCGTGGAGGAAGTTGTCGAGGGCTGCGCCGAGATCGGGATAAATAATCTTACCATATATACTTTTTCCGAGGAAAACTGGAAACGGCCCTCGCGCGAAGTGGCGGCTCTGATGCAGCTTCTGGTAACCACCATTAACCGCAAGTTAAAGAAACTGGTAAAGCAGAATGTTCAAATCCGCACCATCGGCCATTTAAATAAATTGCCCTCCAGCGCTCAGCGTACCATGATGTCCGCCATTCAAAAAACGAAAAGAAATACCGGGCTTATTTTAAACGTGGCTCTCTCCTACGGAGGCCGTCAGGAACTTATCGACGCCTTCCGCAAGCTGGCTCAGTTGGTGAGCAGTGGTGAAATCAGCCCCGAAGAGATTAATGATCAGCTCATCAGCAACGAGCTGGATACCAAAGGACAGCCTGATCCCGATCTGATCATCCGTACCGGCGGGGAAAACAGAATCAGCAACTTTTTACTTTGGCAAATAGCCTACTCTGAAATTTATGTGACGGATACCCCCTGGCCGGAATTCCGGAAATCCCAGCTGGCGGATGCCTTGTGGAGTTTTTTACAGCGGGAACGTCGCTATGGCATGATAACCGAGCAAATTAAGGGTAAGGCCACCGTCCCCCAATTCTAATGCCTGATAAAAAAAACATACAGCAGCTTAAGCGTTATACGCTTTCTTTTAAGCTATTCTTCCAGGCCTTCTGGAAAACAATCCTTACCTGGGTTATACTGGTAACTTTTGTGGTCGTGGCCATTCACTATAATGTCGACAAATCCGTTATCGGTGGTTTTGTTGTAATTTTCGGCATCATTTCACAGGCTTTTATCGGGCTGATAAACATCATTGGCTTGGTGCCTCTTGTGGGGCCCATCGTGGCAAAAGTTCTGGCCCTGCCACTTTTCTGGCTGATCAATGCCCTGGGGTACTTTGTTTCCATTATCGCCATTAAACGCGGCTATAGCAAGGATGTGGTTAATTACCGCATTCTCACCGTGGTACTGCTGGTGGGTATTGTCATCGGCTTTATCCTCGGCAAAATAATTTAGCGCTATTATGACTCCCTATTCACAGACGGTTGAGGAACTGTTTGATCTGCAAAAATATGCCATCAAACTGGGGCTGGATAATATCACCGCTCTGGCACGGGTTCTGGATCATCCCGAAAAAAAATACCCGGTGATCCATGTAGCCGGAACCAACGGGAAAGGAAGTACCTGCCTCTATCTGGCACAGATTCTTCGGGCACATGGTTTTAAGACCGGTCTTTTTACCAGCCCCCATCTGGTGGACTTCCGTGAGCGCATCCGCGTGGATGAAAAACTTATCCCCCGGGAAGATGTGATCGACTTTTGGCAGCGTCTGAAAAAAACGGTGCTGGAGCTGAAAGCCACCTTTTTTGATACGACCACGGCCATGGCGCTGGATCATTTTGCGCGGAGCAATGTGGATGTGGTGGTTATGGAAACCGGGCTGGGCGGACGTCTGGATTCGACCAATATTGTCCCCGCGGAAATGGCCGTTATCACCCCCATCGGCTTTGACCACCAAAAACAACTGGGCAACACCCTGGCCGGAATTGCCGGAGAAAAGGCCGGGATAATAAAGACGGCGATTCCCGTTTTTACCGGACGCCAACCCCGGGAGGCCATGGACGTATTGCGCCAGACATGCCGGCGGCAAAAATCTTTTTTACACACGGTGGCGGAGGAAACACACATAGAGTATCACCCGGGCCGGAAGGGAGATTTTCAGATGAAAAGCGCGGGTATTCATATTGCCGGCCGTCTGCCGCAACCGGGGCGTTTTCAGTTGGAGAACCTGGCCCTGGCTCTGAACACGGCGCGTTTTTTCATGAAACAACGGGGACAGGCGCTTGAGGCGGAAAAGGTGGAGCGTCGTTTGCCGCAAATGCGCTGGCCGGGAAGGCTGGAGCTTGTGCGCCGGAAACCGGATGTGTTTTTTGATGTTAGCCATAACCTGCCGGGGATAAAAGCCTCCATGGAGGTGCTTTCGGAAGAAGCGACAACCGGAAAACGTTATCTGCTGCTGGGCCTGGTAAATGACAAGGACATGTCCCGGATTGTTCGCTATCTGAGTTCCCTGTTTGAGTTTATCGTGGTGACCGAACCGCAAAGCAGCCGGCGGCAAGAGGGGGAACTTTTATATCAGGCCTTTTTACAGCACACACAAAATGTAAAATTAATTAAAGATTTGGTGCTGGCATACGAATCCTCGCTAAGCATGCTTGGAAAAAACGATACCCTGGTGGTGATGGGCAGTCACTATCTGGTGGGTGCTTTGAAAGCACGGGTTGACAAAAAGCAGCAACTACGTTAAATTATTGGACTTTCATACAAAATCCTATAAAAAAACCTCGAAAAGACAATTACAGTAAAAAGATAACAACTTCCCAGGTATGTTCCGGGCCTCATAAATTATTTCAAAAATTTAATATTTCTTTAATACCGGAGATGCCGACACAATCTATTTAATTTAAAGGACCTGCCATGTTAGACATTGAAGAGTTAAAAACGAAGAAGATTACCGAATTAACGGATATCGCCAATAAACTCAATATTACCGGATTCTCCGGTTTAAAAAAACAAGAACTGATATTTAGAATTCTGGAAGAGCAGACCGCACAGGAGGGTTTGATTTTTTCCAAGGGGGTGTTGGAAATCCTGCCCGACGGATACGGTTTCCTACGCTCGCAAAACTATAGCTATTTACCCGGTCCGGACGATATTTATGTCTCTCCGTCCCAAATTAAGCGCTTCGGTCTGCGCACGGGAGATACGGTAACCGGTCAAATCCGGCCGCCCAAGGACAATGAGCGCTTTTTTGCCCTGCTGCGCGTGGAAGCGGTTAATTTCGAAAGTCCTGAAAAAGCCCGCGAACGTAAATTCTTTGACACACTCACCCCACTTTATCCCGATGAAAAAATAGAACTTGAAACCGATCGCAATGATTATTCCATGCGGGTGATGAACCTGTTGACTCCGTTGGGCAAGGGGCAGCGTGGCTTGATTGTTGCCCAGCCCCGTACCGGTAAAACCATTTTGATGCAAAAGATCGCCAATGCCATTTCCCGCAATCATCCGGAAGTGGAACTGATGGTTCTGTTGATCGATGAGCGGCCGGAAGAGGTTACCGACATGGAACGTTCGGTCGATGCCGAGGTGATCAGTTCAACTTTTGACGAGCCGGCCGAGCGTCATGTGCAGGTGGCGGAAATGGTGCTGGAAAAAGCAAAAAGGCTGGTGGAGTACAATAAGGATGTGGTCATTTTACTGGATAGCGTGACCCGCCTGGCCCGCGCCCACAATACCGTGATTCCCCATAGCGGCAAAATCCTTTCCGGTGGTGTGGACTCCAACGCCCTGCAAAAGCCCAAACGCTTCTTTGGCAGTGCCCGTAATATTGAGGAGGGCGGCAGTTTAACCATAATTGCCACCGCTCTGATCGACACCGGTTCACGTATGGATGAAGTGATCTTTGAAGAATTTAAGGGTACCGGCAATATGGAGCTGGTTCTGGATCGCCGTCTGTCCGACCGTCGTATTTTTCCGGCGATTGATATCAACAAGTCCGGTACGCGTAAGGAAGAACTGTTGCTCTCCCGCGAGGAGCTGTCACGCATCTGGGTATTGCGTAAATTCCTGAATGAAATGAATGTGATCGAGGGGATGGAGTTTCTGCTGGACAAAATGCGTGAAACAAAAAGTAACCGTGATTTTCTACGCTCCATGAACTCTTAGGTAACGGCCACGCCGCTCAGCCCCTGATGTGAAAATATGTGATTAGCCTTGAATATGGGATTAAAATAAATTATATTCCAAGGCTATTGACAACGGAGGATTTAATGAAAGCAAATATTCATCCAAAATATGATTACGTGGTTTATAAGGACACCTCATCGGATTTCGCCTTTTTAACCCGCTCAACCGCGACCTCAAGTGAAAAGATCAAATGGGAAGATGGTAATGAGTATCCGCTAATCAAGGTGGAAATCTCAAGCGCCTCTCACCCTTTCTTCACCGGTAAACAGATGCTTGTGGATTCTGCCGGTCGTGTTGAAAAATTCAGAAGAAAATACAATCGTTAAGTATATTTTTCCGATTTTAATTTTGAGCGGAATGACCCCATGTCATTCCGTTTTTTGTTTCTCCCAACTCCAAACCGAAAACAACCATGAAAGATAAAATTTTAGCCTTGCAGGAAAAACGGCATGTATTGAACGAGGCGCTATCGCAGCCGGATATCCATAAGGATCCGAAGCGTTTCCGGGACTTAAGCCGTGAGCATAGTGAGTTGTCGAAAATCCTCGATGTGGGGGATCCTTATCTGAAAGTGCTTGCCGAGTACGAGGGGAATAAAGAACTTATCGCCGAGGCTGAGGACCCTGAATTGGTGGAAATGGCGGAAATGGAGCTGGCCGAACTGGAGGAGAAGCTGAAAAAGTATGAAGATGCCTTAAAGGTTCTTCTTCTGCCGAAAGACCCGGAAGATCATAAAAATGCCATTATCGAAATTCGTGCCGGTACCGGTGGCGATGAAGCGGCCATTTTTGCCGGTGATCTCTATCGTATGTATAGTAAATTTTGTGAGCAAAACGGTTTTAAGACGGATATCATGAGCTCCAACCCTTCCGAGCGCGGCGGGTTTAAAGAGGTGATCATGTCACTTGAAGGTGAAAATGCCTATGGTACCCTGAAATTTGAAAGCGGTGTTCACCGGGTACAGCGTGTACCCGATACGGAAACCCAGGGCCGTATTCATACCTCCGCCGTGTCGGTGGTGGTATTACCGGAAGCCGAGGATGTGGATGTGGAGCTGGATCCGAATGAACTGCGCATAGACGTGTTTCGCTCCAGCGGCCCCGGAGGACAAAGCGTTAATACCACGGATTCCGCCGTGCGCATAACCCACGTACCGACCGGAATCGTTGTAAGCTGTCAGGATGAAAAGTCCCAGCTGAAAAACAAGACAAAAGCGCTTAAGGTGCTGCGCAGCCGTCTTATGGATATGGCTCTTTCCGAACAGCGCGAACAGGTGGCCAAGCAGCGTAAATCGATGGTGGGAAGCGGTGACCGCAGTGCCAAGATCCGCACCTATAACTATCCACAGGGTCGCGTTACCGATCACCGCATAAACCTGACTCTCTATAAATTGGATCGCGTCATGGAAGGTGATTTGGGGGAGCTGATCGAAGCCTTGAATATGGCCGAACGTTCCGCTCAGCTGGAAAGTATCTCCTCTTAGGCTCTAAAACAGAGCTTTTTTGTGACG
>Ga0256832_1001982_pt1 | contig 13930 bp, 9 predicted proteins | sample 134614metaG_FD_190534 | JGI IMG/M metagenome (GOLD analysis project Ga0256832, IMG submission 190534) | Hydrothermal vent microbial communities from Lau Basin, Pacific Ocean - 134-614 | ecosystem: Environmental > Aquatic > Marine > Hydrothermal vents | place: Pacific Ocean: Lau Basin | collected...
AGCTTGTTGACGTAGCCGTCGCGCCGGTCTGGCGCGCCGTGGCGGCCGTCCAGGGTGAAGCCCTCCAGGCGGTAGTGGTCGTGGCGCAGGTCGAACAGGTGGCCGCGCCGGCCGTCGCTGCGCAGCACCGCGCTGGCCGGGCCGCGCAGGGTGATGGGCGCCGCGGCCGTGCCGTCCACCTGCGTGACCAGGCTGACGCGGTACTCGCCCGGCGCCAGGGTGACGACATCGCCGGGCCGCACCCGCGCCAGCACATCCTGCAGGTCGGGCGTCCCGCCGCCGGCCCCGCCCGGGGCCACCCGCCACTCGCGGGCCGCCGCCGGCGTGGCCAGCGCCAGCGCCAGCAGCAGCGCCGCCCACGGGCGCTCAGTGCAGCAGGTCATGCCAGACGTGCTGGTCGGGCAGGCGCAGGGAACCGATGTAGGTCATGACGAAGAACAGCAGCGCCGCCACCGCCAGGGTGGTGAGGAGGAAGGCGGCCGCGTTGCGCAGCGCCCACACCCCGCCCTGCCCCTGCCGGGCGCGCTGGTTGCCACGGTTCTTCCAGCGCTGCTTGGGCAGGCGGAACCAGATGTACACCTTGAGGCTGGCGTTGAGCAGCTGGCCGGCGTACAGCAGGAAGGGGAAGCGCAGGTTGACGCGCCGGCCGTGGCCGAACAGCACCAGGGAGGTGATGAAGCGCGTGGTGGCGATCCACAGCACGTACACCACCAGGAAGGTGGGGGTGACGAACAGGGCCGTGGACAGGGCCACCGCCGGGCTCACCAGGGAGGTCCACACGGCGATGCGCTGGTCGACGATGCACCACCAGATGAACGGCCCCACCCGGCGCGGCCCCAGGGCCATGGCCCGCGCGCCGTTGCGCATCATGTTGCCGGACCAGCGCAGCAGGGTCTGCTTGACGTAGTCGAAGGCCGAGTCGCCCACCTTCTCGATGGTGTACACCATGGCGTCCGGCACGTAGGTCATGTCCGCGCCGCGCTGCAGCAACCAGTACCAGGTGCTCTTGTCGTCGCCGGACAGGAAGCGGAAGCGGCCCCACAGCCAGTGGTCCAGGTGGTCCGACTCGATGAGGCGGATGAAGTCCCGCCGCGTCACGTCGCCGGCGCGGAACACCGACAGGCGGCCGGTGAGGGTGAGCACCTTGCGCGACAGGGCGTGGGAGCGCATGCCCAGGTCGCGCTGGGCGAAACGCAGGTCCAGCCAGTCCTGGATCCAGTCGGGGCCGCGCACCAGCGCCTTCTCGTTGGTGGTCAGGGCGCGCAGCTGCGGGTCCAGGCCCATGAGCGACAGGCAGCGCGACAGGCAGTCGCGCTCCAGGATGGCGTCGCCGTCCATGAATACCACCGGGTCGTCCCCGCGGATGCCGCGCCGCGCCATGGCCCGCAGGGCAGCGCCGATGGCCATGCGCTTGCCGGGCGCGCTCTGCCGCACCAGCACCACCTCAAGCCAGCGGTGGCCGTCGATCTCCTGCAGGTAGCCGTCGATGACCGCCTCGTCGAAGTGGCTGCCGGTGCCCACGAACAGCTGCGCCGGCAGGCGGGCGCGGCGGCACTCGTCGACGATGGAGCGCAGCACGGCGCGGGTGATGTCCGGCGCCTCCTTGAAGGTGGTCATCATGAAATACAGGCGCTGCGGCCGCCAGCCGCCGGCCCACAGGGCATCGGCCGCCGCCCGCTCGCGCGGATAGACGCGGTGGGTGAACCACTTGGCGCGCACCAGGTGCACCGCCCACCAGCCGTAGCGCCACAGGCCGATCAGGCCCAGCCCGGCCAGCACCTGCTGGGTGCGCGGGTTCCACACGTTGTTGGGCAGGTGCAGGGTGGCCAGCACCAGCGCCGCCACGTACAGGTACAGCGGCAGCAGGTTGCTCCAGTGGTACCAGGGCAGGCCGGTGTCGCGGGCCGCCCGCGGGGCGGCCCGGGTGGCGGTGCTGCTCACAGGTCGAGACGGGCCTTGAGGGTGGGCCGGCGGTCGGGCGTGGCAGGCACCCCGTCACCGCCGCGGAGCAGGGCCACCAGGCTGTTCACCAGGCGCGACGAGGTGCTGCGCTCGAAGTTGACGATGACCGGCAGCCCGCCGGACAAGTCGCCGGCGTGCCGCAGCACCTCCTCGGGCCGCAGCGCCAGCACCACGTGGCCGTTGCGCGCCTCGCGGCCGGCCTGGTCGAACTGCACGTCGCCCGCGTGGCCGATGGCCGGCAGGGTGTCGATGGACACCACCGTGGCCGTCAGGTGGCGGTCGATGGCCGGCACGTACACCGTGGCCTGGCTGCCCTTGCGCACCTTGAGCAGCTCCTGCTGGGTGAGATAGGCGTGCACCTGCGGGATCTCGGCCCGCTCCAGCACCACCGCCGGCTCGCCGGCGGCCACCAGATTGCCCTCCGACTTGGGCACCTGCACCACCCGCCCGTCATAGGGGGCGCGCAACACCAGCCGCTCGCGCTGCTGCTGGAGGAACTTGAACTTCTCCTCCTCCAGGGCGATGCGCCGCTCCATGTTGGCCAGCTCGTTGCGCCGCTGCTCGATGCTGAATTCCTGCCGCTTGTCGGAGAAGTAGCGCCCGCCGGCGGCGGCGCCGGTGACCGCCTCGGCCACCTTCAGCTCGGCGCGGGCCACGCCCAGGGCCTCCTGGGCCGACTTGTGGGCCAGCTCGGCCGCCTCCACCTCGGCGCGCGTCACCACGCCGTCGGCCAGCAGGGCGCGCTTGCGCTGCAGGTCGCGGCGCGTGAGGGCCACCCGCTTGCGGGCCGCGTCCACCTTCTGCCGCGCCGCCTCCAGCTTGCCCTCGGCCAGCTGGCGGTACACCTGCAGCGACTGGGTGCCGTCCTCCAGGCTGGCGCGCAGGGCGTCGCGCGACAGGCGCAGCTCCTCCAGCGCCACGCGCGCCTTCTCGATGCGCGTGGCCAGCTCCTGGTTGGCGAGCCTGACCAGCGGCTCGTCGCGCGCCACCCGGTCGCCGGGGGCCACGTACACGGCGCTCACCACGCCCTTGTCGGGGGCCACGATGGGCTCCACCTGGGCGCGCACCACGGCGGTGTCCACCTCCAGGCGGAAGAAGCTGGCATAGATGCTGGCCACCACCAGGGCGGTGAGCAGCAGCCCCACCACGCCGTACAGCAGGGCCATGCGCAGCGTGGGCGGCTTGCGCTTCTTGCCAGCGTCCGGCAGGGCCACCGGCTCGTCGGGCTGCTCGGAGGGGGGCGTGACGGGGATGTCCACGCGGCGGATGGTCTCGTCCACCCGCGCCATGCGCCCGCGCAGCAGGTTGTCGGAGAAATAGCGCAGCAGCTCCAGCTGGCGTTCGTCCAGGTCGATGAACTGCAGGCCCACGGCCCCGCTCTGGGCGTCCACGTAGCGCACGCGGGCGTTGACGCTGAAGGCCATGAGGAAGCCCTGGAAGGGGATGTGCACGTTGAGGGGCAGCACATCGCCCACCTCCACCGACTCGCGGAAGCCCTCCAGGCGCAGGCCGTCCTCGCTCCAGTTGGTGGCGCGGTACACCTCGCCGTGCACGCCCACGCGCAGCTCGACATTGACGCGGTGGTGGTGGCGCTGGCTGCCGGCCTCGAAGCGGGTGTCGAAGCGGCGCTGCCCGGCCGGGTGCTGATCGACGGCGGCGTTCATGAGCGGCGCGCCTCCACCGGCGCGGCATCGCCGGCCCCGGTCTCGTCGCGCCCATAGACGTCGTCGAAGCGCACGATGTCGTCCTCCTCCAGGTAGCTGCCGGTCTGGATCTCGATCAGCTCCAGCGGGATGCGGCCCGGGTTCTCCAGCCGGTGCTTGACGCCCAGCGGGATGTAGGTGGACTCGTTCTCGCTGAGGATGAACACGCGGTCCCCACAGGTGACGCGCGCGGTGCCGCGCACGACGATCCAGTGCTCGGCGCGGTGGTGGTGCATCTGCAGCGACAGCTTGGCGCCCGGCTTGACGGTGATGCGCTTGACCTGGAAGCGGTCGTCGTTCTGGATGGAGCGGTACGCCCCCCAGGGGCGCAACACGTGGTTGTGGGTGTGCGCCTCGCGGCGCCGCCGGGCCTTGAGCTGACCCACCACCTGCTTGATCTCCTGCACGCGGTGGCGGTCGGCCACCAGCACGGCGTCCTCGGTCTCCACTACCACCACGTCCTTGAGCCCCAGGGTGGCCACCAGGCGGTGCTCGGCGCGCACGTAACAGCCGCGCGAGTCGTGGTCCACAGTGTCGCCCTGGAAGCGGTTGCCCTGCTTGTCGCACTGCAGGGCCCACAGCGCCTCCCAGGAGCCGAGGTCGGTCCAGGGCGACTCGCAAGGGACCACGACCACCCGCTCGCTCTTCTCCATGATGGCATAGTCCAGGGAGGTGTTCTCGCAGCGCGCGAAGCTGGCCGGGTCCAGGCGCACGAAGCGCGACTCGCTGCGGTTCTGCGCCAGGGCGCGGCGACAGCACTGCAACATGCGCGGCACGTGGCGGTTGGCCTCCGCCATGATGGCCGAGGCGCGGAACATGAACATACCACTGTTCCAGTAGCACTCGCCGTCCGCCAGCAGGCGTTCGGCGGTGGCGCGATCCGGCTTCTCCACGAAGCGGCGCACCTGCCGCCCGTCGCCCTCACCCAGCGACTCGCCGGCCACCACGTAGCCGAAACCGGTCTCCGGCCCGCGCGGGGTCATGCCGAAAGTCACCAGATGGCCCTCGGCGGCCAGCCGCATCCCCTCCTTGAGGGCGCGGTAGAAGGCCACGCTCTCCTTGAGCAGGTGGTCCGAGGGCAACACCAGCAGCACCGCATCGCCGGACAGGATGTCCAGGGCGTCGTCGGCGCGGCCGTTGTCGCGGAACATGGTGCTGAACAGGGCCGCCGCCAGCACGGCCGGGGCGGTGTTGCGCCCCTCGGGCTCGAGCAGGATGGACAGCGGCTCCACGTCCATGGCCACCAGCTGTTCGGCGACGATGAAGCGGTGCTGCTCGCTGCACACCACCAGCGGGGCGGTGGCGCCGGGCAGCTTGCTCACGCGCCGCACCGTGTTCTGAAAGAGCGAACGGTCGTTGAACAGGGAAAGGAACTGCTTGGGGTAGCTCTCCCGTGACAGGGGCCACAAGCGGGTACCCGAACCGCCGGAAAGGATGACCGGAATGAGTTGCATTGACGTCTCCTGAGTTATTTTGCCGCGAGGCTTTTTTCATGGTGGCGAGCCGCAGCCCGCCCTGGGTGCCGGGCCGTCCGCCGTGGCGGCGGCCCGTGCTTTTTGTCTCGTGTTGCGAAAGATGCCGTCACCTGCCGGCTTCGCGGGGCCCGGGCCGGACGCCGGCCGCCCGGCCCGTTTCCGGCGCGCGACGCACGTTCACTCGGTGACCACCAGGCGCGGGCGCTGGTCCGCGCTCGAGGTCTCGCGCGAGCGGGCCTGCACGATGGCCGAGGTGGCGAAATCGTTCTTCAGCACGAAGCTGGCCTGATTGATGCCCTGCTGGCGCAGGCCGGCCACGTAACTGGTCACGTCGAAGTCCACGTCGCGGTAGCCGGTCTTGTCGATGCGGCGCGTGTCGAGCGCACTGCCCGCCGCCGGCCGGTTGTTCCAGGTGATGCCGCTCTCCGTCCAGCTGTTGTCGCTTACCGCGTAGGCCGTGGTGTCGGCGGCGTCGGGACTGGTGAGCTTGGCGTGCAGCCGCAGCAGCACCTGTTGCGGGTTGCCGGGCACCGACGAGATGTCGAACTTGATGTAGGCCTCGCGGTTGTAGCCGCTGCCGCTCTTCTTCACCTTGAGCAGGGTGCTACCACCGTAGTTGCTGTCGGCATAACTGCCGTCACGCACATAGGCGTCGGCAATGGCCTCCAGCGTCTGCACCTGGCCACCGCCACCGGCCTGAGTGACGAGATAGGTCACCGTACCGGTGGTGCCCGGCGAGTCCGTGAACTGCAACACACCGCTGGCGTTGGTGGTGTAGGTACCCACGTCGTTGCCATCGCGGGTCACCTTGTAGTCGGTGGCAGCGAGCAGCTCGCCCACCTCCCAGGTGATGTCGTCATTGGCCTGCGAGGCCTGGGCATCCCACTGGCGCTGGTTCTGGTCCCAGTGGATGGCGTCCACCGTCACCGTGCCGTTGACCGGCCGGGCGAAGAACTCGATGGACTGCACGTAGGACTGGCTGCCCACCAGGCCATAGTCCAGGTCCATGTAGGCCTCACTGGGCGTGGCCACCACCTGCAGGGCGCTCTCATCCGGCAGATAGATGCGCTGCGCGTCGTTGCGCACCCGCGCGCTGGCATCCTGGTCCAGCTTGACCACCACCGAGCCCTCGGTGGTGACCACGGTGTAGCCGTTGATGCCGTTGCCGCTGGCCGTGCGCACCGTGGGCAGACCGCTGTAGCTGTTGTTGCGCAACTCGTTGCCCACGCCGCGATAGAACTTGAATTCGCCGCCGCCGACGAAGGTGTTGTTCTCGAACAGATTGTCGTCGGCATCAGTCAGCTTGATGGGGTATTGAAAATTCTCCACCCAGTTGTTGCGGAAGGTATTGTTGCGCGGACGACCATCGGTGGTATCCGGAGGATCTGAACCCATAAAGAAATAAAACCCGTATTTTTGACTTTCGGTAACCACGTTGTTCTCGATCAGATTGTCGTGGCTGCCCAGGGACAGGCGAATGCCATGCCGGTTGCGCCGCACCTCGTTGTTGCGCACCACATTGCGATGGCTCTCGAACAGCACGATGCCGGTATCCGTGTTGTCCGTCACCACATTGTTTTCCACCGTGGAGTCGTTGGTATCGCGGTGCAGCATGATGCCGTGGCGGTTGCGCACCGAGGTGTTGTTGCTGATGGTCAAGTGGTCACAACGCCGCGAGCAGATGATGCCGTGATTACCGTTGTCATGGACATTGTTGCCGGTGATCACCAGGCTGTCGGAATCGTCATGGGGGTCGATGCCGTAGGACTCGTTGTATGCGACCTCGTTGTCGGTGATCTGCATGCCATAGGCGCCGTAGCTGTACATGCCCATGTAGTTGTGGTGGATGTAGCTGTTCTTGATGTCGCCGTACACGTCCACCTGATCGAACACCCCGCCCATCACCTTCCACACCAGGCCGTAGGCCTCGGCGGCGTAGTGGCCCAGGTATTTCACCTCGCTGTCGATCACGTCCATGCGTGACTCGCGCGGCACGCCGTCGATGAGTCGCGAGCGCACGTGGATGTAGGCGCGCCCGTCGCTGCTGTCGCTGTCCACCGTGCCCGCCGATTCGTCCCAGGAGGTGATGGTGGTGCTGCGGATGTCGACGGTACCCCAGTCGGCGCGGATGTAGACGTTGCCGTAGGCGCCCGGGCTGGCCATGCGCAGCTCGTCCACGTCACCGCCGATGGCGCTGCCGTGCAGGTTGAGGCGCGCGCCCTCCTCCAGGCGCAGGTTGGCGCGCAGCATCCAGATCTTGTTGTCCGGGTCCACCAGCTCCAGCACCTCGGGCCGGTTGACGGTGTTGATGTCGGTCAGCGTGCAGGTGACCGGGCCGGTGATGTAGAAATTGCCGCTGGAGCTGGCCCAGCGGAAATGGCTGCTGTCACAGGCGGCCCACCCGGCCAGCGGCAGGGCCGCCAGCAGCAGGAGCAGGCCGGCAATCAATCGTCGTGGTCGATGCATGACGTGTTCACCCTCGTGGTCAATGGGTTGCGGCATCACGCTGCCGGCGGCGGGCCAACGGCGCCGCGTGCGCCGCCGCCCGCCCGGCCATATCACCAGCAGATGCCTTCATAGCGGCCGTTGCTGCGCGCCGCGGGATCGATGCGCACCAAGTCGATGATCTTTTCCACCGCGTCGTCACGCTCCAGCGCCTGGGCGAATTCGCGGTCACCGTTGCCGATGACCAGTGTGTCGGCGTGCGCCACCACCTCGTCCATGCTGTCGCACAGCAGCTCGTAGATGTGCGGAATGGAGTTGTGGATGAAGTCCTTGTTGGCACCCACTACGCTGGCCAGTTTGACGTTGCGGTCATAGATGCGCAGGTCGTAGCCCTTGCCCAGCAGGTACTCGATGAGATCCACCACCGGACTCTCGCGCATGTCGTCCGTGCCCTCCTTGAAGCTCAGCCCCAGCACGCCCACCTTTTTCTTGCCGCTGGCCTCGATCAGATCGATGGCGTGCTGCACCTGGTTGCGGTTGCTGGGCATGATGGCGTTGAGCAGGGGCACGTCCAGGTCCATGGTGCGCGCCTTGTAGGTGAGCGCGCGCACGTCCTTGGGCAGGCAGGAGCCGCCGAAGGCGAAACCGGGCTTTAAGTAGTAGGGCGAGATGTTGAGCTTGGTGTCCTGGCAGTAGATGTCCATCACCTTGTGGCCATCGATGCCCAGGCGCTTGCAGATGTTGCCGATCTCGTTGGCGAAGGCCACCTTGAGGGCGTGCGAGACGTTGTCGGTGTACTTCACCATCTCCGCCGTCTCCAGGTCGGTGCGGATGAGCGGCGCGTCCACCAGCCCGTCCCACATGGCCTCCAGCACGTCGCCGGAGCGCTTGCCGATCTCGCCGATGACCGTCTTGGGCGGGTGGTAGAAATCGTGCACCGCCACCCCCTCGCGCAGGAACTCCGGGTTGATGCACACGCCGAAATCGGCGCCCGCCTTCTTGCCGGAGAAGCGCTCCAGGGTGGGGATGACCACCTCGCGCATGCTGCCCGGCAGCATGGTGCTGCGCATGACCACCACGTGATAGTCATCCTTCTCGGCCAGCACGCGACCGATCTCCTCGCTCACGTTGCGGACGTAGGACAGGTCCAGGCTCCCGTTGCGGCGGTTGGGGGTGCCCACGCACACCAGCGACATTTCCGTGCTGTGCACGGCGTCGGCGGTGTCCGTGGTGGCCCGCAGGCGACCCTCGACCACGGTGTTGGCGATGATTTCCCCGATGTCCTTCTCGATGACCGGCGTCTTGCCGGCATTGATGAGATCCACCTTGGTCTGGTTGACGTCGACACCGACCACCTGGTGACCCTCACGTGCCAGACAACCGGCCGTGATGGCGCCGACGTAGCCCATACCGAAAATACTGATGCGCATGACTTCTCCTGAGATTATTGAAATGAGATTTATATTTTCACCCAAAAGGTGTACAGAAAGCTTACGTGCGCGCAGGAGAAGGGGTGCATCCTGTATTCTTATTTTTCATCCGTGGCGCACACACCGGGCGGTGCGTGCCGCAGTCCCCTCCTGAATGGCACTTGCCTTCAGTCCTCCCAGAGGACACTGCACTACATTTTTAGTTCCTGCCGGCGCACCGCGCAAGCCGCTCCCCGCGGCAACAACGCTTTCGAGAAATACATAACACCTTTCCGACACGGAGGGCGGATAGGCTGGGGGCGTCCCGAAAAATACGCAGAGACAGGCCCGCCCATGCACACATGTGCAACAAAAAATAATTACTACACCCGGATAGATGTACAACAAATTGACAGCCGAATGCCCACCGCCACGAGACCGACATGATTATGAAAAAATGCAAAATCCCCGCCGCCCTGGCCTGTGCCCTGCTGGCCGGACTGGCCGTCCCCGCCCCCGCCGACGAGCTGCCCGATGAAGGGCAGCTGTGGCAGATCCTGTCTGAGGACGGCCAGGACGAGCTGCACCGCCGCCCCATCCGGCCACCGCGCAAGACCGCCCAGCCGCCCAGCGAGACGGAGCGACTGCTGCAGACGCCGGCCGGCCAGCGGGCGCGCAGCCTGTTCGACCTGTACCGGCTGGCCCGCCTGGCCGACCCGCGCCTGCAGGCCGCCGAGGCGCGCCATCGCGCCACCCTGCAGGCCCGCCCCAAGGCGCGCGCCCGCCTGCTGCCGCAGCTGGAGGCCCTGGCCGAGGTGTTCCAGGAGCGCACCCGCTACGACGGCGCCAGCAGCCTGTTCCGCGACGACGACTTCCGCAGCAGCAGCTACCGCCTCAACCTGCGCCAGAGCCTGATCAACGCCGAGCACTGGCGCCGTCTGGCCCAGGCGGACAGCGAGATCGCCCGCGCCGAGGCGGAGCTGCAGGACGCCCGGCAGGCCCTGATCCTGCGCATCGCCGACGCCTACTTCGCCGTGCTGGCGGCCCAGGACGACCTGCAGTACACCCTGGCCGAGCGGGAGGCGGTGGCGCAGCAGGCCCGCCAGGCGCGCCGCCGCCACCAGGCCGGACTGGCCACCGTCACCGACGTGCGCGAGGCCCAGGCCCAGCTCGACCTGGTGCGGGCGCGCGTCATCGACGCCCGCAACCGGCTGCGGCTGGCGCGCGCCAACCTGCAGATGATCACCGGCCAGCTGCCGCGCGTGCTGGCGCGCCTGCGCGACGACATGCCGCTCACCCGCCCCGATCCCATGAACGTGGACCAGTGGATCCGCACCGCCACCGAGAACAACCTGCGCCTGCGCGCCCTGCGCTTCGCCAGCCGCGCCGCCCGGCAGGCGGTGGGCGTGCGCAGCGCCGGCCACCTGCCCACCCTGGACCTGCAGGCCGACTACACGGTGGAGGACAACGACGGCGGCTTCCGCGAGGGACGGCGCACGGACGGCCGGGTGGGGCTGTCGCTCAGGCTGCCGCTGCTGGCCGGCGGCGAGGTGGTGGCCGGCGAGCGGGAGGCCGACGCCCTGTACGCGGCGGCCCGGGCCGACCTGCACGCCGCCCAGCGCGAGGTGGTGCGCGACACGCGCAGCGCCTACCTGGACGTGCTGTCCGGCATCGCCCGCATCCAGGCCCTGCGCTCGGCGCTGGCCTCCACGCGCAGCGCCGCGGTGGCCGCCGAGAAGGGCTTCCAGGCCGGCACGCGCACCAGCGTGGACGTGCTCAACGCCCTGCGCGAGGCCTACCGCGCCAAGCGCGACCACGCCCGCGCCCGCTACGACTACCTGCTGGCCACCCTGCGCCTCAAGCGGGCCGCCGGCTTGCTGGGCGAGCGCGACCTGCTGGCCATCGAGCGCTGGCTGACGCGCCGGGGGGCGCGCGCCGAGTACCGGCCGGCGCGTTCGGTGGGCGGGCTGTTGCGGGAGACGAAGCTGGGCCGGCGCTGAGGCCGGCGGGGCGGGATCAGGAGCGCAGCCGCTCGATGACGGCGGTGGTGGAGTGGCCGGCCACGAAGGGCACCACCACCACCTCGCCGCCGGCGGCGCGCACGCAGTCGTGGCCGGCGATTTGCTCGGGGCGGTAGTCGCCGCCCTTGACCAGCACGTCCGGGCGCAGGCGGCAGATGAGCTCGCGGGGCGTGTCCGCGCCGAAGGGCACCACCCAGTCCACGCTGCGCAGCCCGGCCAGCACGGCCATGCGGCTGGCCAGCGGGTTGACCGGCCGCTCCGGCCCCTTCAGGCGGCGCACCGAGTCGTCGTCGTTGACGGCCACCACCAGCCGGTCGCCGAGGGCGGCGGCCTGGGCCAGATAGGCCACGTGACCCGGGTGCAGCAGGTCGAAGCAGCCGTTGGTCATGACGATGCGCTCGCCGGCGGCGCGGGCGCGCGCCACGTAGTCCTGCAGGGTGTCGGCGTCCACCACGCCGCGGGGCAGGGGCTCGCGCTCGGCCTCCAGGGCGCGCGCCAGCTCCGCCGGGCTGACGCTGGCCGTGCCCAGCTTGCCCACCACCACGCCGGCGGCGTGGTTGGCCAGGGCGGCCGCGCCGCGCAGCGTCTCGCCCGCCGCCAGGGCCGCGGCCAGGGTGGCCACCACCGTGTCGCCGGCGCCGGTCACGTCGTACACCTCGCGCGCGTGGGTGGGCAGGTGCAGCGGCGGCCGGCCGGCCTCCACCAGGGTCATGCCCCGCTCGCTGCGGGTCACCAGCAGGGCGGCCAGCCCCAGGTCGGCGCGCAGGGCCTCGGCGCGCGCGGCCAGCTCGGCATCGTCGCGGCAGGCGCCGGCCACGGCCTCGAACTCGGCCTGGTTGGGGGTGAGCACGGTGGCGCCGCGGTAGCGGCAGAAGTCGCGCCCCTTGGGGTCCACCACCACCGGCACGTCGCGGGCCCGTGCCCGGGCGATGAGGCTGGCCACGTCGCCCAGCGCGCCCTTGGCGTAGTCGGAGCAGACCACGGCCCCCACCCCGTCCAGGGCGGCGGCGAAGGGGGCGCGCAGGCGCTCGGCGGCGGCCGCGGGGAAGGCCTGCTCGAAGTCCAGGCGCAGCAGCTGCTGGTGGCGCGACAGCACGCGCAGCTTGGTGACGGTGGGCAGGCCGGGCACCGTCACCAGCCGGGCGGTCAGGCCCGCCACCCCGGCCAGGCCGGCGCGCAGGGCCTGGGCCGCCTCGTCCTCGCCCACCAGGCCGAGCAGCTCGCAGGGGGCGCCCAGGGCGGCGATGTTGCGCGCCACGTTGGCGGCGCCGCCGGGCCGGTCCTCGCGCTCGGCCACGCGCACCACGGGCACCGGCGCCTCGGGCGAGATGCGCGCCGCCGGCCCCTGCCAGTAGCGGTCCAGCATGACGTCGCCCACCACCAGCACGCGGGCGGCGTCGAAGGCGGGCAGGCCGGTGCGCATCAGCGAAGGTCAGTCCTGTTCCAGCACGTACAGGGTGCCGCAGTAGGGGCAGCGGTACTTGCCGTCCACGCTGTCCTCGATGGGCAGGAACACGCGCGGATGCATGGCCCACAGGGCGCTCTCGTCGGTGGGGCAGTGCAGGGGCAGGTCGGCGCGGGTGATCTTCACCACGCGCTCGGTGGCGTGCTCGGCCTGGCTGGGCGGCTGATAGGGGTGGATCTCGGTCATGGCGGTCTCCTCGGGCGGTCAGGCGACGGGCGTGAGCCAGTGGCGGTACTTGTCGTGGCGGCCGTGTACCACGTCGAAGTACAGCGACTGCAGGCGCTCGGTGATGGGGCCGCGGCTGCCGCTGCCGATGGTGCGGTTGTCCACCTCGCGGATGGGGGTGACCTCGGCGGCGGTGCCGGTGAAGAAGGCCTCGTCGGCGATGTACACCTCGTCGCGGGTGATGCGCTTCTCGACGATGCGCAGCCCCTCGTCGGCGGCCAGGGCGAACAGGGTGCGGCGGGTGATGCCGTCCAGGGCGGAGGTCAGGTCGGGCGTGTACAGCACGCCGTCGCGGACGATGAAGATGTTCTCGCCCGAGCCTTCCGCCACGTAGCCCTCCACGTCCAGCAGCAGGGCCTCGTCGTAGCCGTCGGTGATGGCCTCCTGCAGGGCCAGCATGGAGTTCATGTAGTTGCCGTTGGCCTTGGCCTTGCACATGGTCACGTTGACGTGGTGGCGCGTGAAGGAGGAGGTCTTGATGCGGATGCCGCGCCGCATGTTCTCCTCGCCCAGGTAGGCGCCCCAGTCCCAGGCGGCCACGATGCAGTGCACGCGCAGGTTGTCGGCGCGCAGGCCCATGCCCTCGGCGCCGTAGAAGCACATGGGGCGGATGTAGGCCGAGCGCAGGCCGTTTTCGTACACCACCATGCGCTGCGCCTCGTTGAGGACCTCCTTCTCCCAGGGCAGGCGCATCTGCAGGATCTTGGCGGAGTTGAACAGGCGGTCGGTGTGCTCGCGCAGGCGGAAGATGGCGGTGCCCCCCTCGGCGTCGTAGGCGCGCACGCCCTCGAACACGCCCATGCCGTAGTGCAGGGTGTGGGTGAGCACGTGGGTCTGCGCCTCGCGCCAGGGCACCAGTTCGCCGTCGTACCAGATGAGGCCATCGCGGTCGGCCATGGACATAAGCAGTCTCTCCCTCTCGAGTGGGTGGCGCGCCTCAGTCCGCCTCCAGCAGCCGCTGCCACAGGGCCCGCACCCGCTGCCGCTCGGCCCGGAAGCGCTGGTCGTGGACCACCGCCGGCCGGCCCTGCAGGGTGAGGTGGTGGATGGCGTCGCGCAGCCGCACGTAGGCCTCGCGCAGGCCGTCGGCCTCGGCCGAGGTCAGCACGCCGTGCGCGGCCAGGTCGGCCAGGATGCGCACGTTGTCGGTCCAGCGGGCGATGGCGGGCTGCGCATGGGCATGCGCCAAAACCAGATATTGCACCATAAATTCGATGTCCGTGAT
>Ga0256832_1001983_pt1 | contig 13929 bp, 13 predicted proteins | sample 134614metaG_FD_190534 | JGI IMG/M metagenome (GOLD analysis project Ga0256832, IMG submission 190534) | Hydrothermal vent microbial communities from Lau Basin, Pacific Ocean - 134-614 | ecosystem: Environmental > Aquatic > Marine > Hydrothermal vents | place: Pacific Ocean: Lau Basin | collected...
ATTGTTTAACCAGCCATTTTAATTAGTCTGGAATTTCATCAAGAATAAGTTCTATTTTTTGAATGTCGTACATAGAAGAGTCAACAAATTTATTTATCTTTTTGCTGTTTTCTATTCTTTCCTTTAAGTTATAAGAAAGATTTTCTATTTGTGCTTTTGCTGAATTAACAAGTTCACTCATCTGTGAAAATAAAATTACAAATCCCTGTCCAGAATCAACAAAATGGGCAGATTCAATAATTCCGTTAGTGTGGATGAAATTTAATCTTTTTATCAACATTTCAAGATTGTTTATCTCATTTGAAATTTTAATTAAGGATTTGTTTAGTCCTTTTAACAAACCATTTATGTTTGATAAATAGTCTCTCATTAAGTTAATTAAATCCAGTAAATTACTTTTTAAAACTCCTGCTTCTGAACTATCCCCAGCTTTAATAATTTCGTTTGCGAAAGCTTCAATCATATTGTTTTGTAATTTAACGTAGTTAATATTTAAAGCATTATCTTCCAATTCTCTTGTAATTTCGTCAATGGTTTTAACCATTTTTTTCATATTTCTTTCGATTAAGGTTGTATTTTCCCTCATTTCTTTAGAAAGAACTGAAAAAGATACACCAACATCTTTTACTTTGTAAGATTCAATAGATGCGTTCAGAGATAAAAGTATAATGTCTTCTGCAAGGTTTGAAATAAATTCTGCTTTTTCCTGTAATTCGTTTTTCAAGTCAATATATTTTTCAAGTTCTTTAAAAGCTTCATTGAATTCTGCATACATTCTATCGGAGATAATTTTCATTCTTTCAAATTTTTGTATAATGTGATCTTCTGTATTTAATCTTACTTTGTATAAATCTACTTCTTTTTCTCCAACAATTTTTTCTCTACTTTTAATTTCTTCTTCTAATGCTATTTTCATAAAATCATCATAATCTCTAAAACCTTTTTCTTTCAAAAATTCCAACAGGTATTCGTAAGAAGCATCAACTCCACTCTCTTTTTCAATTTCTAACAGCTTTTTGTAAAGGTCTGGAATTATTTTAAAAATTTCACTGGTAGGTTTTATTCTGATAGATAGATATTTTTGAATATTTCCGTTTCTGTCAAAAATAGGAAATACAGCAGCAACAACCCAGTAATAACTTCCGTCTTTTGACATGTTTTTAACATAGGCTACAATTGGTTTTCCAGATTGGATATAATCCCACAGTTGTCTAAAAACTATCTTTGGCATATCTGGATGTCTGATTATATTGTGGGGTGCACCTATAAGCTCTTCAAAATCGTAGCCGCTTAATCTTGTAAAAACTTCGTTTCCATATTGAATAATACCTTTTGGATCAGTAGTTGAAAAAAATATCTCATCAACACCAAACTCTCTTTCAATATCTTTTGGAGCTATTTTTGTTCTTCTCATCTTTCACCACCCATTACTTCTTTTTGTTTTTTAGATGAAATGATTGTGTAAAGTTCTAATAAGTAATTGATAATGTCGTGGGATGAATCAAGCATGTCACAAACTAATTGATAAGATTCTTCAGTTTTTCCTTCTTTATGCTTTTGAATAGCTTCTATTCCAAGTTTGTGTATTTTAGCGTGTGCAGGCTCCATTTTTTTGAAAATTTTTACAGCTTCTTCGCCATATTTTGAAACTTCTTCTAATCCATTACCGTAATACCATTTACCAAGTTTACATTGGGTATGATCGGTAGGTGTCCAATCTATGTCTCCTTCTATGGTTTTTGCTACGTTTTCCATCCAGTTTGCATGGTCAACAACTCTTCTTAAAAGTTCAACTTCTAAACCTTCTTTTAATTGTGAAAGTAGATTCCATGCTTCAGTTCCGTTATTTACGCTGTCAAATGCTATTTTGTCTAAAGAAGCTGCTACCTGTTCTACCTGTGCTATTCCTTTTGCTAAAATACGGGTATTTTCTGAAACTGTTGCAATGACCTGTGATTGTTCTTCTGTTGCTGCTGTCTGCCTTGAAATCATATCAAACATATCGTGGTTGGCATCTTTTATTTTAGAGAAAACTTCCGTTACAGCAGCTGCAAGGTCAACAGTATTTTGAACTATACTTTTTGCACTGTCTACCTCAGAAGAAGTGTTGTCCATTTCTTCGACAATTGACATAATTACATTTCTTATATCGTTAGCACTGTTGGATGTTTTTTCAGCTAATTTCCTGACTTCATCAGCAACAACTGCAAAGCCTCTTCCTACTTCTCCAGCTCTCGCTGCTTCTATTGCGGCATTTAAGGCTAAAAGGTTTGTTTGCTCTGTAATTTCAAGAATAACATTTAAAACATTATCTACCTTACTGATTCTTTTTTTCAATTGTTCTGTTGATTGTGCAAGTTTATCCATAACTTCTGCAGATTTTGCTATACTTTCCACAGATCTATCAATAGCTTCTTCACCTTTTTCTACAAGTTTTGTAACTTCTTTTTGTGAATTTAAAATTTCAAGGTTTGAATTTGCTAAATCGTTAATAGAGATGTTTATTTCTTCAATAGCATGGAGTATTTGTTCTAATTCATGTTTAAATACCCCAAGTCTGTTTCTTAATTTAAAAGTATTTCCACCAACTACTGAAGATAAATAAATTGCTTCAGTTACTTTTGGGGAAGATTTATAAAACACATTATCTAATTTTCTGTCTGCTGTTGCATCTTTCCATGTTGAAGCGTATCCAACAATATTTCCATCAGCATCAGTTACTGGAAATCTATAAGATTCGATAATAAAATCTCCAACATTAATATCAGCATTTTTCTTTACTTCACCCGGTCTTAATTCTTTAAATAACTGTTTAATTCTTTCTGGATCTTTATGGAATTTATGAATAGAAATGCCAACAGGATTTGACCAATCCATATCATATCCAAAAACCCTATTTATTTCATTTCCAATTCGATTTAAAATTTCTCTACCTTTTTTGTTTACATAAATAAGTTCATTTCCATCTTTTCCAGGTTTGAATTCAGGGCTGGCTATAAAAACACCTTCAGATTGTAAATAGTCTAAAATTTCCCAACCTTCGTGGGCTTTTGTTTTAAGTTCGTTTACCTGTCTCTGGAGAGCTTCTAAATCTTCTTTCAACTTTAAAGAAAAATCCTCTTTTTGATTTAACTGTTCAATTAGATTTAATATCTTTTTCTCTTTCTCATCTAATTGCTCATTCAAAAAATCAATTTCCCCGTTTTTCTCCCTAACTTGATGTTCTAAATCTTCAATGATAGCTTCTTTTTTGGCTAATTCTTCTTTTAGCCTATCAACAACCATATATACATCTTTACATCCGAAGATACCCATTTTTGTTCCTCCTGTTTATTTTGCTGCTTGGCTTAATGAGTCGAATATTTTTTCAATTTTTTCTTTTAAAGTTTCTGCTGTGAAAGGTTTAACAACATAGTTGTTTACTCCTGCTTTAATTGCGGCAATTACGTTTTCTTTTTTTGCTTCTGCTGTTACCATCAAAACAGGAAGATGTTTTATTTCGTCGTCACTTCTTATATTTTGAACTAATTCTAATCCTGTCATATTTGGCATGTTCCAGTCTGTAATTACGAAGTCATAGCTGTTCTCTTTTAATTTTTTCAGTGCTACTTGTCCGTCTTCTGCTTCATCAATGTTTTTGAATCCTAACTGCTCAAGTAAACTTTTAATAATCCTTCTCATTGTAGCCATGTCATCAACTACAAGTATTTTTATATCAGCATTTGGTAAAGACATGATATCCTCCTATATCTTTAATTATTTTTTAATTGCGTATTCGTGTACTAAATGTATTAAATCTGGAGCATCAAACTTAACTAAATGGGCATCTGCTCCAACAAATTTACTTTTATCAACTGTGGCTTTATCACTTAAAGAAGTGTTAATAATTACAGGTATTTTTGAAAATTCTGGATGTTCTTTTATTTTTCTGGTGAATGTCAAACCATCCATTCCCGGCATTTCAATATCACTTATGATTAGTTGAATATAATCTGTTAAATCTTTTCCCTCTCTTTTAGCCTTTTCTAATATATTGTTTAAGTATTCAATTCCTTCTATTCCATTTTCTACTTCATGAATTCTGTGTCCGTCTTTTAAAAGAATTCTTTTTATAATTTTTCTTGCTACAGGGCTATCATCTAAGATAAGAATGTCAAATGTACCTTTTCTTTCAACCTCTTTTTCCGAAACTTCTTCATTTACTCCAAATATTTTTATCATTCCAAGTTCATCTAAAATTCCTTCAAAATCAAGTAATAAAAGAAGTTCCTGATCTTCTATCTCAATTACCCCAACTATCTTTCCACCTAATTTTTCCTGTACACTTGGAGGTGGTTTCTTTATATCTCTCCATCTGATTCTTCTAATTCTTTTTGCTTCGTGAACTATTACCCCTACAACTTCTCTTAAAAATTCCATTACAATTACATATTTACCTGCATCTTCTGGTTCTTCTATTTTCATCCATTTTGCAAGGTTTACGATAGGAACAACTTCTCCTCTTATTTTTGCTACTCCTTCTACTTCAGGAGGCATTCCTGGAGATTTAACAATATTATCTGGACGTAAAATAACCTCTTTTACTTTTGCAACATTAACCCCTAATATCCATTCGTAAGTGAGGTCGTTATCCAATTTTTCAAACATTCTAAAATCTATTATTTCTAATTCGTTAGAACCTGTTTCAAGTATTTTAGGTAAGCTTTCCTTTCTTTTTATCATTTCTTTCCCTCTTTTATCTCAAAGTTTCTTTGTTGAAAATTTTTGATACATCCAAAAGAATTAAAAGCTCTTTTTTAATTCCAGAGGTCATCACTACTCCTTTTATAAATTCAGGATCTATTCCTACTGAATTCATAGGAGGAGGTAAAATTTCATTTTTGTCAATAACTGTTGCTCCTTCTATTTTGTCAACAATAACTCCTATGTATCCTATTTCTGTGTCTATTACTACAATAGTTAATTCATCTAAATCTTTTTGTTCGAATTCTGGAATTCCCAATTTTTCTTTTAAAGAAACAATAGGAATAATATTTCCCCTTAAATTCATAACCCCTAAAATGAAATGTGGGGTTTTTGGCACAGGAGTTATATCAAAGCTTTTAGTTATTTTTATTACACTTTTTATGTCAATTCCGATAAGTTCTTCATTTAATCTAAATGTTATGACTCTCTGTTCTGTGCTTTGGGATTCTTGAAACTCTTCTTTTAGTCCTAAAACTTTTGTTTCACTCATGCTAAAACTCCTGTAATTGTAGTTTTTACATCACTGATAAGGGAGTTTGCATCGATAATTAAAACTACCCTTCCATCACCTGTTATTGTTGCTCCTGCAACTCCCGGAATATCGCTTAAAAGTTCTCCTAATGGTTTGATAACTATTTCTTCTTCCCCAAATAGATCTTCTATTGCAATGGCTATGTTCTTTTCGCCAATTTTTACGATAACGATAAATTCTTTTTCTTTTTTGTCTTCTATTTCGAAAAGCTCATTTAAAGTAAATAAAAGATGAACTTCATCTCTGAGCATAAACGATTTGAAGTTTCCAACATTTTTTATGTTTTCTTTGTTGTATCTTACAATTTCTACGACAGAATAAAGAGGAATTGCAAAAATCCTGTCATTAATTCCAACCATTAATGTTCTTATAATCGCCACTGTTAGAGGGAGTTTCATCACAATTTTTGTTCCTGCTCCCATTTCACTGTCAATTTCGATATGTCCTCTTAAAGAATGGATTGTAGAGGCTACAACATCCATTCCTACACCTCTACCTGACACATCGCTTATCTGATCTGCAGTTGAAAATCCTGGTAGGAATATCAATTCGAATGCCTCTTTGTCAGACATGTTTTCTGCCTGTTCTTCTGTTATTAAACCTTTTTCTATTGCTTTTCTTTTTACTATTTCTGGATTAATTCCTTTTCCGTCATCTTCGATAGATATAACAATCCTGTCTCCTTCCTGTAACGCACTGAGTTTTATAGTTCCAACTTCTGGCTTCCCAGACATTAATCTTTCTTCCGGTTTTTCTATGCCGTGATCTAATGAATTTCTTACTAAGTGAATTAAAGGATCTTCCAATTTATCTAAAATGCTTCTGTCTATCTCTGTATCTTCACCTTCTAAAATTAACTGAACTTTTTTGTCTAATTTTTTGGCTAAATCTCTAACAACTCTTGGGAATTTACTGAATATCTTTTTAACAGGCTGCATTCTCAGTTTCATTACAGCGTCTTGTAAATCGCTAACTGTCCTGCTCATTCCTGTAATGGCTTCCAATAATTGTTCGCTTAGCTCCTGTTCTCCAGTTACTTCGAGAGTTGAAGAAAGTTTAACTATCCTGTTTCTGTCTAAAACAAGTTCTCCTACAAGGTTCATTAATGTTTCTACCCTATCTACATCGACCCTAATAACTTCGCTTTTTTCTTCTCTTGGTTTTTTAGGTTTGTTTTCCTGTTTTGGAGTTGGTTTTTCTTGTTTATTTACAGGTTGTTGAGTTTTCTGTTGTGGAGGTGGAGGTGCTGTATTTTCTACTTTTGGAGTTTCTTCTTTTTTATTCTCTTCTTTCTTGATTAAATCTTCAACTTCTTTACCTTCTGAAATTAAATCCTCTAATTTTTCAACTACTTCCAAAGGAGGTCTCTGGTCTGGGGGAAGTAAAATAAGTTCTTCTAAAATTTGTTCTAAATTTAAGCCTTTGTATTTCAGTATTAATTTTTTAATATCTTCATCAACATCTTCAACAAATTGAATATCCGAATCAATTTCTTTGCTTTCTAAATTTTGTCCTTGGGAGTTTTGTTCTTCTGGAATAGCTTCTATAACTTCACCAGAAAGAATTGTATCTAATTTTTGTAAAAGGTCTTGAATTTCTTCTTCTTCTGGAATTGTGTAATCTTCTTTTAGATTGAAAATTCCTTCTTTGAGCTTGTCTATTCCCTCTAAAATGATATCCATCATTTCAGAATTTAGCTGAAGTTCATCGTTTCTTAGTTTGTTGAATATATCTTCTATCTTGTGGGCTATCTCAATAATTGTTGTTAATCCTAAAAATCCAGCACCACCTTTTAAGGTGTGCATTCCTCTGAATATTTTGTTTAACAGGTCTTTGTCATCTGGATTGTCTTCTAACTCTATTAAATCTTGATCTAAATTGTTAAGAATTTCTTCTGCTTCAACAAGAAATTCTTCAAATATTTCCTTCATATCTTCAGGTATTTCTATTCTCATAGCATTACCTCACATTCCAAATTCTTTTAAAATTAAGTCTACGTCTTCTTGTTCTACTTCTTTTTTCCATTCAATCTCTTTTAATTTTTCTTCCATCTCTTTTCTTTTTTCTTCTGATTCTTCTTCTGTTATTCCAAATAGTAAAATCAATCTGAGTATTTCTTTTTCTAAGTCTGAAAGGAAGGTAGATATTTTTTGAAGTCTTTGTGAAAGAATGTCTTGAAATTCCAATCTTGGTAAACTATCAAAAAGAACATCATAAGATACATCTAATTTTTCGTTTATTTTGTTTGAATTTCCGTCGTTGTATCCTTCAAAATTTAAAATTTCTTTTACATCTTTAATGTTATTCATAGCTAAATTAATAGCATTTAAAATGTCTGTTGCAGCTTCTTCACTTTCTTTTATGGAACGCTCGATGTGGGAATTTATTTTTGAAAAACCTTCTTTTTGGACATTTAAAGTTTCGATTTCATTTTTGAAATCTTCTATGATAGTGATTACACTTCTGATTTCTTGTTTTAAATCCTTTTCCATATTTTCCTCCAAGGTGGTTGTTTTAGGATTTCTTTCGGACTTAATTTTGATTTCTTAAATGACGAAAGATTCTTAACTTGATATCACTTTGGGGAAAAGAATGAAAATAAAAACAAAGGTAATACTGTCTATAATAGTAGAAGTACTGATGATATTCCTGCTTACAGAATATATACATTTGAGACTCTTAAAATATGAAGATTTAGACAAGATAAAAGACAATTTAAAAAATTATGAAATAAGTTTAGAAAAACTAAAACTGTTAGCTGTTTACAACGAACAGCAAAAAATAAAAGATAATTTCAGTGTTTTAAATAAAATAAAAGACGAGATAAAAAAATTAGATGAAAAAGGAAAAATTTTTTCTCAACTTGAAAATATTAATTCCTCTGTTCAAACTTCTCTAATTTCTGATAATAACCTAAATCAAAAAATTCAGACATTGAATACTGCTTTTAAACAAACTTTAGAACTTGAAAAAGATTTAAAATCAGAAAGTTTATCTATTTTAAAAAACTCAGCTTTACTTGTGGCAATTATACCTTTATTCAGTTTGATAGTTTTAGGAATTGGTACGTTCACAACATATAAAGCAATAATAACTCCAGTTTTAAAAATGATAGGAGTAATGAAGGTTATTGAGCAGGGAGATCTTACAAGAAAACTTAATATCAGACAGAATAGTGAATTAGGCACACTTGCCAGAGAATTTGATTCATTTGTGGATTGGATAAAAAATACCTTCCAGAAATTAACCCTTTCATTAAATGAAGTTACAAAAGATTCTGCCATGCTGATTACAGATTTATTTAATACTAAATTAAGAAATCAAGATTTAAAAGAAAAATCAACAGAACTTTCCATTTCTTCAGAAATACTTTCCCAATCTATTGAAAATGTTAATACTCAAATAAGCAATATACACGAAAATATAAAACAGATTGAAAAAGAAGCTCAAAAAGGTGGGGTGGTAGTAAAAAGTTCTATTAAAAATGTAGAGAATTTAGCAGACCATGTTATTGAACTGCAGGAGAAAGTAAAAATCCTTACTAAAGATTCTTCAAAAATACAGGAAGTTATCGAAACAATACAAAACATTGCAGACCAGACAAATTTGCTTGCTTTAAATGCAGCAATTGAAGCAGCCAGAGCTGGGGAACATGGAAAAGGATTTGCTGTTGTGGCAGATGAAGTTAGAAGCCTTGCTAACAGGACAGTTGTATCTTCTGATGAGATAAAAGAGATTATACAATCTATTACTAACTCTATTTCAGAACTTGCATTAGCTTTAGAATACAGGGCAAAAGAGGCTAACGATGTAAAAGAAAAAATGGATGAAACAGGAGAAGCATTTAATAAAATTAACGATAAAATAGAATTTATAACAGAGCTCACTCAAAGTATTTCAGATTTAATTAATGAACAGCTAAGCTCATTGGATATAGTGAAAGAGAACATCTCTACAATCGATTATGGAATAGATGATTTTAATAATGTTTTCAAAGAGTTAGAATCTCAAATTTATAACACAAGAAATGCTATAAAATTTGTAGAGGAAGAAATAGCTAAATTTAAAATCGGAGATTTTATGGTAGTTGCAAAAGGTGAAAATGTTTTTGCCGAATGGCTGTCTCAAACTTTGAGAAATGAAAAAGTAGACGACAGATTTATGAACTGGATAGATCAAGATTTTAAATATTTGACAGACAAATATCCTGAATTAAATTCATTGCTGCCTAAATTCAAAAATTTAATTGAAGATTCACAAAATTTGATTACTAATCTTTTCAAAATTTGCAACTCTGAAAATAGTTGTAGTTTGAGAGAATTTGGGTCTGAATTTGAAGAATTTAAAGGAAAGATAAATGAAATTCTTTCTCTTTTTATAGAAACTAACAAAGTAATCAAGGAGTCTTAAGTTTAATGGAAATTATTTTAAGCAAAAGATACAACGGAATGATTCCTATCGAAAGGAAATGCGATATTATTGAAAATTCAGAGTTCGATTTTTTGTTCAGTTTTAGGTTCTTAGAGACTATTGATGAGGAAAATGATGAGTTTTTAATAGGCTATTTTAATCCACATATTGCAAGTTGTATTTTAAACCATTTTGATAACTTTACTTTTTATTATAAAAAAGAAAATAAAAATTTTCTTGTAAAAGCAAGAGTTTTAGAAAATCGGAATGCAAAAGCAGTTATAAAAGTTGAGAAGGATTTAATTACTCCAGAAAAAAGAAAATATAATCGTTTTAAATTATCAAAGTTTGATTTGCCAGAATTTTCCATTTATTCAAATGATAAAAAGATATCAGGTGACGCCAGAATTTTAGAAATAAGTTTGAGAGGATTACAAATTTTAACTTCTGAAGTTGAATTTAATGACGAAGATTTATTAGAGATAGTTGATGAAAAAAGAAATATAAACATTGGATTAATAAAACCAGTTTTAGTAGAAAATGTTGGAAACGAAATAGTAATTCGTGGGGAAATTAAAAAAACAAATATAAATATGACAAAATTTATGATAGAAACTTATATTAAAGTAGCAAAAGAAATAATAAATACATATTGTAAAAAGGGATAAAAATGGCAGAAGAAAAAACATCACAGGCAGAAAAAAAAGTAAATATTCCGGGAATAAAAAAAGCAGCATTACTACTTTCGGCTTTGCCAGAAGATAGTACAGTAAAAGTGTTTCATCATTTAAAAGAACACGAGATAGAAAAAATAATAAAGTCTTTATTAAATATAGAACCTCCTCCAAAAGAAACTTTGGTAGAAATATTTGAAGAAGCATACAACATTTTAAAGGAGGCATCTCCTTTTAAAATAGCTCCAGACAACTTAAAGAAAATATTAGAACAGTCCTTACCTCCAGACAAGTTACAAAAATTATTAGAAGAAACTTTTGCAACAGAAGAAGGGAAAGCTATCTTTAAGGAGCTTGAAAAAATGGATCCAAAAGTAGTTGCAGGAATTATTCAAAATGAACATCCACAGGTTATTGCTATGATTCTTTCTCAAATTAATCCTGCAAAAGCTGCAGATATAATCCAATTTTTACCAAAAAGACTTGGAGTAACGAATGTTCAGGAAGAAGTAATAAAGAGAATTGCTTCTATTGAAAAACTATCAACTCAAATGCTTAAAGTAGTGGCAAGCTCATTAGAAGAAGAATTGCTAACTATTGGAGCTGGAAAAGGTGAAACTTTAAGTGGAATTGACATTGCAGCTGAGATTGTGAATAACTTACCGAAAGATTTAGGTATGGAAATTCTTGATGAAATCAGAAAAGAAGATGAAATTCTTGCAGATACAATTGAAGAGAAAATGTTCAAATTTGAAGATATCATTAAACTTGATGATAGAGCAATTATCGAAATACTTAAAAATGTTGATAAAAATGACCTCCTTATTGCCCTTAAAGGTGCACCACAAGAAATTGTTGATAAGTTCTTAAACAATATGTCTAAAAGAGCTGCTCAAATGTTTATGGAAGATATGGAAGTTCTCGGTCCTATGAAAAAATCTGATATAGAAAAAGCACGTAAGAAAGTTATTGCGGTTATAAAAGATTTAATTGAAAAAGGAGTAATCGAATACGGATCTGGAGAAGAAATGATTTAATTTCATAAAAATTTAAGCCAGACAAAAATAAATCCGATAAGTCCTATAAAACACCAACAAAAGGAAAAGCCATGTCAGAAGATTTCTTATCTCAGGAAGAGATAGATGCTTTATTAGGCGGTGGGAGCAAACCAACAAAAGTAAAAGGTGATGTTGAGCCTTTTGATTTTTCGCAGGTAGAGAGTGTAAAAAAGGGAAGTTTACCCGGATTAGAACTTATTTTCGAAAGATGGGTAAAACTTTTCAGAGACGAAATCAGAAAATTTATATCCAAAATAAATATGGTTTCAAAAGATAGTATTTACGTCACAAGATTTAATACTTTTATGTCAAAAATCCCCCTTCCTTCGAGTTATGTGATTATTTCTATGAAACCATTGAAAGAAAATGCTTTATTTATTTTGGATTCGAGACTGGTTTTTACTGTGATTAGTGTTCTTTTTGGAGGACCTGCAAAACCTTTTAAAGTAGAAGGTAGAGAGTTTACAAAATTAGAAATGAAAGTTGTGGAAGATTTTATAAATATAGCTTTGAAGACTTTTGAAGATGTCTGGAGACATGTCTACCCGATAAATGTTGAAAAAAAATCAATCGAGTTAAATCCCAACTTGGCGAAGATAGTTTCCTCTAATGAAAAAGTTATTGTTGTGGAATGTTTGGTTGAATTAGACGGATATGAAGCACCTCTGTTTTTCTGTTTTCCTCAGGGATTATTTTTACCTATAAAAGAACTAATCCATTCTGAATTTACAGGAACTGAAGAAGAAAAATCATGGCAGGAACTAATAGAGCTTAAATTAATGTCTGTTCCTGTAAAGTTAACTTTAGAACTTACTAAAAAAACTTTTTCAATAAAAGATATTTTAGACTGGAAGGAAGGAGACGAATTAGATTTAGAAGTTGAAAAAGATCAGGATTTAAAGCTTTATGTGGAAAACCAACCTAAATTTTTCGCAAAATTAGGAAGAGTGAAAGATAAATATGCAGCTTTAATTAAAAAAGAAATAAATCACGAGGAATTATAAGATGGCAGAAGAAGAAAAAAACGAAGAAACTCCTGAAGAAGAAAAAATAGAACAAGAAGAAGAAAAAGCAGAGGAAAAAGAGGAAGAAAAGGAAACAGAAGTTTCAGAAAATGCTGAAGGACAGGAAGAAGAGCTTTCTCAAGAGGATTTAGCAGCACAATGGGCGAATATGGTTGAAGAAGAAGGTGGCGAAGAAAAAGAAGAAGCACAGGAAGATTTAGCTGCCCAGTGGGAAAACATGGTAGAGCCTCAACAACCTGCTGAACAGGAAGAAACTCCAGAAGAATTTGATGAAAAACTCTCTGTTTTAATGGATATTCCTTTAGAAATATCTGTAGAAATTGGTAATACTACTATCCCTATTGAAGAAGTTTTAAAACTAAATCCTAATAAAATTGTGGAGTTTGATAAAGATATAAACAAACCTGTCGATATAAAGATAAATGGAAAATTAGTAGCTCAGGGAGAATTGTACACAGTTAAAAACCATTTCGGAGTAAAAATTACTAATATCGTTACTTTGAAAGAAAGACTAAAACTTTTAGATGAGTTATCGTAGGAGTAAAAGATGGCAATAAATTTCCAACCAATGTACGTTCTTGCAGCAGGTGGAGAAAGAGCTTTAGATCAGTTAAATAATGTTACCAACAATCTTTCAAATGTAAATACCCCTGGATTTAAAAAATTACTGATCAATGAAATGAGTCAAAAAATTCCTGATAACAAAGGTAAAGCAGGGGATTTGTTAGTTTTCCCTCGATTTGAAAAAAGCACAGTCATTCAAAATCAGGGAACAGTAAAAGAAACAGGAAGAAATTTGGATTTTGCTATTTCTGGAGAAGGATATTTTCAAGTTGAAACTCCAACAGGTCAACTACTTACAAGAAATGGACATTTCTCAGTTTCTCCAGATGGATTTTTAATAGATCAAAATGGTGGTTATGTATTGGATCAGAATAAAGGAAAAATAGCTGTTGATTCTACAAAACCTATAAATGTTACTAAAAAAGGTGAAATTTATCAGGAAGGAAAATTAATAGCAAAATTGGGAATTGTTCAGTTTGATAGTGTGAAACCAGTTGGTAATTCTTATTACTCTGGAACAGGAAATAGTAAAAATGCTAAATTTAGCGTCTTACAGGGATATTTAGAAAATTCAAATGTGAATGCTATCGAATCTATGGTTGATTTAATTAACTCACAAAGAAGATTTGAGATGTATGGAAATTTAATGAGGTCTTTAGACCAGATTGAACAGCGTTCCAATGAAATAGGAAGAGCTTAAAAGGAGGATTTAATATGATTAGAGCATTATGGACATCTGCATCTGGCATGCAGGCTCAGCAAACAAATTTAGATGTAATCAGTAATAACATAGCTAATGTAAATACAACAGGTTTCAAAAGAAGTAGAGCAAATTTTGAAGACTTGATTTATCAGGATATAAGAGATCCTGGAGTAATGAGTTCAAATGAAAACAGAGTTCCAACGGGAATTCAGGTAGG
>Ga0256832_1001984_pt1 | contig 13925 bp, 10 predicted proteins | sample 134614metaG_FD_190534 | JGI IMG/M metagenome (GOLD analysis project Ga0256832, IMG submission 190534) | Hydrothermal vent microbial communities from Lau Basin, Pacific Ocean - 134-614 | ecosystem: Environmental > Aquatic > Marine > Hydrothermal vents | place: Pacific Ocean: Lau Basin | collected...
CGACGACACCCGGGCCCGCGAGGTCCTCGGCTTCCGGCCGCGCTATGGCCTCGAGGAGACGGTCCGGGCGGTCCTCAGCGAGCGCTGAAAGGCCAAACCCGACGTCCTGGATCGCGGTCGCGAGGGTCTGCCGCCGTGGGGCAACCAGCGCGAGCGAGCGTGCTCTCGGCCTGAGGCACGGAGACGTCCCGCACCGACATTCCTCCGCGAGCCGGCTCCCAAGCGTCGGCGGCGACGCCTCCGGCCTGGAGCGGCCCATGCTGGGCGCACATCGGGATAGGGGCCGCCCGTGCTCGGGCAGCCCCTCGGCGCCGGCGCCTCACCGCGCCTGTCACCTGTCGCGGCTCAGCGACAAACCCCGTCGACGCAGTCCGCGTCCCCCGAACAGTCCGCCTTCACCGCGCAGTCGGGGTCGACCTCGTTCCGCGTGTAGCAGAGGTCGTCCGCGGCGCAGACCGTAAGGTTCACGTCGGTCATCATGCACTCCGTCGCGGTCATGCTGGGGCAGGGCGTCCGACATGCTCCATCGACACAGATCGATCCCGTAGCGCAGTCCTCGTCACCGCGGCAGAAGGGCCGGCGGCGCCAATCGGGCCGGCAGAAGTCGTCGTCGCCGCAGTAGTCGCCGCCCGTGCACGCGCTCGCGGCGCCACGGCAATCGGGAAGGCACCGACCGTCGACGCAGTTCTGACCGGAGGGGCAGCTTGCGGAGGTGACACACTCACCGGGCGCGGGCTTGCAGAAACCGCCATCGCAGGTGGCGCCCGAACCGCAGTCGCCGTCGCTCCCACAGATGGTGGTGCAACCTCCGTTGACGCACGCCCGGCCTGGCCCGCACTCGTAGTTGAACTGACAGGTGTCGGCGGGCCCTCGGCAGAAGCCTTCGATGCAGAGCTCGCCGGTCGCGCACTCGGCGTCCTCGTCGCAGTGGGGACCGGCCGGCACGCACGTGCCTCGGTAGTCACACTCGAAGCCCGCGTCGCAGTCGCCATCGGCCGAACAGGTACCGGAGGAGGTGCAGACGTCCCCCTCCCCGCAGTACTCTCCGACGGCGCAGTCGCCGTGGGTGCGGCACGCGGTCACATCGGGCACGCAAGCACCGTCCTCGCAGCGCTCCCCGGCCTCGCAGTCGCCACTGGTCCGACAAGCCCCGTCAGGGAGCTCGCACGTCCCGGACAGCACATCGCAGACCAAGGGCGAGCCGCAGTCGCTGTCGTCGAAGCAAGCGCAACCAAGGCCTACGCAGGGGGAGGTGCCGCCGCCGCCGTCCCCCCAGACGGGGCAGCCAGCGAGAAAGACGGTGAGGGGCAACAGAGCAGTGAAGGCGCGAGTCCGCATCGGGAGGTTCTCCTGTTGATTTCCGACGATACTCCGCATTGCGATCTTCATGCCAAGTGGAGAAGAGTCCGCCACGGGACGGAAGGCCCCCCGCGGTAAGGCGATTGTAAGACGAAGCGAGGCTTCGAACCGCCGCCACGGCTGGGCACCCGGGCGCGATCGGTGAGGATCCGTAAACCTCTGTTCACGTCACGCCGTCGGACTCACCACGCCACCGCGCCCGGGACCTGAACCAGCAGAGGCACGGGGTCCAGAGCTCCACCTTCGGCCCGGAGCTGGAAGTGCAAGTGGGGGCCGCTGCGGGCGATCCACTCGCCGCGCTGGACCTGCTGGCCGACCTCGACGTAGGTCTCGGCGGTGTGGCCGTAGAGGCTGATCCACCCGTTTGGATGCAGCAGGCCGATGGCGCGCCCCATCCCCCGCAGTTCGTCGCCGACATAGACGACGAGGCCATCGGCGATGGCGCGGACCGGGCTGCCTTCGCCGTAGATGTTCAGACCGCGCCCTTCTCGGCGCGCCCGCGTCCCCCCGCGGAGTGGCCAGAGCACGTTACGATAGCGCGCGCCCTCCACCTCCGCGAGCTCGTCCGCACGAGGACCACGCCTGAGCATCGCCCGCAGGTGGGTCACCGAACCAAAGGGGCGCTCGGCCGTCGGCGACCCGCTGGGACGAAGCGGCCCGCGATCGGGCGGAAGAACCGCCCGGGTGTGGTCGCTCGGTGGCTCGTAGCTCCCTTCGGAGCGCAGACGGCGCCAAGTCCGGTAGGCCTCGAGCCAAGGACGCCCGTCGAAGTGCCGCAGAGGATTGACCGCCCGCCCGTGGACGCGCAGCTCGAAATGGAGGTGGGGCCCGCGGGAGATGCCCGTGTTGCCGACGAAGGCGATCCGCTCACCGCGACGAACGCGCCACCCGGGCTGAACGGTGGTGCGGTAGCAGTGCGCGTAGATCGAGGCCCAGCCGTTCGGGTGGACGATCATCACCACGTTCCCGAATCCGCGGACGCCGTTGTCGCTGTAGGCGACGATGCCGTCGGCCACCGCCCGTACGACGGCCCCTTCGTCGGCGACGATATCGATGCCATCGTGGCGCAGGTCCGGCCGGCGGATCCGGACATAGCCGAAGCCACGACCAAAGCGCCCGAGCTCGACGGGCCACAGCAGGTGCTCGGACATGGCGCCGCCGGCGGCCTCGACCCAACGCGGGTCGGGGCGCCCGTGCAGAAGGCGGCTGGCCGTCTGCCGGGTCCCGAGGCCGAGCGCTTCGGCGCGTGCACGCGAGGCGCCCCGAGGTCGCGGCACCCGGCGGGGGCCGTCGCTGAAGCGCGAGTAGTCGTAGCGGACGGACCTCACCCGCCCGGAAGCCTCGGCGGCGTCGTCGGCCCGCGCGACCGTGAGCACGGCGAAGCAGAGCAAGGCGGCCGACCATCGCATAGCTCTCCGATCGGGCATCCCGCCGCGCCGGTCAAAAAATCCACCGAACGCAGCGGATCTCCCCAGCGGCCGCGGGACCGACGCAGCCCCCACCATCGGCGCCCAACCCATTGGAGTCACAGTGCTTTTCCAGACGCGCCGGCTGCGCACGGAAGGTGCCCTGGCGCCCCTCGGGGGCGCCGGGCGCTTGTCACCGAGACCGGGCTGCGCGATACCCCGCCCGTCCCCTTTTCCCCTCCCAAGGAGCATCCGGCATGAGCGAACCGATCCGACGAGTAGGTGTCGTCGGCGCCGGCGTGATGGGCAGCGGCATCGCCGCCCACTTCGCCAACGCGGGCGTCGAGGTCGTCCTCCTCGACATCGTCCCTCCGAACCTCAGCGACGAGGAGAAGAAGATCCCGGCCAAGCGCAACGCTTTCGCGGAAGGCGCGCTGAAGCGAACCCTCAAGGCCAAACCCGCGCTCTTCTATCACCCGAAGAACGCGGCGCTCGTAACGACGGGCAACCTGGAAGACGACCTCGACCGCTTCAAAGGGTGCGACCTGGTCGTCGAGGCGATCGTCGAGAACCTGAAGATCAAGCAGGGCCTCTTCGCGAAGCTCGAGCAGGTCGTCGACCCGGGAACCATCGTAGCCTCCAACACGTCGGGTCTGCGGATCCGCGACATGGTCGAGGGGCGCACGGAGGCGTTCAAGAAGAGCTTCCTCGTGATGCACTTCTTCAACCCGGTCCGGTACATGAAGCTCCTGGAGCTCGTCGTCGGCCCCGACACGGACCCCGCGGTCCTCGCGCGCGTTCAGCGCTGTGCCCGCGAACAGCTCGGCAAGGGCGTCGTGATGGGCAAGGACACGCCCAACTTCGTGGGGAACCGCATCGGTTGCCACTCGATGATGCTCACCATGCACACGATGCTCGAGATGGGGCTGCTGCCGGAGGACGTCGACGCCATCACCGGCAAGCCGATGGCCCATCCGAAGAGCGCATCGTTCCGCACTGCGGACATGGTCGGCCTCGACACGTTCCTTCACGTGACCAAGAACTGCTACGACGCCCTCGTCGACGACGAGGAACGCGAGGTTTTCAAGCCGCCGGCGTTCCTGGAGGCGATGGTCGAGAAGAAGCTCCTCGGCAACAAGACGAAGGGCGGCTTCTACAAGAAGACCAAGGAGGGCATCTTCACGCTGGATCTCGAGACCCTCGAGTACCGACCGAAGGGCGGCGACCCGGCGATCAAGAAGGCCATGAAGGCCATCCGGGGGACCCCGGCGGAGCGGGTCAGGAAGCTCGTGGCGACGGAGGGGAAGGCCGGCGAGTTCGCCTGGCGTGTGCTCAGCCGCTCCCTCGCCTACTCCGCCCGGCGCATCCCCGAGATCGCCGACTCCGTCGTCGACATCGATAACGCCATGAAGTGGGGCTACAATTGGGAGCTCGGTCCCTTCGAAACCTGGGACGCCCTCGGCTTCGTCGAGACGGTCGAGCGCATGAAGAAGGATGGCATCGCCCTGCCGCCGAGCATCGACACGATGATCGCGAAGGGGGCCCAGGGCTTCTACGACGGCTCGAAGGTCTGGGACCTCGTCAAGGGCGAGTACGTCGAGCGCGACCTCGACCCACGGGAGGCCCCGCTAGCGCAGGTCCGGCGCGGCGAGGCGGCTGTGCTGAAGAACGGCAGCGCCGAAGCATGGGATCTGGGTGACGGGGTCCTCGGTGTCACCTTCAAGACCAAGATGAACAGCATCGACGACGGCATCATCGAGATGCTCGAGAGGTCGATCGCTGAAGCGGAAAAGAACTTCCGCGGGATGCTCCTCTTCAACGAGGGGGACGCCTTCTGTGCGGGCGCGAACGTCGTGGCCATCGCGATGGCGGCGGCGCAAAAGCAATTCGACACCATCGGGAAGCTCGTCAAGCGCCTGCAAGACACCATGCAGGCGATGAAGTACTCGAAGGTGCCGGTCGTGGCCGCGCCCTTCGGGCTCACCCTGGGCGGTGGCTTGGAACTCTGCTTGGCGTCCGACGCCACCCAAGCCGCGGCCGAAACCTACGCTGGCCTCGTCGAGCTCGGGGTCGGCCTCGTGCCCGGCGGTGGCGGCCACCTGAACATGCTCTGGCGCGCCCTCGACGGCATCCCCGACGGTACGGATGTGGACGTGTTCCCGTTCGTGGCGCGGACGGTCTTGAACATCGGCGACCCGATCAACCGCACAGCGACGAGCGCCGTCGCGGCGCAGGAGTTCGGCTACTTTTACAAGACCGACGGTGTGTCCTTCGACCGGGCGCGGCACCTCTACGAAGCCAAGGCGAAGGTGATCGGCATGGCCGAGACGGGCTACAAACCGAAGGCGCCGCGCGCCTACAAGCTGCCGGGGGCGAGCGGCATCGCCACCATCTCCTCGATGGTGGACGACATGGTCACCAACGGCTTCGCGACGGAACACGACGGCGTGCTGGTGAAGAAGGTCGCGACGGTACTCTGCGGCGGTCCAGGGGGCCACACCCACGAGGTGACCGAGCAGGAGATGCTGGATCTCGAGCGCGAGGCCTTCCTCAGCGCGTGCGGTGAGCCCAAGAGCCTGGCCCGGCTCAGCCATTTCGCCCAGACGGGCAAGACGCTGCGTAACTGATGACCGCGGACGACGAACTACAGGAGAAGCACGATGCGTGAAGTCGTTATTGTCGATGCCGTCCGCTCCGCGGTCGGCCGCGCCCACAAGGGCACCCTTCGGTACACTCGCCCCGACGAGCTCGCCGGCGAGGTCATCCAGCACCTGATGGAGCGCAACCCCAAGGTGAAGCCGGAAACCGTCGAGGATCTGATCCTCGGCTGCGCGATGCCCGAAGGCGAGCAGGGCCTCAACATCGCACGGGTCGTGGGGCTGCTCGGCGGCCTCCCGGAGACGACCGGTGCGATGACCATCAACCGCTTCTGCTCGAGCGGGCTGCAAGCGATCGCCATCGCAGCCAGCCACATCGCCGCCGGTTGGATGGACATCGCCGTCGCCGGCGGCGTCGAGTCCATGTCGTCGGTGCCCATGAGCGGGCACAAGCCGTCCATGTCCCCCAAAGCCATGGAGTGCTGCCCTTCGGTCTACACGCCGATGGGCACGACGGCCGAGAACGTGGCCAAGAAGTACGGCATCTCTCGGGAGGAGCAGGACCAGTTCGCCTACGAGTCTCAGATGAAGGCGAAGGCGGCGCTGGAAGCCAACGTCTTCGCCGACGAGATCGTGCCGGTGTCGGCCGTGTTCTACGAAGGCACCCAGAAGGTGACCAAGGAGTTCACCGTCGACGAGTTGCCGCGACCGGACACCACCCTCGAAGGCCTGGCGAGGCTGCGTCCTGCGTTTTCCAAGGACGGAACGGTGACCGCCGGCAATGCGTCGCCGCTGAGCGACGGCGCCGCGGCGAGCTTGGTTATGGCGCGCGAGACGGCCGAGGCCCTTGGCCTGCCGATCCTCGGCACCTTCAAGCACTTCACGACCGTAGGCGTCGACCCGGCCATCATGGGCATCGGGCCGATCCCGGCGGTGCGGAAGCTGCTCGCCAAGACCGGGCTGAGCATCGGCGACATCGACCTCGTCGAGCTCAACGAAGCGTTCGCCAGCCAGTCGATTCAGGTCATCCGGGAATTGGAGATCCCCAAAGACCGCGTGAACGTGCACGGCGGCGCGATCGCCCTCGGTCACCCGCTCGGCTGCACGGGCGCGAAGCTCTCAGCGACGGCCCTCCACGAGCTCAAACGCCGCGGTGGCAAGCGTGCGATCGTGACGATGTGCATTGGCGGCGGCATGGGCGCTGCAGGCCTGTTCGAGCGCAGCTGAAGCCGCGCGCTTCACCCGAAGCGGCCGGGGCCACGAGGCTCCGGCCGTCTTCGTTGTGGGGAGGTGTGGCGCATGCCTCGCCCTTTTCCTGCGACCGGCCCCAGGCCCTCGCAGCGCCAACGATTTCGCGCTCTTGACGCGAGACCAGGCCGGCAAGCATCCCTTGACCCTCGAGCCCCCATCGCTAGGATGGCGCGGCCGGATGCTGCCTCCCGACGACCCCGCTTTGAGCCTCTTGCAGGTGCTCCGCGACGACGGATCCGTCGACGAGGACCGCGATCCAGGCCTGGACGACGCCACGGCGCGGTCGATCTACCGGCATATGCTGCGCATCCGCCTGATCGATGAGCGGATGCTGATGCGCCAGCGTCAGGGCAAGGTCGGCTTCTACGGCGCCAGCACCGGACAGGAAGCCACCCCTGTCGTGACGGCTCACTGCCTCTCGGAAGCCGACTGGGTCTTCCCTGCGCTGCGAGAGGCCTCGATCATGTTGGTGCGGGGCTTCCCCCTCGAGACCTGGCTGGCGCAGATCTACGGCAACGGCGCGGACGTGCTGAAGGGGCGGATGCAGCCGATGCACATGGCCGGGCGCTCCGTCAACCAGGTGAGCTGGTCGTCCTGCCTGGGGCCTCAGTTGCCGCAGGCGGTGGGCGCGGCGTGGGCGATGAAGCTCCAGGGCGAGCAGGGTCGCGTCGCGGTCGCCTTTACTGGAGACGGAGCCACGAGCGAGCCCGACTTTCATACAGCCATGAACTTCGCGGGCGTGTACCGCCCTCCGGTCGTGCTCATCTGCCAGAACAACCACTGGGCCATCTCGGTGCCGAGCAGCAGGCAGACCGCCTCAGCAACCTTCGCGGTCAAGGCCCACGCCTACGGCCTCCCGGGCGTGCGCGTCGACGGCAACGACGTGCTCGCGCTCCATGCCGCGATCAGCGAGGCCTGCGCGCGCGCGCGTCGCGGCGAAGGCCCGACCTTCATCGAGGCCGTCACCTACCGCATCGGCGCGCATAGCTCGAGCGATGACCCGAGCCTCTACCGGAGTGAGGAAGAGGTCGCCTATTGGCGGCGGCGAGACCCCATCGTTCGCTTCGAGCGCTACATGCGCGCCCGGGGCCTGGTGACCGACGAGAGTCGCACCGCTCTGGAACGAGAGTTGACCGAGGAGATCCTCCGCGCCATCCGCAACGTCGAGACGGTCCCGCCCCCAGACCGCGAGACTCTGTTCGACGACGTGTACGCCGAGCGGCCTTGGCACCTGGAAGAGCAGGCCGCCGAGCTGGCGGCACATCCGAGAGCGCCCGAGCACTAGACCGAAGGCGCGACGTGGGGGCGCCGGACGCCCCGAGGAGAGAGGCATGGCTGAAGAGACCTACGAGGCGATCGTGATCGGCGCGGGACCGGGCGGCTACGTGGCCGCCATCCGCCTCGGGCAGTTGGGTGTGAAGACCCTCTGCGTCGAGCGCGAGTATTGGGGCGGCGTCTGCCTGAACTGGGGCTGCATCCCCTCCAAGGCACTCATCGCCGCTTCCGGCCTCGCGCACAAGGTGCGCCACGCCTCCCACATGGGCATCACCGTCGAGGGCCTCAAGGTCGACATCCCGACGATGCAGAAGTGGAAGGACGGCATCGTCAAGAAGCTCACGAGCGGCGTGAAATCGCTCGTCAAGGGCAACGGCGCAGACGTCGCCTTCGGATCGGCGCGGCTCGTGGATGCCAGGACCGTCGAGGTCACCGACCCCGATGGAAAGAAGGCACGCTACGCGGCCACCAAGGGCATCGTCGTCGCGACGGGCACGAACATCATCCGCATCCCCGGTTTCGAGCCGGACGGTGAGCTCGTCATCACCGCCCGCGAGGCCGTCTCGCTCCAAACCGCACCGGAGCACCTGGTGATCATCGGCGGCGGCGTCATCGGGATGGAGCTCGGCATGGTCTACCAGAAGCTCGGCTCCAAGGTGACCGTCGTCGAGATGATGGACCAGATCCTCCCTGGCACGGACAAAGACGTGGTCCGCGTCGTCGACAAGCACTTCACCAAGGGCGACAACCCCGCCGAGGTGCTGACCGGGGCCAGAGCCAAGAGCCTCGAGAAGAAGGGTGGCAAGGCCGTCGTGACCGTCGAACACGAGGGCAAGACACGCACCTTGGAGGCCGACAAGGTTCTGGTCGCGGTGGGCTTCCGCCCCAACAGCGCCGGGCTCGGACTGGAGGAGGTGGGCGTCGCCCTCGACGACCGTGGGCACATCGTCGTCGATGCCTACCTTCGGACCAACGTCCCAGGCATCTACGCCATCGGCGACGTGAAGGGGGGACCCTACCTCGCCCACAAGGCGAGCAAGGAGGGCGAGGTCGCCGCCGAAGTCATCGCCGGGCACAAGGGGGCCAAGCTCGACGTCGTGGCGATGCCGGCGGCGATCTTCACCGAGCCGGAGATCGCGACCGTCGGCTTGACGGAGACCGAAGCCAAGAAGCAGGGGCGCAGCTACGACATCGGCAAGTTCCCCTTCGCCGCGAGCGGACGGGCGATGGCCGTCGACAGCACCGACGGCTTCATCAAGGTGCTCACCGACCCGGACGACGATCACAAGGTCCTGGGCGTGACCATCGTGGGCCCCGAGGCGGCCGATCTGATCAGCGAAGGCGCGCTCGCGCTCGAGATGCACGCCTACGCCGAGGACGTCGCGCTGACCGTTCATCCGCACCCGACGCTTGGCGAGGGCGTCATGGAGGCCTTCAAGCACGCCCTTGGCGAGGCCATCCACGTGATGAACAAGAAGAAGAAGTAGGGTGCGGCGCCTCCACGCATACCGCGTGGGCCGCATCGGGTACGGACGAGCCCACACCCTTCAGCAGCGGCTCGTAACCGCGCGCCAAACCGGTGCGATCGAGGACACCCTCCTCCTCCTGGAGCACCCGCCCGTGTTCACTCTCGGGCGCGGTGCCCGCGATGGGTCCAACTTGCTCGTGGACCGGACGACCCTGGCAGCGCAGGGGTTCGAAGTGCACGAGACCGGCCGCGGTGGCGACGTCACCTACCACGGCCCCGGCCAGCTCGTGGCCTACCCCATCCTCGACCTCTCGCCGGATCGCCAGGACGTCCGCCGCTACGTGGCCAGCCTCGAGGAGACGATGATCCGTCTAGCGGCCGACCACGGCGTCTGCGCCGAACGACTCGAAGGATTCAACGGTGCATGGGTCGAACCACGGTCGGCGCGGGCGCGAAAGATCGGCGCCGTCGGTGTGCGGATCAGCCGCTGGGTCACGATGCACGGCTTCGCCTTCAACGTCTCGCCGAACCTCGCCCACTTCGAGCTCATCGTGCCTTGCGGCATCCGAGACAAGGGCGTGACGAGTCTGGAACGGGAGCTGTCGGAGCTGGGGCGCCCCGCCCCCGCTCTCGACGAGGTCCTGGGTCGCGCCGGCGAACACTTCGCCGCGCTCCATGGCAGCGAGCTTCACTGGCACGAGGGCCTCCCAGACCTCTGACACCCTGGCTTCGGGGCTCAGAGGAGCTCGCGGGCAGCCGTCGCGAAGATGTCGGCCAGCACGTCGTAAAGCCGATCTCCCTCGGCCTCGGTTGCCTCCGCCGGAGCCCCAAAGTAAGCGCGGGGACCGCCGGCCTCCAGGAAGCTCTTCTTGCCTTCGCGGATCGCCACCGAGAGCGACTTGGGGTTGGCCGGCAGCGACTCACCGAGCTCCCGGCGGACGCGAAAGGGAGCCGCCGCCATGACGAGGCTGGTCTCGTAGCGACCGGCGTGGCATGCCCCGGAACGGAACTCCTCCCCCAGGCGCAGCGCGTGGGGCCTGCGCGTGATGTCGGGAAACGCCGCCTTCATGCCCGCGGCGCGAGCGAGCTCCATTCCCTGCCGGAGCGCCTGCAGGTTCCCCGGCTCGAGGTGCGCGTTGCAGAGCACCACGGCAGCGAAACCGGCCCGCCCCGCGCCGACGAGGACGTCGCAGACCAAGGAGGCGGCCGTGTCCGGTGAGATGCTGAGCGTGCCCGCGAAGTCCGCGGCGAACTCGGTCACGGCATAGGCCAGCGGAGGGAGCACCGCGGCCGGCAATCCCTCGCGACGCAGCCGCCGGGTCGCCCGCTCGGCGGCCTCCTGAGCGATGAGGACGTCGGTGCCCAGCGGCAGGTGGGGACCGTGGGCCTCGGTCGCGCCCGTCGGAAGCATCCCCACCGCACCGGCGAGGCCCTTCGCCTCCTCGAAGGTCATGTTCGCCAGGCAGAGAGGGAGGTCACTCATCGCAGCGATCGAAGCATGGATCAGCGAAGCCGACGGCGCATGATCTTCCCGCGATCGTTGCGTGGGAGCGCGTCGACGAAGGCGACCTCCCGAGGAAACTTGTATCGGGTCAGGTGCGCCTTGGCGTGCTCCTGAAGCTCCTCTGCCAGGGCCTTGCTCGGGGCGTGCCCCGCCCTCAGCACGACGAAGGCCTTGGGGATGGTCAGCCCCTCGCCGTCGTCGACGCCCACGACTGCGCACTCGGCAACGGCCGGATGCTCACAGAGACAGCCCTCGAGCTCGAGGGGGCTGAGGAACTGCCCCCGGACCTTGAGCATGTCGTCGGCACGGCCAGCGTAGTAGTAGTACCCCTCGGCGTCTCGGCGGAAGAGGTCGGCGGTGATGCACCAGTCGCCGTGAAACGTCGCGCGCGACTTGTCCTGATCGCGCCAGTAGCACAGAGCCGTCGAGTCGCCCCTGACGTGCAGGCGGCCGATCTCGCCGTCCGGCACGTCCTTTCCATCGGCGCCGACGATCCGCGCCTCGTACCCCTCGACGATGCGACCCAGGGAGCCAAGCCTCACGTCGCCGGGTCGGTTGCTGATGTAGATGTGGAACATCTCCGCCGAACCAATGCCGTCTAGGATCTCCGCGTTGGGCCAGCGCGCGATCCAGCGCCGGTACAGCTCCGGAGGAAGGGCCTCGCCGGCGCTGAGGCACATACGCACCGTCGACAGGTCCGCGTCCCGCTCGCTCTCGGCCATCTGCCGAATCATCGAAGGCACATTCGTCAGCACGGTGACCCCGTGCGCCTCGATGTGATCGAAGAGGCGCTCCGCCGTCGGTTTGCCGGGAAAGAGCACGGCCTTGCCTCCCACGGCGAAGGGAAACATGAGGTTGGTACCGGTGCCGTACCCGAAGAAGAGCCGCGAGACGCTCACGAAGACGTCGTCTTCCCGGAGACCGAGGACACGCTTCGCATAGACCTCCGTGTTGAACGCGAAGTGCCGGTGATAGTGCACGGCGCCCTTGGGCTTGCCGGTGGTGCCGCTGGTGAAGAGCCAGCCGGCGATGTCGTCCCGTGAGGTCGGCGCGTTCGCGCCCGCCTCGCTGGCCTCCGCGAGCGCGTCCTCCCAGCGCTCCCATCCCTCGGGCGCCCCGTCGGCGCCGACGACGAAGCGAACCCGACAGGATTCGTGGCGGGCCATGAGCGGAGCCAGGCGCGCGGCGGTCGTGGTGTCGGCGACGACAGCGCGGCAGCGGGTGTATCCCAACAGATAGTCGAGGTCTCCCGACGTCAGCAGCGGGTTGGCCATGCAGAAGACGGATCCGTTCTTCAGGACACCGAACCACGCCTCGACGAACTCGATCCCGTCAAAGAGAAGAAGCAGCACGCGATCTTCGAGACCGATCCCGCGCTGCGCAAGGGCATCCCGGGCGCGGTTGGCGCGCCGCTGAACCTCGGCATAAGTCCAGCAACGTTCGCCGACGGCGACGGCCTCCCGCTGCCCCCGGCCTTCCTCAATGCGAGCGTCCAGGTAGTAGTGCGCGAGGTTGAACTCTTCGGGGAATTGCGGAGCCACCGGGTCGACCATCATGGCCGCCGAGGCTACTGCCAGCCGCGCGGGCGGCCGCGTGCGCTTCCTCAGAGAGCCCCCAGGCTCGGTTGGCCACGCGACCGGGCCGCCCCGCCCCAGGGGAAGATCTTGCGCGATGCGCCGTGCAGAGGCGCGCTCTCCGGCGTGAGGCGCACGGAGCGGTATCGGGGCGGGCTGCTAAACGCGCGGCAAGTCCTCGCCGAGGAAATAACGGGCAGCGCTGCGGCCGAGGGTCAAGGTGCCGCCCCCAGCGATGGTCGCGCTGACGACGCTGCCGGTCCCGGGCACGATCTTCACGAGCTGCTGCGCCCCCCAGCGCATGCCCAGCCCGGCCGCACCTACGAGGCCCAGAGAGGTCAGCCACTCGACCACGGTCCGGGGTTCCCAGGGCCGTCCCGAGAGATACGCGAGCGCCGTGACCATCGTGGCTTGAAGAGGCGCGAGGACCGCCACGTCGCTGAACGGAAGGGGCGAGAGGGCCACGCTGACGGCGAGGGTCGCGCAGGACCGTACGAGCGTGGCCGCGAGGCGGCGCCGCGCCGCGGACGCAGCCGGCAACGCGCGGCCCCCCTCCAGACGCGCGGCCTCGGGCAAGGCGTCCACGAGGGCCGACGCGAGGGCTGCGATCCCAGGCGCGTCCGGCTCGAATCGCCCTCCGCGCCGGACCACCACGTGGAGGGAGGCGGGCAGGGAAGCTTCCCGCAGCGCGCGTCCAAGCCGCTCGCGCTGCTCGCTCGCGAACTCGCCTGGGTCCCCGTCGACGACGAGGACCACGAGGATCGGGCAGGGTGCGCCCCCGGACTGCCCGAAGAGCTCACGCGCCGAATCCAGCACCTCCAGCACCGCGCCAAAACCGGCCTCTACCTCCGCGACGGTCGCCACGGCGAGGAGCACGTCGGGGCTGTGCAGCGAGGCCAAGGCGCACAGCTGCGGGCGGGCCTCGCCGACGTCGACCTCGGCCCACTCGATCGCGCGCCCGCCGTGCTCAAGGGTCGCCCACCGCCCCGTGCAAGGGTCCGAAGGAGACGGGTTCGACGCCGCTTCGTTCGACCCCGCTTCGTTCGACGCCGTCACGTCCGCCCTCGCCGCACCCGGACCGAGGGGGGCGCCGAGGAGCGCCCCGCCCAGCGCGGCGCGCCCGGAACCGGGGGTCCCGAGGGCGACCACGCGAGGGACACGGCGACCCACGAGCAGGCGCCGCAGCTGCGACAGATCCTGCTTGAGTCCGTGCAGGAGCGGGATGCGGTCGAGGAGCGCGAAGAGGTCCTGCCAACCCTCGCCCTCGGTCACGCCCTCGGGGACGGCGGCAGCTCCTGGATCTGACTCGGACACCTCTCCCAGCATGCAGCGCTCGCGGCACAGCGCCAAGGGCCGCCGTTGGCGAGCCTAGAGTGTCTCAACACCCCTCGTCGCCGCTGTGCGGCGCCATCCTCTTACCTCAAGAATGCTCGGCATTCCTTCGGCTCGCGGATGCGCCGGTCCTGCCCAGTCCACGGATCGATCGGCGAT
>Ga0256832_1001985_pt1 | contig 13923 bp, 7 predicted proteins | sample 134614metaG_FD_190534 | JGI IMG/M metagenome (GOLD analysis project Ga0256832, IMG submission 190534) | Hydrothermal vent microbial communities from Lau Basin, Pacific Ocean - 134-614 | ecosystem: Environmental > Aquatic > Marine > Hydrothermal vents | place: Pacific Ocean: Lau Basin | collected...
TGCCCGACAGCGTTATAGCCTTTCATAGTAGCCTGCGCGCCGCCGACATGCACGATGATATTCTGCTTTGGGGGCGCGATCTTACCGAAAAGCATGACTACGGCCATACCGACCTGCCCCGCCTGAGAGCGGGCAATATACGTTTGCAGGTCTTTTCCGTGGTCACCAAAACACCTTCCGGCATCAACTATCAGAGTAACAATGCCGAAACCGATCAGATCACACTGCTGATGATCGCCCAAATGGCCCCGGTAAAGGCCTGGTACAGCTTAACGGAACGGGCGCTCTATCAGGCAAACCGCCTGCGGGAAACGGCCGCCGGGTTCCCCGGGCAGCTGGCGGTCGTCTCCGACCGGAAAAGTTTAAACAACCTCCTGAATAATTCCTCCCCGGACAAAATTGCCGGTGTGCTGGCCATAGAAGGCATGCATGCCCTGGACGGCAAGCTGGAGAATCTGGAGGTGCTGGACAGGGCGGGCTATCGCATGATCGGCCTGGCCCATTTTTTTGACAACGCCTTTGCCGGATCGGCCCACGGTGAGGAAAAATACGGTCTTACAGAACTGGGCAAACAGGCCTTCCGGGAAATGGAAAAACGGCATATACTGATCGATCTGGCCCACGCCTCGCCCCGGGCTATTGAAGACGCCCTTGAACTAGCCACCCGGCCGTTGGTGGTTTCGCATACCGGCGTTAAGGAAAACTGTGACTCCCCACGCAACCTGAGCGATGATCAGCTAAGACGTATTGCCGCCACCGGCGGACTGATCGGTATCGGTTTTTGGAGCGGCGCCGTCTGCGACAGCGATGTGGAAAGCGTGGTGGACGCCATGCTGCATGCCGTGGAGATCGCCGGTATAGACCATGTGGCCCTCGGCTCGGACTGGGACGGCGCCACCCGGGAAGAGATCAGCGCGGATCGCCTGCCCTGGCTGACGGCCGCCCTGCTCAACCGGGGCATGAGCAAAGACGATGTAAGGAAAATCATGGGCGAGAACCTGATCCGCCTGTTATTGGCCACCTTGCCCGAATAGAACCGTACCTGGACCTCCGTGGCAAGGTTTCCCGGCGTAACGGGAGTCAGCGGCAGGCGCCGACATCTGCCCGGCGCCCTGTACTTAACCCCTGTTTTTTATTTTTTTATTTTTTATTTTGTATTTGATGGTACGCAGCACTATCCCGTTGTGACGGTTTCCCCTTCTTTTTTCAGCTTTCGGACTATGGCTCCGCTGACCACCCGGCGCAGGTAAACTCGAAAATCATCAAAAATCATATAGGCATAGGGCACGGCAATCAGGGAAACCAGGGTGGAAAACATCAAACCGCCGATAATGGTCAGCCCCATCGGTTTATAGGAGATACCGATCATCTTGGCATTACCGAGGGCCATGGGAATCAATCCGCCGATGGTGGTAAAGGCGGTCATCAGAATCGGTCGCAGCCGCTTACGCCCCGCCTCCTGCAGGGCGTCCATTCGGCTAAAACCTTCCAGGCGCAGGCGGTTAACCGTATCGATCAGCACAATGGCGTTATTAACCACTATGCCGATCAGAATGATCAACCCGATCGAACTCATGGTGTCAAAGGGCGTGCCGGTGATATAGAGCATCCAGTAAGCACCGACGAACGAGAAGGGTATGGACATAATCACCGAAAGCGGCAGGATAAACGATTCGAACAGGATTCCCATCAACAGGTAAACAAAAACAATAGCCAGGATAACACCGAACCTCTGGCTTTCATTACGATCGCGGATATTGGCAAACCGGTTACCCTTGGTCCAGTTATAGCCGTAGGGCATCTCAAAACCGGCCATGGCCTTGTCGATTTTCTTATGGATCATACCCAGGTTATCCGCCGTGGTGTTGGCTTTAACCGCCAGGAAGGTCTTGCCGTTTTCCCGGCTGATGGCCCCAAACCCCTTGGTAATCTTGATGGTGACCAGGGAGGCCAGCGGAATTTCCCTGCCGTTCTGGGCAAAAAAGGTTATATTTTTCAACTGCTGTAAATTCTCGCGGTCACTTTCCCGCAACTGGATTTTCATATTGATTTCACGGTCGTCGGACTGGAATTTCGGCAATTGAATGCCGCGCAGCATATACATGATGGTGCCGGTAATCGTTTGCGGGCTGATGCCGAAGGCCTTGATCTCCTCGCGCTTTATGATCAGATGGATTTCATCCTGCCCTTTCTCCCGGTCGGTTTCCACGCTGATGATTTCCGGTATCGATTTCAGTCTTCGTTCCACTTCCTTGCTCAATTCGGCCAGTTTGCGCGTATCATCGCCAAACAGATTCAGGGTTACCGAAGCTTCGTCGCTGTTGCCGCTTCGCCGCCAACTGGTGCGCACCGTAACACCGGGCAGCTCAGGCAGATGTTTTTTCACGTCCTCAACCACGGCGTCGCGTTCCATTATCAGGGTATCCTTAACTCCCAACAGCGTTTTCCCCGCGCTCCAGACGGCATCATACCAGGCCATGGGCGGTTCCTTTTTCAAAAAGACATTAAAACGTGCCCCGGTCTTCCGGTAACGCACATCAATGGCCTTGATATTGTAGCGATCGGAGCGGACACGGATGGAATCCTCCACCATATGCACCACCCTGGCCGCATCCTTCAGGGAATAGTTATCCGGCAAATCCAAAAAGAGGCGAAAGTCGTTAATATTACCGCTCATATTGTCCGTTTGCGCCACATTGTCCATGGCAAATTTCAGGGAAAACAATACGGCCACCAGTACCAGAAAAGTTTCCAGACGGTGATTCAAAGCCAGGCGCAAAAAGCCGGTGTACTTTTCGGTCATCAGGCTTATAACGGGCGGTTCCTTTACTTTCCTGCGGGAAACCACCTTGGTGGCCACCAGCGGAATAAGCACCATGGCTACGAACAGGGAGGCCAACAGCGATATCATCACCGGCACGCCGATACGCAACATATAAAACTGAAAACCCATGTCATCATTCATCAGGATCATCGGTAAAAAAACGACGATGGTGGTAAAAGTGGCCATGGTTACCGCCAGGGAAACCTCGCTGGTTCCCTGGGCCGCGGCCTCCACATTGTCCAGCCCCTCATTGCGCTTACGATAAATATTTTCCAGCACCACGATGCTGTTGTCCACCACCATACCGATGGATATCATCAAACCCATCATGGTGATCAGATTGAGCGTCCAGCCCATGAAGTACATCACCATCAGACTGAACAGAATGGACAGCGGTATGGAAAGATTGAGCATCAGGGTCATGCGGAAGCGCCGTAGGAAAAAGTAGAGTACGATAAAAGCAAAAAAGCCACCCCAAATACCGGCGCTTTTCAGGTTATCGATGGACTCCAGAATATGCTCACCCTGATCAAAGAGAATTTCCACTTCAAAATGGGCCAGTTGCGGGTCGTTTTTAAAATCCTCCTCAAACACTTTTCTGACGGCCAGGCTCAGTTCCACGGTGTTGGCCATGGATTCCTTATAAATTCCCAGTTGGATGGCCGGTTTGCCGTTCAGGCGCTGCACCCAGGTTTTTTCCGGCACATCATACACAACGGCGGCAATATCCTTTAACAAAATATTGGGCCCTTTAACCGGTATGCGCCGGATATCATCGATGGAGCGAAACTTGCCCACAGAACGTACAAATATCTTGTTACCGCCGTCACGCAGGTTGCCGCTGGAAATGGCAAAATTATCCTCCCGCAAAACGGTAATCACATCATATAAATTTATTTTAAACCTTTTAATCTGATCCTGATCGATCAGAATTTGGATCGATTTTTCATCGGCGCCGAAAATCTCCACATTGGCCACGCCATCCACCCGTTCCAGCGGCTTTTTTATGTGACTTTCCGTAAAGTAGTAGGGATCCCGGATTTCCCGGTCGGGAATCATGACGATCCACATGATCGGCTCGTCATCATTGTTCCACTTGCGTATATAAAGCCGTTCCACATCATCGGGCAGCTCCGGCTTCACCCGGTCTATACGGTCGCGTAGCTGGGAATAGGCCAAGTCCATATCGGCACTCTGATTAAAGCGCAAAAAGGTCCAGCAGCCATTGGCCTGGCTGTAGGTATTTACCTTTTTCAGTCCCTTGATGGTACGCACCATCTCTTCGATCGGGCGGGCGATCAGTTGTTCCACCTCTTCCGGGTTGGCGTTGGGATAGGGTGTCCACACGCCCAGGAACGGCGGCGTAAACCCGGCCGGCATCAGCTCCACGGGCATAGCCTTATAGGCAATGAAACCGACCACCAGCAGGGCCACCAGGGACATGCTGACACTAACGGGACGGGTCAGTGCCAGGCGGGGCAACAGGCTGACTTTACCTTTAAGCTTTTTACGAATCATAATTTTTCCCTAAATCGATTATACATGCGTGGCCGTCAATGAGGACGGATCATCACTTTCTGTCTGCGGTTTTTTATCACCGGTAACAATATCATACACCACCGGAATCACCACCAGTGTCAGCAACGTTGAAGACAACAGGCCGACGATAACCGTTATGGCCATCGGAGTGCGTATTTCCGCGCCGTCGCCAAGCCCGAGGGCCATGGGCAGCAAACCCAGCACCGTGGTCATGGTGGTCATCAGGATGGGCCGCAAACGGGTTTGACCGGCCTCCAGAATGGCCCGGCGTTTTTCCAGCCCCCTTTCCCGCAACTGGTTGATAAAATCGACCAGCACGATGGCATTGTTAACCACGATCCCCGCCAGCATGATCAAACCGAGAAAGACCACAATACTCAGCGGAATGCCCAGCAGATAGAGAAAAATGATCACACCAATCAGCGCCAGCGGTATGGTAAATATGATAATAAAAGGATGAACCAGCGATTCGAACTGTGAGGCCATCACAATATATACCAGAAAAATCGCCAGAGCCAGCGCCAAGATCAGAGAGTTTAACGATGTTTCCATCTCTTTGTTCTGACCGGCCAGTTCAAAAGTAAATTCCTGGGGCAAATCCATAGCCACAAGGGCCTCGTATATTTTACCGCTGATCTCCGACAGGCTGTAACCATCTTCAACATTGGCGGTGATGACCGCCGTCCGCGTCTGATCCACGCGCCGGATTTCGGACGGTCCTTCGTTGATGCGGATTTCAGCCACGGAGTTAAGCTGCACGGCCACCGGGGAACCGGGATTAACCACGATACGCCGCAGGTCGTCAATGCTTTCCTTGTCGCTTTCCCGCAGCCGCACCAGTACATCTATCTTACGGTCTTCCTGACGGAATTCGGTGGCCACGTCGCCACGGATTTTATTGCGCACGATGTTGGCCACCTGCAGCACATTCAGCCCGTACAGGGCCAGCCGTTTCCGGTCATAATAGATTTGCACCTCGGGGTTACCACGCTGGATATTGCTTTTGGCGTCCACCACCCCCGGAATATTGGCCATCACCTGTTCAATGTTGCGGCTGTATTTTTGCAGTTTGGCCAGGCTGTAACCTTTAAGATGCACTTCGATAGGCGTTTTAAAACTGAACAGCGTCGGGCGGGCAATGTTGGCCGAGATGCCGGGATAGCTCTGCATCAGGCTGCGGATGTTATGGATCAGTTTTTGTTCCATGCTCTCGAAGTCGAGCCCGGGCGTGATGGTCACCGTCAGCTTGGCCGTATTTTCACCTTCTTCGCTATCGGAAGTGGCGCTCTTATCCGTACCGGCCACCGAGGCCACCTTGGCCACACCCTCCATGGTCGCTATTTTTTCCACAATCGGTATGATGCGTTCATCGGTTTCTTCCACAGGTGTGCCGATGGGCATGCGCAGTTCCACGAAAAACTCACCCTGGGCCACTTCGGGAATCAGTTCGCTGCCCAAACGCGGGCCCAGACCAAAAACGGTTAGAACAAACAAAATCAATACACCGGCCAACATGGACCAGCGATTTTGTATGGCGGCCGTCAATAAGCGGGGATAGCCTTTCTCAATCAGACCGTAACCCCAGTCAAAAGTTGCAACAACCATACGGGTGGGTACGGTAAGCAGCAATCGAAAGAGCATAATAAGCATGTATATCAACAGCCCGATAATCAGCACCAGCCCGTGTATCACGCGAAAAAGGATCTCAAAGGTAGCATAGGTGATAAATTTTAACAGATAAAACGCCAACATCAGCGGGGCAAAAAACACCTTGAGGATTTTCATCCACAATGCAGTACCCGACCAGTTACCGAAATATCCCCTAAAATCCTGAAATAACAGCGGCGTTGAATTTACCTGTTCGTATCCGACCCAAAGCGGATTGCCCGTTTTCTTCTCTTGCGGGTCTCTGCCCCGGGAAAGCCCGGTCAGCCAAGCGGTATAGGAACCGTTCCCCGGCTTAAGCCAGAACAGCAGTGGAGTAAATAAGGTTGCTACCGTCACACCGGCGATTTTAAATACCGACAGCAAAACAAAAATCAGAACCTTCAGGCTGCTTCCGAACCAGCCGGAGACCGTTTGCCCCATTAAACCAATCCAGTGAGTAAATCCCTTGCCGTCTTTCTCACCCTCACGGGAGAAGAAAGCGTCCACTTTATCCTTCAGAGGCATGTTCAGAATATATTTGGCAGGCAGGGCCTTTAGATCTCCGGCCCGGGTAAAACTGGAAATTTGCCGTGATGAGAGCATGGGTATGAGAAACAGAGCCACGGCCAGGGAAGCCAGCAGGGAAAACACGATGGTCAGGGCCATATCGCCAAACACCTGCCCGGCCACGCCCTGTACAAAAACAATGGGGAAAAATACGGCCACGGTGGTCAGGGTGGAGGCCGTGACCGCCCCGCCCACTTCACTGACACCGCGGATGGTGGCCTCCACCAGCGAGTCGCCCTTTTCCCGGCGGCGACTGATGCTTTCCAGCACCACGATACTGTTGTCCACCAACATGCCCACCCCCAGGGCCAGACCGCCCAGGGACATGATATTGAGCGATACCCCGAAAATCTTCATCGGCGCGAATGTGGCTATTATGGAAATCGGGATAGACAGGGCGATAATCACCGTGGGCGAAAGCAGGCGCAGAAACACAAAAAGCACGATAATGGCCAGCAGACCGCCCGTGATGGCTGTTTCCTTAACCTCATTGACCGAGCTTTCTATAAAGATCGACTGGTCGGACAAGGTCTCGATTTTAATATCACCCGGAAGCTCATAGGCCAGAAAATTAGTCATTTGGGCTTTTTTAAAGGCTTCCCGGTCCATGGGCCCGCCACGGGAACCACGCCGGCCGCGACGCCCCTTTTTCTCATTTTTGCGGGGTTCGGGTTTCTTTTCCTTTTTAACTTTTTGGGGGTTTTTCATCGCCGCCACATACTCGCGCTGCTCTTTTGTTCCGTACAGACGATCCTTGACCCGGTGAGCCACCTCCACAATATTGGCGTCGGCCTCCTTATATATCTCGATTTCCACACTTTCCTTACCATCCACACGGGTAATGATCTGGCGTTCCTTGTGGGTGCGGTAGACGTGGCCGACATCCTTGATTTTGATATCCACATTGTTAAAACGGCCGACAACAAGCTCTTCTATCTCCTTAAGGGTGCGGAACTCATTGAGGGTGCGCACCAGGTATTCGGTTTGTCCCTCTTTAAGGTTACCTCCGGCCAGATTGACATTCTCCTCCGACAAACGGCTTTTTACCGTTTCGATGTTCATACCGATCTGAGTCATGGCACGTTCATTCAGCTCCACCCGTATCTCTTCTTCCAGGCCGCCCTTGACCTTAACGGCGGCCACGCCGTCGATGGTTTCCAGGGCGCGTTTAAGCTGTTCCTCGCCGATGTAACGGATATAGGTCAGGTTCTCCTTGCCATAGAGGGCCAGACGCATAATCGGATCCAGCGAGGGATCAAAGCGCAGAATCAACGGCCGCTTGGCGTCATCCGGCAGAAAAACCTGATCCAGTTTTTCACGGACATCGGCGGTGGCCTTGTCCATATCCGTATCCCAGGTAAAATCGAGAATAACATCCGATTGCTCGGCCTTGGAAATACTGCTGATGGACACCAGATTATCCACCACCCCCAGGGCCTGTTCCACCGGCCGGGAAATCGATGTTTCCACCTCCTCCGGCGCGGCGCCGGGATACTCCGTGCGCACGGTCAGGCTGGGATAGGTCATATCCGGCATCAGGTTCAGGGGCAGTTGTTGATAGGAGATCACCCCAAATACGACCACGCCGATCACAACCATTAAAATGGCCACCGGCCGTGTGGTGGTAAACTTATAAAATGTTTTTGATATATCGGAAGATTGCTGACTCATTAATACATGCTCCGTTGGCGATAAAATTATTGCTGGGTTCGGACACTACCGGGCTGTTTTTATATAGGGATTCTCACGCCGGGCCACCACGCGTACCCTGGTTTTATCTTTTAATCCGGCCTGCCCCACAACGATAACTTCATCCCCGGCCTGTAAATCCTTCAGGGATTCAATTTTTTCGCTGTCCTCAAAACCGGGGGTCAGGCGTATCTTGTGCGCCAGACTGTCCTTTACCACAAAAACATTCATATACTCGTTTTCATAGACAATGGCCAGCTTGGGCACCAGCACCGTGTTTTGGTGAACGGCAATAATCAGGTTGACATTGACAAACATACCCGGTTTAAGCTTACGGCTTCTGTTTTTGACGCCGACCGTCACCTTAACCGTGCCGCTGGCGGGATCCACCACCGGACTGATACGCTTGACAAAACCTTCAAACTTTACTCCGGGGATGTTATCGGAGGTGAGGATGGCCCGTTGGCCCGTTTTCAAATCATCCACATTTTTCTCCGGCACGTTAACCACGGCGATCACCTGCGAGATATTAACCACGGAGAACAGTTTGTCCGTCGGCTGAATACGCTGGCCGATCTTTACCAGCCTGTCGCCAACCCAGCCACTGATCGGCGAGCGGATACTCATATAGTCCAGTTGCAGACGGGCGTCCTCCCAGTTGAGACGGGCGGTTTCCAGAGAGTACTTGGCCTGCTCGAACTCCTCGTTGCTGAGCAGGGCCTTGGCGTGCATGGCTTCATTGCGTTTAAAAATACTCAGTTGCTTTTCAAATTCCACGCGGGCTTTTTTCTCGGCGATGACATATTCGTCGGCCTCCAGCTTAAGCATCACCTGCCCTTTTTGCACGTAACGCCCTTCTTCGGTTTTTATGGAGTCCACCACCCCTTGCGAGCGGCTGTACACATCGGCCTGAATTTCCGTTTCCAGGTTGGAACTGAGCAGGATATAGTCGGCAATATCCCCATTCCCGATGATCATGGTTTCCACGGGAATCATCTCGAAGTCCTTATCCTGTTTTTTACCCTCTTTTTTACTGACCTGTGACGAATCGTTTTTACCGGCACGATTTTTATCGGCTTGTTGCGAACTGTTGCAGGCACTGAGTAAGAGTGTGCTAATAATCAAAAATAGAGTTAGGCCACGTTGGATCATTTTAATGTTTCTCCCTGATAGTATGCGTTGAAAGTGTGATAGACGTTATATTGCCAAACATGTTTCAGAAAATGTAAAAAGATTCCGCCGCTGTTTTTGTACCTATCCGCACACAGAAAGCGGGAATTTTTGTATCTTCCTCTTTGGATACGGACAGACAAACGAAAACGGAAAACCGGTTCGTCCGGAACATAAACGATATTAAAAGGCATAAAGGAATTTAGAAAGCGGAAGAATCAGATCAAAAAAAAAGCGGATGCAAACACATCCGCTTTTTAAGGTATTTAGAATTCGTCAAAGGCGATCATTTCTTTTTCCACGCCCAGATTATATAGCATATTCTGAACGGCGCTGAGCATCATGGGGGGCCCGCAAAGATAGTATTCGATATCTTCGGGCGCCTCATGCTTGGAAAGATAGGTCTCCTCCACCGCCTGGTGGATAAAACCCGTGGGACCGGTCCAGTTGTCCTCCGGCTGGGGATCGGACAGGGCCACCACATATTTAAAATTGGGAAATTTTTCCTCAATTTTTTTAAAATCATCATCATAAAACATCTCACGCTTGGACCGCGCCCCGTAAAAAAAGGTCACCTTACGGGTGGTCTTCAGTGTATGAAACAGATGAAAAATATGGCTGCGCATGGGAGCCATGCCGGCACCACCGCCGATGTAAACCATTTCGCGGTCGGTATCCTTGATAAAGAACTCACCGTAAGGGCCGCTAACGGTCACCTTATCGCCCGGTTTCAGGTTAAAGATATAGGAGGAAGAGATTCCCGGCGGAAAATCGGTTCCCGGAGGCGGCGTGGCGATACGCACATTGAGCATGACAATATCCCCTTCGGCGGGATGGTTGGCCATGGAATAGGCGCGGAAGATTTCTTCATCGTTACTGGCCTTTAAATCCCATAACTTAAAACGGTCCCAATCCGGACGATACTGCTCCTCTACATCAAACTCCTTAAAGGAAAGGCTGTAAGGGGGGATATAAATCTGAATGTAACCGCCGGCCTTAAAGTTCAGATGCTGCCCGGCGGGCAGTTCCAGAACCAGTTCCTTGATAAAGGTGGCCACATTGTGATTGGAGCGGACCGTACATTCAAACTTGTGAATATTGAAAATCTCTTCGGGGATTTCAATTTTCATATCCTGTTTTACCTTAACCTGGCAGGCCAGACGGGTATGTTCCTTAACCTCCCCGCGGGAAAGCTGAGATTCCTCGGTCGGCAACACATCGCCACCGCCCTCGAGCACCTTGCATTTACACATGGCGCATGTACCCTGCCCCCCGCAGGCCGACGGCAGAAATATACCGTTATTGGACAAGGTGGCCAAAAGGTTGGAACCGGCTTCCACTTCCGGTGATTTATCCTCGTCACCGTTAATCAGCAGCTTTACCTTTCCCTTTTGAACCAATTTCGCTTCGGCATAGGTCAGGGCCCCAACCAAAAGCATGATGGTGACGCCGAAAACACCGACGCTTAATGCTAAAATTCCGATAGCAGGCATGTTATACTCCGATTATAATTGAATACCTGAAAAGATCATAAAGGCCATGGACATCAACCCTGTCATCAGCATGGTAATTCCCAAACCCCGCAAACCGGCGGGAATATTGGAATAACGCAATTTATGACGGATAGCGGCCATGGCAACAATGGCCAGGGCCCAGCCGATTCCCGAACCGAGACCAAAAACAACCGATTCACCAAAGTTATAGTTACGTTCCACCATAAACAGCGAGGCCCCCAGGATAGCGCAGTTCACCGCTATCAGGGGTAAAAATATCCCCAGAGCACTGTACAGTTTGGGGGAATAGCGATCCAGTATCATCTCCACCAACTGCACCATGGCTGCTATAACCGCGATGTAGGTGATAAAACCCAAAAAGCTCAGGTCAACCGTGGCAAAACTGGCCGATAACCAGGCCAGAGCCCCATCCTTTAAGAGATACTCATGAATAAACCAGTTGGCGGGTGTGGTGATGGTCATTACAAAAATAACCGCCATGCCCAAACCGACCGAGGTTTCCACTTTCTTGGAAACGGCCAAAAAGGAGCACATTCCCAAAAAGAACGCCAGAAGAATATTTTCGACAAAAACAGATTTTACAAACAGACTTAGATAATGCTCTAACATGATTGACACTCCCTATTCATGCACGGTTTTGGTGATCGTGCGCTGTATCCAAATCAATAAACCCAGAATAATAAAAGCTCCGGGCGCCAACAGCATCAATCCCATATTTTCATAACCGGCGCTGTAAAACGATTCCGGGATAACCCGAAAACCGAGAAAACTGCCGCTGCCCAATATTTCACGCACGGTGGCCACGGCCATCAATATCCAGCCGTATCCCAGGCCGTTACCGATACCATCCAGAAAGGAAGGCCAGGGCGGATTTTGCAGGGCAAAGGCTTCCGCCCGCCCCATGATGATACAGTTGGTGATGATCAAGCCGACAAAAACACTCAACTGCTTGCTGATATCAAACAGATAGGCCTTTAAAATCTGATCCACCAGAATAACCAGGGTGGCGATTACGGCCAGTTCTACAATAATGCGGATTTTAGACGGTATTTGCTTGCGCATCATGGAGATAATCACGTTGGACGAAGCGACCACGGCGGTTACCGCCAGGGCCATAACCAAAGCCGTACGCATTTGTACCGTGACGGCCAATGCCGAACAAATACCCAGAACCTGGAAGGTGATCGGGTTATTCTCACTAAAAGGATTGGTGAGAACTTTCATATTTTTTTTGGAAAAAAGACCTTCCTTCTTTTTTTCCGGTGTTGCAACACTTTGATCAGCCATCGATTACTCCTTTATTGGATTGACGAAGTTTCTTAAAGAAGGCGTCATAGGTGGTCAGATTTTTTTTCAGGAACTTGTTGACCCCCCGACCGGTCAGGGTAGCGCCGCTGATGCCATCCACATAGTGATAGCGTTGATCGGCGGGAATTTTATCCTTTACCTTACCCTTGACAATGGTAATGCTCACCAAATTGCCATTGGCGTCTACAAAGGATTTTCCCTTAAAGTTGTTCTGAAACCAGTTGGTGGAGATTTCCCCTCCCAGCCCCGGTGTTTCACCATGCTGGTAAAAGGTGATTCCTTTAATTGTTTTGCCATCCGGCTCCACGGCCAGATATCCGTAAATGGTGGACCACAGCCCCTTTCCGGAGATGGGAATGATGTAGGCCATGACTTCACCATCCTTTTTATTTTCAAAGATGGGATATAAATCCTTATCCACCTTGGGGTCGATGCTTTCCGGCGTTTTGCCTTCAACGATGTCCCCGTTGCTGTTTATCACCAGAGGCTCAATATTCTGCTGATACAAATTCAGGATTTCTTCACGGGAATAATCTTTTTCCGTATCAACTAAGCCCACGCTTTTCAGAATATTTTTCTTTATATCCAACTGGATATTTTCCTCCTGACGGGGTTTAAGCAAGGTGGCCGCCGCCGCCAGCAGGATGCTGCACACCAGGGTGATGATCAGCGCAAAACGAAAGGTTTGAGCGTTACTATGCACGACTTAACCTCCTTTTAATATTGGCCCGTACCACGTAATAGTCGATAAGGGGCGCGAAAACGTTCATAAACAAAATGGCCAGCATCATCCCTTCGGGATAAGCGGGGTTAACGGTACGAATAAGTACGGCCAACAGACCGGTCAGAAAACCGTAAATCCACTTCCCTTTGCTGGTCTGCGCGGCGGATACCGGATCGGTGGCCATAAAGACCGCCCCCAGAGCAAATCCACCCATGACCAGGTGATAATACGAAGGCAGGGACATAATCGGCGAATTTTCCGGCCCGGCCAAAACATTGAAGAGCCAGCCCATAAATAATCCGCCTAAAAATGTGGAGAGTATGATACGCCAACTGCCCACTCCGGTTATGATCAGGATTGCCGCTCCAATCAGGATCATCAATGTTGATGTTTCCCCCAGACTGCCCGGAATAAAGCCGTAAAACATATCCATAAAGGAAAAGCCGTGTGTCGTCAGGGCATGAGTAGCCGTTTCACCGGTGGCGTTGGAAGCCACCAACAGGGGGGTCGCCCCCGAAAAACCATCCACCAGCTTGTCGGTGGAACTGTGGAAAGCGGTCCACACCTGATCACCGGAGATGCGGCCCGGATAGGCAAAGAACAGGAAAGCACGACCGGTAAGTGCCGGGTTGAGAATATTCATCCCTGTGCCGCCGAACACCTCTTTACCGATAACCACGCCAAAGGTAATACCGATAGCGGCCTGCCACAGGGGCATGGTGGCCGGCAGGGTCAGCGGAAAAAGCAGACCGGTTACCAGAAAGCCTTCATTGACTTCATGCTTGCGCACAACCGCAAATAAAACTTCCCACAAACCGCCCACGGCATAACTGATCAACACCAGCGGCAGCACTTTCCAGGCGCCAAAGGAAAAAGCATCCATAAAAGTTGCCGTTTGCCCGATGGCTTTAAAATGTTGCAGACCAACATTATACATACTA
>Ga0256832_1001986_pt1 | contig 13922 bp, 16 predicted proteins | sample 134614metaG_FD_190534 | JGI IMG/M metagenome (GOLD analysis project Ga0256832, IMG submission 190534) | Hydrothermal vent microbial communities from Lau Basin, Pacific Ocean - 134-614 | ecosystem: Environmental > Aquatic > Marine > Hydrothermal vents | place: Pacific Ocean: Lau Basin | collected...
CAGGGCCATGAGGTGCATCACCACCACCCCCACCAGGATCAGGGGCACGGCGATGATATGGAAGGAGAAAAAGCGGTTCAGGGTCACATCGGAGACCACGTAGTCGCCCCGGATCCACAACGCCAGATCGTCACCGATGTAGGGGATGGCGCCGAACAGCGAGATGATCACCTGCGCCCCCCAGTAGGACATCTGCCCCCAAGGCAACAGGTAACCGAGGAAGGCCTCGGCCATCAGCAACACGAAAATGAACATGCCCACCAGCCACAACAGCTCCCGGGGTTTCTTGTGGGAGCCGTAGAGCAGGGAGCGGAACATGTGTAAATAAACGACGATGAAGAAGAAAGAGGCCCCCGTGGAGTGCATGTAGCGGATGAGCCAACCCCAGTTCACGTCCCGCATGATGTATTCCACCGAACCGAAGGCCAGGGTGGCCGCCGGCTTGTAACTCATGGCGAGGAAGATGCCGGTGACGATCTGGATGATCAGCACCATGAAGGCCAGGGAACCGAAGTAGTACCAGAAATTGAGATTTTTCGGTGCGTAATAATGGGTCAGGTGATGCTCCCAGAGCTCCTTCAACGGGAACCGCTCATTGACCCAGTCGAGCACGCCAGTGAACACGTTGGCCATCACGCTGCCTCCGTTTCAGCGCCCACCAACAGGCGGGTGTCACTCAAGAACCGATAGGGGGGAACGACCAAGTTGGTCGGTGCCGGACTACCCTTCAATACCCGTCCAGCCAGATCGAAGCGGGAACCATGGCAGGGGCAGAAATACCCCCCTTTCCATTGCGGTCCCAGATCTGCGGGTGCTTCATCCGGTCGAAAGGTCGGGGCGCAGCCCAAGTGCGTACAGATGCCGATGACCACCAGATATTCCGGCTTCAATGATCGGTATTCGTTCTTGGCGAAATCGGGCTGGATGGACTGCTTGGAGTCGGGGTCCTTGAGCTGATCCCGCACCTCTTTCAACGCCTCCAGCATGTGCGGCGTTCGATGCAGGATCCAGATGGGCTTGCCACGCCATTCCACCGTCATCAATTCCCCCGGCCCCAGTTTGGAAATATCCACCTCCACCGGCGCACCGGCCGCCTGCGCCTTGGCGCTCGGCTCCATGGATTCGACGAAGGGGACGACCGCCGCCACCACGCCGGCACCCCCGACTACACTGGCGGCCGCCACCAGGGCCTTGCGCCGCTGCTTGTCCACTTCTTCAGTCATCGCTTTGCCTCACTGGCCGATGTGATACGGTCCTTCCGCACCTTGAGGATAGTCGCAACATCGCGATCTGCATTTAGCTTAATCCTTATCTCACACAAATCTTATTGAATATTATTATGCGCTAATAAAGCGCCGCCCGACTCCCCATCGACACGGAACGATGCAAACTTTAGGCACAAAAAAATCCCCGCCGAGGCGGGGATTTTCTTCTTTGCCGGGTGACTCGGGATTCAGGGGCGCATGAGCCCGAATCGCGTCAGCGACCAACGCACGGTGACGAAGGCCACTCCGACCACCACCACCGTCACCAGGATGTCGAACAGAGAGGTCATGGGGATGTGGTAGTACTTGGGATCCACCGAACCGGCGATCCAGGTGTAGCGCTCGATCCAGGTCCCCACGATGATGGCGAAGGCCACCGTGGCGATGATCGACGGCGTGTGGCGGTTCACCGTGAAGATGAAGGCCAGGAACGGGATGATGAACTTCAGCGTCAGGAAGCTCCACCACAGGGGCCCGAAACCCTCCTCCATCATGTTGTGATAGCGGAAGAACTCCTCCGGCAGGCGCCCGTACCACATGATGAGGTACTGGGCGAAGTAGGTGTAGGTCCACAGGATGGTGAAGGCCAACATCATCTGCGCCAGATAGTTGAACACGTATTCCGGCACCTTCTTGTTCAGCTTGTCCGAACGGCTCAGCACGAACAGGAACAGGGCGAAGAAGGCCAGGAAGAAGTGGAAGTTGCTGACGAAGTGATACATGGCGTAGATGGCGCTGTGCCAGCTCGGGATCTGGGTCATCTCGAAATCCCAGGCCACCATGGTCCCGTAGAGGACGTAGGCGAAGGGGATCAGCAAGGCGATGTTGCGGAAACGCCACTGGGCCTCGGGGCTGGGGTCCACCTGCGCCTCGTACTGGAACTTGATGAAGGTGCCGTAGAGGCCGGCGACGATGAAAAAGCCGATGATCTCCCGCGTCACCAGGAAGGCGTAATTGTGCCAGCCGTTCAGGTGATGTTCGCCGTCATGGGCATGGGCCATCCACTGGAACGTGGCTTCCCCATTGGCCAGGAGAATAAGCAGGAGGATGAAGGCCACCGGGAACAGCACGGCGAGGGACACGGCGAAATCACGTACATGGAAACGCCACTTGCCATTGGCCAGGTGTAACAGGGAAGCCAACGTCACCCCGCCCAAGGCGATGTACAGAATCAAGATGAAGTTGGTGGTCAACACGGACCAGCTGCCAAAACTCTCCATGGTGGATTCCTCTTAGTTCTGTTGGGTTCCGGCGTTGGCCTGCTGGGCCAGTGCGGCCGCTTCCTCGGCATCCTTCACCAGGGCGTGCTTGATGTAGTTCACCACGTGCCAACGCTCGATGGGCGAGAGGTCATTGGAACCACCCTGCTCCCCCGGCTTTCCGTAGGCCGGCATGATGGCGCTGCCGAAGGTGATGGTGCCCCAGATCCATCCTTCGCTCAGGGTTTCCTGGACATATTCGTCCACCAAGCTGATGGCACCGATCTTGGGACTGACGGGCGAATCAGCCTGCCCGGTGAGGCCATGGCACGCCGCGCAGTAGATCTTGAACAATGTCCGTCCCTGCTTGATGGAGGCCTCATCGGCCGGCACGGGGTTCTTGAGATTCTCGGCCTCCTGCCGGTTCGCCACCTTCGTGGGCTCACCGGTGACCGGAATGGAACGCTCCGGGAAGGGATAGGGCACCCCCTCCTGGGGCTTGATGCTGGGCTGGTTCATCATGTCGGTGGACCAGGGCCAGGCATGAACGACCGCCGGCGCCAGACCCACCAAGGCCAGTGCGGCGATGCCCTTCTTGATCGTCTTTTTCATCGCACCACCTCTTCACGAATCTCCTGGGCCTTGTGCCGTTTGAACAGCTCCTTGATGGGCTCCAGCTGCTCGGGCTTGACGTCGAGCATCACGCCCACCTGGTCGATGCTGACCTTCTCCGAATACATGGTGCCGCGCTTGCGGCCGAGGCCGGCGAGGACGAAGAAGGCGAACACGGTGGTCCACACGCCGAAGAAGATCAGCATTTCGTACATGAGGACGAAGTTGGACGGCAACGGAATGACCGGCTTGCCCCCCTGGGGCTGGACGAGGAACGAGGCCTCGGCCGCCGCCAGGAAGAAGAAACCGAAGGTCACGCCGAAGAGGGCCCCGAAGAAGGTGAACTTCTGGACGTGGATGGGACGTTCTCCCAACACCTCTTCGATCTCCGGGTGTTCGATGGGGGAAAGGAGGGTCACGTCGTCGATGTCCACCCCCTTCACCTTGTGTTCGCGGATTTCCGCCAAGGCGTGGAAGGCCTCGTCGAAATCGTTGAACAGGGCCATGACTCGATGTTCACTCATTTACGCGCCCTCCAATCCAGGTTTTCCAGCGCCCTTCTTGTGCATGGCGCTCTCGTGTTCCTCCAGGATGTCCACCAGATCGTTGTGGTGGCGGCGATGGAAGATCATCTCCTTGACCTCGTACATGGACACCGAGGGGAACACCTTGACGAAGACGAGGAACAAGAGGCCGAACCAGCCGAAGCTGCCGAAGACGATGGCCCACTCCACGATGGAGCCCCACATCACGTTCCACTGATGGGGCTCATGGGCCAGGGACAGGGTCGGCGCGACGATCATCCAGCGCTCGAAGTACATACCCAGGTTGAGGAGCAGGGAGACCACGAACATGGTGGGCATGTGACGACGCAGCCGCCGGAAGGCGAGGGCGAATGGCACGACGGAGCCACAGAAGATCATGGTCCAGAAGACCCAGGCATAGGGCCCGGTCGCCTTGGCGATGAGCACCTCTTTGTCGTACATGTTGTGGCCATACCAAGTGGAGGCGAATTCGATGAGGTTCAGATAGGTCCACACCATGGCGATGGCGAAGGTGAGCTTGGCCGTCTTTTCCATGATGGGGAGGGTCATGTAGTCCTCGAAGCGGAAGAAATACCGCAGGATCACGAACAGGGTGATGATGGCCGCGCAGCCGGAATACAGGGCGCCGGCAACGAAGTACGGCGGGAACGAAGTCACGTGCCAGCCCGGCATGATGGACATGGCGAAGTCGGCGGAGACGATGGAGTGCACGGACACCGCCAGCGGAATCAGGAAGCAGGCCAGGAGCAGGTAGGTCTTGCGGAAGTTGCGCCACTGGCGATCGTCCCCGCGCCAGCCGAGGGAGAGGACGCTGTAGAGCTTCTTGCGCCAGCCGCGGGCACTGTCACGGCAGATGGCCAGGTCCGGGATCATGCCGATGTAGAGGAAGACCATGGACGCCGACAGGTAGGTACTGATGGCGAAGGCATCCCAGGACAGGGGCGAGCGGAAGTTGGGCCAGATCCCCCGATCGGAGACGTAGGGCAGCACCCAGTAGAGGTTCCACACACGCCCCAGGTGGATGATGGGGAACAGGCCCGCGGTCATCAGCGAGAAGGTGGTCATCGCCTCGGCGAAGCGGTAGATGGGCTTACGCCAATCCGCGTGAATGATATGGAGGATCGCCGAGAGGAGCGTGCCGGAGTGGCTCATACCGATCCAGAACACGAAGGTGGCGATGTAGAGATCCCACATGTGCGGGTTGTTGAGGCCGGCCACACCCATGCCGACGTTGTACTGATAGATCTCCGCGACCACCGCGCAGGAGATCATCAACAGGCAGATGATCACCGCCACCCAGTAGGCCATGCGCGGGTTCTCCAGGGAGCGCATGACGTCGGCGTTGATCTTCGCCCACTCGATCTGTTCGTTGATGTCTTTTTCCTGGATCATACCGTTTCCTTATCGATTCAGTCGGTTGACCTTGGCCCTCAGACCTCTTCGCGGACCCGTTCCAGATACATGATGGAGGGATCCACGTTCAGCTCCTCGAAGATCCGATAGCCGCGGATCTCCGGGTCCGTCTTGGGTTTCTTCTGCGTGTAGGGCCCGCGCTCCACCTGGTGCTTCTTCCACAGCTTGGCCACCCGGCTGTTGGGATCCTGGGTATCGCCGAAGACGATCGCCTGGGTCGGGCAGGCCTGGGCACAGGCGGTGATCACATCCCCGTCACGCACCGGGCGGTTCGCCATCTTGGCCTTGTCCTTGGCCTCGCGGATGCGCTGGATGCAGAAGGTGCACTTCTCCATGACGCCCTTGTCCCGCACGGTGAGGTCGGGATTGAGCTGCATGTGCATGGGCGCAGGCCAAGCCGACTCGTAGTAGGAAAAGAAATTGAAGTAACGGACGCGGAAGGGGCAGTTGTTGGAACAGTAGCGGGAACCGATACAGCGGTTGTACACCTGGGCGTTCAGGCCGTCGGGGGTGTGGTAGGTGGCCGCCACCGGACACACCGGCTCGCAGGTCGCCGCATGGCAGTTCTGGCACAGCATGGGCAGGAAACTGGCGCCCTGCTCCGAGTATTCCTCGTCTTTCTGGTCCCAGTAGCGCTCGATGCGCATCCAGTGCATCGCCTGATTCTTGGCGAATTTCTCGGGCCCCACCCAGGCCAGATTGTTCTCCGCGTAGCATGCGGTGGAACAGGCGTTGCAGCCGATGCACAGGTCCAGGTCGATGGCCATGCCCCACTGGTGTTCATACTTGTGGTGGCCGCCCTTCTCCGCGTCCTTCCGGTACGCGGACCAGTTTTCCAGGATGTTCTTCAACGACATGGATTAAACCTCCCCCTCAGTGCGGCGATAGACGTCGGCCGAGATGGTGGCCACCAGCTTGCGTCCCGCCTGGGTCTCGCTGCCACCCATCTTGATGAGCTTCTCGGAGCGATCCAGTTTGCGCACGCTCACCCGGGTGGCGTACAGGGCCAGCTCACCGGTCTTTTCGTCGGTGGCGGGCGCCAGGATGCGCAGCGGATTCACGCCGCGGCCCTTGGCGTAGCGACCGTAGGCCTCGTGCCCCTGTCCCAGGGGAACGGCGACCGCTTCCTTGTTGATGCCGTTGTGCACATAGACCTGGGTCTCGATGGCCCCGTGGTCGGATTCGATGCGCACGTAATCGCCGTTCTTGACCCCCAGCTCCTTGGCCGTGTGCGGATGCAACTCGGCCCAGGAACCCCACACCACCTTGGCGATCTGGTCCGGCGCCTCCTGGATCCAGGGCAGGTTGGCGTGGCGCCCGTCCCACATCCCCAGGCGCGGCGAGGGGATGAGGTGGAAGGGACGGCTTCCCGCCTCTTCCTCCTCCTCTTCCGGCATCACCTGCGGTGCGACCAGCTTGGGTTTCAGCCCCGCCGCGGGCCCGGCCTTGGCCAGCAGGACGCCCTTCTGCAGCATCTCGTCCCAACCGGAGACCCCCCCCTTCACCTCGGCGGGGGCGTTCTCCATGGCGGTGCGCAGGTAGGCGTAGTAGTCGGGGAAGGCCCCGAAGGTGCCTTCGTCGAGATCCTTCAGGAGGGCCAGGAGGACATCGCCGAAGCCCCGCGTCTCCCCGTACAGGGGCTTCATGACCTGCTGCTGGATGGACAGGGCCGGTCGCTCGGCCACCGGCGGCACGTGCGTCCCCCAATCCTCCAGGTAGGAATGCAGGGGGAGGACGAGATCGGCCTCCATGGCGGTCTCGTCCTTGAATTGGGTGAGCACCACCTTGAAGGGCACGCTCGCCAGGCGCTCCTTCATCTTCAGGTAGCCCGGGGCGGTGAACACCGGATTGGTACCGTAGATGAAGGCCGCCTGCACCTTGCCCGCCTCGATGTCCTCGGCGAATTCCAACAGGGCCCGGGTGGTGCCACGGCGCGGCGCCAGAGCCGGCTCGGGGAAGGGCGTCCCGGGCTTGATGGTCTTGCCCACGTTGCCGACCAGGATGTTCAGCAACATGGCGGCGGCGGCGGCCTCGTAGGCCTTCTTGTGGCTGCCCAGACCGGCGCCCGCCACCACCAGGCCGGCCCCCTCCTTCTCGTGCAGGAGGAAGGCGACCCGCTGGATGCGGTGCCCGGCCACGCCCGTGATCTCCGACACCGTGCGGGGATCAAAGCGGTCCAACAGCCGACGCAACTCGGCCGGCACGTCCACCACGTTCCAACCGCGCTTGACCAGGACGTGGGCCACGCCCAGGGCCAGGGCGCCTTCAGTGCCGGGCTTCGGGCTCAGCCACAGATCGGCACTGGCACCGGTGAGGGTCATCTTCGGCTCGGCCACCACCAATACGCCGCGGTCGCCCGGCTGATGACGGAAGGCGGCGAATTCCTTGGCGAAATGCACGGGTGAGGGGCTCGCGCCGAGGAAATCGGCGCCGAAAGACACCACGAGACGGGCGGCGCGGAAGTCCAGCGTCGGCTGGGGATCGCCGAGGAGGTCTTCGCAGACCTTCTGCCAGACCCCTTCGCTCACCAATTCGTAGGCGTAGTGGCGACCACCCCCCAGGCGCTTGAGGTGCTCGTCGATGAGCACCGCCTGGTGGCCGCTCACCTGACCGGTGAACCACACCGTCTTGCCGGCGGGGATTTCGCCCCCCTTGCCCACCTTACCTTTGAGCAGGGCCAGGGCGTCGTCCCAGGAGATGGGCACCAGGCGGCCGCCCTCCCGCTGCATGGGCCGGGTGATGCGGTCCGGGTTGTAGTGATTCTGCAGGCCGGCCTGCCCCATCATGCAGGTACGGCCGGCGTTCACCGGCGACTCCGGATTGCCCTCCAGCTTGAGGACGCGGCCCTCGCGCACCCGCCCGTGCAGGCCGCAGCCGGCGGCGCACTGGGTACAGGTGGTGGCATACCAGACCGCCACCCCGGGGATGGCGTATTCCTTGGGCAGGCGGTAGGAGACCACCTCCTCCGCACCCTCCTCCAGGGTGACCGTGGTGGGCAGGTCGCAACCCGCCAAGGCCGTACCCGCGCCGGTCCAGCCCAGCGCCTTGAGAAAACCCCTTCGGTCGATCTTGAAATCGCTCATGTCAAATCACCCGTTGTCCTTGTTCAATCGCCGCACGCTTACTTGTGGCACTTCCAGCAGTCGCCCGGACCGCCGTTGGCCTCGTGACAACGACGACAGAATCCCATGGTGAGGGGCTTGGCCTTCTTCGCCACCGTGCCCTGCTTGATGTCGCCGTGGCACAGCCCGCAGACCTGATCCACGTTTTCCACCGGCAGGCCCTTGTCGAAGACGAAACGCTTGAGGTGCTTCTCGTGAGTGAAATGCACGTAGTCGGGGACATCGTGCACCTTCTTCCAACGGGGGGACTCACCCTTCTCCCAGTACTCGGTGAGTTTCTGGATGCGCGGCTTGTCGGTGGCGATGATCTTGTGACAACCCATGCACTTGCTGGTGGGGGGAATGCCGGCCACCTTGCTGCGGCGGGCATAGGTGTGACAGTACATGCAGTTGATCTTGTTGATCTTGGCATGGATGTCGTGGGGGAACTCGATGGGCTGGGGCACATCCTTGCCTTCGTATTCACCCTCCGGAGGCACGATGCCCTCGGGGACGGGCAACTCGGCGTGCGCCCACCCGGCAAAGACGAGGGCGAACATCAGGAACAGCGCCCTGACCACACCCCCATCCCGGCGATACCGCGCGGCGCCATCCCGCGCGACCCTATTCAAGCGAACGTGAGAAAACGGCATCTCTTACCCTCAAGGCTGTCGCTTCAACGTTACGGAATCCCGCAAAAACAGGACCCCGGGCCAAAAAACAGACGCAACAGGCCGCAAGCGGCCCTTACCGCGTCACGGTCGGAGAATCAGTGGACGATGCTAGAAGACGGAGACGGGAGGAAGGTCATGGTGAAGCCCCCCAGCTTCGATTCCCTCAAACATTGAAGATCCCCCTGAGCTGCGCAAACCGGTCAAAAAGGCCGGTTCAAATATCATTAATTGCTAATTAGTTATCTGTTCGCGATCATCAATTTTTCTGATGCGCGGTTTGATCCTAAAACCGCCACAGAACGATGTCAACGAAAAACGGTCAATTATTTTTATCCCCGCCATGCCCCTTCCGAGGCCCGTCAGACGGGGTTCGGCTCGTCGATGAAGGCCCATTCCAAAGCGAATTCCTCCGCCAGGCGAGACCCCAGCGCCTGCACCCCGAAGCGTTCGGTGGCGTGGTGTCCGGCGGCGAAGAAGTGCACCCCGCTCTCGCGCGCCAGGTGGTAACAGGGCTCCGAGGCCTCGCCGGTGACGAAGGCGTCGGCGCCAGCCTCGATGGCCGCCTGGAACCAGCCCTGCGCCCCGCCCGAACACCAGGCGATGCGGCGGATGGGACGCTCGCCGGGGATCCACAGGGGCGCACGTCCCAGCACCCCTTGCAGCTGCTCCCGCAATGCCTCCCCTGTGGTGGACCGGCCCGGCGAACCGAGACAGCCCAGGGCCATGTCGCCGAAATGGCCTTCCAGCGTCCAGCCCATGCGCGCCCCCCAGACGGCGTTGTTGCCCACTTCCGGGTGGGCGTCCAGGGGCAGGTGGTAGGCGATGAGGTTGAGCTCGGCGCCGAGGAGGGCCGCCAGACGCCGGCGCTTGAGGCCGGTGACCGGCGCCGCCTCCCCCTTCCAGAAATACCCGTGATGGACCAGGAGGGCATCGGCCCCCTGTTCGATGGCCGTCTCCACCACATGCAGCGATGCGGTCACGGCGCAGGCCAGGCGGCGGATCTCCCGCCGCCCTTCCACCTGCAGGCCGTTGGGGCAGTAGTCGTTGAAGTCCGCCGATCGCAGGAACTCGTCGAGGTGGTCCACCAGTTCGTCGCGCCCGATCATGTCCTCCCTCCGGCCTTGGGTTACCATGGTCGCGCCATACTACGACGGAAGCGCCCATGAAGTTGACTCCTTTCCAACGCTCGCTGGCCAAGAGCTTCGCCCTGGGGACCCTGTTCGGCCTGGCGGTGATCTTCGTCGCCGGACGCTTCTTCTCCACCGACGGCCTGGTCGGTTTCCGCGAGGCCGACCGCCACGGCCTGGAGCGGGCACGCGCGGAGGTGGTGTCCTACGCCTCGGCGGTGGACGCCGCCGCCCCGGCGGTGGTCAACGTCCACACCGCCAAACGGGTGAAGGAGGCCCCCCTGCGCAAGGACCCCTTCTACCGCCATTTCTTCGATCAGCCGGACATCCCCCGCGAGCGCCTGGAGACGAGCCTCGGCTCGGGGGTGATCGTCAGCGACAAGGGCTTCATCCTCACCAACCACCACGTCATCAAGGGGGCGGAGGCGATCCAGGTGGGCCTGCGCGACGGGCGCATCGCCCGCGCTCAGGTGGTGGGCACCGACCCCGAGTCGGACCTGGCGGTGCTGCGCATCGAGCTGGACGACCTGCCGGTGATCACCCTCGGCCATTCCGACGAGCTGCGCACCGGCGACGTGGTGCTGGCCATCGGCAACCCCTTCGGGGTGGGGCAGACGGTGACCATGGGTATCGTCAGCGCCACCGGGCGTTCGCGCCTGGGGATCAGCACCTTCGAGAACTTCATCCAGACCGACGCGGCCATCAATCCGGGCAACTCCGGCGGCGCCCTCATCAACGCCCTGGGGGAGCTGGTGGGGATCAACACCGCCATCTTCACCCGCTCGGGTGGCTCCGAGGGCATCGGCTTCGCCATCCCCATCAACCTGGCCAAGAAGGTGACCGAGCAGATCATCCGCTTCGGTCAGGCGGTGCGCGGCTGGCTCGGTGTGGAGGTGCAGGAGATCACCCCCGAGCTGGCCGAATCCTTCCGCATGGAGCGGCCGCGGGGGGTGCTGGTGGCGGGGGTGTTGAAGGACGGACCGGCCTACCAAGCCGGGCTGCGCCCGGGGGACGTGATCCTCGCCATCGACGGCCAACCGGTGCACGACGGCCGCGAGGCGATGAACCGCATCGCCGACATGACCCCGGGCCAGAAAGTGGAGCTGACCATTCTGCGCCAGGGCAAGACCTTCACCGTCACCGCCGAGGTGGGGCTGCGCCCCCTGCCCCAGGCGCAGGGCTGATCAGTCCCGCTCGCGCGGCGGCCCCTCGCCGTCGTCCTTCTTCTCCAGGGCCGCCTCGTCGGCCTCGGCACGGTCCAGCTCCCGCTCCCACTCGGCGTCGTCCACCGGGTCGTATTCCTCGTAGCCGGTGCGCACCGGCGCGGGCGGGGCCTCGGGGGCCTCGTCCTCGGGCGCGGGCGCCTCGCCCGGCTTGACCCGGCGGGCGAAGAAGAGCCCCAGCTCGAACAGCAGCAGCATGGGCACCGCCAGCAGACTCTGGGAAATGACGTCCGGCGGGGTGAGGAGCATCCCCACCACGAAGGCGCCGACGATGATGTAGGGCCGCTTGGCGGCCAGGTCGTCGGGGCTCACCACGCCGGCGCGCACCAGGAGCACGGTGGCCACGGGCACCTCGAAGGCGAGGCCGAAGGCGAAGAACATCTTGAGGACGAAATCCAGGTATTCGGTGATGTCGGTCATCACCGCCACCCCTTCCGGGGCCACGCCGGTGAGGAACTGGAATATCACCGGCAGGACCACGAAGTAGGCGAAGGCCACCCCCAAGTAGAACAAGACAGTAGAAGACACCAAAAGGGGCAGCACCAGACGCCGCTCGTTGCGGTACAGGCCGGGGGCGACGAAGCCCCAGATCTGGTGGAAGATGTAGGGGATGGCCAGCATCACCGCCATCACCAGGGTGAGCTTGAAGGGGGTGAGGAAGGGGGAGGCCACGCGCGTGGCGATCATGGACGTCCCCTCGGGGAGGTGACGCATGAGGGGCTGGGCGAGCCAGGTGTAGAGTTCCTGGGAGAAGGGGGCGAGGGCGAGGAACACCAGGGCGACGGCGAGGACGATGCGCAACAGGCGGTCGCGCAGCTCAGCCAGATGCGCCACCAGGGGCATCTCGCGGGCGCGTTCCTCCTCCTCGAAGGGGTCGGGGCCTTTCTTCATGGATGGTCGGACGGCCTCAGCGGGCCTTCTCCCGGGGCACCGCCTCGGGCTCCTCGGGTTTCAGGGCGGGCATGGAGGCGGAGGCGTTGAGTTCGGCCGCCGCGGTCGCCCCGTCCGTGGACTGCCCTTCCGGGGCCACCGCGGGGCTCGGGCGGGCCTCTTCGCCGGCGGGCGCCGAGTCGTCGGACGCGGACGGGGTCTGCGGACGGCCATCCACCGGCACCCCGGGACGCTTGGCCGCCAGGGCCCGCTCCCGCTCCTCCAGCTCGATGCGCATCTGCATCAGTTCCTTGAGCTCCTCGGCGCGGGCCGCCTCCCGCTCGAATTCGTCCCGCAGCATGCCGGCATAGTGGCGGGCGCGCCCCATCCAGCGTCCCACGGTGCGCACCAGACCGGGCAGGCGGTCGGGCCCGACGACGATGAGGGCGATGACCGCCACCACCAGCAGTTCCCAGAAGCCGATGTCGAACATGGCCGCGCGGCCCTCAGGCCTGGCGCTTCTCCTTGTCCTCGGCGCTCATCTTCGCCTCGGCGGCGGTCTTGTCCTCGAGGCGCTCGGCCGGTTTGGCGGCGGCCTCCTCCTCGCCTTCCTTCACCGCGCTGCGGAAACCCTTCACCGCCGCCCCCAGGTCCGAGCCCAGGGTGCGCAGGCGCTTGGCCCCGAACAGCAGGAGGACGATGAGGAGGACGATGAGCAACTGCCAGATGCTGATACCACCCATGATTCGACTCCGTGATTAGGCCATGCCCGGCAGGCGTCCGCCGCCGAGCAGGTGAAAATGCAGATGGAAGACTTCCTGTCCGCCGCCGGGACCGGTGTTGACCACCGTCCGGAATCCGTCCTTCAGACCTTGCGCCTCGGCCAGCCGGGGCAGCAGGCGCACCATGTGGGCGACGAGGGCGTCGTCCTCGGGGGTGAGCTCCCGCAGACTGGGGATGTGGCGGCGGGGAATCACCAGCAGGTGCACCGGCGCCTTGGGGTGGATGTCCTTGAACACCACCACCTGTTCGTCTTCGTGGACGATGTCGGCGGGCAGCTCGCCCGCGGCGATCCTGCAGAAGATGCAATCGCTCATCCCTTACCTCGCGCGGCTTTTTCCTCCAGCCCGGAACGCCCCATGCGGCGGGCCAGTTCGGCCAGTACGTCTTCGGGTCCCAGGCCATGATAGGCCAACAGCACCAGGCTGTGGAACCACAGATCGGCGGTCTCGCGGACGATGGCCCCGGGCTCGCCGTCCTTGGCCGCCATCACCACCTCGGTGGCCTCCTCGCCGATCTTCTTGAGGATGGCGTCCTCGCCCTTGGCGTACAGGGAGGCCACGTAGGAGGTGTCCGGGTCGGCCCGGCGCCGTTCACGCAGGGTCTCGCCCAGGGCGCGGAGGGTGTCTGAAGGATTCATCGGTAGATCTCGTCGGGGTCTTTCAATACGTCGCGGTCCACCACCCAGGCGGGGCCGGCATCGTCCAGGCGCCGGTAGAAACAACTGCGGCGGCCGGTGTGACAGGCGATGCCGCCGGCCTGTTCCACCTTGAGGAGGAGGGCGTCGCCGTCACAGTCCAGGCGGATCTCCCGCACCCGCTGGACGTGGCCGGAGCGCTCCCCCTTGGGCCACAGGCGCCGGCGCGAACGGGACCAGTACACGGCGATGCCGCGGTGCAGGGTCTCGAGTAGGGCCTCGCGGTTCATCCACGCGAGCATGAGCACCTCGCCGCTGTCGGCGTCCTGGGCGATGGCGGGGACCAGGCCCTGTTCGTTCCAGGCCACCTGGTCCAGCCAGTGGGTCGTCTCGGGCTGTGTCATGGGACCGGCAAGGATAGCACGGGCGCCTAGTCCAGGCGCACTTCGATGCCCGCCGCGCGCATCGCCTCCTTG
>Ga0256832_1001987_pt1 | contig 13921 bp, 16 predicted proteins | sample 134614metaG_FD_190534 | JGI IMG/M metagenome (GOLD analysis project Ga0256832, IMG submission 190534) | Hydrothermal vent microbial communities from Lau Basin, Pacific Ocean - 134-614 | ecosystem: Environmental > Aquatic > Marine > Hydrothermal vents | place: Pacific Ocean: Lau Basin | collected...
TTTTCTCATGATGCCAGGGAAGGCATTCATACCGCTTTTCAGGTTTATGGGCCCTTAGCTCAGTTGGTTAGAGCAGTCGACTCATAATCGATTGGTCGTAGGTTCAAGTCCTACAGGGCCCACCATATAAGGCACTGATAACATTAGCGTTTTCAGTGCCTCTTTTCTTTCTGCTCTTGCCTTCTATTTTCCAACGTGACCTGATCGTGACATTCCTTCGATGAGTGTTACTGCGGCCCTAACCCTTTCCGGGGCAAGGTGTGCATATTTCTCGGTCATGGTAATGCTGGCATGACCGAGCAAATCGCGCACTTCGGCCAAAGGCACACCAGCAGTTACCAGCCAAGCCGCACAAGTGTGTCGCAGGTCATGGATGCGAAAATCTTTGATACCAGCCTTGGCACAAGCTGTAGCAAAGCTCTTTTTTACATCTCCGACACGAACCCCATTATTACGGCTGAAAACCCAAGGTGATCCTGGGCAGTGTTCGGCCCGGAATCGCATCCTCGAGAGCAGTGCCGCCCTGGCATCGCTATTCAGGGGTATGGAACGACGTCGCGCGGTTTTCGTGTGATTTGCTTCCAGGAACATGATCCCTTCCTGCAAATTCACCCGGTTCCACTCCAGTCCCAGCATTTCCTGTTTTCTGCATCCCGTATTTAATGCCAGGATCAAAAAGTCGGCCAAGTAAGGCGCCCGCTTAGACTGCCGGGCAGCTTCTATAAGTGCAGCCGCTTCTGGCTTACTTATCCACCGAATACGTCCTTCCGGCTCCTTGAGCTTGCGCCCCCTGACTGGATTTGGCAATTCCCTCTCCAACTCTTTGTTGTAGTGGTTGATTGCCGCAGAAAGCAAAGAAAGCTCGCGATTGATCATGGCATTGCTGACACCATCTGCTTTGCGCCGAGCAATATGCTCATTGACTTGCTGCGCCCTCAGGACATCCATAACGGCACCTTCGAAAGACCGCCTCAGTTGCTTGGCATATATTTTGTCCTGTTTGGCTGACCGTTTGTCGGCACGATCTTTAAGAAAAAGTACAATTACCTCCTCGAAGCTAACCGGGGGATCTTCATCCCACTGTTTCATTCGATACGCTTCCAACTTCCACTTTGCTTCTAGTGCTTCCGCTTCTTTGCGGTTCGTGGTGCCAGTAGAGCATCTAATTCTTTTGCCGCGGTGATCGACGTAACTTGCCCACCAGACCGGGCTGTCTTTACGCTTGTATGGCATGCATTACCTCCAATATCAGGACGCATACCTGGTTTCGCGCTGCCCCAATTATGCTCCTGCATCATATTTGAGTCCACCCAGATCTTTACCGCGTGCGCGGGAATGCGTATCAACCGCCCGACTTTCACTTTGGGCAACTCCCCCCTCTCCACCATTCGGCGTACCGTCCGGGTGGATACCCGCAATTGATCAGCACTTTCATCCAAAGTCAGTAGTAAAGTTTCCATGAACTCGTCCGTGGTAGTGGTGAAACTCGGGCGGGGAGTGATCCCCGCCTTTTCTTCTATCGAACCGCCAGCCGCGTCCCCTGCTTGAGCACGGCACCCGGCACTTCTTCGCCTTCCTTCAATGCTTCCTTGATCGCCGCCTTGTCGATCTTCACAGTAACCACTTCGGTTTTATAGTCCTCCGGCAAGGCGCTCTCATCCAGCACTTCCACAGAAGGCGGATTCTTTTGGATCGCCAGGGTGAACCAGGGAGATTCGATCTTGGTGATGCCCGCGGCTTCCATGTTCTGCTTGAGGTAGTCCTTGATCCACCGCGCCCGGTTTTCGATGGCCTTGCGGCGCCTTGCCATCTGTTGTTCGGCTTCCTTGATGGCTTTGGCGGTAGCATCCAGGTTCTGCATGAACTTGGCGACGTTGACCGCCTTCTCCTGCAGTTCACCTTCGATGCCTTCCAGGGTGTCGAGGGCGGCTTCCAGGGGAATGTCTGCCTCGGGATCGGTGAACAGATCCAGTGCCTGCAGGTAGTCGTTGCTAATTTCATATAGGGTCAGGTTGCCCATGGTGTTTCCTCCTTTTTGTTTGTAGGTCGGATTTCAATCCGACCCTTCCCTTTTGTCTGTCGGGCTGAAGCCCGACCTACGCTATTGTTCCTAGAATGGGATGTCGTCTTCAAAGTCCTGTGCTGGTGCGGGCGGCGGTGCCTGGCGCTGCTGGTAGCCCTGGCCATTGCCCTGCCCCGGCTGGTCGTCGGTGCGCTCGAACACGTTGAACCAGCCGTTCCAGTCTCCCGTGGGGATGCTGTCCAGGTGGATGCTCAGTTTCTTGCCGTCCACGATGAGTACCCCGTGGCGGTCCCAGGCGGTTTTCACCTCCCCGGTGCCGGCGGTGTACTCGCGTGGTCTGACGATGTTGAATAGGCGTCTGCTCATTGGTTTTCCTCTTGGATTGCGACACGCTCCGCCCAGCCTTCCAACTTGTCGTAGAGGCTGTCGTACATGGCAGGCGTGAGTTGTTTGAACGATTGGACCTGGCCCTTGCTGGCTTTGAGGATCCAGGCTTTCACCCGCTCCCGATCCAGCCCCAGTTCCGTGATGCGGGCTTCCAGCCGCTTGCGCCGGGCCTCGCTGATGGTTGTCCCGTTCTTGCCGGACGGCACGGGACCACTGCCGTTGGGGTCGCCTGCCTGGGGTGATGGATGGGAGGAATGGGCAGGCTTACCGGCGGGGGTAATCATGTCCTCCAGATCCTGGGTGAAGACCTCGCTCAGACCGGCCATGCGCAAGGTGGCATCGATGTGGGCGGACTTTTCAGCCATTTTCAGGGCCTTGTTGATGTCGCCATAGTCCTGCTTGAGCGACCGCGCCCCGATACCGTCGGCCACCACATGACCGCTGGCGTCGCGGATCTCGCAGCGCATGATGACCTGTTTCAGCTCTACGCCATGCAGGGCGGCTTGTTCGTAGTCGTGCAGCGTGGGAAAGTGGACGGTGACGCCCAGCATGCCGCAGATCTTCTCCGCGCCCGGTTTCCACAAGCTCGGCTTGCTGGGGCCGCGCCTGGTTTGGATGCGGCCATAGTCCACCCCTTCCACCAGGGCGGCGCGTACCCACTCCATGAGGGCGGCGCGGTTCTCCCGGCGACGATCCAGCCCGGCGCGGAATACCTCGGCGGGTAGATCCAGGGGCGAGGCCGCCACCGCTTGGGGAATGAAGGCTTTGACCTCGGCCAGTTCCTGGCTGTTCTGTTCGATGACTTGAGTTTCCATCTCAGTATTCCTCCGGCAGCAGCAATGTGGTTATGGAGCGATCCGCTTCCGTAATGATCCAGATCTTCCCCTGGCCCAGGGGATAGGACGAAAACACCCGCCAGCCCTGTTGGATGGCTTTCTCATTGGCTTTCCAGTCCTCGGCATCTATGGCGCCGAAGTCGCCGGACTGGTGCCGGGCCAGCAGGGGCAGCGCCCCCATGCCTGCTGTTTCCAGGGCCTGTAATGCACCTGGCGTGGCCACCACCCGCCCCAGAGAAAACCGCGCAGTTTGTTGAATTTCCATAACATCACCCATTTTTCTTCCTCCTTTATGAAGATATTGCATTACTCAAGACACTAAAAAGGCGGGGTATCCCCGTCCCACTGATCTTCCGGCTGTTCCAGATTCAAGCGTGTGCGCAGGCCATCCAGCCATTCCAGCAGCACCCGCAGATGTTCAAGGCTGGGTACGCTGTCACGCTCACCACCCACAATGGCGCGGGCTTCTGCCACAATCTGCGCTTCATATCGCGCCCGTGCATCATCAGACTGTTGCTGTTCCCAGCAACGGCGCTCGTCATCCGGAAAGATTTCCTGCAGCACCTGCAGGCTGTAATTCAGACTATCCATATCATCACCCTTTTATGTTGTTTCAACATAATTATAGGCCGTTGCGGCATATTTGCAAGTATTTTCTATGTCTTTTTTGCATCTTTATAGCCCCAACTGACCCTGGCCAGCCACCCACTGGCAAGCCCCAAACCAGGTACCCGAAAGAGCCACCCAATGCCCCGCCCCCAGAGAAGGCAAGGCGGAAGACGCAAACCCCAGCGGAAACGCCACCACCGGCAACCCCTTGGCGACCGCCGCCCGGCAAGCCAGGGCCGTGCCCCTGGAAGCGGACGAACCGAAGAACGCCACCAGCCCGCCAGAAGCCGCGCCCACCATGGCCAAGGTGCGCTGGGACAAACGCACCCGAGGCGGCAACGATGCACCACCCCCCGCCCACCACTGCACCGGCACGCCAGAACTGGCCGCTGCCTGCACCCCGGCCACATTGGAAAGCTGACCCAGGGCACTCGCCCCGGACGGGCCGAAGGCGCAGAAAATGGCCAACTGCCCTGGCGCCATGGCAACCCCAGCCTTGACCACCAGGGCATCAGCCCCCGAAGCACAGCCGACCAGAACCGGATGGCCGGCCCCCATGACCTGCCCCACGACCTGAGCGACCTGCGCACCAGAACCCACCGGCAAACGCCGGGAACCACAAAAACCCACCGAACCAGAACCCAACATGGCACCCCTGCCCCCGGGCCGGAACCCGAAAAGAAAGAAAAACCGGAAAAAAGAAAGAAAACGCCTTCCAAAAAAAGCTGGAGTGGAAGGCATTGCAAGGCTTGGCTGGCCGCCCGCGGCTGCCGCAGCCGGCATGGAAGGGGAAAAAGAGCGCGAGGTGAAGGGGAAAAACCGGGCGCTGAGCGGCCAGACAACCCGCAGGGCTTGGCCTTGCAATGACTGGAACGGAAGCTAGCCTTTGGCGTTTTATTGCTTTTGGCCGGTTTTTTCGGGTGCGCCAGCACACCGCCAGGAGCGAAGCGAGGAGGAGCGTCAGCGACGAACAGGGGGTTTGGGGGGAACGCCCCCCATTTCAAACCATCAGGCGCGGCTTGCGAGGCGGAAAGGAGGGACAGGCGGCAGGGCGGAGCCTGCGGAGCGCTGCTGGCTGGCCCGACCCGCCGCAGCAAGACGCCACAAAAACATGCCCGTCAGGGGATGGCTCCCTTGAGGGCGGGGGGTGCTCAAAAATCCAAAGCCGGGCTTGCGAGCGGGGAAGGAGCGACTGGCGCCAGGGTGGAGCGTCAGCGGAACGCTGGTGCCTGGCGCGACCCCGCGCAGCAAGACCGCACAACGACAGGGCCGTCAGGAGCTGGTTCCCCTGGGGGCGGAGGGGGAATTGGAATCACAACGCACGGGCGAAGCGTCAGCGTAGCCGGTGCAACAGCACCCAGGAGCCTGGCGTCAGCCGGGCGGGTCAAATCCAGGCCGCGGCCAGCTCTCGGCATTTATCGACGGCTCAGGCGCACGGAATTCCTGGCGAACAAATCATGGTGGCAGGTAGCTGGCCGCACCCATAAAGAGCCCAGCACTCAATGGCTGGATTGAATCTGTTCAGGGCACTGGCTCATTGTCCCCAATAAAGATGCGCTGGAATTGAGCAAGGCTGTCAGTTCAGTCAACCGCTCTAAAACCTCTTGCATGTCCTGCCACCATCTCTGCCCATCCCAGTCTTCGCACTCGCGCCAGCCAGTCCGGTTTACCAGGATGACGGCCAATGCGTGGATCTGCAATATCTCGGGCTTGTACTGGTCCGGGGAAAGATCCATAAGCGCTTTGATGGCGCGTTCGATGGCTGTTGAGAAATGCTGTTCATCCATGAAAGTACCTCTTGCCCTGGATGATACCAGCCACTGTCAGGAGTAGTACCTGACCCACAACAAAATCAGAAAAATCCTACAAGCCAAGCGCGGATTGGCAAGGCAACCTGATTCTGTGGGTAGGGTACCAGCAGGAACAATCCACCCCTTCCTGCTGCCCTGCACATGCTATGCGGGTGACGGATACCTCGCTGTACAATAGGCCGGTAAGCGCCTCCATGCGTAATGGATCAGCAGTCGCCATGATGCCCAGGAGGTACGCCACCTTCCTCGTAGGCATGTCCAGCTCGTTGTCTGGCTCACGCAACCGGACCGGCGATTTCCCGGTTGTCAGGGCACCATGGCAGCCAAAATATAGCACAGCCCTGCTCTGATACTTCCGGTACTCAATGACACCCCGGCCTTGCAGAGCACGCTGAGCCAGCCAGACCGTAGGCGCAAGGGCATGAGCGGAGCTTGTCGGAGCTGATGCCCGCCATGCCGGAGGGTCTGGCGGTCTGGAGGGTGAGGCGCTGGCTACGGAGTGCGGAGCCACTTGCGGAAGCGCCGGAGCGCACGGGGTTTGTGTGCGGAGGCGGTGGAGCAGGTGGCGGTCCCATTCTCTACTGGCCACTTGATTATTGTCAGTTCCCTTTCTCCAGGCAATCTAACAAGTTCTCCGCCTGCATCAAGCAGGTCGCGACCTCTTTCAACCATGCTTTCATATCCCATGCTTCATAATTTTCTTCTTCGGGCAGTTCGATCCCTCCTTCCAGGCGAATTTCCAAGACATGCGCCTGTATTGCGCAGTCGTAAAGGCCCTCTATGGATCGACTGCCTGCCAGGGTATGGAACTGCCTGCGCATAGAGAACCAGCCGTTACCCACATCGGGTTCATGTCCTTTCAGTCGCAACCAATACTCCATAGCCCACAGCATCGCTGATTCGATCTCATGACAGATCCAGTTGATTGCTCGACCTGATGCCAGATAGTTTTTTGCTCTTCCCAAACTTGCCTTGGCAAAAGACAGTGAATAGTGCGGCTCCTTCACTACTAATCTCCCTCAGCGTTCTAAAATATTGGCAGAGTAATTTTTCACCACTCCTCTGGCCTGCGAACGGTTCGGTTGCGGTGATCTAGTAGCCTATCCGAGAACTGACAAGCTGCCAATTCTTCTTCACGAATATGCTGGCGGGTCCAATGTACATGCTTTTCCAGTCGGCCACTCTTTCTGCCGTTAGAATTTCTTGGCAACACCAAACCAAGCACCAGCTCCGGAAAGTCCTTGCTCAGAAGGCGTAAGGCGGGCTCCAGATCGGAGTCATTTGAACAGAGTACAGCGCATTCAGACTGGCCCCGTACCGCGTCACGATACATCTGCAGCGCGATGTTCACATCAGTCTGCTTCTCCTCCATGACCTCCACCTTTAGCCGATTCACTCCTGGAATAGGCGGTATTGGCTTCCCTTTCGTGATCCCAGGAAGGTGAAAACCATTGATAATCTCCAGACGCCCGCTACTGCCCGCTTTCAAGGCACGATGATAATGAGCCTGCCGAGCTGGTAACTTGGGATCTTTGGCCAGTTTGCCCAGAATAGGAGCCGTGAAGTACTTTACCTGTACCAAGTTGAAGCATGCTGGCGCTGTTGTTCCGGGCAGGAGGATGTTCTTTAGCAGGTGTTGCTCGAACAGGCAGACCAAATCCAGCCACTTGTAAGGTGTTTTGGAGAGACGGGAATAGAAAAGATTGTAGCCATCGACATAGACGATAGTACGCATTAGCATTCCCTCTTCCCTGGAGCGCAAATGAAAAAACCGCCCAGGAGGCGGTCTTTTCGCCCCGAGCCAGACGCGGAACCGCGTGCGACAAGGGTTGGATCAATGAAGATTAAAGCCCAAGTCAGCAAAAAGCGCACATCAATAAAAACTATAGCATTTACATATTTCATAGCTTAATTGTCAAATTACTCCGAAACCAACCCTCCCAACTCACCCACCACCTCATCCAACTGATGCGCCATTACCCGCACCGCTTCGGCTTTGCGCGGGTGTCCCGTCTCTTCGATCCATTCAGCTATCCCCAGCAAACCGCGCACATTCCTCCCAGCAATGGTGGAAATATCCCGCAGAAGGTCATTTTTGTTAAGCAATTCATCCTGAAGGGATTTTTCTGTCATTATTAGCTCCTTAACAATCAAAAAATCATGTCGATCAGCAGGATCAGGCCACTGATCCTGCGCCAATAATATCCCACCGAAAGAAAAAAGTTAACCTCTATGGTTGATATTTTGAATAATTCGGTATATTATGCATGACAGCATCGGTTAAGCGCCTATGCTGACCATTAAAATAAAGGAGATAAGCCATGCTTTCACCGTTTGGAAAAATTGTGAGAAAGCTGCGAATAGACAAGGGTATTACCCTAAAAACAATGGCGGATGATCTGAACCGCACTTCGGCCTATTTATCCGCAGTTGAGACCGGGAGAAAGAATACCCCCGAAAAACTGGTTCGGGAGATAGCGGCATATTTCGAGCTTTCTGACGAAGATACAAATGAGCTTTTTAAGGCGGCGGACGCCTCGCGCAGTGAAGTTCGGATGCCCCTTAAAGACTTCAATGATACTCAAAGAGAAATAGCAACAGCCTTCGCTCGGCAGTTTTCCGCGCTTAGTGAAGAGGAACTGGAACAGATTCGTAACTTGCTCAACAAAATGGATCCCATTTGAACCACCAGGAGAAATTAAGAAGAAATGAGCGGACAAAGTTTTGAAGTGCCTCCCATGTCACGGGCCAATATTCGAAGATTAGCCAAACAGGTCAGAGCTTCTTTGGGCGTGACAGAAGCAAGATTTCCCATTGTTGAGTACATGGAAATCTACGACCAGATAGACAAGGACTTTGTCTATGACATCCGCACCACCAAAGAAATGGGCACAAACCACGGAATCACCTACCCAGACAAGAAGCTCATGTTAATACGAGAAGATGTCTACAATGGAGCCGCAGAAGGTAAACCAAGGGATCGAATGACCATAGCTCACGAATTTGGACATTTGCACATGCATGCAAACCTTGGGCTATCCCGACAACTTCCTAGGGGGAAAATCCTTACTTATCGCAGCAGCGAATGGCAAGCCAACTGTTTCGGGGGAGAGTTACTTGTCAGCGCTGACCATGCGCCACAATGCAGTGATCCCATCGAAGCAATGCAAGTTTTTGGCGTCTCGTGGGAAGCTGCCAATATTCAGTGGGAGGCTTTCAAAAGAGAAGGGATCGTAAAATGAACAAGGCGACTTTGAGCTGCAACTCAAAATCGCCTCTGAGTGAGGTGTCCCGGGAGGGGCCTCACCCTTGGAATACCAATCTGGTAATTACTCCGCTAATTAGTTTAGCCTACCAAGAACGGTTCTCCAAGAAAAATCTCCTCCCGGAAGGAGGTGATTTATGTGCGTAACGGTGTAAAACCGGCCCCCAAGGGGTACCGCTGGGTGTTCACCCGCTATCGTCGGGTTCGGGGTACCAATAGGTATCTTGATGCTCACGACTATGGGTACAAAACCTGGGCATTCCTTGTGAGGGCCTAAAACCTGACCGGGCAGGGCTGCGGCCCTGCCCTTTCCCCATCTTCAGGACAATTGGTGTCATGATACGAACCACTATATGAAGCAGACACATAAAGAAGAAAGGAATCGATGACAGAAACAGCAAACCACAACGTATTTACCACCAACGCCAACCCCAGCCAACTTGAGGCCATCAAGACGACTGAAGGCCCGCTGCTCATCATTGCAGGCCCCGGCTCTGGAAAGACTTTTACCCTGGTGGAGCGAATCGTTTACCTGATCACCGAGAAAAACGCCGCGCCAGAGTCGCTGTTTGTTGTGACCTTTACCGACAAGGCCGCGCAGGAACTGACCACCCGCGTTTCCAACCGGCTGCTGGAGTTGGATATCAAGTTCAACCTCCATGAGATGTATCTGGGCACCTTCCACTCTATTTGTCTGCGTCTGCTAGAAGAGTACCGGGAGTTCACCCGCCTCAAGCGCAGCTTTGTGATGATGGATCAGTTCGACCAGCAGTATTTTCTTTACCAGAACCTGAACGACTACTACGACATTGTCGATATCGAACACGTCATAGGCGACCTGCAAGGCAGCCGGTGGAATCAGTCTGCCAACCTGCTCAAGTGGCTCAACAAGGCCACAGAAGAAGCGCTGGTCCCTGAAGAGCTGCTCATGGCGAAGGATGAAGCCGTACAAGTGCTGGGGGCTTGCTTACATCTGTACCACGAACAGCTCGAAGCACATAACGCCCTGGATTTTTCGGGAATCCAGTATGAGGCGCTGCGACTGCTAAGCGACAACCCACAAGTGCTGGAAGAGGTGCGAAGCAAGATTACTTATCTGATGGTGGACGAGTACCAGGACACCAACACCATCCAGGAGATGATCCTCAAACTGCTCTGCGCAGACCAACCCAACCTCTGCGTGGTGGGTGACGACGACCAGGGCCTTTACCGATTTCGTGGTGCTTCCATCCGAAACATTCTTACCTTCCCGGATGAATTTGAAGATGGTCAGTGCAAGCAAGTCAGGCTGACCACCAACTACCGCTCCCATCCTGACATCATCCACTTCTACAACCGCTGGATGAATGATCAGAACTGGGAATCGGGTGGTAAAACATTCCGTTTTGACAAGCTCATTGAAGAAAACAAAGAAGCCACCTTCCCCGATACCACCACGGTAATCAAAGTTTCCGCCGAGGAAGGTGGTGACTGGGCCGATGAAGTAGAAGCCTTCCTGCGTGATATGAAAGGCAGGGGTACCATTACCAACTGGAACCAGGTGGCGTTTCTCTTCAGGTCGGTGAAACACAAAGATGCGGTGGCCCTGGCCAGGACCCTGGAAGAGCGAGGCATTCCTGTTTATTCCCCACGCTCCAACATGTACTTCGAGCGTGAAGAAGTCAGGCTGATGATCGGTGCGCTGATCTTCCTTTTCCCGCAGTTCCCGGAAGTTCGCAAATGGAACAGCTCAGCCCATCTCTCAATCTGGGATTACTATGACCAAGAGTGTTTTGCGCCATTTGCTGACGAGCTGCGCAAACCAGAAAACGAGGAGCTGCTGAAATGGGCGCGGATCCGGGCCAAAGAGCACCTGGAACTCACCGAGAACACCGACTATGGCTTTTCCGGGCTATTCTATGATCTGTTGCGCTTCCCACTGTTTAGCCGCTTTCTGGATGAAGACGAGGACGGCCAGCTGATCAACGAGCGGGCCGCACGTAACCTGGCGCAATTCTCCAACCTGCTGGTGAAGTATGAGTACCTTCACCATATTTCCGTCCTCGACCCGCGTTACCTTGAAAGCAACATCAAGTCGTTTTTCAACAGCTTTCTGCGTTTCCTTCATGATGGGGGCATCGATGAGTATGAGGACAACAGCGAATACGCCCCTTCGGGCTGTGTCTCTTTCCTCACCATCCACCAGTCAAAGGGGCTGGAGTTTCCGGTGGTCATGGTCGGTTCGCTCTATGCGGTGCCACGCAAACAGTACACCGAGCTGGATGAAGTGCTGGAGCGAGACTACCTTTCCCGTCCGCCCTTCGAGCCACTGGAGCAGACCAAGTACTACGACTTCTGGCGACTCTACTACACCGCCTTCTCCAGGGCACAGAACCTGCTGGCGCTGACCTGCCAGGAAAAGAGCGGCCGGGGCCGCACGCCATCGAAGTATTTTGCGCCTTACTACGATGAACTGCCCTCCTGGCGGGACCCGGCCTTTGACCCTGATCTGCTGACACTGGAACAGGTCAAGGAAGTGAACCTCAAGAAGGAGTACTCCTTCACCTCACACCTGACGCTGTTCGAGAACTGCCCCCAGCAGTACCGGTTCTTCAAAGAGCTGGAGTTCACCCCGGTGCGTACCAGCCCCATCCTCTTTGGAACCCTGGTGCACCAGACCATCGAAGACATCCATAAGACCGTGCTGCGGGGAGAACAGGAGAAGCTGTCCGAAGCACAGATAGAGACCTGGTTCAGCACCAACTACCAGTACCTGACCCAACGGGAGCGGGTCTATCTGGCCGAACCCATCCAGAAGGTGGCCCTTGGCCACGTGCTGCGATACTACCGGCGGCAGAACGGTGATTGGTCAAGAATCATGGAAGCCGAGGTGGACATTTCCCTGGTGAAGGACGAGTACATCCTCAAAGGCAGCGTGGACCTGATTACCGGCGAAAACGGCACGGTGGAGGTCGTGGATTTCAAGTCCGAGAAAAAGCCCGACCTGGAGAAGGAGCGGGAAAAGATACGGCGCTATCAGCGCCAGCTGGAGGTGTACGCCCACCTGGTGGAAGAGCGCACTGGCCAGAAGGTGACCAAGACCCACCTCTACTACACCAGCGAGGAAGACGGGAACCCCTATATCACCTTCCCCAAGGACGACTCCTCTATCAACAGCACCATTGCCACCTTCGATAAGGTGGTTCACCGAATTGAACGGCAAGATTTCAGCATGGCCGAACGCCCGGCCAAGCTCTGTACAGAATGTGACATGCACGCCTACTGCGACGCCAAGAACTGGAAATTCAGGAAGACTTCATGAGCAAGAAACAGAAAGAAATGAACCTGGGAGATAACCAGGAACAATCGACCGAAGTGGACAAGTACGAGTTTGAGCCCATACAGGGATACCCCATGCTGCGCTGGAAAGGGAAGCGGCCGTTCCGGTCAACGCAATACTACCCGGCGCAGCTCAAGGAAGTGCATGGCCCGGAGGTAGATGGGTGGCGGAACAAGATTTACTGGGGGGATAACCTTCAGGTTATGAGTCACTTGCTAAAGGAATACCGCGGAAAAGTTGACCTCATTTATATTGATCCTCCATACGACTCTAAAGCCGACTATAAGAAAAAAATATCACTTAAAGGAAGGCTAGCAAATTCCGACCACAGCTCATTTGAGGAAAAGCAATATACTGACATTTGGACAAATGATGAGTACCTTCAATTCTCATATGAGAGACTAGTACTAGCTAAAGAATTGCTTTCCCAAAACGGAAGCTTATATGTGCATATTGACTGGAGGAAGAATGCCTATATAAAGCTAATACTTGATGAAATATTTGGCCCTGATATGTTTAGAAATTCAATTATTTGGCATTATGGTGGCCGCATGATGCACAAGGTTACACAATACAACAGAAAGCATGATGTTATATTATTCTATTCAAAAACTTCTGAGTATTATTTTGATTTGCCAAAAGATGAAATAAATTTTGAAGAATATGCAAAGTCTAGACATGAAAAAATACATGCAGACAACGATGGAAAAAGATATTTGTTAGTCCCTGACGCCAATATGGATAGAACCATAAAGCAATATGAGGATGAGATTGTTTCTCAAGGTCGTGCAATAGATGATGTATGGAACATTAGATATATAAGGGGTAATGCAAAAGAACGACAAGGCTACCCCACCCAAAAACCGGAAGAGCTACTAGAGCGTATAATTGCAGCTTCATCAAAAAAAGGAGATATTGTATTTGATTGCTTCATGGGCTCTGGTACCACCCAAGCCGTCGCCATGAAACTCGGTCGCCGATTCATAGGAGCCGACATCAATCTGGGCGCTATCCAGACTACCACCAAACGCCTTATCAAAGTGGCGGAGGAGCTGGAAGAAAATCAAAATGACCTGTTGGATTCAGAAGCAGAACAGCCCACCTACTACACCGGCTTCGAGGTCTACAATGTCAACCACTATGACATCTTCCGCAACCCGATAGAAGCCAAAGAACTGCTCATCGAAGCCCTGGAGATCCAGAAGCTGGAGAAGAACAATGTTTACGACGGTGAAAAGGATGGGCGCATGGTCAAGATCATGCCAGTCAACCGCATTGCCACCAAGGCCGATCTGAACGACCTCATCGCCAACATGGACTACAAGGCCTTCGAGCGGCGCCAGGCCGAACACCCGACCCGTCCGGTGGAGAAACTACTCATCATCTGCATGGGTCACGAGCCTGACCTGGCCGCGACGTTGCAAAACGAGGTGCCGTTCCCGCTGGATATTGAGGTGGTGGACATACTGCGCGACAAGTCCAACCTGGAGTTCAAGCGCGAGGCCGAGGCCAAGGTGGTGGCCAAGGATGGGAAACTGATAATAGAACAGTTCTACCCCATGAACCTGCTACAGAAACTCAGCCTGATGAAGGAGAACGTGGAAGACTGGCGCGAGCTGGTAGAGTCGGTGATGGTGGACTGGAACTACGACGGGGCGGTACTGGAGCCAG
>Ga0256832_1001988_pt1 | contig 13913 bp, 15 predicted proteins | sample 134614metaG_FD_190534 | JGI IMG/M metagenome (GOLD analysis project Ga0256832, IMG submission 190534) | Hydrothermal vent microbial communities from Lau Basin, Pacific Ocean - 134-614 | ecosystem: Environmental > Aquatic > Marine > Hydrothermal vents | place: Pacific Ocean: Lau Basin | collected...
CGTCCACCACGAGCCCGCCGCCGGCCGGGTCCCAGCGCAGCCGCAGGCGCAGATCGGTGTCGTTGTCGAAGGCCAGGTACACCGGGTCCAGATAGAGCTGGCCGCCGCGGAAGCGCAGCCAGCCCTCGCCCTGCCACTGGCCGCCCCGGCGGCGGGCCGAGCCGCGCAGGCGCAGCGCCAGCCGCTCGCCGGCGTGCAGGCTGGCGGCGTCGCTGAAGTCGAGGGCGGCCACGGTCAGGTCCGCGGCGGCCCGCAGGGGCTGGCGCCGGCCGCCGCGCAGGCTGAGCTCGCCGCTCGCCTGCCCTTGCAGCTGCTGCAGGGGCAGGGCCGCACGCCAGGCCGGCGGCAGCCGCTCCAGGGCCATCTCCTTCAGGTGCAGGCTGGCGCGCCAGCCCTCGCCGCGCTGGCGCAGGTCCAGGGCCAGCCGGCCGCCGGCCAGACGCAGGCCGTCCACGCGCAGGCGGCGCGGGCCGGCCAGGTCCAGGTCGAAGCGCACGCGCGCCCCGCGCACCCGCCACTGCGGATGGCGCAGCGACAGGCGGCCGGCGGCGCAGTGCACGGCGCGCGCCGCCAGGGTGAAGTCACGGCAGGTGAGGGTGATGTCGCGCAGCGTGCCCACGGGCGCGGGCAGGTCCAGGCGGGCCGCCCGCAGGCGCAACGGGGCGCCCGGGCGCAAGGGCAGGTCCAGCTGCAGGCCGCGCAGGGCCCAGCCGGGGCCGGCCAGCCGCCCCAGGGACAGGCTGGCCAGCTCGATGGCCGCCGCCGGCAGGCAGAGGAGCGCCGCCAGCAGCAGCACCCGCCTCATGCGTCGGCCGCGTCCTGCTCGGCCAGGATGCGTTCGTACAGGGCCTTGTCGGCGTCACTGAAGACGCAGGCCACGATGCGGTCGAAGTCCGCCTCGTGGCGGCGCATCTCGTCGATGGCGATGCGCGCCGCCGCCTCCTTGGGGTAGCCGTAGGCGCCGGTGCTGATGGCCGGGAAGGCGATGCTGCGCACGCCGTGCGCCTTGGCCAGCTTGAAGCTGTTGCGGTAGGCGGCCCGTAGCAGCTCCGGCTCGCCGCGGTCGCCGCCGTGCCACACCGGCCCCACGGTGTGGATGATCCACTTGGCGGGCAGGCGGAAGCCGGGGCTGATGCGCGCCTCGCCGGTGGGGCAGCCGCCCAGCTTGCGGTTGTATTCCTTCAGCTCCGGCCCGGCGGCGCGGTGGATGGCGCCGTCCACCCCGCCGCCGCCCATGAGGGAGGAGTTGGCCGCGTTGACGATGGCGTCCACGGCCAACTGGGTGATGTCGCACTTCAACACTTCGATTGCCATGGCGTCGCTGTCCTCCGTCGCGCGCTTCTGCTAGCGTCCCGGCCATTATCCCCCACGCAAGGAAGGCCTGTCGCCGTGCTGCCCCGTCTCGCCCTGCTGCTGATCCCGCTGCTGCTGGCCGTGGCCGGCTGCGACCGCCCGGACGACCGGGCCGCGCCCGCCGGGCCGCCCGCACCCACCAGCGGCGCCCCCGCGTCGGGCGACACGCCACCCGCCGACGGCGGCACGGACACCGAGGTGGCCACCGACCACGGCCAGCGCGAGGGAGACGGCCTGCCGCCCTGCCCGACGGGGGAGGCGGCCTGGCTGGTGGGGGTGGTGGACGGCGACACCATCGACGTGGCCATGGAGGACGGCTCGCTGGAGCGGGTGCGCTACATCGGCATGGACACGCCGGAGCGCGGCCAGCCCTGCTTCACCGAGGCCACCCAGGCCAACGGCGCCCTGCTGCAGGGGGACCCGCCCCCGGCCGACGGGACCGCGGTGAACGGCGTGGACGTGACCCTGGCGCGTGACGTGAGCGAGCGCGACCGCTACCACCGCCTGCTGCGCTACGTGTGCAACGCCGGCGGCGACTTCGTCAACGCGCGCCTGGTGGCGGAAGGCTACGCCCGCCCGCTGCGCTACCCGCCCGACGTGCGCTACGCCGAAGACTTCAAGGCCCTGTACGCGGCCGCCATGCAGGCCCGCCGCGGCTGCCTCGGCCAGCTGCCGGACGCCGACTCCGACCCGGCCGGCACCGGCTGCTGCCGCGTGTGCCGCAACGGCCAGGCCTGCGGCGACAGCTGCATCGGCTGGGGGCAGACCTGCAGCAAGCCCCCCGGCTGCGCCTGCCAGGGTTGAAACGCTACTCATGCGGCGCGATACGGCGTTGAAAATGGCCTCAAAATGCGCACTTACCGCTTGTAAGCTGCGCTTTTTCGGCCATTTTTTCCTTGTCTCGCACGCACCTGAGCGACTTTCAACACCCCGTTGACACACACCATGGCCGGCACCGCCCAGCGCAGCACCTTCCGCCCGCCCCGCTGGCTGCGCAATCCGCACGCCCAGACCCTGCGCGCCAGCGTGCTGCGGCGCGCGCCGCGCCCGCCCCTGTGGCGGCAGCGCTTCACCCTGCCGGACGGCGACTTCGTGGACCTGGACTGGCTGCCGCCGCGACCGGGCCGGGCGCTGGTCATCGTCCTGCACGGGCTGGAGGGCTCCAGCCGCTCGCCCTACGCCGCCGGCCTGCTGGCGCGCCTGCACGGCGCCGGGCTCAACGCCGTGCTCATGCACTTTCGCGGCTGCAGCGGGGTACCCAACCGACGCCCGCGCAGCTACCACGCCGGCGACACGGGCGACCTGGCGGCGCTGGTGGCCCACCTGCGGCGAGTGGCGCCGCAGCGCCCCCTGCTGGCCGTGGGCTACTCCCTGGGCGGCAACGCCCTGCTGCGCTGGCTGGGGGAGACCGGCCCGGCCAACCCGCTGCGCGCCGCCGCGGCGGTGTCGGTGCCCTACCGGCTGGCCGACGCGGCGCGCCGCCTGCAGCGCGGCCTGTCGCGCCTGTACCAGGCCCACCTGCTGCGCCGCCTGAAGGCCGGCCTGCGCCGCCGCGCCGCCGTGCTGGACCTGCCCGTGGACGTGGCCGCCGCCCTGCGCGCGCGGGATTTCTTCGAGTTCGACGACCGGGTGACGGCCCCGCTGCACGGCTTCGCCGGGGTGGCGGACTACTACCGGCGCGCCAGCTGCCGGGACGTGCTGCGCCACATCGCCGTGCCCACCCTGCTGCTGCACGCGCTGGACGACCCCTTCCTGTTCCCGGACACCATGCCCGGGGCCGATGAGCTGGCCGCGCCGGTGCGCCTGGAGTGGTCGCCGCATGGCGGTCACGTGGGTTTCTACGCTCGGCAGCGGGGGGCGCGCTGGTGGCTGGAGGCGCTCCTGCTGAACTGGCTGCTGACGGCGGAGGCGGGCGGCCTCAGCCCCAGCAGCGGTGCATCGCATCCAGGCGCTGGTCGGGGGTGAGGCTGTCGAAGGACTGGCCCTTGCGGATGGCGTCCTGCTGGCCGGCCTGGTTGATGCGCAGCGCGTAGCAGGCCTCGTCGCGCTGCTGGATGTCGCCCGGCGCGGCGGTGGCGATGACCTCGAAGCCGTCGCAGGGATTGGCGGCGGTGCCGTCGCAGCCGTCCGGGGTGACGCGCATGCTGAGCACGTAGTGGCCGCGCTCGGTGAGGAGGGGACGGCCGCGGGCGCTGTCCGGCAGGCCGCGCAAGGTGATCAGGTCCGAGGCGTAGCTGAGGTGCTCGCTGCGGTAGCGCTCCTGACGGGCCGCCTCGGCCAGCAGGGCGATGCGCGCCTCGGCGCGATTGGACTTGACCACCTGGCGCACGTAGGTGGAGTAGCCGACCACCGCCAGGATGGACAGGATCACCACCACCACCATCAGCTCCAACAGACTGAAGCCGGCCGCGTGGAGACGGGCCGCCGGCCTCATTCCTCGCCCTCCCAGTACACCTTGAGCAGGCCGTCCAGCACCGGCGCGTCGATGTGCGTGTCGAGGCGCGCGCCCACGTCGATGCCCAGCCGCACGCGACCGCCCTCGTCGGACGTCACGCTCACGGTGACCTCGGGCAGGATGTCCTGGGTGGCGATGGCCAGGGCGCGGTCGGCCAAGTCCAGGGCGTCGTCGTCGCCCAGGTCGTGGAAGTTGATCACCGGCCGGCCGCTGCGCGCGTCCAGGGCGTAGATGCGGCCGGTGTGGCCGGCCATGGCGCACACGTCGGCGGGCGGCGTGGTGTTGGGCTCGAAGGTGGTGAAGAACACCCGCCCGGCCACGGTGACGGCCCGCGCCAGGGCCTTCTCGCCGCCGGCGCGGCGCAGGTCGATGTACCAGCCGCGGGCATCGCCCAGGTCGGTGGGGCTGCCCTGGGTCACGTCGCGCAGCTGGGCGTGGCCGATGGGCGCCGCGCCGGGCAGCGGTATGCCGTACACGTGGCTGTCGCGCAGCACGTAGAGGCGGTCCTGGGCGGTCTGCGCGCCCTGCGCCAGGGGGTGGGCGCGCCAGCCGGAGCCGAGGGCGATGGAGAAGAACACCCGCCCGCCGCCGCGCTGCAGGGCCACGTCCGGGGCGTGGTAGAAGCGGCGGTTGTCGGCCACGCCGTCGCCGCCCAAGTCGGCCAGCAGCAGGGCCTGGGGCAGCTGGCGGTTGCCGGGCTGCACCAGGCGGTTGTCGGGGTCGGGCAGGTCGATGCGGAACACGCGTCCACCGGTGTCGGCCAGGTAGATGCGGTCGGCGATGCCGTTGCCGTCCACGTCCAGCACGCGCGGGCTGGCCGGGATGCTGTTGCGCAGGGCGGGCAGGTCGAGGTCGGCGCCGGCCGGGCCCAGCCACCACAGGCGCGCGCCGGTGCGCGCGTCGACCACGTACAGGGCGTTGCCCATGCTGTCGTCGCGGCGCGTGTCGGGCTGGCCTGGCCGCGGGTCCTGGTTGGGGTCGTAGCCGCCGGAGAAGACCAGCACGTCGCGCTCGGCGTTGCCCAGGCGCAGGCGGGCCGGCACGGCCGCCGACCAGGTCTGGCCCAGGCGGGCGAAGTCGCCCTCACCGCCACGGATCACCCACAGCAGGCGCGGCGCATCGGGGTTGGTCACGTCCAGCGCGTAGTAGTTGCGCCCGCCGCGCCGCATGCCCACGTACAGGTAGACGAACTCGCCCTGGCCCGGCTCGATGGCCCCGTCGCCGTCGATGTCGTTGCGCCACACGGTGATGGGCCCGTCCAGCCCGTAGGGGTGGGCCAGGTCGGGATCGGGCGACAGCAGGTCCGGCACGTTGGGCAGCAGGGCGCGGGGAATGAAGGCGAAGCGCTCGCTGCCGTCGGCGGTGTCGAAGGCGTGCAGGTAGCCCTCGTTGGTGCCCACGAACACCAGCGACTGGCCGCCCCCGTAATGCACCACCACCGGGCGGCTGTGCAGGATGTCGCCCAGCTCGTGGCGCGGGGCGGTGCCGGTGGCCGGGTCCAGCCCCTGCAGGAAGCGCAGCGCGGCGGTGTAGCGCGGGTCGCCGGCGGCCAGGCCCAGCGCGGCGGGCGGCACGCTGGCCGGCGTGAGCGGCACCAGGGCGCCACCGTCGTCGGTGAAGATGTGCCGCCCGGCGCCCAGCCGGTGGGCGGCGCCGCCGGCGGTGATGTCGCCGCCGTCCGGCGGCGCCCCCGGCGCCAGCCAGAAGCCGCGCGCGGTGGGCACGATGCGGCCGTCGGCATCGAGCACCGGATGGCCGTCGCGGTCGCGCAGCACGGGCGGGTCGGCGGCCAGGTCGAAGCGGTATTTCTTGAGGTTGCCCAGCCAGTGGGCGGTGCGCGCCGGACGGAAGAAGCTCAGATAGGCGTAGCCGTTGTTGGTCAGGCCGTCCTCCGGGTCCACCTCCAGGGCGGGCGGGGTGAAGCCGTTGGCGGTGGCGTTGATGTCGGTGAGGATGCGGGCGAAGGCCTGCACCAGCTGGTCCTCGTTGTCGGCGGTGAAGAAGCCGTCGCCCTCCGTGGCGTCGGGGCCCAGGTTGGCCAGCCGGCGCAGGTAGTCCTGGCCGTTGCCGCCCACGGCGAAGCCCACCGTGAAGGTGCCGATGGTCTGCCGGCCCTCCAGGTCGGCCACCTGGTCCTCGCCGGCCAGAAAGGCGGTCAGCTCGGGGCCGCAGCGCCCGTCCTCCAGGCCCGCCGGCTGGTCCTGGCACTGGTTGATGCCCAGCGCATCCACCAGCTTGTTCAAGATGATCGGGTCGGAGAAGTTGTTGCCGGGCGTGGGGCTGCCGTGGCCGTCGTCCGGCTCGCCGTCCGACAGCAGCACGATGAAGCTGCGCTGGCAGGCGGCCGTGATGGGCCGCTTGTACTTGGCGCCGGTGAGCTCGGTGACGGTGTCCTCCACGGGATAGGGGCAGAACTCCTGCTCGGGGCCCGTGCAGGTGAAGTGGGTGCAGTTGCCGGCCTCGTCGAAGCTGTCGCACTGGCAGTTGGTGGGGCCGGACACGCAGCGGTCGGTTTCGATGGGCTTGCCGGCACACTCGCCCAGGCTGTTGTTGCACCACTGGTCGCGGGTGATGGTGCGCGTCACCGTCTGGCCGCCCTCGTAGCTGGCCGGGTTGGCCTGCCGCTCGGGGTTGGTGGACAGGCCGTAGTCCACGTCCATGCCGCGGAAGTAGCGGGCCGCCTCGTACAGCGCCTGCACGATGGGCGTGTAGCCACCCACCTTGAAGCCGTCCACCACCGCCGCCAGCTCGGCGCGCACCGCGTCGGAGATGGGCGTGACCGGGTAGCGGATGCCGTTGGCCACCGCCTTCTCGCCGTGGCCGCCGTAGTTGACCAGCCCCACGTTGAGGCTGTCCGGCACGTCCTGCAGCACCTTGAGCAGGGCGCGTTTCATGATCTGGTAGCGTGAGCCGGGGTTGTCGGCCCCGCCCGGCAGCTCGCTGCCGTCCGGCGCGCGCGCCATGCTGCCCGAGGTGTCGAGGATAAACAGCACGTTGGGGCGCGCCGCGTTGAGGTCGGCGTCGAAGTAGATCTCGGTGTCGTCGGCGCGCGCGGCCAGGGCGAGCAGCGCCGCCAGCAGGATGGCAAGGGATTGGGCCCGATGGTTCATGGCGTCTGTCATCCTCCGTCCGGCGGACGGTTCACTGGGCGGGGGCGATGCGCCCCACCCGCATGCGGTGCACGGCGCGCGCGTGCGTGCCCTGCACGGTGGCCCTGGCCTCCAGGTCGAACACGCGCAGCTGCACCACGGCGCCGCCGCCCACGCCCTGGCTGAAGCCGGTGGCCGGCATGGTGCCAGCCTCGCGCATGGTGACGGTCACCGTGGCCTGGCCGGCGTCGCCGGGGTGGCTGGGCAGGGCCTGGTCCGGCCCCACCACCACCACGCCGTGGCGGCAGTCGCCCGCCAGGCAGCGCTCCACGGCGTCGTAGGTGGCGCCGCGCGCCAGCCCGAACTCGGCCGCCTGGAAGGCCTCCGTGCGGTACTGGTCGTTGGCGGCGATGCGCTCCTCCAGGGTGGTGGACTTCATGGCCGTCACGCCCAGCAGGGTGAGCACCAGCAGGATGAGCAGGCCGACGATGAGCACCGCGCCCCGCTGGCGAGCGACGACGACTTGGCGGCTTTCAGTTTCCATTGCAGTCCAGGCACAGGGGCAGGCGGTTGCGCAGCGGCACGGTGGTGGTGAACACGCGCCGGGCCAGGCGGTCCGCTCCGGCACTCTGCCACGCCTCCCCCAACAGATTAAAGCGGTCGTTCCGCGGCAGATCCTTGACCGGCACCACACTGTTGACGACCAGCGCCACCTGAATGCTGACCACGCGGTCCCAGCCGCCCGAGCCAGCGGCGTCGATGAGCGCCGCGCTGCGGTAGTTGTCGGCGTAGCCGTCGCCGTTGTCGTCCACACCATACAGCACCTGCATGGCGTCCACCGCCTCGGCCAGCGTCTGGGCGGCCGGGTTGCCGCTGCCGCGGCACTTGAGTTGGCCGTCCTGCACGAAGTAGCTGCTCACCACCATCTCGTTGCCCCCCACGGGCACGGTGCCCTGCTGGCCCAGGCAGTCGCGCTCGTAGTCGGCGTCCAGGGGCAGGTAGGCGATGGTGAGCACGTCGCTGGCGCCGTCGCTGCTGGGGGCCAGATTGGACTCGTCGGGCAGGGCCACGTCCGCCGACAGCACCGGCCGGATGCCGGCGAAGGCAGGAAAACCGGCCCACTGCAGGCCGTGGCGCAGCTGGGTGAGGGCGATGCGGCCGTTCTCCTGCACGATGGACAGGCCGTCGCGCGCCCGGTAGGTCTGCTTGCTGGACAGGTACACGCCCAGCACGCCGCCCAGCAGGATGAGGCCGATGGTGAGGGCGATCATCAGCTCCACCAGGGTCAGGCCAGCCTGGCGGCGCGGGCGGGACGGCAGGCTCATGGCGCGAAACTCATGGCCACCTCGCGGCCGATGGTGTTGTCCGGCTGGCCGTCGCCGTCCACGTCGCGCGGCTCGGCCAGCACCTCCTCCCAGCGCACGCGCACCTCGCAGGCGACGGCCGGCGCGCCTTGGCAGGCCACGCGCAGGGCGCCCAGGGGCAGCAGGTCGTCGATGCCCGCCCGGTGGGCCGGCGTTCCGCCGCCCAGGGGACTGTCGTCACCGGGAAAGCCGCAGTTGACCAGGTACAGGTCGAAGGCGGCCAACTCGGCGGAGGTGGTGCAGCCGTAGTTCGGGTCGTCGCGCTGGTCGGCCTCGGTGATGGCGCACAGCGGACGCGGCGGAGTGTCGCAGCGGGGCTGGTCGCCGCCGTCGATGGCGTCGAAGTCGTACTCGCCGCGCACGGCGGCCAGCGGGTTGGCGTGGATGCGCTCGGCCATCTCGCTGGCCAGCAGGGTGGCCTGGGTGCGGAAGTAGGCGTTGCCGGTGTGCTTGAGGCCCAGCACCTGCAGCCCGGCCAGGCCCAGCAGCCCCACCGACAGGATCAGCAGGGCCACCATGACCTCCACCAGGCTGAAGCCCCGCGCCGGGGGCCGGGTGGGTTTCGGGGATGAGATCAGGCGCATCAGCAGTCTTGGTCCCGGTCCGGATTACACACCCGCACGGTGCCACCCAGATGCACGATGAGGTGGCGCGGCTCGCCCGCCGCGCCGGCGACCGGCGCCAGCACGATACGCGCCTGGCCCGGCAGCGGCCCCTGCAGCAGCCCGTCGGGCCGGAACAGCAGCCGGTTCACCGTACTGGTGCCGGTGTCCACCCGCGCCCGCATGGGGCCGTAGCGGCGCAGCACCTCCGCCGGCGCCCCGTCGGCGTCCAGGCGCAGCACGATCCAGCCCGCCGACCAGTCACCGCCGCAGGTCTGGCCGTCCCGACTGGGGCACACCAGCACCCGCTCGCCACGCTTGACGGCCTCCGAGCGGGCCAGGTGCAGGGCGGATACCAGCCGGTTGGCGTCACTGGTCACGCGGTTGCGCTCCAGGGTGCGCTGCAGGGCCGGCAGGCCCAGGGTCAGCACCACCGCCAGCACGACCACCGTCACCAGCAGCTCGACGAGCGTGAAGCCCGGCGCGGCGCGGCGATGGGGGACGGCTGGGCGGGTCATGCGGTGCGACTGTCTCATGCTGACGGCTCGGGCGGAACGGGCGCCCGACGAACGGCGCGGGCGCGGGCGCCGTGGTTCGGGTGCCGCGCCGGTCGCCGGCCGCCGCGGCCCGGTGCCCGGCGGCGAGCGGCCTCCCGTTCCGCGATGCTGCCCGCTGATCGGCCGTTTTGCAAACCGGTCCACGCCCCGGCCGTCGCCCGTCTGGCCCCGGAGAAGCGATCGTTCAACACTGGCGCAAACCCCCAGCGGAGGCGCCCATGCCCAACCCTGTCCCTCAGCGCGGCTTCACCCTGGTGGAACTCATGGTCAGCCTGGCCGTGGCCAGCCTGCTGCTGCACCTGGCCGCCGACGGCTGGCAGCGCCTGGTCACGCGCAACCGCCTCAGCGCCGCCACCAACCAGCTACTGCACGCCCTGCACCTGGCCCGCTCCGAGGCCATCAAGCGCAACGCGCGCGTCACCGTGGCCCCGCCGGACGGGCGCTGGGAACGGGGCTGGACGGTGTTCCCCGACCGCAACGCCAACGGCCGGCGCGACCCGGACGAATCCCTGCTGGCCGCCTGGGGTCCCCTGCCCCCGGGCTACACCCTGCGCGGCAACGGGCCCGTGCGACATTACATCTCCTACGAGGGCTCGGGCCGCGCCACGCGCCTCAGCGGCGCCTTCCAGGCCGGCACCCTGGTGCTGTGCGACCCCCGCCAGACCGCCGACGGCGAACACGCCCGCGCCGTGCGCATCAGCCTGAGCGGCCGACCGCGCGCCTCGCGCCGCAAACAGGACATGTGGGGGTGTCGGTGAGCCCGGCGGGCTGGGGAGGAGCGGAAAATGGACCCGATGTGCGTGCGGGAGCGAACTTCTGGACCGCTCGTCAAGCGACTGGCCTGGGACCCGCCCGCCTAGGCCACCTCGTGTTCCAGCGCCTCGGCCACCAGCTGGTTCAGGCTCTCCCCCCTGGCCTTGGCGGTCATGACCGCTTTGGCGTGCAATTCGCTGGGGATACGCACATTGAACCGCCCGGAGAACTTGCGCCTCGGCTCCAGCCCCTTCTCGCGACACATCTCGAGGAACACCCGCAGGGAAGCCCGACCCTCCGCCTTCAGGCCTTCGATGTCGCGGGCGTAGAAATCCGCCCCGCCGTTCAGGTCGACGAACTCCCCGCGGAACATCTCGATCTCCGGGTCATACTGGATGACCGCGTGATAACCGTCGATCTCCATCACATTCTGTTTCATGGCTCTATGCCGTTTTGCTGCAACCAGTTCCGAATGCTGGCCACCGCGCCCTTGTCCGTCTCCGGGGACGGATGTGGCCGGTGGAAAACCCGCACCTCGCCAAAGAGAAACACCCCGACGCGGGAACCTTCCCGCTCACTGATCTCCGCACCCAGCTCGACGAACAGCGCCTCCACGTCCCGCCACGGAATGGTGCCGCTGACTGGCCGGGCAAACAGGCGCTCCAGCGTCTTGCGGTGCTTCTTCTTCATGGGTGACATGGTACTGAATAGTAGTACCGGCCACAAAGCGCTGGCGCACGTTCGAATGTGCGATCGCTTCATGGCAAGCGCTCCGACGGGCGGAGCCCACCCGTGACAAAATCGTGACACGACTCCGTCCAAAACCGCCTTAAACCGCCCTATTTTGTCACGATTCTGTCACGGCCGGCGGTTCACGACGGGCCGGCAAAAGTCCGGTAACTTGTTGAAATCAAAGGGGAAAAGGTGGTGCCGATGAGAGGATTCGAACCTCCGACCTGCTGATTACGAATCAGCTGCTCTGCCAGCTGAGCTACATCGGCACGGGAAGGAAGCGTGATTGTAGTGAGTTTTGTCGCCCCAGACCATGGCGCGGTGCACCGGGCAGGACCGCCTGTCCGCACGGCCGGGCCGCATCCGCTGTGGAGCGGGGCAGCCGTCCAAGGGCCGGTCGCCCCTGGACAGCCAACGGGCTGGCGACCCATCCACCGGTCACGCCGGGGACCCTTGGCCCCCGGCATGCGGAGCGAGGACGGCGCCCGGAGCACGCGCCCCCTGCCATCGCTGCATCACTATATTTTTCGCGCTTCTTCCCACAAATTCCGGCGTCCGATCTCCCGCCACCAGCGTCGGAACTTCTCCCGGGCTCGTTGCCACCGGCCCGACAACCGCTGACGGGGATCATCACTGAGGGCGTAGGCCATGCCCTCGATGAGCCACTCGGGCTTGAACAGCAACGCGAACACGCCCAGCTCCTCGCCCTGCCGGTGATGGATCATCTCGTGGCGCAGATAGGGGATCGTCCATCCCCTTGGGCTCACCACGATGCCCGACGTGCCCACATCCGTGGCGGAGCTTGCTGCAAATCCGAATGACCGATAGCAGCCTTCCGTGGCGCAGAAGACAACGCGCGGGGGCTTCCTGAACGCCCCGACCACCGAGGCAACATCACCCAGCGCCGCATCGTAGAGCGTCTTCGCCTCACGGTAGCGGGTAACATCCTCCAGGCAGATTTCCCCGTCCACGCAGACGATCCCGTCCACCCATTCCGGGGCGAGAACCCGCATCGGCCTGTATATCGCCCATGCCGCAATTGGGGCGAGCAGTGTCGCCATGACCGCGACGACCAAGACCTTTTTCATCGTCTTCTCCAAAGAACCCGCCCCCGCCGGGGTCATGTACCGAGCTTACTATCCGGATCTGGACACCGCAGCCGCCGGTGTCCCAAGACAGGCCACCGGCCGTTCACCGCCAGCGCGCATCCGCGCCTGGGCGTCGAGATGGGCCTGGCCGGAAGGCGGTGACGCTGGTCAACAACAGTGATATGGCGCCCTTGGGGCCGAATGTCGCAGTCGAGGGGCTGTGTGCCTTCAAGCGGCACGGTCCCTTGCCATGATCCAGGGCCTTTGGATTATGATGGTCATGACCACCTGCCGACGACCCCAGACCCCATTCCGCCTCCCTCTGTCTGGAACCCCGGCCGGCCTTCAGGCCCATGTGTCGTTGGACGAGCCCGCGCTTGCCTGCCGGGGAGCGATCCGCTATGCTTCCGCGCCTTTCGATCGACGCCTGTTGGCGCCTGCTCAATATTTAAAGGTTAACTTGGAGACACCGGGAATGAAGACTTTCAGTGCCAAGCCCGCTGAGGTCACGAGAGACTGGTACGTCGTGGACGCGACCGGCAAGACCCTGGGGCGCCTCGCGTCCGAGATCGCGCGCAGGCTGCGCGGCAAGCACAAGCCCATCTACACGCCGCACGTGGACACCGGTGACTACATCGTAGTGATCAACGCCGAGAAGATCCGGGTGACCGGCAACAAGCTGAAGGACAAGATGTATTACCGCCACACGGGGTACATCGGCAACCTCAAGTCCATCAGCCTGGAGAAGCTGCTGCAGCAGGCCCCGGAGCGCGCCCTGGAGCATGCCGTGAAGGGCATGCTGCCCAAGAACCCGCTGGGCCGCGCCATGTTCAAGAAACTGAAGGTCTATCGCGGTCCCGAGCACCGTCACGAAGCCCAGCAACCCCAGCCCCTGGAGATCTAAGCGACCATGGCCATCGAACAGTATTACGGCACCGGCCGCCGCAAGTCCTCGTCCGCCCGCGTCTTCCTGCGCCCCGGCAGCGGCACCATCCGCATCAACAACCGGCCGCTGGACGAGTATTTCGGCCGCGAGACCTCGCGCATGCTGGTCAAGCAGCCGCTGGAGGTGACCGAGAGCGAGGGCCGCTTTGACATCATCGCCACCGTCAAGGGGGGCGGCCCCAACGGCCAGGCCGGCGCCATCCGCCTGGGCATCGCCCGCGCCCTGCTGCAGTACGACGAGACGCTGCGCCAGCCGCTGCGCAAGTCCGGCCTGCTGACGCGCGACGCGCGCGAGGTGGAGCGCAAGAAGGTCGGCCTGCACAAGGCCCGCCGCGCGCCGCAGTTCTCCAAGCGCTGACGCGCCGGCCACGCCGGCCCGCCTTGCCAGGGGCGATCCTTCGGGGTCGCCCCTTTTTCGTGCCCTCAGGCCGGGGAGGCGACCACCCCGCGCGCCGACACGTAGCGCGGCGCCTTCTCGCGCAGGAAGTCGCGGAAGGCGCGCGCGATGGGGGAGAGGCGCTTGCCGCGGCGGGTGACGATGTGCCAGTGGCGCAGGATGGGGAAGCCCTCCACGTCCAGCACCACCAGCCGCCCGGCGGCCAGCTCCAGCTCGATGGTGTGGCGGGAGACGATGCCCAGTCCCAGGCCGGCCTCCACGGCGTGCTTGATGGCCTCGTTGCTGCTCATCTCCAGGGTGCCGGCCAGGGACAGGCCGTGCGCCTGCAGGAAGCGCTCGATGGCGTTGCGCGTGCCGGAGCCGCTCTCGCGCACCACGAACTGCTCGCGGCTCACCTCGGCCAGGGGGATGCGGCGCCGCCCGGCCAGCGCATGGCCCGGCGAGGCCACCAGCACCAGCGGGTTCTCCATGAGCCGCTCGGAGGCCAGGTCCAGCCCCTGCGGCGGCTCGCCCATGATGACCAAGTCCGGCTCGTTGTTCTCCAGCTGCGCCAGCAGGCGCTCGCGGTTGGTCACGTC
>Ga0256832_1001989_pt1 | contig 13910 bp, 16 predicted proteins | sample 134614metaG_FD_190534 | JGI IMG/M metagenome (GOLD analysis project Ga0256832, IMG submission 190534) | Hydrothermal vent microbial communities from Lau Basin, Pacific Ocean - 134-614 | ecosystem: Environmental > Aquatic > Marine > Hydrothermal vents | place: Pacific Ocean: Lau Basin | collected...
CTCCTCTCCTGCGCCTGTGGCCGTGGCCGTGAGCGCCTACGCTGGCGTGAACGCGACGCGGGTCATGCTTCAACTCTCCGGCAAGGTAAGCCTGCACGACGGATTCAACCGTGCCGCGGGTGAGGTAAACTTCCAAGCCCGCTTGGCGCGCCCATTCGTAGGCGCGGTCGCCCATGCCTCCGGCAATCAGCACGTTGCAGTCGGAAATCGGGGCGAAGAAATCCATTGGCCCGCCGGGGCGGTGCAGGTGAGCGTGCTCGCCCGGGGCGTGCTCTTCGTCGCCCTCGTCTTCGTGGTGTGGCTTGGGGCGGCGCTCGCGCGCCACAATTTGCCCGTTCTCCACGGTAAAGACTTCATACCACGGCGTTTCGCCAAAGTGGGGGCTGAGTTTTTCTCCATCGGGGGTAGCAACGGCAATTTTGAGCGTCATTGTGAGCCTCCGACGTTATCTAAACTTCTGAGAAGGGAAAGCGCAGAAACAACATAGAGAATTTAGAAGCAAACAAAGCAACGCAGAGACGCAGAGGAAGCAGAGACACAGAGGAGCGCGGAGACGCCAAGGACGCCAAGAAACGCAAAGGACGCCAAGAAGAATTTTTTCTGTGTTCTCTGTAAAATTCTGTGTCTTCTGTGGTTTTCTCCTTCAATCGGTGCAAATCTGTGTCAATCGGTGGATAAGCGACGCCAAGGGCGCCAAGGACACAAAGAACGCCAAGGATAAAAAACCACGGATGAAAACCACAGATTACACAGATTAGCACAGATTTTTCTGCGGAATCTGCGTAATCAGTGAATGATAACTCAGAGACGCAGAGAAACACAGAGGCGCAGAGGAACGCAAAGAGCACAAAGAGAAAAATTCTGTGTTCTCTGTAGATTTCTGTGTCTCCTGTGGTTTTATTCCTCAATCGGTGGAATCTGCGTAATCTGCGGTTTCAATCATCCAACCGGTGTAAATCCGTGTCAATCTGTGGTTTCTATACGCATTAAACCAAGCGCCCAGTTTGCACCGGGCGCTTGATGGAGGTTATTTCAAACCGAGTAAGCGGTCAATTTTGGCTCGGTTGAAGCCAACCACAATTTTGCCGCCGATATCAAGCACCGGCACGCCGCTTTGGCCACTGCGGCGCACCATGTCGCGCGCGGCGGCGCGGTCGCGCGAAACGTCCACATCCTTGAAGGGGACGCCACGCGCGCGCAAGTAACGCTTGGCGGCGCGGCAGTGTGGACAGGTGGGCGTAGTGAAGATAATCACGCGGGGGTATTTTTTTGTTGCCATCTGTTACACCTCCGCTAAAGCCGGTCGCCCTACATGCCCAACGCGCGCCTAATTTCGGCTACAAAGTGCTCTTCGGGCACTGCGCCGATAATTGTGCCTTTGTGGTGGTTGACGTCGGTGTGGGGCACGCCGCTCACGCCGTATTCGTTGGAAAGTTCGTTGAATTCCATCGCCTCAATCATATCGGCGGTAACCAAGTCGCTCTCAAAAGCCATGCGGTGGGTGAGGACCACGGCGCGCGGGCAGTAGGGGCAGGTTGGTGTCACAAACACCTGCAGATGCACCGGCTGGGTGAGCGAGTGCAGAAATTCGCGCGTTTCGGGCTTCAAGCCGGAGTCGCGCTCAGAGACGGTCATAATGTCCTGAATCAGCGAACTGAACTCATGCCCCGAAGGAATGCCAAAGTAGCGAATGCCGTGGTTTTTGATCTGCCCATTGTCGTAGGAAGCGATGATGGTCGCTGGGGTTTTATCCACGTCATATTCCTTCGCCTTGTCGGCATCCTTTTCGTAATCGTAAACGAACAAATGCAACTTATCGGAAAGGGGTGCGAGTTCTTCAAGCAATTGACGGGTTTCCGGGCAATACATGCACGAAGAGTTCTCGGTGGTAAAATGCACAATTGCCACATCATTCTGAAGCGAGGAGAAAATATCTCGCACCTGTTCTATTATCTGATCGTCAAGCAAGCGATCTTCAGCCATTTCAAAATCCTCCAATTAAAAAGTGAGTTCGTCGCAAATTTGCAACCTCTAACAACGTTTTCGCCCCGGCTTCGGGGCGAAAGCGCCACAATTCTAACACAACGGCCTAAAATTGTATACTTTTTTCATAGAAAACCTAATGCTTTCCGGCCGCGCAAGGCATTACCCGGCGGCTGTATCTCAAAGCCATAGTATACTTTTGCAGGAGCGGCTAAGCATTCAAAAGCCCCTTGAGTATCGCTGTTCAGTATAGTCCATTTTTGTGACTTCCCGCCCTCGCAGTGGAAAATCTTAGAAAACGCTAAGATTAGTCGGTTTGCCGACCTCCTGATTCTCGCTTCGTAAATTATACTTTTCGTATGGCCAAACCTCTTGCCTACCTTGCATACAATCCCAGTGCGGGGCGATTGCCTTTAAAACCGTTCATCTTGCGGGCGGCAGCAATTTTGCGCGCACACGGTTGGAGCGTGCGAGTGGTCCGTTCTGAGGGCGGCAATCATTTGACGATTTTGGCGCGCGAAGCCGCCGAGCGTGGGGCGGATGCTTTCTTTGTTGCCGGCGGCGATGGAAGCGTGAATTTAGCCACTGCTGGGCTAGTCGGCAGCGAAACTGCCCTTGGCCTTCTGCCTGCAGGCACAACCAACGTGTTCGCGCGCGACCTCGGTCTACCCACGCCTTCGCTTACAACTTGGGATGCAATAGAAAAGAGCGCCGCCATTCTGGCAAACGCCCCTGTTTACCGCATTGATGTGGGTTTTTGCAACCGACGGCCTTTTTTGCTGTGGGCGGGCATTGGCATTGATGCTATGGCCGTTAACGAATTGGAGCCGCGCGCTAAATGGGAAAAGCCTTTCACAATTCCGCAATACCTTGCTGTTGGTATGAAAAGCGCCATTCAAATCGGTGGTTTTCCCCTTCGCGTGATAGCCGACGAGCATTCGGTGGAGGATACCTTCTTGATGGCGGTGGCGCTCAACATCCGCATGTTTGCCGGGGTGGCGCGGCTTTCGCGGGCGGCGTTGCTTGACGACGGCAAAATGGAAATGTGGCTTTTCAAAGGCAAAAACCTTGCCGACGCAGCGCGCAGCGCCTTAGAAGTGCTTACCGGCAAGCACGTTGATTCAGACCGCATTCGCAATCTCGCATTCTCTGAGGCTGAAGTTTCTTCAACTGGCAACGAAGTCCCCGTACAAGTGGACGGAGAACCAAACGGCATGGCCCAAGTGGTCAAAATAAAAGTGCAACAACGCGCAATGCGGATATTAGTACCGCCAAAAGCGCGTCACTTCTTTTCTCACCAACCTGAGCGTATCATTACGGAGAGCGTATGAGCCTTACACTGCCCAAAAAAGTGCTAAAAGAAAACCCTTTCTACATTTTGCTCATTTTTGCGCTTTTTGCCTTTATAGCCCAATTCGCAGGCTGGAACGCCAAGGTGATTTTCACCCTTTCGGCGCTGGGCATTATCCCGCTCGCACAGGTGATAGGCGAAGCCACGGAAGATTTGGCCGCATATGTTGGCCCGCGGCTCGGCGGGCTAATAAACGCCACTTTGGGCAACGCGGCCGAATTGATAATCACCATATTCGCAGTTGCTCGCGGCCTCACCACGCTTGTCAAAGCATCAATCACCGGCTCAATCCTCGGGAACTTGCTCTTGGTGCTCGGTTTTTCTATGCTCGCCGGCGGCATCAAAAACGGTACACAGAAATTTGACCGCCGTCATGTTAGCACAAGCGCCATCATAGCCGTGCTGGCCGTGATTAGTTTGGGCATACCTTCAATGACAAAAGATCACTTTGCATCGCCCCACAGGATTGAAATCCTAAGCATAGGCGTCGCCGCGGTGATGTTGGTGCTGTATGCCCTGTTTTTGCTGTTTAGCCATCAAAATTCCCCGATTCAGCCGGAAGCCCACTCCGAACCCAAACACTCTCTCAAAAGTGATGTGATAGTGCTAACGTTGGCTACGATTACGGTGGCGGTGCTCTCTGAAATGCTGGTTGGAACGGTGGAGGAGGTGGTAAGCGAGTTTGGAATTTCGGAGTTTTTCATCGGCATCATCTTGATCCCGATAATCGGCAATGTGGCTGAACATCTGGTCGCCGTGCAACAGGCTCTCCGCAATTCAATGGATTTGAGCGTTGAAATCGCGGTGGCGTCAAGCATTCAAATAGCGATGTTTGTCGCTCCGCTGCTGGTATTTATCGGCCTGCTTCTTGGGCATCCACTCACATTGGTGTTCCAGCCTTTGGAGATTATGGCGCTGGCGAGCGCGGTCATCACGATGGCTTTGGTTTCAATGGATGGCGAATCAAATTGGCTGGAAGGAGCAGAACTGCTGGCTGTGTACCTAATCCTTGCAATAGCATTCTTCCTGATGTAACCGAAACATTCGGGCGATAGAACACTCACATGAAGCCTTGGCGCGACCCTCTCATTTGGCTTGCGGCCATCTTCATTGCCGGAGGCTTCTTGGGCGGCGCGGTGCTCATTGCCCGCCTGACCCGCCCTGTTCATGCTCCGCGCCCCCTCCCGGCCGTGCTGACGGTGATTCCCGCGCCCACAGCCTCCCCCACAAGCGCTGCGCCCACCCCCACGCCGACCGACACGCCGACCGCCCTTCCCCCGCCTCAGCCTCAAAGCGGCGTGATAAAAATTGGCGCAACGGTGCAGGTGCGCGGCACCGGCGGCGATGGGCTACGCTTCCGCACCGAACCGGGGCTGAAAGCGCCGATTGTCTTTTTGGGCAGAGAAAACGAAGTTTTCCGCGTGATAGACGGCCCCGTGGAAAAAGACGGCTACACATGGTGGAAAATGGTATCGGTCAAGGACAAAAAGCGCTTTGGTTGGGCGGTATCCAACTACCTTGCCCTGCTTGCAACCCCAACCCCCAACGTCTCACCATAAACGCTAAGCACCGCCCTCAAGGTGGTACAATTCCCCTGTCCAACTTCCCACTCTGGAGGTATCCCTATGGCACCAATGTTCGTCCCCGGCCCTGTTGATGTGGCAGAAGACGTGCTCCAAGCACAAGCGCGGCCGATACTCCCCCACCGTTCACCCGAATTTGAAGAAATTTTCCATCGGGCAGAGAAAAAAGCGCGCAAACTTTTTTTGACCGAACACCGCGTATTCATCACTGCCTCTTCAGGCACGGGCTTGCAAGAGGCCGCGGTGCGCAACTTAGCCCGCTCCAAAGTGCTTGCTTGCATCAACGGCGCGTTCGGCAAGCGCTGGGCTGAAGTTGCCGAGACCAATGGCAAAGATGTAACCCGCCTTGAAGTTGAATGGGGAAAACCCATCACCGCCGAGGTGGTGGCCGATGCCCTCAAAAAAGACCACTACGAAATCATTACAATCGTCCACAACGAAACCTCGGTTGGGCTTGAAAACCCAATTCAAGAGGTGGCCGCGGCCGTTCACGAAGTGAGCCCCGATACGCTCATCTGTGTGGACGCAGTTTCGTCGCTCGGGGGCGTAAAAATTGAGATGGACGCTTGGGGGCTGGATATGGTGCTTACTTCATCGCAGAAAGCGCTTGCCCTTCCGCCCGGGCTGGCGCTGGGTGCGGTGAACGAGCGAGCGATGGAGCGCGCAAAGGAAGTGCCCAATCGCGGTTGGTACTTTGACTTCATCCGCCTTGAAAAGCACCGCCTCAAGGATTCAACCCCTGCCACGCCAGCGGTTTCCCTCGTTTATGCGCTGGACTACCAGTTAGACCGCATCCTCGCCGAAGGGTTGGAAGCGCGCTTTGCACGCCATTTAGCGATGGCCAAGCGCACCCGCGAATGGGCAATTGAGCGTGGCTTTCAACTTTTCGCCGCCGAAGGCTATCGTTCCAAAACCGTGACCGCCATCAAAAACGAACATGGCATTGACGTGAACGAACTCAACGCCTTCCTGCTCAAGCGGGATATGCGGATTGCCAACGGCTATGGCCCGCTCAAAGGTAAAACCTTCCGCATTGCCCACATGGGCGAATTGCAAATGAGCGATATGGAAAACCTGTTCGCGGCGTTTGATGAATTTTTGCGCGGAAAAGGGATGCTCTGACCCAAAAGTCTACAAACAACAAAACGCAGGCGGAGTGAAAACGCCTGCGTTTTTGTTTTCAGGCTTCTTGTTGCCCAGAGCGGTTGAGTTCCCAAATTATCGCCAGGCCGTCAAGCGTGAGCCAAGGGTTGATGATGTCAATGACTTCAGTCTCCTGCGCTATGACCTCGGCAAGCCCGCCGGTGGCAATCACTTTCATTTCCGCTCCGAGTTCGCGGCGGAAGCGCGCCACCAGCCCTTCCACCAGCCCAACGTAGCCGAAAAGCAAGCCCGATTGCATCGCATGCACGGTGTTGCGCCCAATGGCGGCAGGCGGGCGCTTGAGTTCCACGCGGGGGAGTTTGGCAGCGCGCATGAAAAGTGCCTCCGCGGCAATGCCGATGCCGGGGGCGATCGCGCCGCCGAGGTAGTCGCCTTCTTTGGAAATGGCGTCAAACGTGGTCGCTGTGCCGAAATCCACCACACAGGCGGGGCCGCCGTAAAGGGTGCGGACTGCCGCGGCGTCCACAATGCGGTCTGCGCCGACGGCGCGCGGGTCTTCGTAGCGGATGCGCACGCCGGTGCGGACGCCCGCTTCCACCACCAGCGGCTCTTGCCCGAGGTAGCGGCGGCAGGCGGTGGCGACGCGCTCGGTCAGCGGCGGCACAACCGACGCCATACAAACGCCTGTGAGATCGGCCGGGACAATGCCCGCGTGCTCCAACAAGCCAAGGAATTGCAAGCCGTACTCATCGGGCATCCGCCTGTGGTCGGTGGAAAGCCGCCAGCGCGGGCCGGGCTCGCGCCCGCGGTAAATCCCCAAGGTGATGTTGGTGTTGCCAATGTCAATTGTGAGAAGCATAACCGTTCCTTCCACAAGCGAAAAACGCAAAGCGGCAATTTCCCATCAACCGCTTGACAAATTGGCCGCCAGCGCGTATCTTTGTTGTAGAAACCCAAATGCGGAGGTGGTGCAATGCTCACGAAAGTGCAAAAATGGGGGAACAGTTTAGCCGTGCGGATTCCAAAGGCGTTTGCGGACGAACTGGGCTTGGAAAACAACGCTGTGGTTGAAATGACGCTCAATGAGGGCAAACTGGTCGTGAAAATCGTTCCCCGTCAACCCACTTTGGAAGAGTTGCTCGCTAAGGTTACGCCCGAAAACATCCACGAAGAAATTGACGACGGCGGCTCGGTTGGGAGGGAAGCATGGTAGCCAACGCCCCCGACCGCGGCGATGTGGTATGGCTAACTTTTAACCCGCGAGCAGGGCACGAGCAAGCAGGACGGCGACCGGCGGTGGTGCTTTCGCCCGCGGCTTACAACGCAAAGGTCGGGCTGGCGCTTTTTTGCCCAATCACCACAAAAGTCAAGGGTTATCCTTTTGAAGTTGCCTTGCTGAAAGGTTTTCCTGTGCGCGGCGTCATCCTTGCCGACCAAGTGCGAAGTTTGGATTGGCGCGCCCACAACGCCGAGGTGATGGCGCACTTGCCCGACGAAGTGGTTGAAGAAGTAATCCAAAAACTTGAAGTGCTGTTGCGGTGAAAGTTGGGGAAAGGGGGCGCGCAGTGGGGATAAGGTGAGGGCAGGCTCAGAAGGTTTCCTTCCCCGTGCCAACGAGCATGTTGTCAATTAGGCGGGTTTTGCCGACAAAGACCGCCATTGAAAGCAAGGCTTTGTCAACCTTGCCGTGCAGTTCTTCTAAGGTGTCGGGGTCGGCGCAGGAAACATATTGCAGGCGCGCCAGCGGCTCGGCGTTGATTGTGTCTTCCATGATTTTGCGGAGGGCGTCGGCATCGCGCTCGCCCTGTTCAAACGCCTTTTTCGCCGCCGTGAGGGCTCGGTAAAGCACGGTCGCCGCCTTGCGCTGTTCGGGGGTGAGGTAGGTGTTGCGGCTGGACATCGCCAACCCGTCCGGCTCGCGGCGGATTGGGCAAACCACAATTTCAATCGGGTAGTTCAGGTCGCGCACCATTTGTTGAATTACGCGCGCTTGCTGGGCGTCCTTTTGCCCGAAATAAGCGCGCTGGGGTTGCACGCCGTTGAACAGTTTGGCAACCACCGTGGTAACGCCACGGAAGTGGCCGGGGCGGTATTTGCCCTCCAGCAATTTGGTAATTTTTTCCACCTCAACCCAAGTTTGGAAGCCGGGGGGATACATCACCTCCGCGGTCGGCGTCCACACCAAATCCACGCCCTCGGCTTCAAGCAGGGAAAGGTCGCGCTCAAGGTCGCGAGGGTAATTTTCCAAATCCTCATTGGGGCCAAACTGGGTGGGGTTTACGAAAATGCTGACGGCAACACTGCGGTTGTCGCGCTTGGCGCAGCGCACCAGCGAAAGATGCCCATCGTGCAAATAGCCCATCGTGGGCACAAACCCCACTGGTTCGGGCAATTGGGCGCGCGCTTCCCACAGTTCTTCAAGCGAGGTTACAACTTTCATGGCGACCTCCGGGGGAGGGGCGAGAGGCGAATTGCGAGTTGCGAGTTGCGAGTTGCGAATTATGAATTGCGGTTTGTGGGGATGATGGTGACTTTGCGCTTGGGCTCGGTGCCGACGCTTTGGGTGGTGACGCGCGGGTCGTCGCGCAGGGCGATGTGGATGATGCGGCGCTCGTTGGCGGGCATAGGCTCAAGCGCGATGCGCCTGCCCGTGCGGGCGGCTTGGTCGGCAAGGCGCTTTGCCATGCGGCGGAGTTGCTGTTCTCGGCGCTTGCGGTAGTTTTCCACATCCACGATAATCGTAACCGTGTGCCCCAGTTCCTTGCCCACAATCAAGCGGGTGATGAACTGGAGGGCGTTCAGGCGGGAGGCGCGCCGCCCGATGAGGATGCTGAGGTCTTTGCCGGTGATGTCCACCAGAATTGGGCGGCGGCTTCCGCGGTCGGCTTCGCCGTAGCGGGCAGTGACCTCGGCTTCCACGCCCATTTTCTCCAGCAATTCGGCTACGGTTTCGCGGGCGACGGTGAGGGCGCGCTCATCATCCGCCGCGCGGTGTGAGGTCGCCTCGGTGGCTTCGGCTTTAGGCTGTGCGTCCTGCCGTGCCGGAGAGCGGCGGTTGCGGCGCCCGCCGCGCCGACCGCGCGAGCGCCTTTTCTTTGTCTGCTCTTCCGGCGGGGCTTGCGCCGCCTGCGCCTTCGGCTCTTCTGCCTCCGCAGGCTCAGGTTGCGGAGGCTGCGGCTCTACGACCGGTTGTGGGGGAGCCTTCACGGTTAAACGAACGCGCGCCTGCCGCCGACCCAAAAGGCCGAACAGCGGGCGCCCGCCGCGGTCCAAAATCTCCACTTCCACATCGTCTAACGACAGCCCTAACTCATTCAACCCACGGGCTACCGCTTCGTCAACAGTCGGAGCAATAACTTCCAAAACAGTGCGTGCTTGTTCTTGCATAAAGGCCTCGCTTTCTCTGGGATGTCCGAGGCCGGGGGATGCGCTTCCACACGCTTAACTTTTCAGGGAAAACATGCTCTTCCAATCTGCCTTGCCCATCATGGCGTATTGGACTATGGTGGCAATGTTGCTGGTGAGGAAGTACAGCCCCAGGCCTGATGCAAAGGTGAGGGTGAAATAGAACAGCAAAAGGGGCATGTAAATCGTGCTCATTTGGCTCATCATCGCGCCTTGCTGTCCCTGCCCGCTCGGCGGTGTCATCACTTTTGCTTGGAAATAGGAGGTGATGCCCACTAAAATTGCCAAAGTTGGGATGCCAAACGGGATGCCGGGGATGTGGAGAAATTCGGGGCGGCCTAAATCCATCCACAAAAAGCGGCTGTTGAGGGGGATCAGAGCGGCGGTGTTGAAGAAGGGGTAGATGTGGCGGCTGAGGTCAATTAGTTCTATTGGAGCGTGCGCCAAAGCCTTGATGACCGCGTAGTAAAGCGCAAAAATGATTGGCAATTGAATTAGCGTGGGCAAACACGACGCAAACGGGTTAATGCCCAATTCCCTGTAAAGCCGCATTTGCTCCTGCGCCAGTTTTTCGCGGTCGTTTTTGTACTTGGCTTGAATTTTCTTCCACTCCGGATTTTGCTGGAGTTTCTGCATTGCCTCCGCGCCCTCCAACTGCTGTTTGGTAAGCGGGTAGAGGAGCAGGCGGATCAGCACCGTGAAAATGATGATCGCGAGGCCAAAGTTGTGCCACGCCACGGTGTAAATCCACAGGAGGGCGTTGATCATCGGGTCAACAAAAAAGGTATTCCACATATCGGGTTTCCGTTCCTGAGTTTAGAGGATTTTGCCGCCAAGGGGCTGCTTTTGTAACTGCCTACCCGTCTTGTAAGCGAGGGCAAACGCTTCAGTGCAGTGCAAGTATAAGTCCACGCAGGTGGACTTCGCAGTTTGTAGCCCGTGACTTCAGTCGCCGGGCGCAAGCGGCGGCAGTTAAAACTGCACCTGCCACCTGCGAAGTCGCCCTACGGCGACTTTTGGGAAGAGCAAGCCGAAAATCACCCAACAGCGTAGGTAATTACCTACTTTTTGGAATTATTGGAATTGCCAATCGCGTTTTCGGCGGTTTTTATCGGCAATGCCCATTTTTGCGAGCCATTTTCAGCCGAAACGGCTATCAGCAAATCATCGCCTTTGTAAGGAGCAACCAAAATTTCGCCATCGCTAAGGATTGGGGGGCTGTAAAGTTTCCCTTGCAGGCTGATTTGCCACTGCGGTTTGCCGGTAACCGTCATGGCGGCTAATTTGCCGTTCTCGGTGGTGAAATAGACAATTCCGTCTTTCAGCGCCGGTTTGCCCACAATTCCACCTTCGTTGGGAGTTACCTTCCATTTCACACTGCCGTCTTTGGCGCTAAAGGCAAAGAAAGCGCCTTTGAGGTCGCCCACAAACAGTGTATCGTCGGCGTATGCCGGCGCACTCCACACCCAGCCGGTGGTCTTAGCCCGCCAGAGCACCTTGCCGGTTTGCGCGTCCAGCGCCGCTACCGAATCGGCAAACGTGCCCACATAAAGCACACCGTCCACCAAATTCGGCTGAGAAGCCACCGCGCCGCCGAGGTCGGTTGCCCATTCAACCTTGCCCGTAGCCGCGTCCAAGGCGTAAACATGGTGGTCTAACGAAGGCACATAAAGCCGCTTGCCGTCGTATGCCGGAGTGCCCCAAAGCGCCTGCTTGGCGGTGAACTTCCAGAGCAGTTTGCCTTCGGGCGAAAGGGCGTAGAGGTTGTAGTCGGCGTTAGGGGCGAAAATGGCGTCTTTGGTGACCAGCGGCGAGGCAACATAGTGGCTTTTTGCGCCGGCGAACTGCCATTTCACATTGCCGTTGGGGGTGAGTTCGTAAAGGATGCCGCCGTAATCGCCTACAACAAGGTTGCCATCTGCCGTCAGGGTGGGAGGGGCGTAAAAGCCTTTCTTTGCACCGGCAAAAGCCCAACGGATGCTGCCGTCAGCAAGGTTTAGTGCAAAAACGGCTCTGCCGCCTGAAACGTAGACAGCGCCTTTGTCCTTGGCGACGGTTACGCCGGGCCAACTGCTGGCTCCCAAGCGGCCGCTGCAAGCGCTCAGCAATAGCGCCGCAGAGAGCAGGATGAGAGCAAGCAAAGTACGTTTTGATATTTTCATTGGTTTCTTTTCACCTTGATTGGGAATAGGCGCTACGGAACGGGGTCATACCCGCCCGGGTTGAAGGGGTTGCAACGCAAAACCCGCCAAATTGCCATCAAGCCGCCCTTGATGACGCCGTATTTGTAAATCGCTTCGTATCCGTAGTGCGAGCAAGTTGGGTAAAAGCGGCAAGTGTTTGCGGGGAGGGTTTTTGCAAACGTGGCCTGATAGAGTTTGATGAGCAACAGAAGGGCAATGCGCGGCAGGTACCGCGGTGTGCGCGGCAGTGCGCTCAGCGGGGGCGGGTCGGGGTTGGGCGGTCTGAGCGAAAAATCCAGTTCGCCGGGGTCAATCTTGTGTTCGGCGGGATGGGTGTGCATCATCAAAATTCTGCGGGAGCAAACCGGCGCGGCGCAAAAGCGTATGAACGGCGCTTTTTATTTCGGCAAACGAGGCTTCCGCCATCGGCTTGCGGGCAATTAGAACCAAATCGTAGCCACGGGGAAGGTAAGGCAAAAGGGGGCGCATGATTTCGCGCAGGCGACGCTTGGCGCGATTGCGGGCAACGGCTTTGCCTACCGCTTTGCTTGCCGCGACGCCAATCCTAATTTTCTCGGCGTGCGGGCTTTTGGCTACCAACAACACAACCAGCGGGTGGGCGAAGGATTTTCCTTCCCGCCGCACCCGCTGAAAATCGGTGTTTTTCCGCAGGCGAAAGCCACGATTCACAGCGCAGTTGGCTCCTGCCGCAAAAGACAGCAGGCGCGTCAGGCTTTCCAGTTGATGCGCTTGACGTGGTTGTTCATCTTGGGGGTCAAGCGACGGCGCCCTTTGAGACGGCGGCGTTTGAGCACCAGCCGTCCGCCGCGCGTAGCCATGCGCGCGCGAAAGCCGTGCACGCGCGCTCGGTGGCGGATTTTGGGTTGATAGGTTCGCTTAGGCATGGTTCTTACCTCATGTTTTCTCGGGATTTCGGCCGCAAGGCCGAGCAATAAGCGCACAAAGCCCTCCCCGGCCGCGCGGCCGAGGCGGGGTGGCGGAATTATACCCTAAGCCCCCAAGGGTGGCAAGCAGGAAAGGCAAAGCGTTTGCCGCGCTTCACTTGCCGCTCCACTGCGGCGGGCGCTTTTCCAAAAAGGCTTTCATGCCTTCTTTTTGGTCTTCGGTGGCAAATAGCAGGTAAAACACCCGCCGCTCGTAGGCTAAGCCCTCGGTCAGTGAAGTTTCTAACGCCTTGTTGACGGCTTCTTTGGCAATTTGCAGGGCGATCGGGGCGCGCTCGGCTATCTGTTGCGCCAATTCCAGTGCCTCGTCCAAGTAGCGCTCCACCGGCACAACGCGGTTCACCAAACCGAAGCGCGCGGCTTCTTCGGCGCTGAGTTTGCGGTCGTTGAGCACCACTTCCATCGCAATGTATTTGCCAACCGTGCGGGTAAGGCGCTGAGTGCCGCCCGCGCCGGGGATAATTCCGAGGTTGATTTCGGGTTGCCCAAACTTGGCGGTTTCGGAAGCGACTATCATGTCGCAGGTCATCGCCAATTCAAAGCCGCCGCCCAACGCCCAGCCCGAAACTGCCGCGATTATCGGCTTGCGGACGGCGCGGATCCGGTCAAACAGGTCTATGTAGCCGCTGGTCAGCATGTCAACTGGAGTGGCTTCCGACATTTCTTTGATGTCGGCGCCGGCGGCAAACACCTTTTCATTGCCGGTAATGACGATTGCGCCGATGTTGGGGTCGGCGTCGTATTCGGCAAGCGCAGCGGTGAGTTCGCGCATCAGCGTGCTGTTGAGGGCGTTGTAGGCGCGCGGGCGGTTCAGGCGGATAAGGCCAACTTTGCCGCGCGTCTCGGTCAAAATTGTGGTGTATTCTCCCATTTTGTTCCTCCTCGCGTTGAGATAGTAACGCCAAGGACGTCAAGGATGAAAACCACAGATTACACAGATTAGCACAGATTTTTCTGCGAAATCTGCGGTTTCAACAACCCAATCGGTGAAAATCTGTGTCAATCTGTGGATGAGAACGCCAAGGGCGCCAAGGGTACAAAGGATGCCAAGGTTAACGCAGAGGCGCAGAGAAAGCAAAGAACGCAAAGAGAAAATTTCTGTGTTCTCTGTAAATTTCTGTGTCCTCTGTGGTTTCTTCTTCAATCGGCGTAAATCTGTGTCAATCGGTGGATGAAAACCACAGACTACACAGATTAGCACAGATTTTTTCTGTGTTCTCTGTAAATTTCTGTGTCCTCTGTGGTTTTCTTCTTCAATTGGTGAAAATCTGTGTCTTCTGTGGTTGCTCCTTACTCAAGGCTGAACAGCCACAAAACTCAGTATTTCACCGCGCTG
>Ga0256832_1001990_pt1 | contig 13909 bp, 13 predicted proteins | sample 134614metaG_FD_190534 | JGI IMG/M metagenome (GOLD analysis project Ga0256832, IMG submission 190534) | Hydrothermal vent microbial communities from Lau Basin, Pacific Ocean - 134-614 | ecosystem: Environmental > Aquatic > Marine > Hydrothermal vents | place: Pacific Ocean: Lau Basin | collected...
GGCGGCAGTGGAGGCCTTGGTCGCGGCGGTGCGCGCGGCCGGCTGAGGTTCAGGGCGCCCAGGGGAGGCTGGGCAAGGGCTCGCGGCGCAGCAGCATGTGCTCGACCGCCGCACGCACCAGGAGGGGGGAGTCGGCCGCTCGAGCTGTCCAGGAACCTCCCGGCGACTCGAAGCGCGCGGTGAGCGCCCCCTGGGCACGGCGGAGCTCGAGGCGCCGACCCTCGGCGACGAGATGCAGCTCCAGGCGGGTCCAGGGTGCCCGGCAGAAAGCGTAGGCGTCGGCGAGCGCCGCGGTCTCCAGGGGCTCGTCGTCGCGTCGCAGCCGCCAGAGTGTCCGGCGCTGTAGCTCCCGGCGGACGATGCGTTCGGCAATGCGCGCGGCGATGCCTTCGTCGTCGGTGCGGCCGCCTTCGCAGCGACCGTCGAGGGAGGGTGCGATGGTGTGCCAGCTTCCGTGACCGTCGCGCTCCACCCGTAAGGCGTGGGGCCCGTCGAGGGCTGTGACGGTCCACCCGCGGCTTTCGAGGGCCTCGGCGACGCGAGCGCGGAGGTCGCGCTCCAGGGGCGGCGGCATCAGCCCGAAGGCCTGAGCGCGCGCCCGGGCCCGGCCGGACGCGAGGGGGTGCGTCGCGGCGCGGTAGAGCCAGGGCGCCTGCGTGGGGCCGAGCAGATCGACGCCGAGCAGCAGCCATCGCTCGTCGTTGCCTTCGAGCGCCTGCCGGACCACGGCGGCTCCCAGCGCTTGCTCCTCCTCGGAGCGGGCTGGGTCGGCGAGCTCGTCGACGAGGGGGGCGTCTTCTTCGAGGGCGCGCACCATGGCCGACAGCAGGCTGGTGACGCTCCGGAAGGCCAGCCGCTCCTCCGGCGGGATGCGGGCGATCCAACCGCGGAGCGGACCTGACGCGATCACCGCCCATGCGCCCTGGGGGCTCGTCGCGAAGGGCAGCCGTCCGTTGCTCTCGACCAGCTCCCGGGCGGGTGCCAGCCGCGCGCCGAGGCGGGGCACCTCGGCGCCGTCGGTGATCTCGTAGAACCGGCGCAGCTCCGGCGGGAGCGTGCCGAGGGAGCGCGGCGGCGGGGCGAGGCGAGCGCCCAGGCGGCGGAGGAGGCGGAGCACCGCTCGAAGGTACCCGATCAGCGACGCGCCGAGGCGACGGCTCCCGCGAGCGCGGCCACGGTGTTCCGGACCGCGCGGGCGGCCGAGCTCGGGTCCGGGGCGTCGGCGGCGGCGCGCACGACGGCGCTCCCGACGACGACTCCGTCGGCGTGGGTTGCGACCTGGGCGGCGTCCTCGGGCGTTTTGACGCCGAAGCCTACGGCGACTGGGTGGCCGAGCTGCGGGGAGAGGGCTGCGGCGCGCCTCGCCGCGTCGGAAAGGCCTGTGGCGGCGGCGCCGGTGATGCCCGTCATCGACACGTAGTACACGAAGCCGCTGGCGATCGCGCCGGCCTTGGCGATGCGTTCCTCCGTGCTCGTCGGCGCGACGAGGGGCACGTAGTCCAGGCCTGCGTTCGCGATGTGTCGGCGCAGCCCTTCGGCCTCTTCCGGTGGGAGGTCGACGACGAGGAAGCCATCGACGCCAGCCGCCGCGGCGTCGCGCACCACGTTTTCCTCACCGTAGGAGAGCAGCGGGTTGTAGTAACCGAAGAGCAAGATCGGCACCTCGCAGCCTCGCGCGCGCACTGTCCGGGCCACCTCGAGGATCCCCGGCAGCGTCGCGCCGGCTGCCAGGGCGCGCTCCGAGGCGTGCTGGATGGTCTCTCCGTCGGCGGAGGGATCGCTGAAGGGGACCCCGAGCTCGATGACGTCGGCGCCGCCCTCAGCGGCGGCGAGGATCCGCTCGACCGTCGCCGAGAGGCTCGGGTCCCCTCCGCAAAGGTAAATCACGAGCGCCGCCCGGTCGTCGGCGCGGGCCTTGTCGAAGGCTTCGGCGAGGCGTCCCATCAGGCCTTCCTCCGGTCGAGCTCGGCGAGAACCGTGTCCAGGTCCTTGTCGCCGCGCCCCGAGAGGTTGACCAGAAGGTGGCTGCCGGTGCCGAAGCGTGGGGCGATCTGCTGCAGAGCCGCGATCGCGTGGCTGCTCTCGAGTGCCGGCAGGATGCCTTCGAGCCGCGCGAGCTGCTGGAAGGCGGCGAGGGCCGCGTCGTCGCTCACGGCGATGTACTCGGCGCGGCCCGTGTCCTTGAGGTAGCTGTGCTCGGGACCGACGCCGGGGTAGTCGAGCCCCGCGCTCACCGAGTGTGCCTCGGCGATCTGACCGTCGGAGGTCTGCAGCAGGTAGCTCTTGGCGCCATGGAGCACGCCTACCCGGCCCGCCGTCAGCGGTGCGGCGTGCTTGCCGTCGAGGCCTTCGCCCGCCGCCTCGACTCCGACGAGGGCGACCTCCCGGTCGTTCAGGAAGCCCGCGAAGATGCCGATCGCGTTGCTGCCCCCGCCGACACAGGCGAGCACGGCGTGCGGGAGCCGCCCGGTCGCTCGCAGGAATTGCCCCCGCGCTTCTCGTCCGATCACCGCCTGGAGCTCGCGGACGATGAGCGGGTAAGGGTGCGGGCCCGCGGCGGAGCCGACGCAGTAGTAGGTGCTTTGCACGTGGGTCACCCAGTCGCGGAGCGCTTCGTTCATCGCGTCCTTGAGGGTGCGTGAGCCGGAGCGCACTGCGTGCACCTGAGCGCCGAGCAGCTCCATGCGTTTGACGTTGGGGGCCTGCCGGACGACGTCCTCGGCGCCCATGTAGACCTCGCAGCGTAGGCCAAGCAGCGCGCAGGCGGTCGCCGTGGCGACTCCGTGTTGGCCGGCGCCGGTCTCGGCGATGATGCGTTCCTTGCCCATGCGGCGCGCGAGGAGCACCTGGCCGATCGTGTTGTTGATCTTGTGCGCGCCGGTGTGGGCCAGGTCTTCCCGCTTGAGCCATACCTGCGCGTCGACCTCGGCCGACAGCCGGGCGGCGTGATAGAGCGGTGTTTCGCGGCCGACGTAGTCGCGCAGCAGGGTGTCGAGCTCGACGTGAAAGGCGGGGTCCGACCACGCGTTGAAGAACGCCTCGCTGAGCTCGTCGAGGGCCGGCATCAACGTCTCGGCGACGAAGCGTCCGCCGTAGGCGCCGAAGCGTCCGGTCCGTGCGTCGAAGCCCGGCGGGAGGTTGAGGGTCGCTCGCATGCCCTTGGGTTAGCGCCCCGGCCCCTCGAAGGGAAGGCGCGCCGTTCCGGTCCGCGGATGTCTGGCGTAGTTGACTCCCACCCGCGTTCGCAGCAGGCGAAGGGGGCGCGATTGGGCGCGCCAAGTTGACGGTTTCGCCCACGGGTGCGAAGTCAGGGCCATGGCGCTGACCCGCATTCTGGCGACGAACCTCCGCGTCCTGCGCGAGCTCCGCGGGCGCCTGGGCCAGCTCGAATTGGCGCAGCGCGTGGGGGTCTCCCGGCGCACGATCGCGCGGCTGGAGAACGCCGAGGTCGGCGATCCGGGGATCGCGCAGGTGCGCGGCCTCGCCGCCGCGCTCCGTGTGCCCTTCGAGCTGCTGGTGACGCGTCGCCTCGTGCCGGTCACGATCCCTGTGCCGGTGGAGATCCGCGACCGCCTCGAGGGCGACGAGGGCGTCGAGCTGCTCGCGCGGATCGTTCGGACGATCGACGAGACGCCTCGCTGACCGTCAGGCTCGTGGCCGCGGCCTTGGCGACGGCCTGCCGGACATCGTCGTCGGAGACGGTTGCCAGCGCCCGCCCGATTTCTTCCGGGAGTACGCGGACGGGGAGTGGAGTCGGTCGTCTGCGCGGAGCCCGTCGCGGTCGCGGGAGCTCCGGGAGCGGCCCCACGCAAAAGCGGATCACGCGGACCTTGCTGTGGGGATGCGCCGTTCGCAGCCTCGCCATCAGATCGGCGGCCATGTGGTGGAGCTCCTGGGCCCACGCGCTCGATGAGACGTGGACCCAGAGCACGCCCTTGGCGAGTCGTACGGGCCGCGCCTTGTCCACGATGCGCTCTGGGAGCGCCGTGCACCACCAGGCGAACACTCGGGCGGCGTCGAGCTGCTGCGGGTCCGGGTGCGCTCCGCGGATCAGCTCCGAGAGGGGCGCAGGGTGGGCACGTCGGCGGCGCGGCACCGCCGAAGGGTAGCAGCTCGTCGAGGACCGTTTCGGCGGGTGCCACGGAGAGGTGAACGTGGACGTCGAGGCCCGCGAGGTCTCCGGCTCGGCGGCCGACGTCTACCGCCACGCGGGCCCGGTGCTCCTCGATGACGAGCCCTTGCCGCAGGCCCGGGTCGCCCACGAACGTCTCGCCGGGGGGCGACAGTGCGCCTGTCCGTGGCGCGCCGATCGTCGTCACTCTTCTTCGGCGCCGCCAACCTGGCGTGCGATCCGCTCGATGAGATCGGGGCGCTCGACGCCGAGGCGGCCGGCGAGGGATTGGGCCTGCGCCAGGAGCGCGTCGGGCCGAAGCTCGCTCGGGTCCGGGAGCTGCCCGTTGCTCATCAGTGCGTTGGCTGCGGTCTGCACCGTCTCGCGCAGGCTCGGGTCTTCCAGCAGTTTGCCGGCCAGCCCGGCAAGGGACGCCATCGGGTCACCGCTCGAGTCGCCGAGGGCCGACTGCAGCTGCGCGAGCATGTCGCCGTTCATCAGCCCCTCAATGGCGTCGAAGAGGTTGGCACCGCCAGAGGTCGTCGGCTCGGTGGCCGCGAGGGGCACCCACATGCCCCCTTCTCCGAGGTCGTCGACGATGGCCTCGTAGGTCGAGGCGTCGCTGCGGGCGATGTCCGGGTACACGTAGACGCCGCGATCGTCGGAGTGCTCGTCGGCGAGGTCGCCCAGCACCCGCCGCACCATCCGTCCCAATTGGCGGGGAGGCGTGTCGAAGGGGACCCCCAGGTGCAGGTGAAGGGCGTCGCCCGTGCTCACGGCGCGCACGGGCCCGGCGGGGCCCTCCAGCGTGAGCTCGTCGGCGCCCGAGGCTGCCGGGAACGCGGCGCGCAGCCGCTGCGGGTCGATGCGAAGAAGGGCCACGGCGTGGATCGGCATGAGGCCATCATCGGAGCGGGCGGCGGGGGGAGCAAGCCGGGAGCGGTTGGCGCCGCTGCCCTCCATGGCATATGACTGGGCGCCAGGGGCGCTCGTTGCGCTCGACAGGAGATTGTCCATGCTTCGAAACACCCTTCGTCACTTTTCCGTGGTCGCCCTCTTTGCGGCCGTGATCGGCTGCGGCGGTCCGAGCGAGTACGTGCTCGTCGGTACCCCGCGAGCCGCCGGTACCGACGGTCTCGTCACCGTCGAAGAGATCGAGGGCAACCGTCTGGTCACCGTCGAGCTCGAGCACCTGCCGCCCCCCGGCCGCATCAGCGAGGGCGCTGCCGTCTACATCGTGTGGATCAAACCCGAGCGTGGACAGCCGACCATGGCCGGTCGCCTCGAGTACGATCCGGACGACCGCGTGGGCCGCATGCGGGCCACGACGCCCCACGATCACTTCACGGTGTTCGTCACCGCCGAGGCCGACCCGGCGGCGGACTCGCCCAGCGACGTGGTGATTGCGCGGCAAGAAGTCGCTCAGTAGCGCAGTTTCCCCAGACCTCTGAGATTATGAGCGCCGTGGGCACGCCGCCGAGGTGGGGCCCGCGGCGCTCGTCGTTTTCGTGGATATTGCCCCAGCCCGGCTGCGGCTCTCTGGACGGGAGCTTCCGTTACGGCGAGCATGGCTCGTCGTCGCCGGTTCGATGACTGAGGACCGCCGGGACGGTTGGAGGAAACCATGACTACGCTTCGAGTTTCTTGTGCGAGCTTCCTGCTCCTGTGCGCCTGCGGCGACGACGGTGGCGGACCTGACCCAGTTGAACGAGACGCGGCCGCGGCGGACACGGGCGCGGCGGACACGGGCGCGGCGGACACGGGTGCGGCGGACACGGGCGCGGCGGACACGGGCGCGGCGGACACGGGCGCGGCGGACTCGGCGACGCCAGCGTGCCCGGACCTCAGGCCATCCGGCGCGCCGGAGCTGGTGATTTCGAAGATCGACCTGGCGACCGGCCAGGTCGAGCTGTTCAACCCCGGCGCCAGCGACCTCGTCCTCGGCGACCACGCCTGGTGCGTGCGCCCGGCCTATCCGGACGTCGCCTCCACGGGGCCCACGACGGTGCCCGCGGGCGGCTACGCCGTCTACACCTTGCCGGCCGAGATCACCCTCGACCCGGCGGGTGGTGAGCTGGCCCTCTACAGCAGCGGGCCCTTTGGCATCCCTGACAACATGCTCGACTACGTCTGCTGGGGGACGGGCAAGGGCAGTCCGAACCGCGCGACGGAGGCGCGTGACGGAGCCCACTGGACCGGTTCGTGCGCTCCGGCGCCGACGGCCGGCGCCATCGTGCGCTTGCCCGAGACTGGCGGCGTGAGCGCCGACAGCTACGACACGACGGCGACGTTCAGCCCCACCGCCTGCGACTGAACCGCGCGCAGCCTCAACGGGAGCAACCGCGGTTGCTCCCGGCCGGGCCTGTCGAAACGGCGCCTGAGGACCTCGCCGTTTCCGTTCCGGGGTGGAGCTGCTATCTCGCCGGCGGTGGGTCCTCTCGGCAAGCTGCTGGCGTACGCCTTCTACGCTCTGATGGCCGGGGCGGTGGTGTACTTCGGTCACAAGCTGCTGTGGCTGCTGCGCTACCGCCGCCTGCAGGAGCGGCTGGTCGCGCGGGCGCTTCAGAAGCTCACGGAGGAGGCGGACACGACCCTCGTGCGTTGGGACCAGGGCGCGGAGTCCTCCTGGTCGGAGGCCTCACGCTCCGATGGCTCGCCTCGGGACTACGTCCGCCGGGTTGAGGGAGAGCTGGCCCGGCTCGACGCCGAGCTCACCGCGAGCCACCGGACGATCCGCGACCGCTTCGTCGTGCACGTGATGCAGGGGCTGCCGCCGGAACGGGTCACGGTCCTTCGGGTCCCGCGTCGTCACGGACCGGCCCGGGAGGTCGCCGTCGATCTCTGCTTCTCCACCGTGCCCGAGCCCGAGCTCCCGCCACCGGAGGTCTTCGAGCTCGAGGTGCGCTCACGTTACTCCTTTGCGCGACGTCTCCTGGCGTTTCTCCTGGGGGCGGCGGACGTCGTCTATTCGAGCCAGCACGTCATCCGGATGTCGCAGAACCCGCACACGCCCGAGGGCCTGCTGTGGCGACGGCTCAGCTTGCCGCTGCTCATCCTGGCTGCGCTCGCCGTCGACCTGGGCTTCGGGGTACGGGCGCGGCTCATCGCCTGGGCCGACCGCTGGTGCGACGCTCACCTCGACGTCGCCGACCCGCTGCTGCGCGACTATCTGCCGCCGGCGATCGGTCTCGGCCTCTGGCTGGCGGGCTACGGGACGCTCTACTTGGGGCTCTACCTGGGGCTGCGGTGGCGCTCCGCGCGCCAGATTGAGCGCCTCGCGGAGCTTCGGGCGACCTACACCGATCGCGTCGCGGACATTCGGGATGCGCACCTGACGGAGCTCGAGCGTTGGGCCCGCGACTATGCCGCGACCTTGGACGACGCCTCCAGCTTGACCCTCCACCAGGCGCAAATGCTCGTGCAGCGGAGCTCTCATCGGCTGCGGCGACGCATCGCGAACCGGCGCCTGCTGGACCTGGCCGAAGAGGTAGCGGGCTGCTTCTTCCAGCGGCTGCCCGAGTCGGCGAGAAAGCTCCAGGACGTCGCCACGCAGCGGAAGCATTCCCTCGCCCACGCCTTGTGGCCGCGGGAGGAGGAGATGGGCTATCAGGTGGAGCTGGCGAAGTACCGGCACGCCTGGCGCGACATCGAGCTGTGCCTCGACCAGCTCCGGGGGCAAGAGCCGGACCCCGACCTCGCGGCGCAGCTCTGGCGGAGCCTCGTCCGCTACGCGCGCATGTTTCCCGAGGTGGTCCCCGAGGGGCTCTTCGAGCGTCTGTCCGAGGCGCACGGCGACACGGTGCGGCGGATCGTGCAGGACACGGAGGCCGACCTCGCCGACTTGGACGAGCGCCTCGGTGAGCTCGCCGAGGCGCTCGGCCATACCTTCGACTCGGTCAAGCCGCTGGTGGAGAGCCGCATCGAGTTGACCGCCCAATCCATGGACGCGGCGGTCGCGGAGTTCACGAGCGAGGCCCTTCAGCTCCGGGAGCGGGCCCGCCTGGAGGCCATGGCCTTCGAGATCTGAGCCCTCGGCTGGTCCCGCGGCCTATCCCCCTGGCCTTCATCTGCGTTACCCTCCTGGGGTGTCCGAGCTCGACGAGGAGTTCGACTTCGAAGACAGCGCGACGGTCGTCGACATGGGCCTCGCGGGAGGTCCGGACCTCCCTCCCTATCCGACCCTCGCCGTCTTCGGGCCGTTCGAGATCCTAGGCCGCCTCGCCCGCGGCGGCATGGCCGAGGTCTACCTGGCGCGCGAGACGACGAGCGCGGGCAAGCCGCGGCACGTCGTCCTCAAGCGCATCTTGCCCGAGCGGGAGAACGACGCCGAGTTCATCCGCATGTTCCGCGACGAAGCGGACCTCGCGACGCGACTGTTCCACCCGAACATCTGCCACGTCTACGAGTGCGGCGAAATCGACGGTACGACCTTCATGACCCTCGAGTTCGTTTACGGAGTCACCCTGCGAAAGGTGCTCCGGCGGGCCGCTCGGGTCGGAGGGCTGCCGCCGCGGGTCGCGGCGCACATCATCGGCAAGGTCGCCGACGCGCTCAACTACGTCCACACCGCCACCGGCGTCGAAGGGCGCCCGCTCAACATCATTCACCGCGACGTCAGCCCTCACAACATCATGATCGGGTGGGATGGCCGCGTGAAGCTCCTCGACTTCGGGATCGCCAAGACCACCTCCCAGGAGGCCGACACCGAGGCTGGCGTGCTCAAGGGCAAGTACGCCTACCTCTCTCCGGAGCAGGCGCGCGGCAAACCCCTCGACGGACGCTCGGACATCTTCTCGCTCGGGATCTGCTTGTACGAAGCGCTGACTTCCAGGCCGCTCTACCACCAGCCGGGCATGCTCCAGACCCTCGAGGCGATCGTGCGCGGTCCCGTTCCGTCGCCGCTTTCGGTGACCACCGTTGCCCCCGAGCTGGACGCGATCACGCAGCGGGCGCTTCAGAAGCGGCCCACGGATCGCTTCGCGACCGCCGCCGAAATGAAGGAGGCCATCGACGACTTCCTCTGGCGTGACGGCGGGGCCTTCGTATCGCCCAAGGAGGTCGCGGATGTCCTGCAGCAGCTCTTCCCCGACGAGGGCGATCGCTCGCCGCTGCCGGAGAACGCCAGTCAGCTCACCGGGTCCTTCGGGGCGCTCACCGGTTCGCTCCAGTCCATCGTCAGCGGCTCGTTTGGGCCCTTCGGTTCTGGGCCGCGTCCGGTGGACGATGGGGTCCAGCCGATGCTGGCGAGCTCCGAGCGCGCCATCGTGACGGGCAAGCACGCGCCGGTGACCGCCGATGTCCCCATCGTCGCTGAGCCGCGCCGCAAGAAGCGCACGCTGCTCCTCGTGGGGGCGATCGTCCTCGTCGGGCTCGCTGCGGGTGTCGCCGTGGCGTTCCTCTACGGCTGAGTCAGGGGGCGCATCGCGAGGAGGTGCGGTCTTTGAGTGAGGTGCGGTCATTGAGTGAAGGGCACCGCATCGAACTGCGATCTCGAACCCGGCAGCAGCTTGCGCTCGGATCCCGGGGAGCAGGATCGTCCGACGTCGTCGCCGTGTTCCGCGTCCTTTGAACGCTCCTGGGCGACCGGCGTCTCGCCTGCTCGCCGCAAAGGCGCTATGAGCGCGCCCATGCGCTTGTCGAAGGCCTTCATCCCGACCATCAAGGAAGTCCCCAAAGACGCGGTCGACGCCTCCCACGTGCTCCTGTTGCGCGGCGGCTACATCCGCATGGTGGGCAGCGGCATCTACGAGATGTTGCCGCTGGGCCAACGCGTGCTGCGAAAAGTGACGGAAATCATCCGCGAAGAGATGGAGCGCGCGGGGGCCCAAGAGGTGCTCATGCCGGCGCTCCTGCCCGCTTCTTACTTCCAGGAGACCGGCCGCTGGGACGTGTACGGCGACGTGCTCTTCCGCATCAAGGACCGCAGGGGCGGCGACTATCACCTGGGGCCGACCCACGAGGAGATCGTCACCGACATGATCCGGCGTGACCTCCGTAGCTACAAGCAGCTGCCGCAGATCCTCTTCCAGATCCAAATGAAGTACCGGGACGAGCCGCGGCCGCGGGCTGGTTTGATGCGCGGCCGCGAGTTCCTGATGAAGGACGCTTACTCCTTCGACGTGAGCGAGGAGAAAGCCCACGAGAGCTACGGGACGATGCGCGAAGCCTACCACCGCATCTTTCAGCGCCTTGGCCTCGACTACCGCATCGTCCAGGCGGACAGCGGGGCCATCGGCGGTGATACGAGCGCCGAGTTCCAGATCCTCGCGCAGAGCGGCGAGGACGCCATCGTGGCGTGCACGAGCTGCGACTACGCCGCGAACGTCGAGGTCGCCGAAGCGTCCACGGAAGGTGCGGCGCGTCCTGAGGACGCCGCCGGCGAGCCCCTCGAGCGCGTGGCGACGCCGGACACGAAGACCATGGAGGAGGTCGTCGCGTTCTTTGCGAACGAGAACGTGACGCTCCAGGACACGATCAAGGCCCTGGTCTACCTCGTGCCGGGAGAGGAGCCGCAGTTCGTCATGGCCCTCGTCCGTGGCGATCGCGACGTGAACGAGATCAAGCTCGCGCGCTACCTCGGCACCGACGAAGTCCACCTCGCGAGCGACGCCGACGTCCGCGAGCAGCTCGGCACATCCGTCGGCTACGTGGGTCCGGTGGATACGAAGGGCATGCGCATCGTCGCCGACCCAGAGGTCGCGGCCATCGTGGATGGAGTCGCCGGCGGTGGCGACGGACACCACTACCGGAACGTCAACTTCGGGCGCGACTTCGACGCCGAGCTTGCGTCGATCCGCACCGTGGGCGACGGCGACTGCTGCCCTCGGTGCGGTGCGCCACTCCGCTCCTACCGCGGCATCGAGGGGGGGCACATCTTCGTCCTCGGGACCCGCTACTCGAGCGCGATGAACGCGACGTTCCTCGACGAGAGCGGCAAGGCCCGCCCGATCGTGATGGGCTGCTACGGCATCGGCGTCACGCGGCTCATGGCTGCAGCGGTCGAGCAGAACCACGACGAGGCCGGCATCCGCTGGCCGCTGCCGATTGCGCCCTATCAGGTCATCGTCATGGCGCTCGGGAAGAAGGCCGAGATCTTCGCCGAGGCCGAGAAGGTCTACCAGGCGCTGGCGGCGGAGGGGGTGGAGGTACTCTACGACGACCGCAAGGAGCGCCCCGGGCCCAAGTTCAAGGACGCGGAGCTCATCGGCATCCCGCTGCAGGTGCGCGTTGGGCGCGACGCCGCCGACGGTTTCGCCGAGCTCGTCGAGCGCGCCTCGGGGCAGGCGCAGAAGGTCGCCCTCGACGCCGTCGTGCCGACGATCCTCGGGAAGCTCCGCGCGGGAGGAGGGCGGTGACGTCGCCGACGGATCCGACCGGCCGGCGCTCGGCGCTGCGGCGAAGCGTGGCGTTGTGGGTCGCCTTCGTCGTGTTGGCGGTGCTCGGTGTGATCACGGTGCTCCTGCCCGAGCTGCAGGACGACTCGGCGGCCGAAGACGACGGCGAGGGCCAGCCTTCGGTCCAGGCCGCTCCCTGAAGGCGCTGTCTCGACGGCTGTCGCGACGACGAAGTGCCACGGACCCAACCGAAGGCGGGGCGCTATCGTCGGCGTGGCTGCCGTCGAGGACCCGGAGTCCACGGGGGAGCGCGGTGGTGGGGCCGAGCGGGAGCCAAGAGCTCTCGATCGACCCGAGTTGTTCGGCTCTCGGCCCCCTGCTACACCCGGCCGCGTGACCGCGATCCGCCACGACTGGACCGTCGCTGAAGCCCGCGCGCTCTACGACCTGCCACTTCTCGAGCTCCTCTACCGCGCGCAGACCGTGCATCGCGATCACCACCCGCCCGACGCGGTGCAGCTGTGCACCCTGCTGTCGATCAAGACGGGGGCCTGCTCGGAGGATTGCGCCTACTGCCCGCAGAGCGGCCACCACGACACCGAGCTCGAGCCCGAGCGTCTCCTGGGTGTCGACGAGGTCCTCGCGAAGGCCAAGCGCGCCAAGGAATCGGGCGCGACGCGCTTCTGCATGGGAGCGGCGTGGCGTGACGCGCGCACGGGCGCTCCCTTCGAGCAGGTGCTCCAGATGGTGCGTGGGGTGCGAGCGCTTGGACTCGAGGCCTGCTGCACCCTCGGCATGCTCACCGACGAGCAGGCCCAGGCGCTCGCGGAGGCGGGCCTGACCGCCTACAACCACAACCTCGACACGAGCCGCGAGTTCTACGGCGAGATCATCACGACGCGCACCTTCGAAGAGCGCCTTCAGACCATCCGCCGCGTGTCCGACGCGGGGATCTCGGTGTGTGCCGGCGGCATCATCGGCATGGGGGAGAGCGACGGCGACCGCATGGCGATGCTCGTGACCCTGGCCAACCTCGACCCGCAGCCCGAGAGCGTGCCCATCAACGCGCTCGTGGCCGTCAAGGGCACGCCACTGGAGGACCAGCCGCCCGTCGATCCCATCGAGCTCGTGCGGATGTGCGCGACCGCTCGCATCTTGCTGCCCAGGGCGATGGTGCGTTTGAGCGCGGGCCGCTCGCGCCTCAGCCGTGAGGCGCAGCTCCTCTGTTTCATGGCAGGTGCCAACAGCATCTTCTACGGCGACAAGCTGCTCACGACGGGCAACCCGGACGTCCGCGACGATATGGCCCTTCTGGCTGAGGCAGGGCTGCGAGCGCTGGTCCCTGCCGCGGGCGAGGGCGGCAAGTCCGTCGGACCCTTGCCCGCCGAGTAAGAGGCCGCGGGATCAGGGCGCCCTTCCATCGGGCGCAAGCGAGGTGCCTTGCGTCGGGCTTCACGGCGAGGTTCTTCTGGCGGTCACGGCTCCCTCGCGAGCTCTGGCGCGGCGCGCTATGCTCGTCGCCGCAGCAGGAGGATGGGATGAGGCGAGAGCTGGGGTGGTTCGTGCTGGGCCTGGGGCTCGCGTGCAGCGGCGCGGAGGAGGCCTCCGGACCCTCGGAGGCATCGAGCGCGGGCGGCGAACAGGTCCAGAGCGGACTCACGGAGAGCGCCGGCACCGAGGAGTATCCGACCCCGCCGATGCCCTGGGCCGAGATGTCCACCGAGCAGCGCGGGCGGTACATGGCCGAAGCGGTGCTGCCCTACTTTCGAGGGCTCTTCCAAGAGTACGACCCCGAGCGTTACGCCGATTTCGGCTGCGCGACGTGCCACGGGGCGGCCATGCATGAGCGCGCCTTCGCCATGCCCAACCCTGAGCTGATGCCGTTGCACCCCTCGGGGACCGACGAGCAGCGGCGGATGGTCGAGGAGCACCCGCGGATGGTGCGGTTCATGTTCAGCCACGTCGTGCCCGCCGCGCGCGCGGCGGTCGATGGGGCACCTTACGACCCCGAGACCCGCCAAGGCTTCGGCTGCTTCAGCTGCCATCCCTCGGCGAGCGTATCGGCCGTTCCGGCGGCCGCGGGAGGCGCCGAGCCCGCGCCCTGATCGGGCCGAGCGCGCCTGAGGTCCGTGACATCCAACTGGTTCATTGGCGTTCCCGCGCCGCTCGCGTTCGACCTCGAAGTGCCGCCCTCGGTCCATCCGATCCACCCCGCGGACCGCCACCTCACCGTCGCCTTCCTCGGGCCCTGCGGTGAGGCGCGTGCCCGCCTGGCGTGGGAGACGGCGGCCCGTTTCGACCTCGAGGCCCTCGACGTTCACCTCGACGGGACGCGGCTGCTCGGTCATCCCAAGCGGCCGAGCGCTCTGGCGGTGCTGATCGGCCGAGGACGGCGCCGCCTCGCAGAAGCGATGCTCCTGCGTGACGAGCTGCGCGCCGCGGCCGGGCTGGCCCCGGAGCGGCG
>Ga0256832_1001991_pt1 | contig 13906 bp, 10 predicted proteins | sample 134614metaG_FD_190534 | JGI IMG/M metagenome (GOLD analysis project Ga0256832, IMG submission 190534) | Hydrothermal vent microbial communities from Lau Basin, Pacific Ocean - 134-614 | ecosystem: Environmental > Aquatic > Marine > Hydrothermal vents | place: Pacific Ocean: Lau Basin | collected...
TGCTGGCGCCGGAACATCCGCTCACCGAGCAAATCACGGACGAGGAGCACATGGCGGCCGTCAAAGAATATATCGAAGCCACGCGCCGGAAAACGGCCCGGGACCGCCAGATCAACGAAACGATGACGGGCGTGTTTACGGGGGCATATGCCCGCCATCCGCTGACCGACGAGCTGATCCCGATCTGGGTGTCGGACTATGTGCTGATGGACTACGGCACGGGAGCCATCATGGCCGTGCCGGCCCACGACAGCCGCGACTACCGGTTCGCCCGCCGCTTCGGGTTGCCGATTCGGCCGGTCATTGAAGGCGGCGAACTTTCCACCGCTTCGTTTGACAGCAAGGAAGCCCGCGTGATCAACTCGGGGCCCATCACGGGGCTGCCCGTACCCGAAGCCATCGAGCGCATCATTCAAATTCTCGAAGAAAAAGGCATCGGCAAGCGGCAGGTGCAATATCGGCTGCGGGATGTGGGATTCAGCCGGCAGCGTTACTGGGGCGAGCCTTTCCCGATTGTGTATCGGGACGGCATTCCTTATCCGGTGCCGGAAGAGGCGCTGCCCGTGGAATTGCCGCCCACCGATTCCTTTGAGCCATCACCCGATGGACAGCCGCCGCTGGCCCGCCTGACCGAATGGGTCAACCTGCCCGACGGCAGCCGCCGGGAAACCAACACCATGCCTGCATGGGCGGGGTCGAGCTGGTATTTCCTGCGGTATATGGACCCGCACAATGACGAGCGTTTCGTCAGCCCCGAAAAAGAACAATACTGGAAAAACGTGGACTTTTATCTCGGCGGGCCCGAACATGCCACCGGACACCTGCTCTATGCCCGCTTCTGGCACAAGTTTCTTCACGACCGCGGCTGGGTGAGCACCGTCGAGCCCTTTCAGAAGCTGGTGCATCAGGGGATGATCCTGGGCAAGTCGGCGCTGATCCACCGCATTAAAGACACGCAAACGTTCGTCAGTGCCGATAAAGCCGCAAATTACGATACCGTCCGCCTGCATATCAATATCCACCTCGTGGAAGGGCAGGACGTGGTGAACCTGGAACAGCTTCGCAAATGGCGAAAAGATTTTGCCGAAGCGGAATACATCCTTTCCGACGACGGGCGGTTCTACTGCGAGCGTGAGCTGGACAAGATGTCGAAATCCCGCCACAACGTGGTCAATCCCGACGACATCATCGCGCAATACGGCTGCGACACATTCCGGATGTATGAGATGTTTTTAGGGCCCATTCGGCAATCCAAGCCGTGGGACACGCAGAACATTGGCGGCGTGCATCGGTTTTTGCGGCGCCTGTATGCGCTTTATTTCGATGCGGAAGGGCGCTTTGCGTGGGATGCCGCCGCGCCCACGGTGGAAGAGTGGAAGGCGTGGCACACGGCCCTTCGGCAGGTGCGCCACGACATTGAACATTACTCATTTAACACGGCCATCAGTGCGATGATGGTGTTGGTGAACTTCCTGCACAAGTCGGGCTGTCGGAAGCAAGCCATTCTGGAGCCGCTCATCATCATGATTTCGCCTTTTGCGCCGCACCTGGCGGAAGAGCTGTGGCATCTGGCGGGACACACCGACAGCGTGACGCGGCAGCCCTATCCCGAAGTGGATGAGACCTATCTGGTGGAAGACACGTTCACCTATCCCATATCGGTCAATGGAAAGGTGCGGGCTCGAGTGGAATTGCCGAAAGAAGTGAGTGAAGAGCAGGTGCGGACCGAGGTGCTTTCGCATCCGCAGGTGAAAAAGTGGGTGGACGGAAAGCAGGTGCGGCGGATTATCATCGTGCCGGGGCGGATCATCAACATTGTGGTGGGCTGATGGATTTTCCAAAGCCCTACACACTGGCCGAACTGGCCGGCCGCTACGGCCTTGCCTACGTGGGGCCGGACGAGCTGGTCTTGCGCGGCATTAACGAAATCCATAAGGTGCAGCCGGGGGACGTCACCTTTGCCGACATTGCCAAGTATGCGGAAAAGGCGCTTCACAGCGCCGCCTCGGCGGTCATCCTTCCCGAGCGGCCTGCGGCGGTGCCCGACGGAAAAGGCGTCTTGATCGCTCCCGACCCGTTTGCCGTTTACAACCAAATCGTCAAAGACCACCTTCCTTACCGTGCTTCTTTTGAAGGGAAGGCCGCCATCGGCCCGGGCACGCAAGTGCATCCCGGTTGTGTCATCGCCGACGACGTGGTCATCGGGGCCGATTGCATCATCTATCCGAACGTGACCATCTATCCGGGCGTGCGCATCGGTGACGGCGTCATCATCCATGCCGGGACGGTGCTGGGCGGCGATGCGCTGTATTACAAGCGGTATCCCGACCACTACGAAAAGATGATCACGGCGGGGCGACTCATCATCGAGGACCAGGTGGAAATCGGTGCGCTGTGCAACATCGACCGGGGCGTGTCGGGTGACACGGTCATCGGCGAGGGCACGAAGATCGACAGCCACGTGCACATCGCCCACGGCGTGGTGATCGGTCGCAACTGCCTGATCGTGGCCCACACGGCCGTCGGCGGGAAATCTGTCATCGGCAATGACGTGACGCTGCTGGGTCAGGTGGGCGTGGCCAAAGAGACCGTTATCGAGGATGGGGTGACGGTGTTGTCCCAGAGTGGCGTGCGGGGGCGGCTGTCGGCGGGCAAGGTGTACTTTGGTTCGCCGGCCCTCGAAGCCTCGGAAGCCCGGCGCATCTTCGCGTGGACGCGGCAGGCGGCGCGGAAATAGGGAAAAACGCGTGAGGGACCTGGAAGGGTGGGAATATCAAACGTCGAACACCGATTTTTGATTTAAGACTTTGATTTAATTTGTCCTTTTTGTTCTTAAACCAGCGTTCGTTAATCGATGTTCTGCAATCAGGAAGAAGGGGGGCACGCCCAAAGCATCATCATGGTATTCTTTGCGCAAAAGGCATCTTTGCAGTCTTGAACGTCCGCACGATGAGTGAACTTTCCCTGGAACAACTGCAGCAGGAGCTGGCTTCGGCTGTGCTGGACACGCCCGAGGCGGTGGAGGCCTTTCGGCGGCGGTGGATTGGACGGAAGAGCGTGGTGGCGGCATTGATGCAGCGCATTCGGGAGATCCCGCCCGAGCAACGGCGGGCATATGGTCAGCAGGTGAACGCGCTGAAGGCGGCGGCGGAAGCGAAGTTCCGGGAAGCAGTGGAGACGCTGAAAGCACAGGAGCTGGAAGCCAAACAGGCCGCTATCGACGTTACGCTGGACGGCGTGCCGCTGGAGCCGGGGGCGTATCATCCGCTGTCGGTGGTGATGCAGCAGGTGGTGAGCATATTTCGGGAGCTTGGCTTCGAGACGGTGGAAGGACCCGAGATCGTGGACGACTGGCACAACTTCACGGCGCTGAACACGCCCGAAGACCACCCGGCACGGGAGATGCAGGACACGTTTTACGTGCACCGCCATCCCGACTGGCTGCTGCGGACGCACACCTCGGCGGTCCAGGTCTATGAGATGGAACGTCGGCGGCCGCCGCTGCGCATCATCTCGCCGGGGCGCGTCTATCGGAACGAGACCATCTCGGCGCGGGCCCATTGCATCTTCCATCAGGTGGAAGGGCTTTACATCGACACGGTGGTCACCTTCGCCGATCTGAAACAGACGCTCTACACCTTCGTGCAGCGCTTCTTCGGCACAGGCACGGGCGTGCGCTTCCGGCCCAGCTACTTCCCGTTTACGGAGCCGTCGGCCGAGATGGACATCGCCTGCCTGATCTGCCACGGGAAAGGGTGCAGCGTGTGTAAACACACCGGCTGGGTGGAAATCCTGGGCTGCGGAATGGTGGACCCGCAGGTGCTGCTCAACTGCAATATCGACCCGGCGGCCTATCAGGGATTTGCATTCGGAATGGGCATCGAGCGGCTGGCCATGCTCAAATACGGCATCGACGACATCCGCCTTTTCTTTGAAAATGACCATCGCTTTCTTTCTCAATTCATCGGGCAATGACGCTTTCTTTTGATGAGATCCGCACGGTGGCGGTGGTGGGCGCCGGCACGATGGGACGCGGCATCGCACAACTGGCGGCGATGGCAGGGTTTCAGACGCTTTTGTATGACGTGGAAGCGGCGGCGCTGGAACGGGCCACCGCGGCCATTCAGAAGGCCCTGGAAAAAGGACGACAACGGGGCAAGGTCTCGCCGCAGCAGATCGAACAGGTGGGCAAGCTGTTACGCACCACCACCGACATCGAGGCGTTGCAAGCCGACTTTATCGTGGAAGCCGTCATCGAAGACCCCGACGTCAAAAAGGCGGTTTTCGAAAAATTAGAAGCCATCAACCGCCCCGAGACCATCATCACATCAAACACTTCTTCCATTCCGATTTCGGCGTTAAGTCGGGGGCTGCGCCGGCCGGAGCGATTTGGCGGGATGCACTTTTTCAATCCGCCGCACATTATGAAGTTGGTGGAAGTGGTCCGGGGCGCCCACACGGCGGCGTCCACCGTGCAGGTGATTACGCGGATGGCGGAGGCGATGGGCAAGACGCCCATTGCGGTGAAAGATGCGCCCGGTTTTGTGGTCAATCGGGTGGCGCGGCATTTCTATCTGGAAGCGCTGCGGCTGCTGGAAGAGGGTGTGGCGGATGTGCCCACCATCGACGGGCTGATGGAAAACGTCGGCTTTCGGATGGGGCCTTTTCGGCTGATGGATCTGATTGGCGTGGATACCAACCACTCGGTGACTACGTCGATGTTTCGGGCTTTCTTCTATGAAGACCGCTTTCGTCCCAGCCGCATCCAGCAGCAATATGTGGATGCGGGGTTGCACGGCCGCAAGAGCGGCCGGGGATTTTACACATACGAATAAGGGCCGCGCCGGCTATTCTTCCGAAAGGAAGGGATAGCGCCAGTCTTTGGGCGGGTTGAAGTTTTCCTTGATGGTTCGGGTGCTGATCCAGCGCTGAAGGTTGAGCGCCGAGCCGGCTTTGTCATTGGTGCCGGAGGCGCGGCTGCCGCCGAACGGCTGTTGGCCCACCACGGCGCCGGTGGGTTTGTCATTGACGTAAAAGTTGCCGGCGGTGCCTTCGAGGTATTTATGGGCCAACATGATGGCTTTGCGGTCGTGGGCCATCACCGCCCCGGTCAGCCCATAGGGTGTGGCTTCGTCCACGATGGGCAGGATGTCTTCGTATTTATCATCATCATAAAGATACACCGAGAGGATGGGGCCGAACAGCTCTTCGCACATGGTCACGTAGTAGGGGCTGTCCACAATGGCGATGGTGGGTTCGATAAAATAGCCGGTGCTATCGTCATATCCGCCGCCGACGAAGATTTCCGTGTTGGGGTTTTGTTTGAGCTGTTCGATATATCCCACCAGCTTATCATACGAAGCCCGGTCGATGACGGCATTGATGAAGTTGGAAAAATCTTCGGGCGGGCCCATTTTGAGTTGTCCCATTTCGTGGCGCAGCTTGTCTTTGATGCGGTTCCAGAAGCCCTTGGGGATAAAGGCGCGGGACGCGGCGGAGCATTTTTGTCCCTGATATTCAAAGGCGCCGCGGATGATAGCGGTGATCACCTCGTCGGGGTCGGCCGATTCATGCACCACGATGAAATCTTTCCCGCCTGTTTCGCCGACGATGCGGGGATAGGCTTTATACATGGCGATATTGTCGCCGATGGTTTGCCACATGTGCTGAAAGACGGTTGTGGAGCCCGTAAAATGCAATCCGGCAAAGTCGGGATGCCGAAAGACGACGTCGCCGACCACAGGCCCCGGCGCATAGACGAGGTTAATCACGCCGTCGGGGAGGCCGGCTTTTTGCAACAGTTCCATGATGACAATGGCCGAGTATATCTGTTTGTTGGAAGGCTTCCAGACCACGGTGTTGCCCATCATGGCGGGAGCAGAGGGGAGGTTGCCGGCAATGGAAGTGAAGTTGAAGGGTGTGACCGCCAGCACAAAGCCGTCGAGGGGGCGGTATTCATTGCGGTTCCACGTGCCGCGGGGCGAATAAGGCTGCTCTTCGTAAATCCGCTGGGCAAAATGGGCGTTGAAACGGAAAAAGTCGATGAGCTCGCATGCGCTGTCGATTTCGGCCTGAAAGGGGTTTTTCGACTGGCCGATCATGGTGGCGGCGTTCATTCGGTAGCGGTAGGGGCCGGCAAGGAGTTCGGCGGCCCGCAGGAAGATGGCGATGCGTTCGTGCCAGGGCGTAGCAGCCCATTCTTTTTTAGCGTGTTGTGCAGCCTCAATGGCTGCTTTCACGTGTTCAGCACCGCCCTGATGATATTGGCCGACTTTGACGTGCAGGTTATGCGGGGGGTAGATATCCACGGTCTTTCCCGTTCGCACTTCTTTGCCGCCGATGACCATGGGGATGTCTTGCTGCTGACCATACAGTGCCTTGATGGCGTCTTTCAGGGCCTGTCGCTGGGGCGTGCCGGGCGCATAATCATAGATGGGTTCGTTAGCGGGTAGAGGGACCTTAAATATTCCTGCAGCCATGATAGAAATGTGTTTATCGTGCTGCAAAATTTGCCGAAATAATCTCAACGGACCACGTCGGGAAAGTAGCGGAGGCGGGGGTGGTTTCCGGTCAGTTCGACGGCGATGAGGTCGATCTGGATATCAGCGCCGGGATGGTGGCGCAGGAAGGCTTCGGCGGCTTCGATGAGGGCGGCTTCTTTGGCGGGCGTAAATTGTTGGACGGGGTTCCAGCCGGGCAAGCGGCTGGTTTTAACTTCCACCAGATGGATGACGCCGTCTTTTTGGGCTACAATATCGATCTCATAAGGGTGATAGCGCAGGTTTCGGGACAGAATGGAAAACCCCCGCTGAATTAAGAAACGGACGGCGGCTTCTTCGCCGGCTTTTCCGGTGGCTTGACGGCGGCCCGACCGGTTCAACGCCTACCTCGCTCGGATGCTCTACGCAACACACCCACGGCCCGTCGTAAACTGGTGCCGTAGTAAATCACTTCGCCCACCTGATTATACACCACATAGGCGGGAAACTCGGAGATGTGAAACTGCCGAACCAGCGGGGAAGCCATGCCCAGTGTATCCGCTACGTCGATCACATAACTTCGGCCGAGGTAGGCAAGCTGCCGCTGCCACTGCTTGAAATCTTTTGTCACGGCACATCGGACAAACTTGATGCCGCGGGCCAGTGGATAATGACGGCGGTGGAGTCGTTCATACGCCCATTCCACGTCCCCCTGCGGCGATTCACCCGGACGCCATAATTGGATGAGTACGTAATAGCCCCGCCATGATTCCAGCGAAACCACCTCTCCGGTTGCGCTGATGACTTCAAACGTAGAAAAATAGTCAACTCCCTTCACCGAGACGATCAAGCTCATCCCCGCCATCACCGCCACCATCACATAGCGTGCTGCTTTCAACATAGCCGCTTATCCAGAAGCGGTGCGAATATATGTCTCCTCTTTTAATAAAGAAACCACTGTGAATATTTAGACCCCGTTTAATGCATATAAAAATTCAGCGATGCTTTGGGCGCCTTTTCTGATTTGAGGTGCTGTTTGGTCAAACACCGCCTCAAGCGCGTCTGGATGTTTATCCCACCTGCGCAGGACGGCGGCGCCGTCAAAGTCCACAAACGCCAGCCGACAGGTAAGGGTATTTCGCTCAAAAGCAAAATCCTGGCCGGGCAACAAAGCCACATCATATTGGTCCAGTAAAATCTGGGTGAGGTCTATAGCGTTAAGTATCCCATTTTTTCGTAAAACATTCCGGTAGGGTTCAAAGTCCACCACGCAATAAAACCCGCCCTGCGAAGAGGTCAACCTTACGCCGGCCTCTTTCAATTCACGCGCCACCACCGAAAAAGCATGTTTCAACACCGCTTTCTGCTGGTCGATGGAAGGTTTGATCTGCTCATAATCTTGATAAGCCACCACAGCTCCATATTGAATGGGCGTGGAAACAGCGCTGTATGTTTCGCTGATGAGGGCCAGCAAAGGGGAGATGAGTTGAGATAGGCGTTGGGGGATGCCCACAAACCCGAGGCGGTAGCCGCCGGCGGAAAACAGTTTACTCAGGCCGCCAAACACAATCGTGCCATCGGGGTAAATGGGCGCCATACTGGGCGAGAAGTCGTTGTTGAAGTCCAATTGGGTATAAATTTCGTCACTAAGGATGATCATTCCATACCGCTCGGCCACGCGGGCGACGGCTTTGAGTTCTTCGGAAGAATAGACAGCGCCGGTGGGGTTATTGGGGGAGTTTAAGATGAGCACCAGTTGGTCATCGACATATTTTTTGGCGATGGCGTCCAAGACTTCGGGGCGGACTTTATATTGGTCAGACAACCGAGTGGGAATAATCTCGTAATGTCCGCCTCGAATGAGGATTTGCGGGATGTAACTGACCCAGCTTCCTTGCGGAATTAAAAAACGCGCTTCCAGCAAGTAAATGATTTGCTGCAAGAGAATTTTACTTCCCGGGCCGATGAACAGTCGTTCTGGCGGAAACGAAATGCCCTGATATCGTTTCAAAAAGTCGGATAACGCCTCTCGGAGCATCATCAACCCGCCGGTGGAAAGATAGTGCCCGTAAGGCGTGTGTTCCGAAAGTGCCTGAATAATACGCGGATGCACCGGAAAAGGCGACTGCCCGAAGCCGAAGTGATAGACCTGTTTGCCGGCGGTGCGCAGCGCCTTCACCTGTTCATTGATGCGCAGGGTGCCGGATTTTTTCACTGCGGTCACCAAAGGGTTTATTTTGACTCGATTCATCTTTTGATAACTTTGCTGGCAATCACAAAAATAACCGCCATGAAGACCTTACAACGAATTTTCTTAACTGCATTATTGGTGGGTGTAGGCATCTCGTTTTCCACGTATGCTCAGGAAGGGATGGTCACCGTGAAAGGAAAGGTAACGGACGCGGAAACCGGCGAGGGCCTGCCATGGGTCAACATCGTTGTGAAAGGGACCAGCCGAGGGGTGAGCAGCGACAATGAAGGGAATTATACGATCGAAGTCAAACCCGGCGAGAAGTTGCTTTTTCTCTATGTGGGTTACGACGACCAAGAAGTGACCGTAAATAAAGGGGGCGTGATGAACGTGGCCCTCAAGCCGGGGGCTTCACTGGAAGAAGTAGTGGTCGTGGGGACCCGCACCAAAGCGCGGACCGATATTGAATCGGCCGTCCCGATCGACGTTATTAACCTCAAACAGCTTTCCATTGCCAATCCGCAGACTAATGTAGGCGACATTCTGAATTATGTGGCACCTTCATTTACCTCCAACTATCAAACCGTCTCGGACGGGACCGACCACATCAACCCGGCCACCCTGCGGGGGTTGGGGCCCGATCAGATGCTGGTGTTGATTAACGGCAAGCGACGGCATCCCAGCGCCCTGCTGAACGTCAACGGAACCATCGGCCGCGGTTCGGTGGGCACCGACCTCAACGCCATCCCCTCTGCCGCAGTGGAACGCATCGAGGTGCTGCGCGACGGCGCCGCCGCCCAATACGGTTCCGACGCCATCGCCGGCATTATCAATATTCAATTGCAAAAACGCGTCAATGAAATCTCCGCCAAACTCCATCAAGGGGCTTATGTGGGAAAACATGCCGGCGGCTATAATGAAAACGGCATGGACGGCGAAAAAACGCAGCTGGATATTAACTATGGTATTCCCCTGGGGAACAAGGGATACATCAACTTCACCGGGTCGATGCTGAAACGCAACGGCACCATCCGCAGCGATGAAATGGGGCTGCCCATTTACCTGGCTATTCATGCTATCGAACGGGTGGCCCGAGCGGACGGCGCCGACATCTCAGCCTTTTACAAAACCACCAACCCCACCGACTCGGCCACGGCACTGAGTATCATCCATCAGTATGTGGACCAGGTCGATTATTTCTCGGATGATTACAAGAACAAAATCAAAACCTTCGCCGCCAACGGTCAGATTGATTCGCTGCGGGCATACCTGAAGCAAGATGTTACCGACGATGAACTTCAAAAACGCGGCAAAACCCGCAAAGACTTCCGGATGAAAATCGGGCAGTCGGCCCTGACGGAAGGGAAGTTCTTCTTCAATTCGGCCTATCCGCTGGATGAAAACACCGAGATTTACGGCTTCGGCGGCATCAGCTATCGCCGCGGTCTGGCTGCCGGCTTCTACCGCCGTCCTTCATATTCCGATGGGCGCGGAAATACGGTGGCTTATCCTGACGGCTTCCTGCCGCATATCGGCACCGACATCGGCGACCAATCGCTCAGCGTGGGCATCAAAAGCAAAGTGGGCGGCTGGAACGTGGACTTCAGCAACACCTATGGCAAAAACAGCTTCCATTTTAACATCGTCAACACCAGCAACTCCACCCTGCTGGGCCGCACCAAAACCGACTTCGACGCCGGCGGATTCAGCTTCATGCAAAACACCACCAACTTCGACGCCAACCGCCTCTTCGACGTGCTTAACGGCGTTAACGTGGCATGGGGAACCGAGTATCGCGTGGAAAACTATCAGCTCCAAGCCGGCGAAGATGCCTCGTGGATGACCTATGACCGTTACGGCAACGGATATGAAAGCGTAGGCAAAATCCCGATGGAAGATCGCATCACCAGTTTCTTTGGCAAGTCGGTGCCGGGCGGTTCGCAGGTGTTCCCGGGCTTCCGTCCGAAAAGTGAGGTCAATAAATATCGGACTTCATATGCCGGCTACTTTGATGTGGAAGCCGACGTCACATCCAAATTGCTGGCTTCCGCTGCGCTTCGTTATGAAAACTATTCCGACTTCGGCAACACCCTCAACTGGAAAGTGGCCGGCCGCTACAAAATCCTGGACAACCTCAACATTCGAGGCGCAGTGAGCACCGGCTTCCGGGCACCTTCCCTCCATCAGATTTACTTCAACACCGTCTCCACCCAATTCATCGGCGGCGTGCCTTACGAAGTGGGGACCTTCAACAACGAAAGCCGACTGGCCCGGCTCCTCGACATTCCCAAGTTGAAAGAAGAAACGTCGTTCAACGCTTCCGGCGGGCTGACGCTGAAAGTGCCCTCCCTGAACATCACCGCCAGCGTGGACGCCTTCCAGATCACCGTCAAAGACCGCATCGTATTGCCATGGGCACCGTTCACCGATCCCAACGACGGCAGCGAAGTCTCGAAAGCCATGCAAGAAGTGGGCGCCTCCAAAGCCACCTTCCTGATGAACGCCATCGACACCCGCACCACCGGCGTCGATGTGGTGATCTCCCACATGGCCTTCTTCGGCGATAACGTATCGCTGCGCAGCGAACTGGCCCTGAACAAGTTTACCACCGACACGCTCGACGTGCACATCCCCGGGAAACTCCAACCCTACGAAAACAAAATCTTCACCGACGCCGACTATATTTTCCTGGCCAAAGCGATGCCCAATGAAAAAGGAAGCCTCTCACACTTCCTGACCATCGGCAACCTCACCTTCATGCTGCGCAACAGCTATTTTGGTGCTGTGACCGACCCTGACAACCATGGTACCGACGCCAATGGCAACGTGATCCATTCCACCTACGGAGCGAAAGTCATCACGGATGCTTCCGTGGCATTCAAGCTGAACAACAGCATCTCGCTGACGGTGGGGGCCAACAACCTACTGGATGTGTATCCTGACGAAGTACCCGAAGCGAAAAACTACGGCGGTCAATTCCGCTTCTCGCGACGGGTGTCGCAATTCGGATTCAATGGCCGCTACGTGTTCGGCAAAGTGGAAATCTCGCTGAAACACGCCCAGGAATAATCGGCGCGCTTCTTGTGATGGTCAAAGGGCGCCGAAGCCGAGAGGTTTCGGCGCCTTTTTTTCGATGGGTGAGTATAAATAAGCGGCCAAAAAGGAAGAAGCAAGCTGCACTGACACTGAACGTCTATTTTTGCCGCCGAAAATCGGCTGTTATGTCCCAGAAAGGAATTATCACGCAGATCATCGGTCCGGTTGTGGACGTCACCTTTTATGGCGATCAAATCGAGCTGCCCGAGATTTTCACCGCCCTTGAAGTGACCTCGCCCGATGGGCATAAAATTGTGTTGGAAGTAGAACAACACCTCGGAGAAGACACGGTCCGCACTGTGTCAATGCATCCCACAGAAGGGCTTCAACGTGGCTTGGAAGTAGTCAATACCGGCCGCCCGATTTCGATGCCCACCGGCGATCGGATTCGCGGGCGCCTCTTTAACGTGGTGGGTGAAGCCATCGACGGGCTGGGCGACGTGGAGGCTGAAAGCCTGCGCGCCATCCACCAAGCGCCACCCAAATTTGAAGAACTCTCGACCAGCGAAGAGCCGCTGTGGACGGGCATTAAAGTGATCGACCTGCTGGAACCTTATTCAAAAGGTGGGAAAACCGGGCTGTTTGGCGGTGCCGGCGTCGGCAAGACGGTGTTGATCATGGAATTGATTAACAACATCGCCAAGAAATATGAAGGGATTTCGGTGTTTACCGGCGTGGGGGAGCGAACGCGTGAGGGGAACGACCTGTTGCGGGAGATGATCGAATCGGGGGTCATTAAATACGGCGATGCCTTTGTTCACTCGATGGAAGAAGGCGGGTGGGACCTGAGCAAAGTGGATAAGGACGCGCTGGCGCAGTCGCAGGCCACACTGGTATTCGGCCAGATGAACGAGCCGCCGGGGGCGCGTTTGCGCGTGGCCCTGTCGGGGCTTTCCATTGCGGAATATTATCGGGACGGCGATCCGAACGAAGCACACGGGCGCGACATCCTGCTGTTTATCGACAACATTTTCCGTTTCACGCAGGCGGGTTCGGAAGTGTCGGCCCTGTTGGGGCGGATGCCTTCGGCGGTGGGTTATCAGCCGACGTTGGCTACTGAGATGGGGCTGATGCAGGAACGCATCACTTCCACCAAGCGGGGTTCGATTACGTCGGTGCAGGCGGTGTATGTGCCGGCTGACGACCTGACCGACCCGGCGCCGGCCACCACCTTTGCCCACCTCGACGCCACCACGGTGCTTAGCCGTAAGATTGCCGAGCTGGGAATCTATCCCGCCGTGGACCCGCTTGACTCCACCTCCCGTATTCTTTCGCCGGACGTGGTGGGCGAAGAACACTATCAAACGGCGCAGGACGTGAAGCAAATCCTGCAACGCTATAAAGACCTGCAAGACATCATCTCCATTCTGGGGATGGAAGAACTCTCGGAAGAAGATAAGCTGGTGGTTCACCGGGCCCGGCGGATTCAGCGTTTCCTGTCGCAGCCCTTCTTCGTGGCCGAGCAGTTTACCGGCCTGGAAGGGCGCTTCGTGGAAATTGAAGACACCATCAAAGGCTTCCGGATGATCCTCGACGGCGAAGTCGATCACCTGCCCGAACAGGCTTTCCATCTGGTGGGAACGATCGAAGAAGCCATCGAAAAAGGGGAACGCATCTTGAAAGAGACGCAAGGATGACGCTTTACGTCGAAATCCTTTCGCCCGAGGGTGTCCTCTTCAAAGGCAAAGCCAAGGAGGTGCAGGCCCCCGGCGTTAAGGGGCTGTTTCAGGTGTTGCCGCGCCACGCCCCATTCATTGCCAGCCTCGTCCCCGGCCGCGTGCGCGTGACTCCCGCCGACAGCAACGAACCCCAAATTTTTCCCATCGAGGAAGGGCTTTTGCGGGTCTATCGGAATCACGTGGTGATTCTGGCATAAGGACAGGCGCTCGGGCATGCATTGGCTCGAAACGGTGGGGACGGCAGCCGCCTTTGCCGCCGTCTATCTCACCGGTCGGGAAGACATCCGCAACTGGCCGCTGTGGATCGTCAGTATCCTGATTTACATCTACATTTTCTTCCAGTCGCATCTCTATGCCGACGCCGCTTTGCAGGTGTTTTACCTGGGGATGAGTTTTTACGGCTGGTGGCAATGGGCGCACGGAGAGGAAGACGGCGACACGTTGCCGGTCAGCCGCTGCTC
>Ga0256832_1001992_pt1 | contig 13905 bp, 11 predicted proteins | sample 134614metaG_FD_190534 | JGI IMG/M metagenome (GOLD analysis project Ga0256832, IMG submission 190534) | Hydrothermal vent microbial communities from Lau Basin, Pacific Ocean - 134-614 | ecosystem: Environmental > Aquatic > Marine > Hydrothermal vents | place: Pacific Ocean: Lau Basin | collected...
TCTTTATCAAATACGACTCTTACAGCTTTGCTGTTTTTATAAATAAAAGTTGCCTTTTTCTCTCTTCTAACTCTTTTTTTAAATTTTTTTGGAACTCTGGATAGAGTTTTTAAGGTTTTAAAATCGCAAGCATTTATTAAAAAAGGCTTTTTAAGAGACCTTTTTTTTATCTCTCTAAGCCTTTTTTCGTTTTTGGATAAAAACCCCGCTATTGTGTCTGTTTGAATTAGATATATTAAATTTCCATCCATCAGCTTAAATAATCCTGCAAGGCTTTTGGCTCTATATTTTTCTCTTTCTTAAGCTTTTTAATAGCATCTATCGCAGCATTTGCCGCCGCTATCGTAGTAAAATAGGGAATGTTAAATCTTAAAACAGATTGTCTTATCTTTTTGGCGTCATCTTTGCTTGATTTATTGTCGCTTGTGTTTACCACAAGATCTATTTCAAGATTTTTTATCTTATCTTCTATATTGGGTCTTCCTTCACTTATTTTATAGACAAATTCAGACTCTATTCCAGCTTTTGTTAAAGCTTTGTGGGTGCCGGCTGTGGCTACTATTTTAAAACCTGCCTTTGTAAATCCCTCTCCTATCTCTTTTGCAAAAATCTTGTCCATATCGGTTAGGGATATAAAAACAACTCCGCTTGTAGGAAGAACATTATTTGAGGCTAACTGGCTTTTTGCGAAAGATAGAGGGAAAGTTTCGCTAATTCCCATTACTTCTCCTGTAGATTTCATCTCAGGTCCTAAAATCAAATCGGCTCCGTGAAGTTTGTTAAACGGAAATACAGCTTCTTTTACGGCTACATGATTTTTTATTTTAGCTCTGTAAACTTTTAGATTTTCATCAAAATATACGATTTTGTATTTGTCATAAAAATCTAAAGCCTCTTTTAAATCCCCCTTATACATAACTCTTGTCGCCACTTTTGCCAAAGGAATGCTTGTTACTTTGCTGACAAAAGGAACGGTTCTGCTTGCTCTTGGATTTACCTCTATTACATAAACCTCGTTTTTATAAACGGCATATTGAATATTTAAAAGCCCTTTTACTCCAAGCCCTAAGGCCATCTTTTTTGTCTCTGATATTACTTCGTTTATTATCTCTTCGCTTAAAGAGACCGGAGGAAGAGCGCAGGCGCTATCTCCGCTGTGAATTCCCGCCTCTTCAATATGCTGCATTATTCCGCCTATATAGACCTCTTTTTGATCGCATACCGCATCTACGTCTATCTCTATGGCTCTATCTAAAAATTTATCTATCAAAACCGGGCTCTTTTCGCTTACCTTCACGGCTTCATCCATATATTTTCTAAGCTCTTCTTCGTTATAAACGATTCTCATAGCTCTTCCGCCCAAAACATAGCTTGGTCTAACAAGCACCGGATAACCGATTTGGGAAGCTATTTTTATCGCCTCCTCTTTTGTAAAAGCAGTTGCGTTGCTTGGCTGTTTTAGGCCGTTTTCTTCTATGAATTTTGAAAATTTCTTTCTATCTTCGGCCAAATCTATAACTTTAGCGCTCGTTCCTATAATTTTGGCTCCTATAGCAGTTAGCGGTTTTGCAAGTTTCAAAGGAGTCTGGCCCCCAAAATGCACTATGACGCCGTCTGGATTTTCGGTCTCTATTACGTTTCTTACTCTCTCAAAATCGATAGGCTCAAAATATAAAATATCGCTTGTATCGTAGTCTGTGGAGACAGTTTCTGGGTTGCAGTTATACATGATCGTTTTTACGCCCATATCTTCAAGCGCAAAAGCGGCATGAACGCAGCAGTAATCAAACTCTATTCCCTGTCCTATTCTGTTTGGTCCTCCTCCTATTATTAAAACTTTCTTTTCATCTGTTGTTTTGCTCTCTTTTTTGGGAAGATTGGTTATGTTTACAGAGGAGTATAGATATGGAGTTAGAGCCTTAAACTCGGCCGCGCATGTATCGACTTCATTATATTCGATTTCTATTTTATGCCTTTTTCTTGCATTATAGATATCGTTTTGGTTTAAATCTATGTCATCTTTCTCTTTTATCAATTTTGCTATCATCTTATCGGAAAAGCCGTAAGTTTTGGCTCTTCTTAACATCTCTTCGTCATTTAAAATATCCATATCTATCTGTTTTTCAAATTCTACGATCTCTTCTATTTGATATAAAAACCATCTGTCTATTTTGCTGTATTCATAGATATCTTCTACGCTCTTTCCTCTTCTGAAAGCTTCTGCTATATAAAGGAGTCTGTTGCTGTTTGGTCTTCTAATCTCTCTTATTAAATCTTCATCTTCCAAATCTACTTTTTCAAATCCATCAAGTCCGGTCTCAAGAGAGCATAAAGCTTTTTGAATAGATTCTTTAAAAGTTCTTCCAATCGCCATTACCTCTCCCACGCTTTTCATGGATGTAGTGAGAGTGGAGTCTGCTTGAGGAAATTTCTCAAAAGTAAATCTTGGGATTTTCGTTACTATGTAATCTATAACCGGCTCAAAACTTGCAGCCGTGCCAGTTATATCGTTTTTTATCTCCTCTAAAGTATATCCCACCGCAAGAAGAGTCGCAACTTTTGCTATCGGATAACCGGTAGCTTTGCTTGCGAGTGCCGAGCTTCTGCTAACTCTTGGATTCATCTCTATTACAGTCATTCTTCCGTTTTTAGGATTTACGGCAAATTGAACGTTGCTTCCTCCAGTATCTACCCCTATCTCTCTTAAAATCGCAAAAGATGCGTCTCTCATTTTCTGATACTCTTTATCAGTAAGAGTTAAAGCTGGAGCTATGGTTATGCTATCTCCCGTATGCACTCCCATAGGATCGAGATTTTCAATGGAGCATACGATTATGCAGTTATCCTCTTTATCTCTTATAACCTCCATTTCATACTCTTTCCAGCCAAGAAGAGACTCTTCAATTAAAATTTCGCTTATGGGGCTCTCTTCAAGCCCGTTTTGGGCAAGAGCTTTAAATTCGTCCATATTGTAAGCTACGCCGCTTCCGCCTCCGGCTAACGTATAAGAGGCTCTGATAATTAGAGGAAATCCTATCTCTTTTGCCGCCTGTAGGGCTTCATCCATATTGTAAGCGTATTTGCTTTTTGGCAGATCCATTCCTATTTTTATCATTGCCTCTTTGAAAGCCTGTCTATCCTCTCCCTTTCTGATAGCTTCAGGGTTTGCTCCAAGAAACTTAACATCTTTTAGCATTCCTTTTTCATACATGCTCATAGCCACATTTAATGCCGTCTGTCCTCCCATTGTGGGAAGTATTGCATCCACTTTCTCTTTTTTTATAATGGAGGCTATAATCTCCTCAGTTATCGGCTCTATATATGTTCTATCCGCAAATTCTGGATCTGTCATAATTGTAGCCGGATTTGAGTTTATCAAAACAACTTTGTATCCAAGCTCTTTTAGAGTCTTTGCAGCCTGTGTTCCCGAATAGTCAAATTCGCAAGCTTGACCTATTACTATGGGTCCTGAACCTATCAGCAAAATTGTATTTATATCTTCTCTCTTTGGCACGCTCTTCCTTTTTAGTTTATTATTGCATGAAAAAAAGCCGGTATTTTTATTTTAGCATAGGGCTCTACAATAGCGCTTTTATAACTTTTTTCATCTAAAACTTTTATAATTTTTCCAACTTTAACGCCTTCAAAAAAGATTTTATCAAGTCCGCTTGTAAAAACCTCTTCTCCATCTTTTGGGGAGAGCCATGGAGGAATATATTTTATTATCATTATTTGGCTGTTTCCAAAAATGACTCCCGGAATTTTCTCTTTTCCTATATAAACAGAATATGTGCATTTTGAATTGTTTTGCAAAAGAGCCATTGGTTTGTCATATTTTGAAACTACAATCCCCGCGCTGTATCCTTTGTATAAAAGGCCGTAGATTTTGTTTTTGTCAAATTTTGGAAATTTTAGCCATACCTTTGAAAATTCATTTATATTTACGTAGGATAGAGCTTCTACAAGTTGAAGTTTTGGAGTGTAAAAGGATAGGTTATTCTCTTCTAAGAGATTGTTTAATTTATTTTTGTAAGCAGTAAATAAAATCGCCTTTTGAGAGAGGTTTTTTACCTCTTCTCTTAATCTTATAATTTCTTCTTTTTGTCTAAAGTGTTCCTCTATTGTGTTTTGAATAGATTGAATAAAATATAGATATTCACTTCTTAATTTATTCAAAAAAGAGATAGTAACCTCTTTTGCCGTGGGATTTAGATTTACTCCTACAATTAGCAAAGAGGCTATCGTAAAAAAGATTATAATATTTTTCTTAGTCATTTGTAGCTATCTGCTGCAATAGCTTTATCTCCTCCAATGCTTTTCCCGTTCCTTTTGCAACCGCCAAAAGAGGCTCTTCGGCTACGTAAACAGGGAGTTTAACTATATCGCTTAAATATTTGTCAAGTCCTCTAATCAAAGCTCCGCCTCCCGTTAAAACGATACCGTTTTCAACAATATCTCCCGCTAGATCGGGGGGCATAATTTCCAAAATAGCTTTTAAAGCAGCAGCTATTTCTTTTAAAGGTTCTGCCATAGCTTCTCTTGCATCTTCGCTTGTTAACTCTATCTTATGTAAAAGTCCGCTTACTTGATCTCTTCCCTTTACACTCATTGTAAGCTCTTTTTCCAAAGGAATAGCGGTTCCAATCTGTATTTTTATCTGCTCTCCAGTTCTCTCACCTATTAGGAGATTATATTTTTTCTTTACATAATCTACAATCGCCGCATCTATCTTATCTCCTGCGACTCTTATGGATTTACTAATTACTAAGCCTCCCAAAGATACTACTCCAATTTCGGTAGTTCCGCCGCCTATATCGACTACGAGGTTTCCTTTGGGATCTCTTACCGGAAGACCGGCTCCAATTGCCGCAGCCATCGGCTCTTCTATCAAAAATACCTCTCTTGCTCCCGCGCTCATTGCCGACTCTTTTACAGCCTTTCTTTCAACTTGCGTAAGACCGTATGGAACGCAGATTATGATTCTTGGTCTAAGAAAACTTTTTCTCTCATGCGATTTTTCAATAAAATATCTAATCATTTTTTCTGTTATGTCAAAGTCGGCTATTACTCCATCTTTCATCGGCCTTATTGCCTCTATGTTTCCGGGAGTTTTACCGACCATCTCTTTTGCTTCGTGTCCTACTGCTAAGATTTTTTGTTTTCCATATTTATTTTTCATAACCGCCACTACGGAGGGCTCGTTTATTACGATCCCTTTACCCTTTACTAAAACTATTGTATTTGCAGTCCCAAGATCGATACTCATATCGTTTGAGAATAAACCGGCTATTTGATCTAATAGCATCTTTTACTTTCCTTTTATGCGCTTTTTTTATTTATATATAATGGTTTGGTTCCTTTTTCTACCACATCTTTGGTTATTATTATCTCATATCCTGAAAATTCGGGAAGCTCATACATAATATCTACCATAATCTCTTCCATAATGGCTCTAAGTCCTCTTGCTCCCGTTTTTCTCTCTATAGCCTTTTTGGCGATGGCCTTTATTGCCTCGTCCTCAAAAGTTAGTTTAACATTATCTATCGCAAAAAGCTTTTTATACTGTTTTATAAGTGCATTTTTTGGTTCGGTTAAAATTCTTACCATATCCTCTTTGGTTAATTGATTTAGAGTAGCTACCGTATGAAGCCTTCCTATCAACTCTGGAATAAGCCCGTAATGGACAAGATCGTCAGGCTCAACAAGATGAATTAAATTCTCTTCCTCTTTTTTGCTTCTTTTATCTTGGTTAAATCCAAGAACGTTTCCGCCTATTCTTCTTTTTATAATATCGGTAAGCCCGTCAAATGCTCCTCCGCAGACAAAAAGAATATTTGTCGTATCTATTTGGACAAACTCTTGATTTGGATGCTTTCTTCCTCCTTTTGGAGGAATGTTTACAACGCTTCCCTCTATTATTTTTAAAAGAGCCTGTTGCACGCCCTCTCCGGAGACGTCTCTTGTTATGGATCTATTTTCTCCAAGTCTTGCTATTTTATCTATTTCATCAATAAAAACTATTCCTTGTTGCGCTTTTTCAATATCGCCGTCGGCTGCCTGAAGAAGCCTTGTTAGTATGTTTTCCACATCTTCTCCCACATATCCGGCTTCTGTTAGGCTTGTTGCGTCAGTTATTGCTATTGGAACGTCTAAAAATTTGGCTAAAGTTTGAGCCATCAGCGTTTTACCGCTTCCAGTTGGGCCTATTAGAAGAATATTTGATTTTTGAAGCTCAGTATCATCCTCTTTTATTAAATCTTTTTTAAATATTCTTTTGTAATGGTTGTAAACTCCAACGGCAAAGATTTTTTTTGCCCTCTCTTGGCCTATTACATATTGGTCTAAGATAGCTTTTAGCTCTTTTGGAGAGAGAAGCTCTCTATCAAGTTTTATATCCTCTTTTTCTTCGTTATCTCCAAAAAATATCTTATATGCTGAGAGAACGCAGTTTTCGCAGATATATACGCCGTTTCCAGCTATCAGTCTATTATCTTCGCTCTCTTTGGATTTACAGAAACTGCATCTTTTCATCTATTTTTTTTCCTTTCGAAAGGTATTCCTCTTTTTGTATTTATTATAAATTCACATAAGTTTTTAATCTTTTCATTTTCGCTTTTTTCCAAAAGCTCTTTTGCCGCTTCGCTTAGAGCTTTTTTTGATAAAAATATCTCTTTGAAAGCTCTTTTTAAAGCATCTATCTCTTCTCTTTTGAAATTTCTTCTAAGTCCCACTAAATTTAGGCTTTTTACAACAGCTCTGTTTCCTTCTGCCAGACAATAGGGAGGAATATCTTGAGAAACGGCGCTTGCGCCGCCTATCATAGCAAAATCTCCTATTTTGACAAACTGATGAATCGGAGTCATTCCTCCGATAACCGCGTGATTTCCAATCTCTACATGTCCGGCAAGCGTTACGGCGTTTGCCAAAATATTAAAATTTCCTATTTTACAATCGTGGGCTATATGCACATATCCCATAATAAGATTGTTATCTCCTATTTTAGTGATATAGCCTCCGCCTTCGGTTCCCGGATTTATAAATGTAAATTCTCTTATTTTATTATTTTTGCCTATTAACAGTTTGACATCTTCCCCTTTATATTTCAAATCTTGGGGAATTGAGCCTATTATGGCGTTATAGAAAATCTGGGTATTTTCTCCTATTTCCGTATCTCCGTGTATCTGGGCGCCTTGCATGATTTTTACACCGTTTTTTATCTTTGCTTTTTTTGAGATGAAAGTATAGGCTCCTATCTCTACTCCATCTCCTATCTGCGCCCCTTTTTCTATGATTGCCGTTGGATGAATCTTATTCATTTATCCACTATCATAGCTTTTAATTCAGCTTCTGTAGTGAGTTTCCCATCTACAAAAGCCTCTCCCTTTAAAACCCAAATGGCGCCTTTGTGTTTTAAAACTTTTAGTTTATAAACAAGCCTGTCTCCCGGGCGAACCGGTTTTCTAAATTTGCACTTATCTATACTCATAAAATATACCACTTTGTTTTTGGTATCTTCCTGAGACTCTTCATCCATGCTTTTAAAGGCCAAAATTCCTCCAGCCTGCGCCATTCCCTCTATTATCATCACTCCGGGATATATAGGATGACCGGGGAAATGGCCTTGGAAAATATGCTCTCCTATTGTTACGTTTTTATAAGCTTCAATATACTCTCCCTCTTTTATATCCAAAACTCTATCAACAAGCAAAAAAGGGAATCTATGAGGCAGTATTTTTTGAATTTCTGTTACATCCAGCATAAAAAATACCTTAATTTATATTTTTTTTATAAAAATCCTATAATATTATCATAAAATTACTAAATTTTCTCTAACGTCTTGGTAAAAGAGACTATCACAAATAATTTCAATCTTTTTTCCAAAAAGCTCTCTTTTTTCCAAAACGATAATAGGGGAGAGTGAGCAGGGGCTATTTTCTATTTTAAATCTAATCTCTAATTCTTTTTCAAAGGAGATAGGTTTAAATATAAGCTCCTTTACACTTTTAAATGAAGTATTTGCAAGATTATTAAAGAAGCTTAAATCTATTATTTTTATCTCTTCTCTATTGAAATAGTAAATATTATTGATTAAATCCTCTATTTTCCCTTTTGTATATTTTCTCTTTAAAAAAGAGTAGGAAAGAAAATATGAAGGAGTTACCTCTTTTTCTATTTTTACAAGGGCTCTTTTTAATCTGTAATTTAAAAATTTATCTCTTTTAATTTTATAAGGGATTCCCTTTTCTTCAAGCCTCATTCTTTTTTGATAAAGCTTAATTTTATCTTCTATAGAAGATGGCAAAATTTGGTTTGAGATAGGAGAGAAGAGTTCGCAAGCTTCCCTTTCTTGCTCATCTCTTTGTTTTTTTAATCCGTACATGCATCCGCAGTAGTTTTGGCGGTAGAGTTTATCCTCTTTTGCCATTTTAAACTGCTCTTGCGTTCCTCCTCCTTTTCTAAAATCCAAAGTTATAAATTTTACTCCAAATTTTCTCTCTATATCCTCTCCCGCTTTTTCTAACTGCTCTTTGGATTTTTTGGGGCTTGTTAGAAGTGTTGTAGTGATGGTTTTCTCGTTTAACTCTTTTGCCTTTTTTGCCGTAACTTCAAGTCTTTTATCAAAACATATTTCACATCGTTTTCCTTTTTCAGGCTCGTTTTCATATCCTCTTACGGCATTTAGCCAATTTTCTACATCATAATCCCCCTCTATTAGAGGGATATTTAGCATTTTACAGCTTCTTTTTACGTCAAGAAGTCTTAATTGATATTCACTGTAAGGATGGATATTGGGATCGTAAAAAAATCCGATTAATTTTTCATTTGGAAACTTCTCTTTTAATTTTTGCAAAAAGAAGTGGCTATCAACTGAGCAGCAGATATGAACGAGCAAACTTCTATTCTCCCTTTAATTCTTTTAATTTCTCTTTTACCTTCTCTGCATGCCCTTTTACTTTCACTTTATCCCATCTTGCCGCAACTTTTCCTTCGGGGTCTATAAGATATGTAGTTCTTACAACTCCCATATACTCTCTTCCGCACATCTTTTTAAGCTGCCACACTCCATATTTTTCCAAAACCTCTTTATTTTCATCGCTTAAGAGGGTGATTTTTAGATTCTTTTTTTCTATAAAATTTCTGTGCTTTTTGGGAGAATCGGGACTGACTCCCAAAATAACTGCGTCAAGCTCATTGAAATCGGGCAGATGTTCGCTAAAATCTATCGCCTCTTTCGTGCATCCTGGTGTATTGTCTTTTGGATAAAAGTATAAAACTACCCATTTGCCTCTTAAATCTCTTAAACAAATCTCAGTCTCATCCTGATTTGGAAGACAAAAATCAGGCGCCATCTCTCCAACTTCTATCATTTTCAAACTCCTAATAATTTTTTCAAACTATAGATTTTAACATATTACTATCGATTTAATTTCCGTAAACTCTTCAAGAGCAAATTTAGGCCCTTCTCTTCCTATTCCGCTAAGTTTTACTCCCCCATATGGCTGAATGTCAAATCTAAGAGTCGGGATATCGTTTATAACCACGCCTCCGCATTCAAACTCCTCTATGGCTCTTTTGGTTAAATTTAAATCATTTGTAAAGATTGAGTATTGAAGCCCGTATGGAGAGTTATTTATCTTTTCAATTGCTTCATCAAAATCTTTAACTTTTACCAAAGATACTATCGGAGCGAAAACCTCTTCGCATACTATTTTCATATCATCAGTTACATCTCCCATAATAGTGGGATAAAATATTTTTCCTTCAGCTTTATTTCCCAAAAGAACTTTGGCTCCCTCTTTTACTGCGCTATCTACCCAGTTTTTGGCTCTCTTTACGGCATCTTCATTTATTAGAGGCCCTAAAAATGTATCTTTATCGTAAGGGTCTCCTATTTTTAGCTTTTTAGTCTCGTTTACAAGATATTTAGCAAACTCATCATAAACTTTCTCATCTACATATATTCTTTGAAGGGAGATACACACCTGCCCGGAGTTATAAAATGAGCCTATTGCGCATTTTGCGGCGGCGTTTTTCAAATCGGCGCTTCTTTCTATAAAAGTTGCGGCATTTCCTCCAAGCTCTAAAGATACTTTCTTTATTCCAGCGCTCTTTGTGATGATGTTTCCCACAGGAACGCTTCCGGTAAAACTGATTACTCTTGGAATGTCGCTTGTTACAAGAGCGCTTCCAACTTCAGCGTCTCCGTAAACTACGCTTAAAGCGTCTTTAATGGCAAAAGGGCTTTCTATAAAGAGTTTTGCAAATTTATAAGCAGTCAGGGGAGCTTCTGGGGTCGGTTTTAAAACCACGCTGTTTCCCGCTACTAAAGCCGGAGCGATTTTGTGAGCTACCAAATTTAGCGGAAAATTAAAAGGAGTGATTGCAACCACTACTCCAACCGGGACTCTTTTGTAAAAACTTATTGTTTTTCTTCCGCTTGGCATAGCGTCTGAGTTAAATGTCTCTCCAGCCTCCTCTATTGCGGCCGATATCGAAAGAGAAATTGTTTCTATGCATCTGTCAACCTCTATTAGTGAAAATTGTATGGGCTTTCCTACTTCGTTAGTTATTGTTTTTGCAAAATCTTCTCTTTGGCTTTTTAGTTTCTGTATTACATCTTCCAGCCATTTAACTCTTTGGGAAAGCAGGGATTTTCTGCTCTCTTTAAAAGCCTCTTTTGCAATTTTCAAAGCTTTTTTTGCATCCTCTCCATTGCATTTTGGATATCTTGATACAACTTCATTTGTGTATGGCGCTTTTATTTCTATCCACTCCTCTTTTACAGCCTCTTTGCTTCCAAAAAATATTTTTGCATCCATTTCCCCAACCTTTCTCATTTTTGGATAATTGTAACAAAAATTTATAAATTTGGTATATAAGCTTTAATTTGAAATGTTTATTAAAGAGTGATATTTTCCAAAAATTCTATATTTTCGCCGTTTATGATTGCCGCATCTATGCAAAAGGGGGATGTTATTTTATTTTTTTGAAGATAAAAAAGCAGAGTCTTTTTTATTTTTGAGAGTTTTTTGGAAGTTATATTGTAAATTGGATTTATCATAGGATTTTTTCCGCTTTTTACCTCTATAAAGTGTATTACTCCATCCTTTTTTGCAATGATATCTATTTCGCCAAATTTTGAAGTGAAATTTCTATCTACTATCTCAAAACCTAAATTTGTAAGATATTTGCAAACTCTCTCTTCGGCTCTTTTGCCCTTTTCTCTACTCAACAAAAACCTTTATGGATTTAAAGCATGCCGTTTTTGTAAGCTCGTCTGCTTCATCTCCAAATAGAAAATTTATTTTGCTTTGAGGATGGTGAAAGGTTGTAAACATTGTTCCCTTTTTTAAAGATGAGGTTATTTTAACTTTTAAAGGAGCGCTTTTTCCGTATTTGGAGATTAAAGTTACACTCTTTTTATCTTTAAAAAACTTCTCATCTTCTTTGCTTACAAAAAGTAGATCATGTTTATATTTGGATATAAGCTTTTTTGATTCTTTTGTTTGAGCGTTGTTGTTATAAAGAGCAAGGACTCTTCCCGTGCTTAGATAGAAAGATTTAAATCTCTTTTCCAAAAGCTCTTTTACCATTCCTCTTAAAAAGTATCTTTTATATTTAAAATGCCCTTTGCCATCAGGCGTTCTGAATTTATCCGTATGTAAAATTGGAGTATCTTTTTCAAATACAGGCCACTGCAAGCCTTTTAGAAGATTTTTTTCAAGTTTTTCATAACTTGCCCCTTTGAATCTCTTGGAGGCTTTCTCTCTTACCTCATCCCATATCTCTTTTGAACTTTCATATTTGAAATCCTCTTTTAGATATTTTCCTATCTGGCTTATTACTTCCCAGTCATCTGGCAGATCGTTTTTTATAAAAGGAGAGGATAGATGAAGCCTTCTTTCGGCATTTACGTAAACTCCTCTCTTTTCGTATGCACTCTTTACTCCGAAAATTATATCTGCAAATTTTGTTATTTCGTTTTCAAAAAGCTCGTTTACGATTAAAAGATCAAGTTTTTTTAAAGCATTATGGATTCTGTTTTGATTTGGATGGATATGGGCTATATCTTCTCCCATAACATAAAGAGATTTTATCTCTTCTCTTTCTATCGCTTTTATTATATCTGGAGTCTTTAACCCTTCTATGAGAGGTTTTTTATAATCTGGATCAAAATAGGGAAGGCACCCCATATCGCAGGCTCCCTGCACATTGTTTTGCCCTCTAAGCGGCATAAGCCCCGCTCCCTCTTTGCCTATGTTTCCGGTTAGCAGGGCTAAATTGCAGATAGCGGAAACCGCATAGCTTCCGTCTATATTTTCAGTTACCCCAAGCCCCCACATAATCATCGATTTTTTTGAGGCGTATTCTCTTGCTACTTCTCTTATTAAATCTGATAGATATTGATACCCTTCTATTTTTTTAAAGAAGTCTGGATTTGCGAAAGGGTCGTTTAGAATCTGTTTTTTATACTCCTCAAACCCCTCGCATCTTTTTTCTATAAAATCTTTATCATATAGGTTCTCTTGTAAAATAACAAAAGCCATCATATTTAAAAATAAAAGATTGCTCTCAAAAGGCAAAATCGCTTTAAAAGATGCTATCTTAAAAAGAGTGATTTCTCTTATGTCAAATACAGCAAGTTTTACGCCTCTATTTACCGCATTTACCACTCTTGAGGCGGCTATTGGATGGGCTTCTGTCATATTTGAGCCAATCAGTATTAAAAACTCAGCCTTTTCTATATCGTCAAACGGATTTGTAGCCGCTCCCTCTCCGATTACCGCTCTCATTCCTTTAAGGCTTGGAGCGTGGCATACTCTTGCGCAGTTGTCTATATGAGGTGAGTTTATAACTTTTCTTGTAAATTTTTGGAAAATATATCCGCTCTCGCAGCTTGTTCTAGCCCCTCCTATTGAGGCGTGGGCAAATCCCCCGTAGAGATTTTTTATCTGTTTTAGTTTCCAGGCTGCTATTTTGTAAGCTGTCTTTAGGGGAGGGTATAAAAATCCGTCCTTTACAGGCAGATTTTTTATCTCATCTTTTATCTCTTTTGGGAAAAAGAGCTCATTTTTTGCTATGAAAGAGGCTCTTATTTTAACTTTAGGAAGCCTGTTTTTAGAGTTTACGAAATCAAATCCATATTTTCCTTTAATGCAAAGCTTCCCTCTGCTAACAGCCCCCTCTTTATCGGCTTTTATGGATAAGATTCGGCCATCTTCTATGTTTGCGTAAATATCGCATCCGACTCCGCAATATGTGCAGACCGAATCTACTCTCATTTTTTACTCTTCTATTCTAATCATTACCGGAGAAGAGGAGACTGAGCTTAAATTCTCAATCTCTTTTAGAGCCTGCTGTATCTTTTTCTCTTTACATTTGTGTGTGGAGAAGAGAAGGGAGGCTCTTTTGCTGCTCTCTTTGGCCGGTTTTTGCAAAACCGCGTTTATGGATATGTCAAATTTTCCAAAAACCTGGGATATGGAGGCCAAAACTCCCGGTTTATCGTAAACGCTCATTCTAATATAATATTTGCTTTCAATCTCTTCTCTTGGCATTAAAGTTAAATTGCTGTTTTCCATCGGCCTTTTAAAGCCAAGCATCGGAGAGCCTTTGCCAACTCTTGCTATCTCTATCAAATCCGATATCACAGCGCTTGCGGTAGCGTCTCCTCCAGCTCCCGGCCCATAATACATAGTCTCTCCGACTCTGTCTCCTATAACGCTTATTCCGTTCATCACTCCGTCCACTTTGGCTATCATCTGATCTTTTTTAATTAATACCGGATGGACTCTAAGCTCTACTTCATTTTCTATCTTTTTTGCGATTGTTAGAAGTTTAATGGAGTAGTTAAATTCTTTTGCAAACTCTATATCTTCTTTGTTTATATTCTCTATTCCCTCT
>Ga0256832_1001993_pt1 | contig 13902 bp, 11 predicted proteins | sample 134614metaG_FD_190534 | JGI IMG/M metagenome (GOLD analysis project Ga0256832, IMG submission 190534) | Hydrothermal vent microbial communities from Lau Basin, Pacific Ocean - 134-614 | ecosystem: Environmental > Aquatic > Marine > Hydrothermal vents | place: Pacific Ocean: Lau Basin | collected...
AGCCGCCTCTTCGAGGCCCCGATCGGCGAGGTCTACATCTGCGCCGACTGCGTCGAGCGGGCCCACGAGCTCCTCGCCGAGACCCGGGAGCGCTCTGCCTACGCCGGTCCCGAGCGCCTGCCCCCGCCGGCCGAGATCAAGGCCTTCCTCGATCAGTACGTGATCGGCCAGGAGGCCGCCAAGAAGGTCCTTTCGGTGGCGGTCTACAACCACTACAAGCGGCTCCGCCACCGGGCGGAGGCGGGTGAGGTCGAGATCCAGAAGTCGAACATCCTCCTGATCGGCCCCACCGGTACCGGCAAGACGCTGCTCGCGGAGACGCTCGCCCGGTTCCTCGAGGTCCCCTTCGCCATCGCCGACGCCACCACCCTGACCGAGGCCGGCTACGTCGGCGAGGACGTGGAGAACGTGGTGCTGAGGCTCTTGCAGGCCGCGGGCATGGACGTCGAGGCCGCCGAGCGCGGGATCATCTACATCGACGAGATCGACAAGATCGCCCGCAAGTCGGAGGGGCCCTCGATCACCCGGGACGTCTCCGGCGAGGGGGTGCAGCAGGCCCTCCTCAAGATCATCGAGGGGACGGTGGCCCACGTCCCGCCCCAGGGCGGGCGGAAGCACCCGCACCAGGAGCTGGTGCCGGTGAACACCAAGAACATCCTCTTCATCCTGGGCGGGGCCTTCGAGGGGCTGGACGCGATCGTCAAGGCCCGCACCGACCAGAGCCCCATCGGCTTCGCCGCCGGGGAGAAGGGCAAGGAGCGGCCCGAGGTGATCCCCGAGGACCTGGTCAAGTTCGGGATGATCCCCGAGTTCGTCGGCCGGGTGCCGGTGATCGTCGAGCTCGAGCCCCTGGACGAGGACGCCCTGGTCCGGATCCTCACCGAGCCGAAGAACGCCCTCGTCAAGCAGTACCAGGCGCTCTTCGAGATGGAGGGGGTGGAGCTCCGCTTCACCCCGGCGGCGCTCCGCGAGATCGCCCGGCGGGCGGTGGAGCGGGGCACCGGGGCCCGGGGCCTCCGGGCGGTGATCGAGCGCAGCATGTACGAGCTGATGTACGCCCTCCCCGGTCGCCGGGTGCGGCGCGTCGTCTTCGACCGGCGGCACCTCGACGACCCCCTCTCGGCCCTCGAGGAGGCCGAGCTCCGGCAGGCGAGTTAGGTATCAGGATGCGTATCTTTCAGCGCGAACCCAAGTTGCCCCTCCTGCCGCTTCGGAACCTGGTGCTCTTCCCCGGGGCCGAGGCCTGGATCGACGTCGGCCGGCCCGCCTCCAAGCGGGCGGTGGAGGCCGCCCTCGCCGAGGGCAAGCGCCTCTTCCTCGCCACCCAGCAGGACCCCGGGGTGGACCGCCCCGGCCTCGCCGACTTCTACCCGATGGGGCTGGTGGCCGAGATCCGCCGGGTGAGCCGGGTCGCCGACGGGACCCTGCGCATCCTCGCCCGGGGGCTCGAGCGCGGCCGCCTCCTCGACCTGGAGGAGGGCGAGGCGACGCTGGCCCGGTACAGGCCCGTCCCCGAGCCCCGGGTGCGGGACCCGGAGGCGGTCCGGGCCCTCACCGAGCGGGTGCGCGAGGCCTTCGAGCGCTACCTGGCGGGGCACAAGAGCCTGCGGCTCGACCGCGACCAGCAGCGGGAGGTCCTGGCCGAGCCCGACCCCGCCCGCCTCGCCGACCGGGTAGCGGCGATCGCCACCTGGAGCCCGGAGGAGAAGGCCGCCATCCTCGCCGAGGAGGCGCTCGAGCCCAGGCTCGAGCGGGTGCTCGCCCTCTTGCTCCGCGACCTCGAGCGCTTCGAGCTCGACCGCAAGATCGCCGCCCGGGTCAAGGAGCAGATGGACAAGAACCAGCGCGAGTACTACCTCCGCGAGCAGATGCGGGCGATCCAAAAGGAGCTCGGGGGCGGCGAGGACCACCTCACCGAGGTCGAGGAGCTCAGGGAGCGGATCCAGAAGAAGGGCTTCCCCAAGGAGGTCGAGGAAAAGGCCCTGAAGGAGCTCGCCCGCTACGAGCGGCTCCAGCCCGGCAGCCCCGAGGCCGGGGTGGTGCGCACCTACCTCGACTGGCTTTTGGACCTCCCCTGGAGCGAGCGGAGCGAGGACGTCTTCGACCTCGAGCGCACCCGCGAAAAGCTCGACGCCGACCACTACGCCCTAGAAGAGGTCAAGGAGCGGATCCTCGAGTTCCTGGCGGCCAAGAAGCTCGGCGGGGAGGAGGGCGCGAAGGGCCCGATCCTCTGCCTGGTGGGGCCGCCCGGGGTGGGGAAGACCTCGCTGGGCCGCTCCATCGCCGAGAGCATGCAGCGCCGCTTCGTGCGCGTCTCCCTGGGGGGCGTCCGCGACGAGGCCGAGATCCGCGGCCACCGGCGGACCTACGTGGGGGCGCTCCCGGGCAAGATCATCCAGGGGATGAAGAAGGCGGGGACGGTGAACCCGGTCTTCCTCCTCGACGAGGTGGACAAGATCGGCGCCGACTGGCGGGGGGACCCGGCGGCGGCCCTCCTCGAGGTCCTCGACCCGGAGCAGAACAAGGCCTTCCAGGACCACTACCTCGAGGTCCCCTACGACCTCTCCCAGGTCTTCTTCATCGCCACCGCCAACACCACGAGCACGATCCCGAGGCCCCTTCTGGACCGCATGGAGGTGGTGGAGATCCCGGGCTACACGCCCCTGGAGAAGCGGGAGATCGCCCGGCGCCACCTCTGGCCCAAGGTGGCCCGGCGGGCGGGGGTCCTCGACAAGGTCGAGGTGAGCGAGGAGGCCCTCGCCCGGATCATCGCCGAGTACACCGAGGAGGCCGGGGTGCGGGGGCTCGAGCGCGAGCTCGCCAAGCTCGCCCGGCGCCTGGCCAAGGCCTACCTCGAGGTCCCCTGGGAGGGGGTCCGTCGGGTCGAGGCGGGGGAGCTCGAGGACCTGCTCGGCGTCCCCCGGTACCGCCCCGAGCGGGCCGAGAAGGAGCCGCTCCTCGGCGCCGCCCAGGGGCTCGCCTGGACCCCGGTGGGGGGCGCGCTCCTCGTCGTCGAGGTGCTGGCGGTGCCGGGCAAGGGCAAGCTCAGCCTCACCGGGTCTTTGGGCGAGGTGATGAAGGAGTCGGCCCAGGCCGCGCTCACCTTCCTCCGGGCCCACGCCGAGCGCTTCGGCCTCGCCGCCGACTTCCACGAGAAGTGGGACCTCCACGTCCACGTCCCCGAGGGGGCGGTAAAGAAGGACGGCCCCTCGGCCGGGGTGACGATCGCCACCGCCATCGCGAGCGCCCTCTCCGGCCGGCCGGTGCGGGCGGACCTGGCCATGACCGGCGAGATCACGCTGAGGGGCCGGGTCCTCCCCGTGGGCGGGATCAAGGAGAAGCTCCTCGCCGCCTACACCGCCGGGATCCACGAGGTGCTCCTGCCCCGGGAGAACGAAAAGGACCTCGCCGAGGTCCCGGCCGAGGTCAAGGAGGGGCTCAAGGTACGCTTCGTCGAGCGGGTGGAGGAGGTTTTGGAGACGGCGCTCCTTCCGCCGCCTCCGGCGGCCGAGGCCGGCCGCGAGCGGCCCTCGGGCTGGGCGGGGGCGAGCTAGAGCACCCCCAGGAGCCGGCGGGCGAAGAGCGGCGCGAAGAGAAGCGCGGTGGAGCCAAAGCCCGAGAAGTAGAGCCCGAACGGGGCCTCGCCGAAGGGCGGTCTCCGGCGGTAGCGGACGCCGCTAAAGACCCCGAGCGGCGTCGGCGGACGGCCCGCGAGGCGGGCCGCCTTTTGAATGAGCTCCTCGAGCTCACCCGCGGTGGGAACGGGCTCGGCGAAGCGCTCGAGGGGGCGGTAGGTCCCGCCCACCACCCCGCCGGCGTGGAAGACCTCCCGGATGCCGCCGTCGCCGGGCTCGGCGACGAGGAGGAGGCTGCCGGCGGTGAGGGCCGGCCGTTCCTCGAGCACCCCCGCCCCCTCGGCGCCGGCCGCCCAGACCACCGTGCCCCGGAGGAACCGCCCCGAGGCCAGCCAGACGCCGCCGGGCTCGGGGAGGAGGACGCGATCGCGAAGGAGCGGGATCCCGGACAGGAGGGCGCGAAGGAGCGGCCGGGGGCGGAGCCAGAAGGCCTCGGGCAGGAGGAGGCGCGCGCCCTGCCAGCGGTAGCCGAGCCCCGAGCCCCTTAGGTTCCGCTCCCAGCGCTCCCGGGCCTCCTCCGGCACCCGGTGGTAGAGCCCGAGGTGGAGCCGGGTGAACCTTCGGTAAAGGTCGCGGGCTTCGGCGAGGGCGAGGGCGGCGTCCGGCACGGGCTTGCCCCTCTTCGCCCGCACCGGGTTCACCACCGCCGCCGGGGCGTGGCTCGCGCCCCCGCCCCCGGCCACCACCGTCACGCGCCGGCCGGCCTCGACGAGGAGCCTCGCGATTACCGCGCCGGCGATCCCCGCGCCCACCACCACGAAGTCCGCGCTAGCGCCGGTAGCGGCCTCGCTCCTTTCGGGCAAGGCCGCGACGGACGAGGTCATCCAGCACCTCCCGGGCCCGGGTCTCGGGCACCCCCGCGAGCTCGGCGAGCTCCCCGGGCTCGACGCTCCCCCGGCGGTGGAGTTGGCGGAGGGCCAGGTGCTCGAGCGCCCAGGGCGTGGGCCCCCTGGCCAGGATCCGCCGGGCCCAGGCGTAGAAGATCGCCGCCCCGAGGCCCCCGGCCGCCAGGGCCAGGGGCAGGTTCTGGCTTTGGAACCAGACCGGGGCGAAGAAGAGGCCGAAGCCGGCGAGGCCCAGGGGAAGGAAGAGCAGGCCCGCCACCTAGGCCACCGCCTCCTCCCGCGCCGGCCGGTAGAGCACCTCGGTCACCTCGCCGAAGAGCAGGTGGGGGCTCGCCTCGGTGATCCGCACCCGGTAGAGCCCCGGCTGTGGGGCCTGGTCGCCGGGGACCAGGACGGGGTGGTTCCCCCGGTCGTGCCCCTCGGCGAAGCCGGTCTCCTTGGCGTCCCCGCGGATCAGGACCTCGACCTCGCGCCCCACCCAGGCGCGGTTTTTCTCGAGGCTCCAGGCCTTTTGCTTTTCGATCAGGCGCTTCAAGCGCTCGACCTTGACCTCGCGGGGCAGGTCCTCGAAGTGTTCCGCCGCCGGGGTCCCCGGCCGGGCGGAGTAGATGAACATGAAGGCGTGGTCGAAGCCGACCTCGTCGTAGAGCGAGAGCGTCGCCTCGAAGTCCTCCTCGGTCTCGCCGGGGAAGCCGACGATGATGTCGGTGGAGAGCACCGCGTCGGGGAGGTGGTCGCGGATGACTTCGATGCGCTTCAGGTAGTCGGCGCGGCGGTACTCCCGGGCCATGCGCCTCAGCACCCGGTCCGAGCCCGACTGCACCGGCAGGTGGATGTAGCGGGTGACCGCCGGGGTCTCGGCGATCGCCCGGACGATCTCCTCGGTGAAGTTCACCGGGTGGCTGGTCAAGAAGCGCACCCGGGGGATGCCGAGTTCGCCCACCATCCGGAGGAGCTCGGCGAAGCTCGGGTAGTCGGGCCGGTCGTTGCCGTAGGAGTTGACGTTCTGGCCGAGGAGGGTGACCTCGACCACCCCCGCCTTCTTGAGGCTCTCGATCTCCTCGAGGATCGCCTCCGGGGGCCGGCTCACCTCGACGCCGCCCCGGGTGCGGGGGACGACGCAGTAGGTGCAGCGGTGGTTGCAGCCCCGGATGATGGGAACGTAGGCGGAGAGGGCCCCTTTTGGCGGGGGGGCGACGACGTGGTTCAGCTCCTCGTGGAAGGCGACGTCCCAGAACTTGGAGTCGGCGGCCAGGGCCTTCTCGATCTCGGTCAGGGCCCCGGGGCCGAGCAGGACGTCCACGTCGAAGCGGCGGGCGATCGCCTGGCCCTCCTCGAGCTGCGCCAGGCAGCCCATCATGCCGATCTTGAGCCCCCGCCGCTCCTTTTCCTTTTTGAGCTTGCCGAGGAGGCTCTTCACCTTCTCCACCGGCTTGCCCCGCACGGCGCAGGTGTTCACCAGGACGAAGTCGGCCTCCTCGACCGAGTCCACCAGCTGGGCCCCGAGGCTCACCAGCTCGGAGGCCACCAGGTGGGTGTCGTACTCGTTCATCTGGCAGCCGTAGGTGATCAGGTGAACCCGCATGCTAGCCCACCAGCCCGGCTTCCTCGATCAGGCCGCGGTAGATCTCGCCGGCGAGGCGCACCACCTGCTCCGCCGCCTCGGCGCCCTTGAGCCCCTGGGGTACGCGCTCGTGGGCGACGCGGAGCGACTCCACCAGGAGCTCGGGGAGGAGCGGCGGGCGCTCCTCGCCGCCGCCGTTTCGGGCCCGCCGGTTCCCGCCCCCGCGCTTTTTCGCGCGGGCCTCGGGTTCGCCGAAGCGGGCCTTCAGGGCCTCGAGGGCGAGCTCGGCCGCTACCCGCTCGGCCTCCCTCCGGCTCGAGCCCTGCCCGGTGGCCACCACCTCGTCGCCGATGACCACGTCGCTGATATAGAGGGGCTCCTTCTCGTCGCCGGTGCCCTTGGTGTCGTAGCGCGGCTTCTTGAGCCCGAGCTTTTGGCAGTACGCGTTCAGGGCGTTCTTGGGGTGCGTCATCGTTGACCTCGGGGGCGGCCCTGGGGCCGGGACCGATTTTAGCACGCGAGGGGTCAAATGTCCTAGAATGGAGGCGATGATCCGTATTCTGCTGGCCGACGACCACGCCCTCTTCCGCCAGGGGCTCCGGAGCCTGCTCGAGGCCGAGGGCGACATCCGGGTGATCGGCGAGGCCAAGGACGGCCGCGAGGCCCTCCGGGCGGCCTTGGAGACCAACCCCGACGTCATCCTCATGGACATCCAGATGCCGGGGCTCGACGGGGCCGAGGCCACCAAGGAGATCCTGAAGGAGAAGCCCGACGCCAAGGTGGTCATGCTCACCATGTACCGGCAGGACGCCTACGTCTTCGAGGCGGTCAAGGCCGGGGCCCGGGGCTACCTCTTGAAGGACGCGAGCGCCGACGAGCTGATCGACGCGGTCCGCCGGGTGGCCGCCGGCGAGGTGCTCCTCGACGCCGAGCTCGCCGAGCAGATCATCCAGGACTTCAGGGCCAAGGAGGCCGAGATCCCCAAGTCCCGCCGGGCCGACCTCACCGACCGCGAGGTCCAGATCCTGAGGCTCCTCGCCCAGGGGGCGACCAACCAGGAGATCGCCGACGAGCTCGGGATCAGCGAGAAGACCGTGCGCAACCGGCTTTCCGAGATCTTCGCCAAGCTGCACCTGAACAACCGCACCCAGGCGGCGCTCTTCGCGATCCGCGAGGGGCTCGCCGACTTCGAGGACTGAGTGGATCCCAAGGCCATCCTGGCGCGGTTCGCCCCGGTCGCGGGCGAGGAGGCGCGGCGGGCGTTCATCTGCGACGCCCTCCGGCTGAAGGGCCTCGCCCCCCGGGTGGACGAGGTGGGCAACGTCCTCGCCGGCGAGGGGCCGGTCTGGTTCGCCGCCCACTACGACACCGTGCTCACCCCCCGCCCGATCGAGGAACGGGAGGGGCGTTGGTACGCCCCCGCGATCGGGGACAACTCGAGCGGGGTCGCGGTGCTCCTCGCCCTGGCCGAGCCCGGCGCCGGGGCCGGGTACGTCTTCACCGTGGGGGAGGAGGGACTCGGCAACCTCAAGGGGGCCCGGGCCTTCCTCCAGGCGGTGCGGCCCGAGGCCTTCGTCGCCGTGGACGGGTATCTGGGGACGGTCGTGCCCTGGGCGGTGGGCTCGGAGCGGCTCGAGGTCGTCTTCCGGGGCCCGGGCGGGCACGCCTGGGGCGACCGCGGGCGGCCCAGCGCCTCCCGCGCCCTGGGGATCGCGATCGCCCGGCTCTACGACCTGGACCTGCCCGAGGAGGCGAGCCTGAACGTGGGCCGGGTCTGGGGCGGCGGCGCCATCAACGCCATCCCCGCCGAGGCCGGGTTCTGGCTCGACCTCCGCGCCACCCGCCCGGAGGCCCTCGCCCGCCTCGCCGAGGAGGCCCGGCGGGCGATCGCCGAGGCCGCCCGGCTCGCCGGGGTCGAGGCCGGGATCCGGCCGCTCGGGAGCCGCCCCGCCGGGCGGACCGCGAACGAGCGCCTGCTCCGGGCCGCCCGGGAGGCGGTTCGGGAAGCGGGCCTTTCGGTTCAGGAGCGGGCCGCCTCCACCGACGCCGCCGCCGCCGTGCCCCACGGGGTGCCGGCGATCGCCGTCGGCGCCTACCGGGGCGGCGGGGCCCACACCGAGGACGAGTGGGTGGAGCCGGACTCGCTCGCGCTGGGCCTCCGGGTGCTAAAGGCGCTCCTCGCCCGGCTACGATAGGGGACGTGGATCGGCTTTCGCGCATACGACGGGAGGGGGTCTACTACCTCTTCGAGGAGGGTCCCGAGGGGCCGCTCTACGCCACCCTCGAGCTCGACGACGGGACCTACCTCTACGCCTTCAGCGAGGAGGAGCGGGCCCGGGCGCTGGCCCGGCGCTTCGGCGCCGAGGTCGGCTACTTCCCCGAGCCGGCCGCGATCGCCGAGGGGCTCCCCGGGGTGCGGGGCCTCCTCCTCGACTTCGACCCCGAGACCGAGGAGGCCTACCGGGTGCGCTGGGAGGAGCTGTGAGGGTCGGCCTGCTCGATACCTGGCTGGCGAGGCGCTACCAGCCCTTCTGGCGGCCCTTTCTCGCCGAGCTCGGCGCCGAGCTCCTCCTGCCCGAGGCCCCCTTCGAGGAGGCCCTCGCCTTCCCTGCCGAGGGGGTGGGCGAGGCCGGGCGGGCGGCGCTCGGGCGGATCGCCGAGCTGAAGGCGAGGGGGGCCGACCGGATCCTCCTCCCCGACATCCAGCTCGGGGTCGAGGCCGAGCGGGGGAGCGGGGCCTGCCCCTGGGTGCGGGACCTCGCCGCGGTGGCGCCGGTCTTCGTCCCCGGGCTCCCGCCCCTTTGGGGGGTGCCCGGCGAGCTCGGGGAGGGGACGCTTTCGCGGGCGGCGGAGATCGGGGCGGTCCTCGTCGAGAACCCCCAGCGGGTGCGGCTCGCGCTCGAGCGCACCCGGGCCAAGGTGGCGCCGCCGGGCCCTTTTCGCCCCCCCTGGGCGGCGCCGGAGGGGGCGCTGGGGCTCGCCGCCCCGCCCTACGTGCTCGAGGAGGAACGGCTCTACGCCGGCCTCCGCGAGGCCCTCCAACCTTTTGGCCTGACCCTCTCAGGCCGCGCCCCCGCCGAGCTCCGGGACGAGGGGGCGCGGCTCGGGCTCCGGCTCAGGCTCCCCACCGACCTCGAGTGGGCGGGGGCGGCCCACGCCCTCGCCCGGCGCCACGACGTGCGGGCGGTGGTCCTCCTCTACGAGGGGGCCTGCGAGGGCAGCGCCCGGGTGGCCCGCTGGATCGCCGAGCGCCTGCCCAAGCCCGCCCTGCCGGTCGCGCTGGACGAGGACCCGGCGGAGGTCCTCCGCCGGGCTAGAATGGTCCTCGGTGAGAACTGACCGGTCGGTCATCGCCTACGTCCGCCCCTACGCCTGGAAGTACGTCTTCGGGCTCCTCTTCGGCCTGCTGGCCATGGCCGGCTCGGTCGCCGCCCCCTTCTTCCTCCGCCTGGCGGTGGACGCGATCCGGGAGGGGCGCCCCTACCTCGGCTACCTCGCGGGGCTCCTCCTCGTGAGCGCGGGGGCCTCGTTCTTCTCTTGGGCCCAGCGCCGCGTCGCCATCGTCGCCAGCCGCCAGGTCGAGGCCGACCTCCGCCGGGCGATCTTCGCCCACCTCTTGACCCTCGACCCCGCCTTCTACCACCGCCGCTCGGTGGGCGACCTGATGAACCGGCTCAACACCGACCTCCAGGCGGTCCGGGACATGCTCGGGCCGGGGGTCAACATGGGCTTCCGGGTGGGGCTCTTCGTCGTCGCCGCCTTCGCCGCCATGTTCGCGGTGAACGCCCGCCTCGCGCTCTGGGTGAGCCTCTTTGCCCTGCCCGCCTTCCTCGCCGCCCGGATCTTCGTGCGCCTCGAGGAGAAGCGCTGGGCCGAGGCGCAGGAGGTCTACGACCGGATCACCGCCCGGGTGGAGGAGGACCTCGCCGGCGTCCGGGTGATCAAGGGGTTCGGCCTCGAGGACCGCGAGCGCGAGCGTTTCCTGGCCCTGAACCGCGAGTACGTGCGGAAAAACCTCGGCCGCGCCCTGGTGGAGGGGCCGATGCACGCGGCGATGAGCCTGATTTTGGGGGCGGCGGTGCTCGTGCTCCTCTTCCTCGGCGGCCGCGAGGTCGTCGCCGGTCGCATGACGCTGGGGGCCTTCGTCCAGTTCAACGCCTACCTCGGGCTGCTCACCTGGCCGGTGCTCGGGATCGCCTGGGTGCTCGGGCTCTTCCAGCGGGGGCGGACCTCGTTTTCGAGGCTGGTCTCGCTCTTCGAGGTCCGCCCGAGGATCGCCGACGGGCCCGAGACCGACGCCGGGATCCGCGCCGTGGACGGGCGGGTGGCCTTCGAGGGGGTGGGGCTCGTCCTCGAGGGCCGGACGCTCCTTTCCGAGATCGAGCTAAGGCTCCGCCCCGGGCAGACGCTCGGGGTCACCGGCCGGACCGGGAGCGGCAAGACCCTGCTCGCGAGCCTGGTCCCCCGCCTCCTGGACGCGAGCCGGGGGGTGGTCCGGGTGGGGGGGCACCCGGTGCGGAGGATCCCCCTCCGGGTGCTCCGGGGCGCGATCGGGATGGCGCCCCAGGAGCCCTTCCTCTTCTCCGAGACGATCTTCGAGAACATCGCCTTCGGCCTGGAAGCGCCCGACCGCGAGCGCGTCGAGTGGGCGGCCCGGCTCGCCGGGATCCACGACGAGATCCTGCGCTTTCCCAAGGGGTACGAGACCGTGGTCGGCGAGCGCGGGGTCACCCTTTCCGGCGGGCAGCGCCAGCGGGTGGCGCTCGCCCGGGCGCTGGCGCGGCGACCGAAAATCCTCATCCTGGACGACGCCCTCTCGGCGGTGGACGCCGAGACCGAGGCCCGGATCCTGGAGGGGCTCAAGAGCGTGCTCGGGCGCCAGACCACGATGCTCATCAGCCACCGGGTGAGCGCCCTTCGCCACGCCGACTGGATCGTGGTGCTCGAGCACGGTCGGATCGTCGAGGAAGGCACCCACGAGGAGCTCCTGGCCCGAGGCGGGCTCTACGCCGAGCTCGAGCGCCTGCAGCGCTTGGAGGAGGAGCTTTGAAGGGGCAGGTTCGGCGCGTCCTCGCCTACGTGCGGCCCTACCGCGCCCAGGTCGCGCTCGCGCTCTTCTTCATCCTCGGCACCACCCTGCTCGCGAACCTCCTGCCCCTCGTCTTCAAGTACGCGGTGGACGAGGCCCTCGCGCCCCGGGACCCGCGCCCCCTCGAGCTCCGGGAGCGGGCGCTCCTCCTCGCGGCCGCCCTCTTCCTCGGCCTCAAGCTCGCCGACGCGCTCTTCCGCTTCGCCCAGACCTACCTCCTCGCCTGGATCGGCCAGCGGGTGCTCTTCGACCTCAGGCGCGACCTCTTCGACAAGCTGATGCGCCTCCACGTCGGCTACTTCGACCGCACCCCCACCGGGCGCATCCTCACCCGGCTCACCTCCGACGTGGACGCGATCCACCAGTTCATCACCGGGGGGCTGGTGGGGTTCGCCGCCGACCTCTTCATGCTCTTCGGGATCATGGGCTTCATGCTCTGGCTCGACTGGCGGCTCGCCCTCTTCGCCTTCTGGGTGATCCCCCCGCTCCTCCTCCTCACCACCTGGCTCCGGGTGCGGATGCGGGCGGCCTACCGGGCGATGCGGCGGCGCCTTTCCGAGCTCAACAGCTTCCTCGCCGAGAACCTCGCCGGCGTGGTCACCATCCAGCTCTTCACCCGCGAGGCGCGCCAGCTCGAGAAGTTCGAGGTCAAAAACCGCGCCCTCCTCTCCGCCCACGTCGAGGTCATCCGTTGGTTCGCCCCCTTCTTCCCGCTGGTCGCCTTCTTCGGCGAGCTGGCGGCGGCCTCGGTGCTCTACCGGGGAGGCGGGGACGTGCTAAGGGGGGCGGTCAGCCTGGGGCTCCTCGTCGCCTTTCTCGACTACACCCGGAACTTCTTCGAGCCGCTCCGCGACCTCTCCGACAAGTTCAACATCTACCAGGCGGCGATGGCCGCCGCCGAGCGCATCTTCGCCCTCCTCGACGCGCCCGAGGAGGTGACCGACGCCCCCGACGCCCTCCCGGTGAAAAGGCTCCGGGGCGCGATCCGCTTCGAGGACGTCTGGTTCGCCTACGAGGGGGAGGACTGGGTTTTGAAGGGCGTCTCCTTCGAGGTCCGGCCCGGCGAGAAGGTGGCGCTCGTGGGCCACACCGGGGCGGGGAAGACCAGCGTGATCAACCTGGTCGCCCGCTTCTACGACGTGCAAAGGGGGCGGGTGCTCCTCGACGGGGTGGACGTCCGCAAGTACCGCCAGCGGGACCTCCGGCGGGCGCTCGGGATCGTGATGCAGGAGCCCTTCCTCTTCTCCGGCACGATCGAGGAGAACCTCCGGCTTGGGGACGAGGCGATCCCCGAGGCCCGGATCTGGGAGGTGCTAAGGCTCGTGGGCCTGGACGAGGCCGTCCGGAGGCGGCCCGAGGGGCTCCAGGCCCGCCTCGGCGAGCGCGGCGCCGGGCTTTCGGCCGGCGAGCGGCAGCTCCTCGCCCTGGCCCGGGCCCTGCTCCATAACCCCGACGTCCTCCTCATCCTCGACGAGGCCACCGCCAACGTGGACAGCGAGACCGAGCGCCGGATGCAGGAGGCCCTCGCCCGCGTCTCCCGGGGGCGGACCACGGTGATCATCGCCCACCGCCTGGCCACCGTGAAGGACGCCGACCGCATCCTGGTCTTTCGCCGGGGGGAGTTGATCGAGGAGGGCCCCCACGAGGCCCTCCTCCGAAAGGGCGGCTACTACGCCCGGCTCTACGCGGTGGCGAGCGGCGAGGCCTAGTCGGCGAGCGCCCGGGCGAGGAGCTTGCCGTCGGGGTCGACGAAGCGCACCTCGTCCACCGGGCGGAAGAGCTCGATCAGCACGAAGGGGCTGGTGAGCGCCTGGGTGGTGAGGGCGCCGGGCGGGGGAGCCTTGAGCTCCAGGGCGAACTCGGCGACCCGGCGGCTCACCCGACCGCCCCTGACCTCGATCCGGTAGCCGCCGGTGGGCTTCAGGCCCCAGAAGAAGCCGGCGAGGCAGCGGCCGGGCTCGAGCACCGGCGGCGCGGCCTTGGGCAGGCGGTTCCCGTAGGCGAGGTCCCAGAGCTCGGCCACCCCGCGGGGCGAGCAGGCCAGGTAGGCCATCGGGGTGCGGCCCTTGTAGGCGGCGTAGCTACCCGTTTCGAGCACCCTCCAGGGCAGGGCCGGGGCGGCCCGCCGGGGCACGCCGCGCTGGACGCGGAGCGAGGCGAGGCGGTGCACCCAGGGCCGGGGCTCGAAGCGGTAGGGGCGGTGGACCGGGCCGGTCCGCTGGAAGACGACGAGGGGGCGGCCGCGGGCGCGGAGCTCGAGCTCCCGCCGCACCACCCGTACCTCGTCCGGGGTCAGCCCGCTCGGCCGGAAGCCTCCCTCCTCGGGCACCCGGAGCACCTCCTTCCCCGCCGGGACCGGCCCGGAGAGCCGCCACCAGGTCTCGCCGTCGTAGTACCAGCTGGCGATCAGGCCCGCCTCGGTCTCGAGGACGTAGGCGCCGGCGAAGGGGTCGTAGCTAGCTTTGACCTCGGGCCGGACCGGGGGGAGGACCTCCCGCCAAAGCGGCATCCCGTTCACCCAGAGCGCCCCCGGCAGCGCCCAGGGCGAGGGCTCGTCCCCGGCGGGCTCGAGCACGAGCCGCTCCCCCTCGAGCTCGATCGTCATAGGGTCGCCGTAGAAGTAGACCCAGCGCTCGCTGGCCTCGGGGAAGAGGAGCTCGATCTCGTGGGCGCTGAAGTAGGGGTGTTCGGGCGTCACCAAGCGGCAGCCCGCAAGCAGGAACGCGATCAAGAGGATCACCAGGCTCAGGCGCTTCATCGCCCCATTCT
>Ga0256832_1001994_pt1 | contig 13899 bp, 13 predicted proteins | sample 134614metaG_FD_190534 | JGI IMG/M metagenome (GOLD analysis project Ga0256832, IMG submission 190534) | Hydrothermal vent microbial communities from Lau Basin, Pacific Ocean - 134-614 | ecosystem: Environmental > Aquatic > Marine > Hydrothermal vents | place: Pacific Ocean: Lau Basin | collected...
CTTCCCCACCCGCCGACGCCCGCCCCGGTACCCGGGGCGTGGCCTTCCTTCGACTGTTTAAAGTTCTGCCCCCGCCCTGTCGTTAATCTGCCGGAACGGCCCACACGAGGACCGAGACGGCATGAGCGAACGGACGGACCGCCCCAAGACCCTGGTGGTGACCTTCGAGGAGGTCGCCGACATCACCGGCGCGAACGAACTGCACCGGCGCCTGCGGGAGGCGCTGGCCGAGGGCGTGCCGGTGGAACTGCGGGCGCGCCGCTGCGAGCGCATGGACACCGCCATCCTGCAGACCTTGTACGCCTTCTTCCGTGCCGCCGGGGAGCGCGATCTGCCGGTGTCTTGGCAGGGGGTCTCCCCCGGGGTCGTGGATGCGGCGCAGCGCCTGGGCCTGGCCGGGGCGTTGGAATTGCAAACCTGAGGCAACGAGAGGAACGATCATGGCGAAGATACTGGCAGTGGACGACTCCGCCTCCATGCGGCAGATGGTGAGCTTCACCCTCAAGAGCGCCGGCCACGAGGTGATCGAGGCCGCCGACGGGCAAGAGGCCCTGGGCAAGGCGCGCAGCGGCAAGGTGGACCTGGTCCTCACCGACGTCAACATGCCGCGCATGGACGGCATCACCCTCATCAAGGAGCTGCGCAAGCTGCCCGACTACCGTTACACCCCCATCCTCACCCTCACCACCGAGTCGGGCACGGACAAGAAGATGGCGGGCAAGGAGGCCGGCGCCACCGGCTGGATCGTCAAACCCTTCAGCCCGGACCAGCTCATCGCCACCATCAACCGCGTCCTGGGGTGAGGCCATGAGCATCGACGTCTCCCAGTTCTACCAGACCTTCTTCGAGGAGAGCCTGGAAGGTCTGGACAGCATGGAAGCGGCCCTCCTGGGTCTGGACACGGGGGCCGTCGATCTCGATGCCATCCACGCCATCTTCCGCGCCGCCCACTCCATCAAGGGGGGCAGCGCCACCTTCGGCTTCACCCAGATGGCCGAGTTCACCCACGTCATGGAGACCCTCCTGGACGAGATGCGCGAAGGACGGCGCGAAGTGACCCAGGAGGCGGTGAACCTGCTCCTCAACTCGGTGGACCTGCTGCGGGAGATGATCGAAGCGGCCCAGGCCGGCACTACCGTGGACGAAGCCCAGGTGGGCGAGGTGCAACGGCGCCTGGAGGCCATGCTCCATGGCGAGGCGGCCGCCGCCGCGCCCGTGGAGGCGGCCCCTGCGGAAGACGCGACGCCCCCGGCCCAGGCCGGAGAGCCCCCCGCGGCGGAGGCACCCGCGGCTGAGACGCCGGCCACAGACGAGGAGGGACCGGCCCCCGATCCCGCCGGCGCGACCACCGGCTGGCGTATCGTCTTTCGCCCCTACGAGCACCTCCTGCGCACCGGCAACGACCCGGTGCGGATGTTCCGCGAGCTGGGCTTTTTGGGGGAGACGGAGGTCACCCTGGACGACTCCCGCCTGCCCCCCTTCGAGGATATGGACCCGGAGGTGCCCTACCTGGCCTGGACCCTGGTGGTGCACACCGACGCCCCGCGCGACCGGGTGGAGGCGGTGTTCGAGTGGGTGGAGGGCGATTGCGAACTGGACATCCAGCCCCTCGGCGGGGCGGACGAGGCCACATCGGTCGCCGCCGACCCCCATGGCGAAGCCGCGCCGGAAGAAACCCCCGAGGCGACCGCTGCCGAGGCTGAGACGGCGGCCTCCGGGGAAACGCCCAAGGCGGCCCCCGAAGCGGCTGCGCCCGACGAGCCTGCCGCCGAACCGGCCCCCGAGGCGCCGGCGGCGGAGGCCCACGACGAACCTCCGGCACCGCAGGCTGCTTCGGTGCCTGAACCCGCCCCCGCGCCGGCGCCCGAATCCACCCCGGCCGCCGAACGGCCCGCCGCCCCCGCGCCGGCGGCCCAGCCCGCCCCGGCCCCGGCCGCCCAAGCGGCACCTTCCCCGGCGCCCCCGTCCAGCCAGCCGTCCACCCAGGCGGCACCGACGGCCAAGGCGTCGCCCACGCCCGCCAAACCCAAACCCGCGGCCCGCCCCAAGGGCGACGCCGGCTCCATCCGCGTCTCCATCGACAAGGTGGACGCCCTCATCAACATGGTGGGCGAGCTGGTCATCACCCAATCCATGCTGAGCCAGATCGGCGACGACTTCGACGCCTTCGACCTGGCCGCCTTCGAGAAGCTCAAGGACGGCCTCGCCCAGCTGGAGCGCAACACCCGCGAGCTGCAGGAGAGCGTCATGCGCATCCGCATGCTGCCCATCTCCTTCGCCTTCTCGCGCTTCCCGCGCATGGTGCGCGACCTGTCCCAGAAGCTGAACAAGAAGATCGAGCTGCGCCTCTCCGGCGAGAGCACCGAGCTGGACAAGACGGTGATGGAAAAGATCGGCGATCCCCTGGTGCACCTGGTGCGCAACAGCGTCGATCACGGCATCGAGCCGCCGGAGGAACGCCTCGCCGCCGGCAAGCCGGAGACCGGCGTGGTGCACCTCAACGCCTACCACCAGGGCGGCAACATCGTCATCGAGATCGAGGACGACGGGCGCGGCCTCGACCGCGACAAGATCCTCGCCAAGGCCGTCGAGCGCGGCCTGGTGCAGCCCGAGGAGGCGGCGCAACTGCCCGACGAACGCGTCTTCGACCTCATCTTCGAACCGGGTTTCTCCACCGCCGAGCAGGTGAGCGATGTCTCCGGGCGTGGCGTGGGCATGGACGTGGTCAAGCGCAACATCCGCGAGCTGGGCGGCACCATTGAGATCGCCAGCCGCCCCGGCGAGGGCACCACCCTCACCATCCGCCTGCCCCTGACCCTCGCCATCCTCGACGGCCAGTTGGTGCAGGTGGGGGGCGAGACCTACATCCTGCCCCTCGTCTCCATCGTCGAATCCCTGCAGGTGGACCCGAACCACCTCAACCAGGTGGCCGGCCAGGCGGAGGTCTATCAGGTGCGCGACGAATTCGTGCCGGTGGTGCGCCTGCACCAGGTGTTCGGCCTCACCCCGCGCAGCGAGCGCCTGGAAGACGGCCTGCTGGTGATCGTCGAGGGCGACGGCCAGCGCGCCGGCCTGTTCGTGGACGACCTCCTCGGCCAGCAGCAAGTGGTCATCAAGAGCCTGGAATGCAACTACAAACCGGTGCAAGGCATCTCCGGGGCCACCATCCTCGGTGACGGCACGGTGGCCCTCATCCTCGACGTCGCCGGCCTCATCCGCCTGGCCAAGGCCCCGGGCCTGCGCACCCCCAGGGAGGCCGCGGCATGAGCATGAACACCGCCTTGGAAATGGGGGAGAACCCCCAGCCCGGCGAGGGCGAGGCCCAGTACCTCACCTTCCTCATGGACGGCGAGGAATACGGCGTGGACATCCTGCGCGTGCAGGAGATCCGCGGCTGGGACTCGGTCACCGCCATCCCCAACAGCCCCCCCTACCTCAAGGGTGTCATCAACCTGCGCGGCAGCGTCGTGCCCATCGTCGATCTGCGCCTGCGCTTCGGCCTGCCGCCCCTGGAGTACGGCCCCACCACCGTCGTCATCATCCTGCGCGTCGAGCACGACCGGGGCGAGCGGGTGATGGGCATCGTCGTGGACGCCGTCTCCGACGTCCACAACCTCCCCGCCGAGGGCATGAAACCGCCGCCGGACTTCGGCGGCGCCGTGGACCTGGACTTCATCGCCGGTCTCGCCCTGGTGGACGAACGCATGATCGTCGTCCTCGACATCGACCGGCTGCTCAACTCCGGCGAACTGGCGCCGGAAGGAGACGCGCCATGAACCACCGGCACCCGAACGCCCAGCGGCCGCCCTTGCGCCTGGTGGTGGACAACGGCCCGCGCCGCCCAAGGCGCCCACGCTTGGACGAGACCCGCCACATCCTGCGCGGCCTGTGGGCCGGCATGGCCTGGAAGGGTTGAGGAACGAGGAGGAGACCCATGGACGACGCCTACAGCCGCCTGGAGAGAGAAATGGAAAACCTGGCCCTGATCGAATCGAGTTTCACCCGTCTGGCCCTGCAGGGCGAGGCCCTGGTGGCCCGCTTCTACGAACGCCTGCTGGCGGAGCACCCGCACCTGGCGCCCCTGTTCGAGGGCGTGGACATGGCCGCCCAGCAGGGCAAGCTGCTGGCTAGCCTGCGCCTGTTGGTGGAACACCTGCGCCAACCCGGCGAGCTCGCCGCGATCCTCGCCGACCTGGGGCGCCGTCACGCCGGATACGGCGTACGCCCCGAACACTACGCCCCGGTGGCCGAGACCCTGCTCGCGGTGATGGCCGAGCTGGCCGGTCCCGACTGGACCCCCGAAGTGGCCCGCGCCTGGGAAGAGACCCTCGGCGAGGTGGCTCGCATCATGATCGAGGCGGCCGAGTCCGCCCCCCCGCAAACCCCGACAGGATCCGAACCCGAAGCACGAGAGGAGCACGCCATGAACACCCCCGTCGACGACCTCACCGTGGTGCAGGACATCCTCCGCCACGTCCCCATGAACGTCATGATCGCCGACGCCGACGAAAACATCGTCTTCGTCAACGAGGCGGCCCTCGAGGCCCTGCGCGCCCTGGAGGACGAGCTGGCCAAATACCTGCCCGGCTTCCGCGCCGACCAGGTGGTGGGGGGCAGCATCCACCGCTACCACCGCGATCCCGAGGCCATCAAGCGCCTCCTCGCCGCCCTGCGCCCGGGCGAGGTGCGCAAGGGCGAGATCACCCCCGGGCCCTTCATCTTCGAGCACGAGACGCGCGTCCTCACCAACGCCAAGGGCGAGCGCGTGGGCTACGTCGTCCAGTGGGTGGACGTCACCGAGCAGCGGCGCGAGAAGGAGCGGGCCCAGCGCCTGCAGACGGCGGTGGACAACGCCCAGACGGCGATGATGACCATCAACCGCGACCTGGTCATCGAATACGCCAACGAGGCCACCCGCGAGCTGATGCGCAAGAATGCCGACGCCCTGCGCGCCCTCTACCCCGGCTTCGACCCGGACAAGCTGGTGGGCACCTGCATCGACATCTTCCACAAGAACCCCGCCCACCAGCGCCAGCTCCTGTCCAACCCGGCCAACCTGCCCTACGAGACGGACATCCAGGTGGGCCCCCTCACCTTCCACATCCGCGTCACCGCCATCCACAACCTCAAGGGCGAGTACGTGGGCAACACCCTGGAGTGGTCCGACGTCACCGAGCTGCGCAAGAAGGAGCTGGAGGTGGTGCGCCTCCAGTCGGCGGTGGACGGCGCCGCCGCCAACCTCATGATCTGCGACGAGAACCTCGACATCACCTACGTCAACCCGGCGGTCCAGCGGATGCTCGCCAAGCGCCAGGACGAGCTGCGCAAAATCTGGCCGAACCTGGACGTGAACAACCTGGTGGGGCAGAACATCGACCAGTTCCACAAGAACCCCGCCCACCAGCGCGCCCTCCTCTCCGATCCTTCGCGTCTGCCCGCCAAGGCCGAGATCCAGGTGGGCGACCTGGAATTCACCGTGCACGCCACCATGATCCAGGGCCCCAACGGCGAATACATGGGCAACATGGTCCAGTGGGAGGACATCACCGAACAAAAAGACGCCGAGCGCCAGATCCAGAACCTCATCGACGGTGCCATGATGGGGCAGCTCGACCAGCGCATCGACACCAGCCGCTACGAGGGCTTCATGCGCAACCTGGCCGACAGCGTCAACCGCCTCATGGACTCCGTGGTGACCCCCATCCGCGAGGGCACCGATGTGCTGGTACGCATCGCCGACGGCGACCTCACCCGCGAGATGACCGGCGACTACGCAGGCGAATTCGCCACCCTGCGCGACGCGGTCAACAAATCGGTGGCCAACCTGCGCAAGATGGTGGGTGAGATCCGCACCGCCGCCCACAACATCGCCTCCGCCTCCTCGGAGATCGCCCAGGGCAACACCGACCTCTCCCAGCGCACCGAGGAACAGGCCTCCTCCCTGGAGGAGACCGCCTCCTCCATGGAGGAACTCACCTCCACCGTCAAGCAGAACGCCGACAACGCCCGCCAGGCCAACCAACTGGCCACCGGCGCCCGCGACCAGGCCGAGGCCGGCGGCGAGGTGGTGAGCCGGGCGGTGGCGGCCATGGGCGAGATCAACCAGTCCAGCAAGAAGATCGCCGACATCATCGGCGTCATCGACGAGATCGCCTTCCAGACCAACCTCCTGGCCCTGAACGCCGCCGTCGAGGCGGCCCGCGCCGGCGAGCAGGGGCGCGGCTTCGCGGTGGTCGCCGGCGAAGTGCGCAACCTGGCGCAGCGCTCCGCCGCCGCCGCCAAGGAGATCAAGACCCTCATCAAGGACTCGGTGGAGAAGGTGGAGGACGGCACCGCCCTGGTGGACCAGACCGGCAAGGCCCTGGAGGAGATCGTCACCAGCGTCAAGAAGGTCTCCGACATCATCGCCGAGATCGCCGCCGCCAGTCAGGAGCAGTCCGCCGGCATCGAGCAGGTGAACAAGGCCATCGCCCAGATGGACGAGGTCACCCAGCAGAACGCCGCCCTGGTGGAGGAGGCGGCCGCCGCCGCCGAGTCCCTGGACGAGCAGGCGCGCGGCCTCAACGAGCTCATGGGCTTCTTCCAGGTGGAGGAGGGGCAGGAGGTGCCGACCGCCCCGGCCATGGCCGCCGCCCCCGCGCGTCCGGCCCCGGCGCGCCCCGCCCCTGTGGCGCGTGCCGCCGCCCCCCGCCAGGCCCCCCCGGCGGCCGCCGGCGGTGACGAGGAGTGGGAGGAGTTCTGATGCCGGCTCAGGCCCTTTCGGCGGGCCCGTCGGGGGCGACGGGCTTCGTCTTCACCGACGCCGACTTCGACCGCATCCGCCGGCTCATCAAGGAACAGACCGGCATCCACCTCTCGGATGCCAAGCGCAGCCTGGTGTACAGCCGCCTGGGGCGGCGCCTGCGGGCCCTGGGGCTGGCCGACTTCGCCAGCTACTACGCGGTGGTCGAGCGGGACGAGGAGGAGCTGGGGCGGTGCATCAACGCCATCACCACCAACCTCACCGCCTTCTTCCGCGAGCCCCACCACTTCGAGTTCCTGGCCGAGCAAGTGTTGCCGGAACTCAAGCAGCGCCACGCCCAGGACCGGCGCATCCGCATCTGGTCGGCGGGCTGTTCCACCGGCGAGGAACCCTACTCCATCGCCATGGTGGTGCGCGAGGTGATGGGCGCTGCCCCCGGCTGGGACATCAAGATCCTCGCCACCGACCTGGACTCGGACGTGGTCGCCAAGGCCGCCAGCGGCGTCTATGAGCTGGAGCGGGTGGCGGGCATGGACGAGACACGCAAGCGCCGCTGGCTGCGGCGCGGGCGCGGGGCCAACGCCGGGCGCGTGCGCATCGCCCCCGAGGTGCGCGAGCTGATCACCTTCCGCCAGCTCAACCTCATGCACCCCTGGCCCATGCGCGGGCCCTTCGACGTCATCTTCTGCCGCAACGTGGTCATCTATTTCGACAAGGAGACCCAGCGCCGCCTGTTCGACCGCTACGCCGACATCCTCACCCCCCAGGGCTATCTGTTCATCGGCCACTCGGAGTCCCTGCACCGGGTGTCCGATCGCTTCGAGCACCTGGGCAAGACCATCTATCGGAGGATTCGATGAACCTCGCCCCCGACCTCGGCCGCCCGCAGCTGCCGCCGCCGTTGCCCGAGTTCGCCCACATCAACCGCTACTGGGACAAGACGCGCAACATGCCGGCGGCGAAGATCAAGCCGGGGGAGCTGTACGTGACCCTGCGCGACGAACTCATCACCACCGTCCTCGGCTCCTGCGTCTCCGCCTGCATCCGCGACCGCAAGCTGGGCATCGGCGGCATGAACCACTTCATGCTCCCCGACGGCGGCCTGGAGGGCGCCGGCGACGCCGCCCGCTACGGCGTCTTCGCCATGGAATCCCTCATCAACGCCATCCTCAAGCACGGCGGTCGGCGCGATCGCTTGGAAGTGAAGCTGTTCGGCGGGGGGCGCATCATGGGCAGCATGACCGACGTGGGCCGGCGCAACGTCGAGTTCGCCCGCTGCTTCGTGCGCACCGAGGGGTTCCAGATCGCCGCCGAGGACCTGGGCGGCGACCACCCGCGCAAGATCGTCTATTTCCCCGCCAGCGGCCGGGTGCTGGTGAAGAAGCTGCAATCCCTCCACAACGACACCCTGGCCGACCGCGAGCGTCGCTACGTCCGCGAACTGCAGCAAAAACCGGTGGCCGGGGACATCGAGCTGTTCGACTAGGAGAGCCCCATGGACACAATCAAGGTGCTGGTGGTGGACGACTCGGCCATGGTGCGCCAGCTCCTCACCGAGATCCTCTCCCAGGATCCGCAGATCGAGGTGGTGGGCACCGCCCCCGACCCCTACATCGCCCGCGACAAGATCAAGCGCCTCAATCCGGACGTGCTCACCCTGGACGTGGAGATGCCGCGCATGGACGGCGTCACCTTCCTCGCCAACCTCATGCGCCTGCGCCCCATGCCGGTGGTGATGGTCTCCTCCCTCACCGAGAAGGGGGCCGACGTCACCCTGCGCGCCCTGGAGCTGGGGGCGGTGGACTTCGTCACCAAGCCGGCGGTGGACGTGGCCCACGGCCTGGAGGCCTACGCCCAGACCCTCATCGACAAGGTCAAGGCGGCGGCGCGGGTGCGCGTGCGCGCCATCGGCGAACGCCCGCAGGTGAAGCGCCTCGCTTCCAGTGGTCTGTTCAAGTCCACCGACAAGGTCATCGCCGTGGGGGCCTCCACCGGCGGCACCGAGGCCATCAAGGACCTCCTCCTCGCCCTCCCGGCCGACACCCCCGGGATGGTCATCACCCAGCACATCCCCGCCGCCTTCAGCGGCCCCTTCGCCCGGCGCATGGACGGGGTAGCGGCGATGACCGTGCGCGAGGCGAGCGACGGAGAACAGATCCTCCCCGGGCACGTGTACATCGCCCCCGGTGACCGTCACCTGAAAGTGGAACGCTCCGGCGCCCGCTACCTGTGCCGCCTGGACGACGGCCCGCGCGTCAACCACCACAAGCCGTCGGTGGACGTGCTCTTCCACTCGGTGGCCGAGAACGTGGGCCCCAACGCCCTCGGCGTCATCCTCACCGGCATGGGCAGTGATGGCGCCCGCGGCATGCGCGCCATGCACGACGCCGGTGCCTACACCATCGCCCAGGACGAGAAGACCTCGGTGGTGTGGGGGATGCCCGGCGAAGCGGTGGCCCACGGGGGGGTGGACGAGGTCCTCCCCCTGGACGCCATTCCCGGTCGCATCCTGCAACGCCTGCACGCCAAGACCTGAGGTCAAGGCGCGCGCAGAAATGACGATACGGCCCAAGAACCCCGAATCACGGAGGACACCATGACCCTGCAACGCACCGTCAGCCCGGACGGCAAGACCGTCACCATCCGCATCCAGGGCCGCTTCGACTTCAACCTCCACAAGGAATTCCGCGACGCCTACAGCGGCGAGGCGGCCGACGCCAGCCACTACGTCATCGACTTCAAGGACACCGAGTACATGGACAGCTCGGCCCTGGGGATGCTGCTGCTCCTGCGCGAACACGCCGGCGGCGCCGCCGATCGCGTGCGCCTGGTCAACATCAGCCCCGAGCTGCGCAAGATCCTCGAGATCTCCAACTTCCACCACCTGTTCAAGATGGACTGAGACGATGGAGGAGGCGGCCCTACCCCGCAGCGGCGAGCAGGTCCTGGACCTGCCGCCCCTCACCCTCCTGGTGGTGGACGACGACGCCACCGGGCGGGCCATCCTGCGGGCCCTGCTGGAACAGGACGGCCACCGGGTGATCGAGGCCGAGGACGGCGCCGGGGCGGTGGCCGCCTTCTCCGAGCACCGGCCGGACATGGTCCTCATGGACGTGATGATGCCGGAGATGGACGGCTACCAGGCCACCACCCTCATCAAGTCCATGAGCACCGACCGCTTCACCCCGGTGCTCTTCGTCACCGCCGTGCTGGACGACGAGTCCCTGGCCCTGTGCGTGGCCTGCGGCGGCGACGACTTCATCGCCAAGCCCCTGAACCGCTTCCTGCTGCGCGCCAAGCTGGCGGCCATGGAGCGCATGCGGCGCCTGTACCAGGAGCTCACCGAGCAGCGCGACGCCCTCCTCGCCCACCACCAGCGCCTGCAGACCGAGCACGAGGTGGCCGAGCGGGTGTTCTCCAAGATCCTCCACGCCAACCCCCTGGACATCGAAAACCTGCGCGTCCACCTGGCCCCCATGGAGATCACCAACGGCGACGTGGTCTTCAGCGCCCGCCGCCCCCTCGGCAGCGGACGCCACCTGCTGCTGGGCGATTTCACCGGCCACGGGCTGTCCGCGGCCCTGGGGGCGATGCCCGTCTCCGACATCTTCTACGCCATGACCGAGCGGGGTTTCTCCCTGCGCGCCATCACCCTGGAGATCAACAAGAAACTGCGCGAGAAGCTCCCCACCGGCCTGTTCATGGCCTGCGCCCTGGTCCACCACGACCCCGCCGCCGGTCGTCTGGAGGTCTTCAACTGCGGCCTGCCGGACGTCCTCGTGGTCGATCGCCGGGGCGGCCTCAAGGCGCGTATCCCGTCGGCCAATCTGCCCCTGGGGGTGATCGGCTCCGAGGAGCTGACCCTGCGCGCCGAAACCATCGACGTGGCCCCGGGCGACCGGGTGTTCCTGTACTCCGACGGCCTCATCGAGGCGGTGGACGAGCACGGGGAGATGTTCGGCGAGGCGCGTCTGCTGGCAGAGATCGAGGCCGGGCACCCGCCGCACCGCCTGTTCGAGCGCATCCGCGCGGCGGTGGACGCCTTCCGCGGCGAGGCGCGCCAGAGCGACGACATCACCCTGGTGGAGATGTTGTGCCTCGGGGTCACGGGAGCGACGCGAAGTGACGAGGCCCCGGAGGCATCGCCCCGGGCGGGACAGGTGCAGCGGCCCGAGCAGCGGGTGTGGTGCATGGCCCTGGAACTGGGTCCTGAGGCCCTGGGCGACTTCGACCTCAATCAGTTCATGAGCCAGGCCATGGCCTGCATGCCCCGCCTACAGCCCTACGCCACGGAGCTGTTCACCGTCCTCGCCGAGCTGTATTCCAACGCCCTGGAGCACGGCGTCCTCGGGCTGGACTCCGGCCTCAAGGCGGATCCCCTGGGGTTTGCCCGCTACTACGAGGAGCGGGCGCGGCGCCTGGAGGGGCTGCGCGAGGGGCGCATCCGCCTGGAGCTGTCCCTGTTGTCCCAGGAAGCGCGGGACGCGGTGCAGATCGTGGTGGAAGACAGCGGCCCCGGCTTCGACTACCGCGCGCGCATGGATCGGGAGGCGCAGGCGGGGGAGGCCTGTGGGCGCGGTCTGACCCTGTTGCGTTCCCTGTGCGCCGACATCCGCTGGCTGGGGGAGGGCAACCGGGTGGTGGCCACCTACCGGCCCCGCTGAGGCCGCCGCCGACGCCACCATAGGGCCGCGCCCAGGACCAGGGCGAGCGTGCCCCAGAAGGCCGGCGGGCGGCTCACCGACCACACCACCGGGGCGAGGGCGGCCCGCACCCACGGACGCGCCGCCGGGTGTTCCCGCAGCCATTGGGCCCACGCCGGCGAGTGGCGGTAGTAGAAGGCCACGAGAAGGCGTCCGGGGGCGTGGGGCAGGAGCCAGCGGTCGCGGAAGGCGCGCAGGCGTTCCACCTCCGGGGCGAGGAAGGAGCCGTAGGCGGCGGTGGCGATGAAACACCCCTGGCGGGGCACCGGGGTGCGCGTCTCCACCCGGTCGTCCTCCGGCGTCAGGTCGGTCTCGCCGGAAGTCACGGTCACCACGTTGACGATCTCCCGGTCCACCAGGATGGGGCGGGGCCGGGCGCGCACGCTCATGCGCAATGACTCACCCGGCTGCAGCTCCTGGGCCACGCACAGGGCCTTGTCCACCTCCGCCCGGCAACTGCCCCGGTCGGCGGCCACGTCCAGCAGGGTCATGCCGAGGTAGAGGTCGTTTTCCACCACCACGCAGGTGGCGTACTGGTCGCCGGCGTTCTCCACCTCGATGGTGTAGGTGAGGGGCTCGCCCACGTGCACCGACGATTTGTCCGCACTCACCGTCAGGCGCAGGTCCACGGGGCTGGTGTCGGTGGGGACGAGGACGAAGCCGTTGGGGGTGCCGGCGGCGTCCTCGCCCTGCACGGCGATCCACGGCGGATTGCGCTCGTTGATGGCGTGGGCGCTGGTGAGGGTCCACTCGCCCCCCTGGGGGAAGGGGTCGGTGACGCTCAGCAGGCGGTTGAGGTCGAAGGCGGCGCACAGGTCGGTGTAGAGGAAGGCGCGCGTCTTGCCCTCCGGGTCGGTGGATTCGCCCACCGTCTCTCCGCGGGAGTTGATGCCCAGGGCGCGACCGGTGCCGCCGCCCAGATCGGGGAGCACGGACACCGATTCGCTGGCGCCGAAGATGGATCGCCAGCGCAGGGCCCGTTCGCCCTCCGGGCCCAGATTCCAGCCGGAGACGAACTGGCCGCTCAGGCCCGAGACCTCCGCCGGTTGGCCGTCCGGATCAAGGAGTTGGCGGGGTTGGGCGTCGAGGGCGCCGGCCTCCCACAGCAGGGCGATGTGGCTGCCGTCGCTGGCGACGGCGTAGCCGCCCACCCGCCCGGCGGGGGAGACGCCGGTGGCGCGCCCGCCCAGGGTCCCCAGGGGCAGGGGCAGGCGCTCGATGGCCCACACCAGCTGGTTGTCGTCGGGGTTGTCCGGATCGGCGGGCTGCTGGCGCCAATAGACCGGGTATTCCAGCCCGTCCACGTCCTGCGCCCAGCCCACCACCAGGTGGTCCCGGTTCACCGCCAGGGCGGCGGCGTCGTAGCCGTCCGCCAAGGGCGGCAGGACGACGGGGTCGGAAGGGTCGGGGATCTCCGCTCCCCAGGGCCATACCAGGGGATGGGTGACGCCATCCGTGTCCTGGTAGTGGCCGGCCAGCAGGCGCGGGGCGCCGCCGTCGGCGATGGATTCCACGACGCTGTCCACCGCATCCAGGGGGACGTCGATGGTGGGGGGCTCGAAGGCGTTGAGGTTGCTGTTGTAGCGGCGTACCGCCGCCCGCCGGCTGCCGTCCGCCGCCACCGTGTGGCCGACGACGATCACGCTCCCTGCGGAGCCGGTGTCCAGGTCGTGCACCTCGATCTCCGCGGGGATGGCCTGGTAGCGGGCCCCCCAGGACCCCAGGGGCAGGAGCAGGGCGAGGAGGAGGGCGGCCAGGCGCTCAGGCATAGCGCCCGCCCGTCGCCACCGCCACCACGATCAGCCCGAGGATCAGATTGATGCCGACGATGCGCCGGATGCGGGCCAGGGCGGCCCCGCCGGCGGGCCAGTCCGCGGCCGCCACCGCCGCTTGCAGGCGCCGGTAGGGGAGGAAATAGACGTAGGCGAACAGGGCGATCATCACCCACCCCAACCCCTGCATGAGGTGCACGTGCACCGGCGCCCCGGCCAGTCCGCCGTAGAGGCGCCCCACCAGCAGGTAGCCGGCGGCGGGCAGAGTGATCACCGCCGCCCACACCCAGGGGAAGAAACGGGCGAAGGTCTGTGCCCACAGGGGCAGGCGCAGGGGCGGTTCCAGGAGGGTGGCGGCCACCGGGCGCAGGGCCATGTAGGCGAAGAACATGCCGCCGACCCAGATCACGGCGGCGAGGGCGTGCAGGGCCAGGGCCCAGGCATCGATGTTCATGATCGTTCTCCCCACGAGGGCGGCGAGTATATCACCCTTAGTCGGCCAAACCCGTGATCCGGTTCAGGTTTTCCGTTCAAGGGTTGGCCACCTCCATGCCCGGGGCGACGCGGTTGAGCCAGTCGCCCACCCGTTTCACCAGCCACCCCTGGCGGCCGGCGTAGTCGTGCCCGGTGGCGGGTACCACCACCTGCAGGTAAGCCAGGTTGCCGCTGTGGGCGTAGCGCA
>Ga0256832_1001995_pt1 | contig 13899 bp, 11 predicted proteins | sample 134614metaG_FD_190534 | JGI IMG/M metagenome (GOLD analysis project Ga0256832, IMG submission 190534) | Hydrothermal vent microbial communities from Lau Basin, Pacific Ocean - 134-614 | ecosystem: Environmental > Aquatic > Marine > Hydrothermal vents | place: Pacific Ocean: Lau Basin | collected...
AAGGGCAAATTGAACGTGCGAAGCACAAATTGAACTAAAGGTCAAAGGTGAAGGGTTAAAGGTGAAAGGAAGGCAGCCAAGAACTTTTCCCCCTTGAACGCCGAAGGCATTGAACGCCCGAAGGGCAAATTGAACGTGCGAAGCACAAGTTGAACGCCCAAGCAAAATGAACCCCCAAAAAATTCATATCTTTGCAAAAAAAAACAAAAACATGTTTGGCAATCTACTAGGAGACTTTGAGAAAAAACAAGATGCTTTAAGGGAAAAACTGAAAGAAATGGTCTTTGACTATGATTTTTCGGACGGAGCCATTATCGTCACCGCTAATGCAGCCCGGGAAATCCTAAACATCCAGATTAATCCCGAAAAAGTGAACCTTTCTGACAAGGAAGAAGTGGAAGATATGGTCTTAGAAGCCATCAATCGGACATTGGAAGAAGCCGCTATCAGAGAAGCAGGCGAAATGCAAAAATCCATCAACGATATTTTGCCCGGGGGCATGAGTGGCTTGGGAGACCTTTTTAAATAGGCCAATTAGCACCATTATTTGGGTTTTACGGCTGCTGAATAGTTACCAACTATCTACAATATCTATATTTGTGGGTCGTTCTCTTTGTGTCCGGTTAAATGGACAGATTACTATTTGCGAAAGAAGCCTTCATAAATTGCTTCGGGCGATACGTTTTTCTGTTTGTTGGCGGATAGTTTGGTTAGATTCTTGCTCTTGTTTTGGAGCGTAAGAATCTTTTTTTACTTCAAAAAATATGTATAAATCTATGAGTTTCAATAGGTTAAGTTTTTTTTCGATCCTTTTTCTTTTGGTTATTCCTTTTTTGGGGGTCTCTCAGGTTAATCAAAACCTAGTCGGGTATTTCCCTTTTGATGGTTGTCAGACCACGGATGAATCCCCTTCCGCCCAGCATGAAGCTAAGTTTTTGCCGGATCAGGCGGCGATAACCTGCGAGTGTGGCGTCGAAGGAGATGCCTTATACTTCAATGGGATTGGAGATGAATTGGTTTTCTTAGGGACTGTCAATAATCAATTTAGTACGACGGATTTTACCTTGAGTTTTTACTTTAAGCCGTATTCTAAGTCCGGATTGATGGATATTTTGACCAAAAAAAGCAATTGTACTCTGGCGCCGGGGCTGTCTATTCGGTACAAGTCTAATTCCGGCGAATTGTTGGTGGAGATGGTGCAAGACAGTGCCAAGCGAGCAGATTTCAAAATTAAAATCGATCGAACCAACTGCTGGCATCATGTCGCCTTGGTGCGGGAGGGGACTAAGGTGCGTTTATATTACAATGCGGAGTTAATGGGCACGCGGACGACTCCAACACGCATCAATATGAAAAATAATTCGACTTTAAATATTTCCGGCGGGCCTTGCTTGGGATTGACGGATACGCATTATAGGGGTTTGATTGATGAGTTTAGAGTGTATAACCGGGCACTAAATGCCAATCGCATCAAGGAGTTGTATCTATCCCCGGACAAAATAGTGAATCGGGATACGATTGTTTATTTAGGGGAGTCTGTTCAGTTGTATTCCAATTCTCCTTGCGGAATTTCTTACCAATGGCTTCCCGACGATGAAATGGTGGACGGCAAAATCCCGAATCCAATCGTCACACCGACCCAAACAACTACCTACGAATATCAGGTTAATTCCGGTCAATGTATTGCTTCAGACCAAGTAACCATTACCGTAGTGGATCCAAATGCCGTGGATTGCACTAAATTATTATTCCCAACGGCCTTTACTCCCGGGGGCTTAAACCCGACTTTTTCCTTTGATACACCGTTAGTGGTTATTGATGAGTTTAAGGTGTTAGAAATTTTTGATCGGTGGGGCAACCGAGTATTTCACACGACAGACCCGACCGAACGTTGGGATGGGACGTTCGGTGGTGAAGATGTAAATCCGGGGGTATTCCTTTATCGAGTGCAATTTGTCTGCCACGGCGAAGAACAAAACCAAGTTGGCCAAGTCACTTTAATACGGTGATGGTCGTATGGAAAAATACAGGGGCGAATGAATTTTGCCCCACAAAGAACGCAAATAGCAAAGTAAAAACCCAAGCAAAAACCCAAATCGTCTCTACCGGTGAAGCACTCAACTACGAAGTCCGAATCCACGATAGTAATCGGGACGAGTCTCAACCAGAGAGCCGAAGGCGAACGTCTCAACTTTTTCAACTAGCGAAGCTTGCGAGCGAATCAACTAGCGAAGCGAATTAACTTTTTCAACTCCTTCAACTCTCTCAACCACCTAAACCAAACAGATGAAAAAAATATTCCTTTTTATTGCGCTGACCTTCTTAGCTTTTTTTTCCGCAAGGGCACAGACTGCAACGGCTACAGAGACCGTACAATCTGCTGATAATCATCCATTTAAGCCTTTAGCGAAAGCCTTGTTGTGGAAGATTTCGGGCAACGGACTGGATGCGCCGTCTTACTTATTTGGTACCATTCATTTGATTGACAAGGATTCTTTTTTCTTGGATAAGGAGACGCAAGCGGCTATTGACGACAGTAGAGAAATCGTTTTTGAAATTGATTTAGAAAAAGAGATGAATCCTTTGACCATGTTAGCGCTTGCGCCAAAAATGATGATGCAGGACAAAACGCTGAAAGACTTACTGTCCGAAGCGGATTATCAATTGGTCGTAGATAAATTTAAGGAAACAGGCATGCCGATGTTTTTGGCGGATAAGATGAAGCCTATGTTTGTGTCCATGTTGTTGGAAAATCCACAAGATAGTGTAGGTGCAACAGAAATGGTGTCTTACGAAATGAAAATAATGGACATTGCGAAAGCGAAGAATAAACCCATCAGCGGCTTGGAAACAGCGATGTATCAGATGTCTATGTTTGATAGCATTCCATTGACCCAACAGGCGGATATGTTGGTGCAAGCACTGCGTGATACGACGGGGCTGGAAAGCGTCGATGGTATGGCAACGATGTATAAAAGCCGTGATATTAATGCCATGGCGGAGATGATAGGGGAGATGAGTGAAGGGGATTTTACGGAGTTTTTGCTGGTCGGCCGCAATCGCAACTGGATACCCGTCATGGAAAAAAAGATGAAAGAAGGCCCCCGATTTTTTGCGGTAGGAGCGGGGCATTTAGGCGCCAGTTATGGGGTGATTAATTTATTGCGTAAAGCGGGCTACACCGTTCAACCGGTAGCCATCGCCCCCCAAAAGTAAGAAATGATGCCCTTAATCAAAGCAGTCAATGGCAAAAAGCCTGTTTTTGGAAAAAATATCTACCTTTCGGAAAATGCCACCGTCATCGGGGATGTCGAGATGGGGGATGATTGCAGTGTTTGGTTTCAGGCCGTTGTCCGCGGGGATGTGCATTGGATTAAGATGGGCGACAAGGTCAATATTCAAGATGGAGCCATCGTGCATTGTACCTACAAGAAGGCGCCTACGACCATCGGTAATAATGTCTCAATTGGTCATCGCGCCATTGTACACGGATGTACGATAGGCAATAATGTGTTGGTTGGGATGGGTGCGATTGTGATGGATCATGCGGTCGTCGGGGACAATGTATTGATTGCGGCCGGAGCGGTTGTTTTGGAAAATTCGGTCTTGGAGTCCGGCAGCATCTATGCCGGCGTCCCGGCCAAAAAAGTAAAATCCCTAAGTGTGGATACCTTCCGTGATACCGTCCAACGAATAGCCGATAACTATATCTTTTATGCGGATTGGTACCGGGATGATGGGGCTGATGACTAGGAAGGCTTGGTAGAGCCAAATTTATTTGGCTGGATTAACCGGACGCTGCTTACTCGTGTTAGTTGGTTTTTGCTTATAAACGACCTGATTATAGTTCAATCCACCTTTGTTATTTCCAATAAATCCACTTTGATGGTACCATCCATCAAACCACCGGCAGATAGATAGACTTCCATCTGTTCTCCGGCCGGACAGAAAAGTGTATCTGGAGACTGATGGTATTGCCAAATGGTATCTTGTCCGGATAATCCAATGCCAATTTCCTTTTCATTATACTTTAATGCGATAAAACCACCTATTCCCAAACCTTTTCCTTGACATGAAATAGTATATAACCCGTCGTTTTTCGTAGGTTCCGTAAGAAAGTTGGCATATAGACCGATGCACCCACATGATATCGAGACAGATCTATTTCCCCCACCATCCGGTACATCATCAGAAAAACTAATCCAGCACGCACCTTGCCAATTAGCTGTATCAATCGCATTTTCAAAGGAAGTCGAGTAAAAAGTGGTGTTCACTTCTTCAATCTCATCAGGCGTGCAACTATATGTAAATATTGCTAAAAATAGAAAGCTTACAAGATATTTCATTGGTTGTTTTTTTTGATGAATAACCCGGTTCTACTATTACTGACAGCAATAAAGCATCTTTTGGTTGGGGGCTTCCTAGAGTTACGCAAACCGCTTGTACTTTTATATTGGGTTACTTCGCCAAGAATTAAAGAAAGGAACAAAATTTTATTCTGTTACCATTCGGTTGCCATTGAAAAAGCTACCGTACAAACACAAGTCATAATGAAAAAAATCAATATATAATCAGATAGATTTTCATTGCTTTGCCATTGGTTTTACTTTACTTTGCCGGGGCCAGAAGCAAAACTCTAAGGAGCTTTAGCCCCATTGACTTGCCAAGAAAATACCAAAAAATGCGGCTAAAGCCGGCTTCCCACTTAGTTTTTATCCGTCAGCTAAAGCAGACGGTAAAAGCTAAAGCAGACGGTAAAAGCTAAAGCAGACGCAATCTTAGTTAATTAGAATTTACTATCAACTCGGTCTGTTACGGGATTTGTCAAAGAATCAGAAATAATTACCAACACCCCAAAAAAAAGCACCAAGTGGGTTAACTTGGTGCTCGTAGCGAATGCTACACTTGGTTTTATGGAGAAGGAATAAATTCTAAACATCAAAAGTCTTTACTTTCAATGCACTAAACAATGCTCATAGGAAAATAGTCAAACGTGAAAATGGTATAAAGCTGAAGGAGTTATAACCAATTCTCATGACAAAAGTAAGCCTAAACAACCAATTTACAAACAGATACTTAGTAATCGGTTGGCTTCATTTAGTATTTGGTAATTTTTACCGAATTAACGCCATCAGACGCTCTTTGCAAGACCTAGAGACCGGCAAGGAAGAACCACCTTCCATCACCAAAGTACCCCCTTGACCTTTAATATACTTCTTGATATAAGCCAAATTGACTAAGAAAGATTGATGGATGCGCAAAAAATTACGCCCTTCAACCAAGGCTTCTACCTGCTTTAAGGTCTTGGCCAACAAAATCGTATTCCCATCTTTGAGATGAATGTTGGAATAATTACTATCTGCACTGGCATAAATAATATCATCGATTCGAACAAACTCCAGCCCTTCCGGCGTGGGCAAGGCAATATGTGGCAATGGTTTTCTAACTGTCCGTTCCGCATCTAAGGTAGAGATGATATTTTTTAGGACTTCATCTGTCACCGGATGACGATCTTTGGCTTTCCGGATGGCATCAATGAGTTTAGGTTTGGAAATGGGTTTGAGCAAATAATCAACGGCATTGACTTCAAACGCTTTGATGGCAAATTCGCTATAAGCCGTAACAAAGACCACGTCCAGCGAGAAGTTTCCCAACGCTTCCAATAATTCAAACCCTGACATCCACGGCATTTCGATATCCAAAAAGATGATATCCGGATTATGTTTTTTAATGGCTTTCAGCCCGGATTTGGCATCTTCGCATTTGGCGATAATTTCTACTTCGGGGCAATAGGCATTGAGTTCTATCTCTAGTGTTTCCAGAGCATTGACCTCATCATCAATTAGAATGGCTCTCATCATTTTTAGTTTTTTGGGGACATAAAACGGTTATTTCGACTCGTGTACCGGTATCTTTTCCGGCATTTATATCAAACACTTTGACCCTAATGCCTTTAGCATTGATTTTGTTATGTAGTTCGATTCGACTTTTCGTAATACCCATACCCATTGACTTGTATTTTTTGGGTGAATGCGCCTTTAGTTCTTCTGCCCTTTTTCGGCCGATTCCGTTATCTTCAATGATTATCTTCAAGCATCCGCGGGTTGATTCTCTCACTTCTATCTTTAGAATGCCCTGATTTTCTAGATGCAGCAAGCCATGCCAGATGGCATTTTCGACGTAAGGCTGCAAGATTAGGGGCGGTACCATTACGCTCTCTAAAGATACTGCACTTTTTTGGAAAAAAGCAAACTGAAACTTCTCCGGAAAACGCATCTGCTCCAATTTGACATATAAAAGCAAGGTATCTATCTCTTCCTTTAGGCTAATTTCGGCATTTTTTGAATTTTGGAGTATCGATCGTATCAAATTGGAAAAATTAGTCAAATACTCCGAAGCCTCCAAGGGGCCACTTCTCAATATATAGCTCTTGATCGAATTCAAGCTGTTAAAGATAAAATGCGGATTCATTTGTGAACGCAGAGCCCATAATTCCATCTCCGCCAATTGCTTTTCTAAGTGAACGGATTGCGACACGGCCTTTTCCTTTTCCAATTCCAAAGCTCTTTTTTCCGCAAGGGAAGCCTGCATCTGAACCCGCTCTTGCAATTGATGGTTGACTTGATCCTGCAATTCTGCATTTTCTTTCAGCCGATGAATCAGCTCCTCTTTTGCCGTCATCCGCTCTTGTTCTCCATCTCGAATCTTCCGGCCGACCCCTAATGAGAAAAACGCAATTTCTATTAAAATAGCATATTGGGTATAGACAATCGGCAAGTCCCAAAAACTCGTATATTCACCAACCAACATCGTCATCACCAAGCTCACCAACGACCCAACCAATAATACCGCTGTCCCAACCAATACAATCTTCCCATATTTTAGTTGCTTGCGCCAAATAACAATCAAAAAAACAACCGCCGGTATAAACCACAAAAACCGGATAAAATAATACAAACTAAGCTCCAAACTATACCGGTGCAATACCGGCCCCAAAAGAATCCCTAACACCACATTAAAATATAAAAAATAAATCAAATACGTAAACACCTTATGCAACTTCGGCATCTTATGCTCCAAGTCCAAAAATTCATTCACAAAATAAAAATAGGCCACATTTATCAACAAACCCAACGGATGCCGCAACACGTACAGCCGGTTAAAGCGACCATAAATAGGCATATCCACAGACGACATCCCCTCAAAATCAATCATCGAATAAAGCAAGACAGACCCCAAATACACCGAATAAGTCAAATACAACTTATCCCGGGTCTGCACATAATGCAGCAGCATAAAAATCAACACAAAACCGATTGAAAATAAAAAACCGGTAGAATGCAAGATGAATTTATATTCTATAGTTTGCATCGGACGACTAAAAAAACCACTTCTGGCTTGAACTTCATCCTGTACATAAAAATGTTTTTCAGCCGGGTTAAATCGAACAGAAGCATATTCCATCTTCCCCCGGATGGGAAGGAGCTCTCCGGGAGCCACCTCCACTTTGAAGGATTGAGACATAAAACGCTCATCTCTTCTACTCGGTTTAGACAATTCTCCTCCATACTTAGTCTCTTCATCCCCTACTTTGATTACAATCATCTCCGCATTGGGCACTTCAAAGAAAAGATGTAAAGTATCCTGACTACGATTCTCTAGGGTCGTCTTAAAACAAAAAATATAATCTTTGAGCCGACCGGACTTGATGTCGGGCAAGACATCGACTACCGGTCGATACGCATCATCTGAGACATCCTCCCACGAAATATCGCCCACCGAATCCAAATAAATACCCACCGATGAATCCACTTCCATACGATGAAGACTCCTATTGCCTTCTAAAACAATAGGATGCAGCGGCTGAGCCCAAAGCCCGGTCATGCCCGACACACACACCACAATCAGAAAGATTTTTAGGCATGAAACAACCATATTTTTTAGATCATGGGCCATACAATGGATTGAGAATCAAGTTCTAAACGGGTGTTAATGTAGGGATAAGTTTTGGATTCTCCTAGGTTCAATTAGCATTCCGCTATATTTTTTTAGTATTGAGTAGTTTTGGGCTTTGATTTCTCCATGGTTCTGCCCAAATTTCGGTAAGCCTCCTCCGACCAATCACTCGACACCTCCAAAAAAGCGACAATGTCCTCTACTTGTTCGTCCGTCAATTCTCGTCCCAATTGGAGTTGAGCCATCACCCGGACGGCTTCTTCCAATTGATCGACGGAGCCATCGTGAAAATAGGGCGCCGTATGGGTAATATTGCGCAAGCTGGGTACTTTATAGACATCTTCATCTTGGGATTGGTGGGTGACGGATAGCCGTCCTTGGTCTCCCGGCCGGCTTCCCGTATAAGACCGATAATCCGCAAAAAGCCCAAATTTTTGATACATCGCTCCGCCCATCGTCGCCCCGCTATGGCAAGGAATACAGCCAAAATCCAGCATATTTTTCAATCCGGATTTTTCTTTTTCCGTAAGGGCGCCTACATCGCCTTCTAAATACTTATCCAAGCGGCTTGGCGTCATCAACGTTCGCTCAAAAGCTCCTATAGCTCTAGCTACTTGCGTAAAATTTATCTCTTTGCTACTCGGAAAGGCTTGCGCAAAAAGAGCCACGTATTGGGAATCGGCTCGCAGACGCCTAACCACTGCTTTTTTGGAAGGCATGCCCATTTCCACCGGATTCAATAAGGGCCCTTCGACTTGCTCTTCTACGGTTTTCGCTCGCCCGTCCCAGAATTGAGCCAGATACAGCGCTGCATTAAAAGTGGTCGGGCTATTTCTTGCGCCTAGGCGGTGTCCAATTCCTTCGGACAAGGGCGTATCATTCACCCCATATTGATCCAACGGGTGGCAACTATTGCAACTCACCCTCCCATCCTTGGAAAGTCCTTTTTCCAGATACAAAGCACGACCCAATTTTACTAATTCCGGAGATAGCGGGTGTTCTTCGTCGGCAGCATCTTTCGGCAACGGAAACAAATACGTCCGAGCCATCTCAAACAAGATCTGATCGGCTTGAGAAACCGGCCGGGCAGATTCGGTCACCGGCTCCGCCTGCCGGCAAGCTACCATCCCTAACAAAACTATTATCCATTTATATTTCATTATTGTTTTTTTCTTTGGTGTTCAATTTGCCCTTTGGGCGTTCAAGGAGTAAGATTTCTTTCCTGCCTTCACCTTTGACCCTTCACCTTTCACCTTTCACCTTTACTTGCTGCCTAGCCGTTACACCGTTATACCGCTACACCGTTCATTGCCTTCGGCGTTCAACTTGTGCTTCGCACGTTCAAATTGCCCTTCGGGCGTTCATTGCCTTCGGCGTTCAAGGAGTAAGAGTTCTTTTTTGCCTTCCCGTTATACCGCTACACCGTTGTACCGTTATACCGTTCATTGCCTTTCACCTTTGACCCTTCACCTTTGACCTTTAACAGCGTTCAAGGGGTTTTCGTGTATTTCGTGTTTTTCGTGGTTCAAAAAATCTTGGTGGTTTGGACACCGCCCAACCGTTATACCGCTACACCGTTCATTTGGGCGAACACAAGGTTCGCCCCTACTTTGGACGTTCAAGGGGTTTTCGTGTTTTTCGTGGTTCAAAAAATCTTGGTGGTTTGGACACTGTCCACCTGCTACACCGTTATACCGCTACACCGTCATTGCGGGTGAGCTTCCCGAAACACCCATTTGTCCCCTTGATCATCATAGTCAAACAAGTAGATATTTCGCTGGGGGTCACTAGCGGCCATGAGCGAAAAGCTAAATTCTATCCCCTTGATTTTCAGCACGTTACCCCGCAAGAAGCGGATACGGTGGGCATTGTCATAACTGCCGCCTTCCAAAGCTGCGAGCGAAAATTCAAAGACCGGTTGGCCCACAAACCCGCCGTCATCATCCAAGTCGATAGAAAAAATCTCCGGACTCCGGGCACTCCCCATATACAGTTTTTTGCCCGATTTCATCGTAAACACGCCTAAACCCAAGGCATCAAAACCATCCAATTGATGTAGAATTTTTTTGGACTTCAAATCAATATGATAGATGCGCCCCACTTCTGATTCTCCGGTAGAACCGGCCAAAGAAGAAACATACAAACTATGATTCGAACAATCATACGTCATACCCACCACCCCATAAGGCTGTTCTTCGGTCGGTTTTTGGGCATGGGGCAGATGCATCAATTCGGACATCTCCCCCGTTGCGGCATCGACCTTCAAAATACGATTATAACTCAAAGGCGGCCGCCCCAACAAATTGACAAACGGAATAGGCGCCGTATATATCACCCCGTTTTTGTCCAAGGTATAAGGCCCTAGCGTGCCTTCTTTTTTCCAACTATCCAACTGTAGTACTTTCCCCCCTTTTTTGGCTTCTATGATGCGCAGACCGGGCCCATCCAACTGGCGTAAATCAATAAAATAAGGCGGATGAAGCCCATATTTCAACGGGAAAGCCGGATTTTTTGCGCAAGCATCCGCTTGACCCACGACGACAGGATGCTTGGTAGATTGGGTCTTGGATGTGTGTTGGTTCACTCCTTTTTGTCCCGCCCAAAAACCTTTGATTCCCAAGCCAAAGACCAAGACCAATAAACCGACCAGCGCGAGCAAAACCCGATTTTTAGTTTTAGATTTTTCTGCCTTTTGGCGTTTGTTTTTCAATTTTCCTTGACGGTGTTGTTTTTTACTGGACATTCTTATTTATTTTGCGGAAGCAAACGGGACCAACATCGGCCCGACGACCCCATTGTAGGTCACAAATCCTTCGTGCCCATCCACGACTCGATTTTCGACCCAACAATACTGTTTGCCCGGTTGATCGCTATTTTTCATTTGTGGTACGTACCAAATCACTTGATGGCCATCCAACGGCTCTGCCGGTTGCAAATATTTTTCCGGTCCTTGCTCAAAATTGGTGTTGCAACAAGGCCCAACCGTGCTCATATCCGATACCCCTTCATCCAAATCGGGATGCTTTACCGTCACATACGTATAAGCATGATCGCCCCGCCCGCCATCGCCAAATTGCCCCCGGCTAGGCTCCAAATAATACCCACTTCCATCCGGATTAGTCAAGCGCACCAGGTAGCCTTGCGGCGAAAAGCGAGCTTTCTTCTCTTGTAAATGCCATTTTTCCTGTGTCCATTTTTCCCAATGCTTATTCTGCCAAACTTCCACTTGCTGACCGCCTTCATCCGCCATATCTATCCTAAAAACCGGCCGATACCAGCCATTATTGCTGCATCCCAATCCCAAATTGACACCCGCTATCCGAAACCGCCCGTCCGCATAAAACTCATATCGGTTTTGGTAACGATAATTACACGATTTGGGCCACACCGGACTCCGGAAATCTTGGACAAAAGAAAATCCAATCCTTACCCCACCTTTCATAATTGGCTGAATATCAGGGGGTTCAAAAGCCACCACCGCGGCCGAACTAAATTTGGGGCAACCCATCGCATCCGAATAACCAAAATCCTTTTTATCCGGATAACTCACATGCCAATCCACCAATTTGGCAGAATTCAAGACCGGTTTTCCGTTATATTTCACGTCAAAAATCTCAATCCCGTCCGAGTTGGTCAGTTTGTAATTGACAACCCATTTGCCTTGATTCAGCTGCACGGTATCCTTGCAATAATTCTCAAAAACGACTTCATTTTGCAAGCTCCGTTCGGTCACTAATTGGGGGCGTTTGGGATTCCAAAGCGATGTCCATTGATAGCCCACAGCTTTGAGTTCGGTCAAATCCACCAAGACCCAAAGCGTATGTTGGCTATCTTTTGGCGTCATCGTCACCGCTGCATAAAAATGGCGATAGCGCTCGCTTTTTGAATTGCGAACGACGATTTCCATATCTTTTGGCCATTCTTGCCCTACGTCTAATTCTTTTTTTACTTGTGGATAGGCCATGGCAATCTCCTTGGCTAGGTCTTCCATTTCTTTTGTTATGTTGGGTAATTTCCCGGGAGAGCCGACTACTTTGATGATTTTTTTTGTATGGATATCGACCCAACCGTGGACTACCGTATTGTAGTAAAAATTATACATTTCGACCAAAATCAGGTCTCCGGAGAGTTGATTCAGGCGCACTTCTTTAGCGGTAGGCCGGCGAATCTCCGTCATCATATTCAATAGCGGCTCCTTTGTTTTGGGCAAAAAACATTGTTGAACAAACTCTTTATTATTCAAAGCAACTGCTTGCGCAAAAAACCAATCCTGGCGGACATCCCCCTCCTTCAGGCGAATAACCGGCGGCGATTGCTGCAAAGTCCGGGCTCTCAGCTTCTTGAATTGCTGCACTGAAGCGAGTGAACTCAAGATGGCTTCATGGTCGGCATAGGTCAGTAAGGCAGAATGAAAACGAGTCTGCCCGGCCGGTGGATGCGTAGCTTGGCTAGTATCATTAGTCGTTGATTTACAATTAGTTAGGATCAAGGAAAGCAAAAATAAGACAGGTATCAGGTACTTCATGGCATTGATTATAACGATGCAAATGTATAGAAAAAAGTTAATATATGCGAGGTGATTTGAGTGCCCGGCCTTTGAGAGAAATATGTGATGGGGCTTAGGTTCGTGCCGGCTATCCACTCAATACTTCGACGCTATGGTTAATCGCCACAAAAAATTCACTGTTAATATCGTGCAAACGACAAAACCATTGCAACCAAAACCCCTAAAACACTGTTAACCATATAATCCTCGTAAAAAAGGAGGCTCGTATTCACAATAAAAAAACTAGACAGATGGCATTCGAATTCACAGATGCAAATTTTGAGACAGAAGCAAATAAGGGCGTAAGCTTAATAGATTTTTGGGCAGAATGGTGTGGCCCTTGCCATATCATCGCCCCCCATATCGAAGCATTAAGCCAAGAGTACAGCGGCAAAGTAAAAGTGGGTAAATTGGACGTTGACCACAATCCAAACATTGCTATGAAATATGGCATTCGTAGTATCCCGACGGTATTGGTCTTAAAAGATGGCGAAGTCTTTGACAAACACGTTGGCGTAGCGTCTAAGGCTCAGCTTGCGCAAAAAATAGAAGCTGCTTTATCTGCTTAAGAAAAAGGTTTTTGTTTGAAAATTTAAGCCGGTTTCCGTGGGGGAATCGGCTTTTTCTTTGGGGTATTTCTGTAGATTTTTTCCCGCAGATTCTCGCAGATTTTTTTCCCGCAGATTCTCGCAGATTCCGGCTTACTCATCTCTCACCGCTCACTACTCACCGCTCACTACTCATCTCTCACTACTCACCGCTCACTACTCATCTCTCACTACTCACCGCTCACTACTCACTACTTTCTTTTCCCGCAGATATGCGCAGATTTTTTCTTTCTTGGCTGGCATCAACTTCTTCAACTAACAGAATATCGAATGCAGAATCCCGAATGTCGAATAATGAAGTAAAATCCTAATCAAAAACCTAAATCTCTCAACTAGCGAAGCGAATCAACTAGCGAAGCTTGCGAGCGAATCAACTTCTTCAACTTTCTCAACTAAAAAAACTAACAGAATATCGAATACAGAATGCCGAATATCGAATGATGAAGTAAAACCCCACAAAAACCCAAATCATCTCAACCTGCGAAGCTCTCAACCACGAAGTCCGTAGGACGAGTTCTCAACCTAGTGAGCCATAGGCGAACGTCTCAACTTTTTCAACTAGCGCAGCGAATCAACTAACGAAGTCCAAAGGACAAGTGAATCAACTAGCGCAGCGAATCAACTATCGTAGCGAATCAACTTCTTCAACTTTCTCAACTAAAAAAACTAAAAGAATATCGAATACAGAATGCCGAATATCGAATGATGAAGTAAAACCCCACAAAAACCCAAATCATCTCAACCTGCGAAGCTCTCAACCACGAAGTCCGTATCCACGATAGTAATCGG
>Ga0256832_1001996_pt1 | contig 13899 bp, 13 predicted proteins | sample 134614metaG_FD_190534 | JGI IMG/M metagenome (GOLD analysis project Ga0256832, IMG submission 190534) | Hydrothermal vent microbial communities from Lau Basin, Pacific Ocean - 134-614 | ecosystem: Environmental > Aquatic > Marine > Hydrothermal vents | place: Pacific Ocean: Lau Basin | collected...
GACGCCATACAGTGGCGGGCATTGGGGTCGATGGCGTTACCGCGGAAACCTCCTTTGACCATCTTCTGGGCGGCATACCCCTCCATGATGGTGTACTGGCCGGATCCGAAGACGGCGACCCCTTCGGGGCCGCTCTCTTTGAGGGCTTTCTTGATGGCACGTTCCATCTCGTCGAAAGCACGCTTCCAACTGACGGGGCGGAACTTGCCCTTCTTGTCGAACTCCCCTTTGTCGTTCATCCGGAGCAGAGGCACCTTGAGGCGGTCGGCTCCGTACATGATCTTGGCGTTGAAGTATCCTTTGATACAGTTCAGACCACGGTTGACCGGTGCGGCGGGGTCCCCTTTGACCGCGACGATCTTGCCGTCTTTGGTGGCCAGCATGATCCCGCATCCGGTACCACAGAAGCGGCAGGGCGCTTTGTCCCAGCGCCAGCCCTCTTCACCTTTCGCCGCGGCGGCCTGTACCTCGGAGGGAACAGTGATGCCCACGGCACTCGCGGCGGCCGCGGCCGCCGAACTCTTCAAGAAATCTCGTCGATTCATTCCCATTATAACCTCCTGTATGTTTACGGGATAGCCACATTTTAACGCGTTGGTTCAACGGAATTGTTGACGGGAATCAATTGGACTGAAAATAACGAAAACATAACGTTCCAGGCTCACCGATTGATGCCTGTCAAGAGAAAAAAATTTTCGATCCAGTACAATCAGAATATCTTAAGTTCGGAAGGAGTGGTGAGATGCGGGAGGAACTGCTTTATCGGATGCAAAACGCCTTTCCTCTGACGGCAAAACCCTTCGAGGCACTGGGCAGAGAGCTCGGCCGGAGCGAAGCGGAGGTCCTGGAGGAGGTCCGTCGTCTCAAAGAGGAGGGGATCATCCGTCAGACCTCCGCGATCTTCGATACCAAGAAACTGGGGTACCACTCCTCACTGGTGGCCTTCAAAGTCCCGGAAGAGCGGATCGAAAGTGCCGCGGAGGCGATCAACGCCCACCCCGGCGTCAGCCACAACTATCTGCGCAACCACGACTTCAATATCTGGTTCACACTGGCAGTCCCCCCCGACTCCAGACTCGGGCTCCCCGGGACCGTGGAGCGGCTCAAGGCGATGAGCGGTGCGGAGGAGGCGATCATCCTGCCGACGCTCAAGATGTTCAAGATCTCCGTCAAGCTCGATACCACCGGGAAACAGAGCAAAAAAGAGCGGGTCCACCGCAAAGAGCACAAACCCCTCAAGATGCGGGCCCGCCACTTCGCCGTCATCCGGGAACTGCAAAAGGACCTCCCTGTCGTCTCCGAACCCTTCGCCGAAGCGGCCCAACGGCTCAACATGGAATACGACGAGCTCTTCGATCTGGCACACAAGCTCAAAGAGGCGGGGGTGATGCGACGCTTTGCCACGATCCTTAACCACCGGAAAGCGGGATTCACCGCCAATGCTATGAGTGTCTGGGACGTTCCGGAGGAACGGGCGGAGGAGCTGGGCAGACAGATCGCCGAGTTCCGGGCCGTGAGCCACTGCTACCTGCGCCCCCGATACCCCAACTGGCCCTACAATCTCTTCGCCATGGTCCACGCCACCAGTCAGGAGGCCTGTGACGATATCATCCGGGAGATCGCCGAAGAGACCGGTCTGACCAAGTACGGCAAGCTCTACTCCACCCGGGAGTTCAAAAAGAAACGGCTTGTCTATTTCGATCCCGCCTTTGAAGAGTGGGAAAGGAAGTATGGGAATTAGGGCGAAAGCCTTGCTTTCGAATGGAGAATGGATAATTGAGAATGGATAATTTCAGCATCCTGCTCCCAATCTACTCAAAATCCTGAATTCTCCATTCTACATTCTCAATTCTCAATCATCAATTCCCATCTCTTTCTTGAAGTCGGCGATGCAGTTGCTGCAGGTTTTGATCTTGTTGTTCTCGATCACCTGCTCCAGTGCCAGAGGATCGAGTACCGTCACCTCATGGCTTTTGTTCACTTCGATGAGCCCCTCTTTTTTCATCTTGTTGAAGATCCGGGAGAGGGTCTCGGGTGTGAGGTTGAGGATCGAGGCGACCTCGTTGTACTTGAGTTTGCTGAAGATCTCACTGTTCTCCAGCAGCATCTTGGCCACTTTGGCCTCGGAGGAGAAGATCGTCTCTTTGTGGATCAGAGCCGAGAGGACCATGATCTTGGAGGTGAGCGATTTGATGATCTCCAGGGAGAAGTCGCTGTCAGAGAGATGCTTGTAGATATATTCGTAGGGGATCAGCGCCATCTTGCCGTCGGTGACGAACTCACAGGTGGCGGGGAAAGGCATCCGCTCGAAACAGGCATACTCTCCGACCACCGCCGGAGCGTCGAAACGGTTGATCTGGATCTGGGTTCCCTTGGGGGAGGTTTTGTAGAGTTTGACGGTCCCCTCGATCACCACATAGAGGTACTCTCCCCGGTCCCCTTCGTAGAAGACGATCCCCTCTTTGCCGAAATGACGGATAACGGCATGCTCCTTGATCTCGGATACATGACGCTCCGACAGCTTGGAAAAGAGTTGTATCTCTCTCAGATCATACATTCACTACCACCCTTTTAATGAGGATCTATTGTAACAAAGAATCCTGACCCTTCCATGAAAGAGGGCTGAAAAGCTCCGAATTCATCCTGCCTGTTCCGAGAGGCAGCAGCCGACCGTTCCCGTTTCAGAGCCATTCACTCTTTTTCGAACCAGCTGAGCTGTTCATGCAGTTCCACGACCTTTCCCACGACGATCAGTGCCGGCGTGGGGAGATCTTTCGCCCGCTCGTAGATATCCTCCAATGTTCCGATGACGGTCTTCTCATCCGGCCAGGTCCCTTTGCTGATGACGGCGATGGGGAAATCTCTGGGTTTGCCGATCTCGATCAGCTTGTCGACGATGTATTTGAGGCGATGAAGCCCCATCAGGAAGACGATCGTATCGTCGCTTTTGTAGTTCTCCCAGGGGATCTGGCTCTTCTCTTTGGCCGCTTCGTGCCCGGTAACCACCCGGAAACTGACGGTGATCCCCCGATGCGTAACCGGGATCCCCGCATACTCGGGCACGGCGATGGCGGAGGTGACCCCGGGAACGAATTCGAACTTCACCCCCCGCTCCCGCAGGTAGAGCCCCTCCTCTCCGCCCCGGCCGAAGACCAGAGGATCCCCTCCTTTGAGGCGCACCACATTGTCGTACTTCAACGCGGCCTGATAGATCACTTCGTTGATCTCCTCCTGGGGCAGGGTATGGTGGCTGTCGGCCTTGCCCACATAGATGAATTCGCATCCATCCTTCGCCTCGGCGAGGATCTCGGGATTGGCCAGCCGGTCATAGATGATCACGTCGGCCTGACGGATCACCCGCAGGGCTTTGATCGTCAGAAGATCGAGTGCGCCGGGGCCGGCACCGGTGAGATAGACCATTCATGCTCCTTGAATAGAAACTAGTAACGAGTAACTAGTAACTAGTAATTTTTATTTAGGCTCTGCTTCGTTCTGGACTTGTCATCATGAAATTGAGTCAGAATATCGGAGACATTGGTGACTGCCCCATAAAAGTTCTCCATCCTCAATTTTCAATTCTCAATTTTTCATGCCCCACTTGCAATCTCAGCCTTGCTGAGATAGCACGACGGGTCTTCCGCCCAGAGATCACCGTGGATGGCGTAGGCGCGGCTCCGGCTGCCGCCGTTGCAGATGTCGATGACCCCGCAGTCGGCACATTTCCCCGAAAGTCTGCGGGGATGCTCCCGGAGCCGGGTCAACATCTCGTTCTTCTCATCCAGCCAGATCTCGCTGAAGGGCTTCTCGGTCATGTTCCCGATCGTAAAGGGGAAGAAGGGATCAGGTTTGACGTTGCCTTGCCAGTCGATGTTGACCAGCTTGCGCCCGGCACTGTTGCCGCCCCAGGCCAGGAGGCGTCGGCGCATCTCTTCCTTGAGATCCGGATAACGTTCGGCGAATTTCTCCAGGAAAAGGATCGCATCCATCTCCATATTTCCGGTGACGATATCGATATCCCTCCCCTCCTCATGGTACTGGAAGGCTTTGTCGATGATGAATTCGACAAAGTTCCGACGCTCCTCTTTGGAGATATCGATCTTGAGATTCTCCAGCCCCCGGCCGCTGTAGACCAGGTGGGAGATATAGATCTTGTCCACACCGATGCGTTCCGCCAGATCGAAAATATCGTAGAAACTCCCTTTGGTCTCTTCGGTGATCGTGAAGCGGATCCCCGCATTGCCCCCATGTCGCTGGATTAGGGCGATGGCTTCGAGACTGCGGCGATAGGCCCCCTCCAGCCCCCGAAAGGCGTCATGGACCGCTTCGATCCCGTCGATGCTGATCCCGATGTAGTTGAAGGTTTCGATGATCCGGTCGACGTTCTTCTCGTTGACATAGAGGCCGTTGGTGGAGAGGTAAGTGACGATCCCCGCCTCTCTCATCGCCTCGGCGATCTCGAAGATATCTTTGCGGATCAGGGGTTCGCCGCCGCTGAAGATCACGAAACGGATCCCCGCCTTTCGAAGCTCGGGAATCGCCCCGAGGATGAATTCGGTACTCAGGAAATCCTCACTGTTGGGATCGGCGTAGCTGTAGCAGTGGCGGCACGCGAGGTTGCAGCGGTTGGTGAAGTTCCAGATGGCGATGGAACCCTCCAGGGACCGTTCCGGTCTCCCTGCCGTCACCGACGCGATCAGGTTGGAGAGGCGGAACACTTAGTGACTCACTTTGCGAATCTTGGGCGCCGGCTCGTAAGGTGCTTCGAAGAGGAAGATCCCCGAAGGCTTGGGAACGGGCCACATGAAATGCTTCCACCACTTTTTGGGATCGGGGTCGGAGACCCGGTAGGCCAGCACCTCGTTCTTGGTATTGACGCTGAAGTAGAGATGGGGGGTGTCCTTGGACCAGCGCAGATGGAGGATCCAGCCCGGGAACTTGAAGGTCCGGGCGATCTTGAAGGTCTGGGTATCGACGATCTGCACATAGGGGAAGTCCTTGCCGCTGAAACTGACCGCCAGCCACTTCTTGTCCGGGCTGATGGCGGTGAAGACGGGATTGCCTTTGACCGGAATGGCGGTGACCGGTTTGAAGTCGTGATCGAAGACGAAGACTTTGCGCGCTCCCACGGCGGGAACGAAGAAATGGTTCTTCGAGATGCTCCAGAAACCGAAATGGGGAACCTTGAGGATCCGCTCTTTCTGTCCCAGGTTCAGGGGGATCTTTTTGTACTCCATCGTATCGAGGTTGAGCAGCCCCACCTCGGGAGAGTTGAAAAGCCCGGCGACGTAGAGGTTGTTGTGGATCATCGCATCAAAGGGAACTTTGCCGATATTTTCAAACTTTTTGTAGAGGACAAAATGGGGTTTGCCCTTGCCGGCATTTTCGTCCTTCATCACCCAGATCTCATCGGCATCCATCAGTTCGAAGATCAGATAGTTTTTGTAGTTCTTGATCCCCACGTTGCGGCTGCCGGTCTTGATGGTCTGGATCGGGTTGAGATCCCGATCGAGGACCTCGACGGTCTTGTTGTCGTAGTTGGCCACTGCCAGATAGTTGGCCCCGATAATGAAACCGATGGCGCTTTGGGAGGTTTTGTACTCCTTGAGCTTTTTGTTGTGGATGGGATCGAACTTGATCACATAGCCGTCCCGTGTGATCACATAGCCGTCGTTGTCCCGGAACTTGACCACGGCATGGTTGAGATTGTGCATCTCTTTGATCTCATCGTAGAGAAGATTGTGGTCGATCACCGCCAGGGCGGAGTTTTCCCGCTCGACGACGAAGATCTTCTCCCGGGCGCTGAGGGAGGAGAGGATCCCCGTCAGGGCGATCAGGGCGATCAGGGTTCGTTTCATTTCTTATCCTTGAATGACATGATGAAGTCGGTCAATGCCCGGATCTGGGTGGCATTGAGATCGTTGAAGGCAGGCATGGAGTTGCGTCGGTACCCCAGGGTTTTGGAGACACTTTCGGGATCGACGATCTGGGCCATGATCTGCTCGGGAGTGCGTTTGTTGGCGATGGTGCGGAAAGAGGGACCGAAGGCTTCGGCGGTCTGGTGGTGGCAGCCCCAGCAGTAGGCTTTGAAGAGTTTCTCACCCGAAACGGGAGAAGCGGCGAAAAGAGCGCTCATCCCCACTGTTATCAATCCTACCGTTATCCGTTTGCAGCCCATCGATCGTTCCTCGTACCAGGATGTGGATCCCGTGATTTTCATGGGTATCATAGCAAGTGTTTATTTACCCCTCGTTGACACGTGTCAAAAAGCCCTTGACATTTATCAAGACAAATCCGGCGATCATTGATAAGATTGCAGAAACCTTTGGGGGATCCGATGACGCGTCTTCTCTTTTCACTTGTGGTCCTGGCAGGGATCCTGCGGGCCCAAAACGCCCCGAGCAGTCATACCTGTCAAGCCTGCCATCCGGCGATCTACCGGGAGTACAGCCGTTCGATGCATGCCCGTGCCTCGATCTACGGCGATCCTGTCCACCGGGCGATCTGGAATCTTCATCCCGATCGCAAAGCGGGCCGCTACAGCTGCGGACACTGCCACACCCCTTCCGATCCGGCACTTACCCAGGGCAAGAGACTACCGAAGGAAAATTCGATCCAGCGCGGAGAGCCCATCGCCTGCCAGAGCTGCCATCGGATCAGTCGGGTCGAACACCATACTCGGGCCGACCGCAACATCTATCGTCCCGAGGCCCGAACCTTCTATGCCGCCGACCTCCGGCGCAAAGGATCGGTACTGCGCTATCACGAGACCGCGTTTCTGGGAGGATTGTTCGGCGGGATCTCCGGTTCGCCTTTCCACACCGTCGACTACGGCAACGAGCTCTACTACAACGGCGGGGTCTGCCTGGGATGCCACAGCCACAAGCAGAATGCCAAAGGATTCACCATCTGCGACCTCGGAGTGGAGCGCCGTCCCGGGGACAAGAGCTGCATCCAGTGCCATATGCCCAAGACCGACGGCCCCCTCGCCAATCAGAAACCCGGCACCCGACACGCCTACCACGGCAGCAACCTTCACGATCCCGAGGGGACGAAACGGATGGGGAGATACATCAAATTGAGCTACCGTCCTGTCGAGAACGGCTTCAACGTCGTCTTGAAGAACACCGCACCCCACACCCTCTTTTCCCAGCCGCTGCGCCTGGGGGAACTGAGGGTCTCCCTCTACCGCAACGGAGAGGTGATCCCCCTCCCCTCCCGGAAGTTCTTCCGCCGGATCGGCCATGACGGGCACCCCGCTCCCCCCTGGCTCGCTGACAGCATTCTGAAGGATTCGACGATCCGGGCCCACGAAAGCAGAACGTTTCATTATAAGACCCCGCTGGAACCCGGAGATCTGCTGACCCTCACCCTGGGATACCACCCCGTCGATCCCGCCATGGCCAAAAAGATCCCGGGGATCCCAAAGGAAGCGATCCGTTTCCTGCCGATCAAACAACGGAGCTGGACCATCGCACCATGAACGGAACATCCCGCAAAGCAGAGGCTTCTGTGAAGAACGCCACTCCCAGACCCAACCGGATCGAACAGTTCAAAGCCGAACTCCCCCCGGCCCGTTTCGATCTGCACTCCGTCGATTGGCATCACCCGGATGAACGGATCCGCTTCTACCTCAAAAATTACGGCCTCTACAACATCAAACTCCGGCCCGACACCTGGATGATCCGTCTGCGCTTCGACGGCGGGATCCTCGAGGCGGGACAGCTGAAGACCGTTGCCCGGATCGCCGAACGTGAGGATCTGAGGGTTCTCCTGACCGCCCGCTCCCAGATGGAGCTACACGATCTGAAACCGGAGCGGGTCTATCCCCTCTGGCAGGAGATCGGAGAAGCGGGGCTGACGAGCACGCAGGTACTGACGGACAATCTCCGGGGGATCCTGCTGGACCCGCTGGATCAATGCGCTCCCGACAGGCGGATCGAATGCCGGCCCGTCCTGGAGCGTCTGCATCGAAGGTTCATCGGCAATCCCCAATGGATCGGCACCCTCCCCAGGAAGTTCAACGCCGCCATTATCGGACGGGAAACCCCCTCCTTCAACCCCTGGGGACAGGATCTGCTGCTGGCCCTTGCCCAAAAAGAGGGCGTCTGGGGGTTCAACCTCTATCTGGGCGGCAAGAACAGCGAAACGGCCAAAAATGCCGATATCTTCTGCACCCCCGAAGAGGCAGAGGCCCTCTTCGAAGCAGTTCTGGTGACCTATCGAAAGTACGGTCCGCGAGGGAGCCGGGCCAAGACCCGTCTCTATCACCTCATCGAAAATGCGGGAATGGAGCAGCTGCGTACCCGGATCGAAGAGGCCTATGGCCGAAAGCTGCAAAGTGCCGGAGAGCTCCGAATGCGAAGCAGCACCGAAAACAGCAACCGTCTCCTGCCGATCCGACGCCTCGGCCGTCATGGTGAAATCGACACCGAAACCCTAAGCAAAGCCGTCCAAGAAGCTCGTTCCCAAAACCTCACTCTCCGCCTGACTCCCCATCAGGAACTCTGGCTCTTCGATCCCAAAGCCATCCAAAATCCAAAATCCAAAATCCAAAATCCCGCCTCCAAGGGAGGCGGCATCACCGCCTGCGCCGGCTCACGCTACTGCCCCCTCTCCCTCTGGGAGATCAAAAACGACACGGAACGCCTCCCCCTTTCAATCCTCACTGAGAAAGGGATCAGTGTGGGATTCAGCGGCTGCCTCAAAGGGTGCGGCCGCCATCACCATAGCGATCTGGGTCTGGTGGGCCTGCGCAGCAACGCCTTCGGCCCGACGGAACGGGCGCTGCGCGTTTTTCTGGGGGCTCTCCAGGCTCCCGACCCCGCCCCGGCCCGGCTGCTCTTCTACGCTGTGCCGGAGCGGGCCGTCGCCCGGCTCTTCGAGGTGATCGCGGAAGATTTCGACCACTCTGGCTATCCCCGATTCGAGGATTTCAGCCGCCACGTTCTGAGCCGATACGGCGAAGAGACTCTGATGCTCTGGTATCTGCTGCGGCAACTGGATGAGACAACGGAAACAACAGAAAAACTGTTTTTCGCCGGGGAGGAGGAAGCGCTGAGAGAGGCGCTGAAAACCCTGCCCGTCTATCCCGAAGAGCTTTTGGGAACCCAGGAAGTCATTTCGGCCCTTAGTCATCGGCTTTGGGATAGAAAAGTGGGTAGTGGGTAGTGGGTAGTGGGTAGTGGGTAGTGGGTAGTGGGTAGTGGGTAGTGGGTAGTTTATACTACCTGATAAATATTGTCAAGCTGTATCCATCTTCCATCCGAAGGCAAAGCTTTCGCTAGTATCCATAATCGACGATCTCCCCGCTCAGACTCTTGAGAAATGCCACCGTGTCGTTGATCTCGCTGGGAGTGAACTCCCTGCCCAGCTGATACTTGCTCATGATCCGAACCGCCTCATGCAGCTCTTTGACCGCTCCGTTATGAAAATAGGGAGCGGTCCGGGCGACATTTCGCAGGACCGGCACCCGAAAGAAATCCTGGCCGCCCCGTCCATGGAAATCTCCCCGGTTGTCGAAAGGGAACTCACTGGTCTTCCATTGGAATTTGGGCAGCAGGGAGAACCCCAGATAGTCGTCGAGATAGCGCCGCAACGGGAAGCGTTTGACAAACTGCCCACCTACACTCATGCCGGTATGGCACCCTTTGCACCCACGCCGGATAAAAAGTGCCAAACCTCGTTTGGCGGCGGGAGATAAAGCACTATTATTTCCTTCCAGAAACTCGTCGAAAGGACCGCGGGTCAGAAGAGTACGTTCATAGGCGCCGATGGCCTGCCGTATTTTGCGGAAGGTGATATTCTCATCACCGAAAACCCGGCGGAAGGCTTCACGATACCCCGGATCGCTGCTGAGACGCTCCACCGCCTCTTTGGGAGTGAGGTTCATCTCGAAAGGGGCCTGGATCGGCCCGCCCGCCTGCTCCTCCACCGTATGGACCCGCCCGTCCCAGAACTCGAACTTTTCCAGAGCGGCGTTGAGGACCGTGGGAGAGTTGAGATGACGGGGGTTGATCCGTCCTTTGTAGCCGATGGCGGCGGGACGGTTGTCGTCCCCGCCCTCCTGCAGGATATGGCAGCTGGCACAGCTGACGGTGCGGTCCCGGGAGAGGATCGGGTCGAAATAGAGCCGTTTGCCCAGAGCGATCTTTTCGGGAGTGAGCGGATTTTGAATCGTATTTACCACTTTGAGCAATCCTACCCTCGTTGTGGGGATCGGCTTGAGATTACCGTCAAGGGCTTCCGCACGCAAAGTCCGGTCATCGGGATACTTCATGGGTTTTTCGGGAAAGAGATAGGGAAGGAACAAAATCCCCGTCACCACCGCCAGGGTAATCAACAAAGGCCTCATCTTCTACTCCTTACGATAGAGCCCTCTGAAAACCGAATGAATGTGACGCTGTTTTTCAGAGAACACAATCATTATAGACGAGAAGGAGAGATCAATCAATGCCTTTTTGTCAGGAACGGGATCAATTTTCGTCAAAAGAGGGATTTTTTGCCGCTACCGCTGAGGGATAGATACCGTAGTGCTGATAGAAGAGTCGGCTGAAGTGCCCCTTATGGCGATACCCCACACTGGCGGCGACTTTACCGACACTCAGATCTCCGTCCCGGAGCAGACGGTTGGCAGCTTCCAGGCGCAATCGCTTCACATAGTTGTGGATCGTCGTACCGAACCGTTTTTTGAAAGCCCGTTTGAGCCGGAAATCGTTGGTGCTGCAGAGTCGGGCCAGCTCCGGGATGGTCGGAGGGTCCACATACCGCTGAATAAGAAGATCTCTGGCCATCGCCGTGATCCGCCGCTCCTCATCGCTCAACTCCGCCACATCCCCTTCAAGGGAGAGAAGATCGAGCCGATGGAGAAAAAGCTCGACGATCCGATGCTCCGAGGCCAATCGACTCATGGTCTTCCGACGACCCGAATGGAGGATCCTTCCCAACAGATAGTCTCCATAGGCGTCCATCGGATGGGTCGCCAGAAGAGAAATGCCACCAGCGTGTATCAAAAGATCATACAGATGATCGATCGGGTCGTTGGGATCACCCTGACGATAGCGGGCCAGAAAGAAATCGGCGACAAAAAGCAGAAACAGATGTGCCGGTCCCCCGATATCATCGATCTTGAATCTTCCGGGTCCCACCAGGAGCAGGCTCCCTGTTCCCTCCGTGAATCGCCAGGTCTCTTCCCCTTCGCCATGGCAATGAAATCCCCCCTGCATCAAGAGTGGCAATACGATCATACGGTCCCAGTTCTCCCCTTCTCTCAGCGGAAGGCTCTTCCCTTTTTCGACCCGTATCTCCAGAAGGACCAGGCCGTTGGAGACATCCATACGCAGAATCGAAGAGCCGGAGGGCGCCGGAAGCGACGTCACCACACATCGGTTCTCTCCGGCGTTGAAGAAGAGGCTTTTCATTCCGCTATGATCCCGTAATACTCCATGACGCGACGTTCGTACTCTTTGTCGCTCAATTCACGGCGCATCGTCAGAAACCTCCTCGCCATCTCCCCTACCGCCACGCGAACCGGTGCGTCAGGATCTTCGACAATCTGCAGGATTGCATCGGCCACCAGGCGGGGGTCGTTGCCTTCGTTGATCTGCCGGATCACCCGGGGAGCCAGGGTTTCGGTCAAACGGGCATAGGGGGATCCGGGATCCCGGATCGCCGCATTGACCCGGAGATTTTTCCGGGCGAACTGGGTATCGAAAAACCCGGGCATCACCGAGTGGACCCGGATGTTCCAATCCGCCAGCTCCAGACGCAGAGAATCGGTCATCCCCTCCACGGCATACTTGCTGGCATTGTAGAAGCTCAAAAGCGGCAACCCCACCCGTCCAAGGAAGGAGCTGATATTGACGATGATCCCCGATCGCTTTTTCCGCATAGATGGAAGCACTTCACGGGTCATCCGGACCAGGCCGAAGAGGTTGATCTGGAACTGATCGATCATCTCCTCCTCCGTAACCTCTTCCAGGGTCGAGACGAGACCGTAGCCGGCGTTGTTGACCAGGATGTCGATCGTCCCGGCTTTGTCCAGCACGGTTGCGACGGCTTCACGGACAGACACGCGGGAGTGAAGGTCCGCCGGCAGCACCTCGACCCCCTCGATGCCTTCCCGGGAGAGTTTCTCCTGCAGCCGCCCAGGATCACGGGTGGTGGCGAAGACCCGATATCCTTTTTCGGCAAAGAGCCGCACCGTTTCGTACCCCATGCCGGTTGAGGCTCCGCTGACCAGGATACTCGCTGCCATCATCGCCTCCTCACTTTTGACCCCTCTGAAATAGAGTCATCCGATTGAAAGATGAGCTCTCTGCGTAGGCATGCAAGACTTTCTTTGCCGACGCAGGGAGCATTCAACGGAATCTCCCCTTTCGCATCCACCAGGAAAATCGTCGGAAACCGCGTCGTATAATAGAGTTCGATGGGATAGTTCGCTCTGGCATCCGCGATGACGATCACGGCCACATATCCGTTGGTGATCCTTCGGATCAACTCTGGATCCTTTCCGATCGCAGCAAGAAGTTTTCGTCCATTGTCAGGGGTGTCGGCCAGTAAAAGCAGAAGTCGCTTCCCCTCCTCTACCGCCTCGCGTCGGGCAGCTTCGTAATCACCGCGCCAATGGACGAACTCTCCCGCTGTGACTGTCAGCAAACAGAACAGCAGAGAGAGAACGCTCCTCACGGTACGGTCCACTCCACTCTTTTGATCCGGATCGGTGTCGTGAAGGATCGTTCCTCGAGTGTGAGGACTTTGAGACACTCTGCTTTGGCCAGGCGGGCGTAGAGCGTCACGCTCACCCTGTCTCCCTTTTTGAGCCCGGGGATCTTGTAGTGAAGGATTCGACTCTCCTTGCCCAGCAGATTGTTCACCTTCGCCGAAGTAGCAGGGGTCGGTATGACAATGGGCTTCCCTTCCTTGAAGAAACGGTAAGCGAAGTAACCCTGCCGATCCTCGGAGGGACGTTTGTGGTAGTTGCGCCAGACCACCCTGCCGTTACGTGTCACGACGATCTCCAGGTATTTGGCACGTGCCGGCTGGATGATCATGGGATGGGGCATCCTGTTGGTCAGGGTCAGATCGATCCCCTCTCCGGTTTTTTGAAGATGGATCTCATAGCCCGTTGCCCGGAACTTCTCATCCCTGATCCCCAGAAAACGGTGACTTCGATGTTCGCTTCGATTGCGGTTGTTGTGCTTCTCGGCTCCGCCGGGAACCTTTGGCATATGGCACCGGACGCAGCCGCGGGAGTTGTCAGTAGGGTGCATCGCCCGAAAGATCGTTACGTTGTTCTCGTTGACCTTATGACTGTGACATCCCATACAGACGTTGTCCAGATAGATCGGGCTGTCGAGGGAGGAGTGTTTGTCACTGTCGTCCGGATTGACCAGGGAACCGAAGAGAGAGGGTTTGTATCCTTCGGCCTGCCTGGCGGGCAGATTGAGATTGAAATGGTGGGCTTTTTTGACATAGGCGATGGTGTGGCAGAAGAAGCAGGAGACGCCGTCGCGTTCCCTCACATCCCTGGGATCGGGACGTCTCCTTCCGGCGACCAGATCCTCCACATCACCGGCGGCCGGCATATGGCAGGGGGCACAGGCGTAGGTTTTGGGATTGGAGGCATTGGCCACTTTGCGGTGCAGCTCATCGGTGAAATAGCTCCGGGCGTGCGCCGAGTGGCTGTACTCTTCATAGATGGTTTCGTGGCACTCTTTGCATTTGCTGTTGGGAATGTAGGGTCGGGCAACGATCAACCACGTGAGCGATACAGCCACTAACGAAAATCTGAGAAGATGATGCATTGAGATTTTCCCGAAAATATCAAGGCATCACCCTCCAAAGGAGAGTGACGAACCGGGCCCATTAAGCGCCGGGGACTTCCTGCCGATGCTCGACAGA
>Ga0256832_1001997_pt1 | contig 13897 bp, 9 predicted proteins | sample 134614metaG_FD_190534 | JGI IMG/M metagenome (GOLD analysis project Ga0256832, IMG submission 190534) | Hydrothermal vent microbial communities from Lau Basin, Pacific Ocean - 134-614 | ecosystem: Environmental > Aquatic > Marine > Hydrothermal vents | place: Pacific Ocean: Lau Basin | collected...
CGTCGAGATCGTCCGGATTTTGTTCCACTCGTTCCTTGAGGGCCTGGATGTCCGGCTCCTGGGCCGCCACGTGTGCGAAGGTCATCTCCGCACGCAGGGCACGCACCTCGGGGCGGTCCCGCTCCAGGGGGGGCAGGCCGTCCAGCACGGCGCCGGCCTCCTCCGTGCGCCCCTGCAGCATCAGCGCACGGGCCAGGTCGATCACCACGTTGACGTTGGCGGGGTCCATCTCGGCGGCGCGCCGCAGCACTTGCTCTGCCGCCTCGGCCTCGCCGGCCTCCATCAAGGCATGGGCCTCGTGGCGCAAGCGGTCCGATTCGCGCTCGATGTGACGGTCCAGGATGGCCCGGACCGCGGACTCGGGCTGGGCGCCCATGAACTCCTCGACCACCTCGCCATTCTTGAACAGCTTCACGGTGGGCAGACTGCGCACGCCGTAGCGCGCGGCCAGTGCCTGCTCCCGGTCGGTGTCGACCTTGGCCAGGATGAACTGGCCTCCATACTCCTGGGCCAGCTTGGTGAGGATGGGCATGAGCATGTGGCAGGGGCCGCACCAATCGGCCCAGAAGTCCACCAGCACCGGCACCTCGTGGGAGCGCTCCAGCACCATGGTGTCGAAGCTCTCCTGGGTGACGTTGACGACGTAGGGGGAGTCTGTGGTTTGCATGGGACCATTCCCTCCGAAGATTAGATGCGCCTAATATAGGGCGTTCGGCCGGCAGCACAAGGGGCCAATGGGCCCGTCTGGCGGATGGGCCTTTGGCCAGGTTACTGCAGGCCCTGGTGATGTGCGATCATCGGGCCCACAGCGGTCATCGGACAAGGGAGCCGAGACATCGATGGGCGAAGCCTACGACGCCTCAGAGATCGAAGTCCTGAGCGGTCTGGATCCGGTCCGCCGTCGGCCGGGCATGTACACCGACACCGCCCGCCCCAATCATCTGGCACAGGAGGTGATCGACAACGCGGTGGACGAGGCGCTGGCCGGTCACGCGGGACGTATCACCGTGACCCTCCATGAGGACGGTTCGCTGGAGGTGGACGACGACGGAAGGGGGATGCCCGTGGATCTGCATCCGGACAAGGGGGTGCCGGGGGTCGAGGTGATCCTCGGCACTCTGCATGCCGGCGGCAAGTTCTCGGGACGGCAGTATCACTTCGCCGGGGGGCTGCATGGGGTCGGGGTCTCGGTGGTCAACGCGCTCTCGGAGCGGCTGGACGTTTGGGTGCGCCGGGAGGGCCACGAATACCACATGGCCTTCGAGCACGGCGAGAAGGTCAGCGACTTGCAGGTGGTGGGGCAGGTGGGTCGGCGCAATACGGGCACGCGCCTGCGCTTCCGTCCGGATCCCCGCTACTTCGACTCGCCCCGCTTCTCGGTGAGTCGTCTGCGCCACCTCCTGCGGGCCAAGGCGGTGCTGTGTCCCGGGCTCGAGGTGCACTTCGAGGACCGGGCCTCGGGCCAGGTCGAGACCTGGCACTACGCCGGCGGCCTGGAGGAATATCTAACCGGGGCGCTTGCTGAATGCGCGCGCCTGCCCGATCCGCCTTTCGGTGGGTCTGTCGAGGGCGTCGAGGAGGCCGTCGAGTGGGCCGTCACCTGGCTGTCCGAGGGGGGCGAGGGGGTTACCGAGAGCTATGTGAACCTGGTCCCCACGACCCTGGGGGGCACCCACGTCAATGGTCTGCGCGCGGGACTCACCGAAGCGGTGCGCGAGTTCTGCGAGTTCCGCAGGCTGCTGCCGCGGGGGATGAAGCTCGCCCCCGACGACGTGTGGGACCGCGTCAGTTACGTCCTTTCGCTCAAGCTGCAGGAACCCCAGTTCTCGGGCCAGACCAAGGAGCGCCTCTCCTCGCGCGAGGCGGCCGCCTTCGTCTCGGGCGTGGTCAAGGACGCCTTCAGCCTCTGGCTCAATCAGCACGCGGAGCAGGGTGAACGCATCGCCCAGCTGGCCATCGAGGCCGCTGGTCGGCGCCTGCGCGCGGGCCGCAGGGTCGCCCGCAAGCGGGTGACCTCGGGGCCTGCGCTGCCCGGCAAGCTCGCCGATTGTGCATCGCAGGATGCGGCACGGACCGAGCTGTTCCTGGTGGAGGGTGATTCGGCGGGGGGCTCGGCCAAGCAGGCGCGGGACCGTGAGTTCCAGGCGGTGATGCCCCTGCGCGGCAAGATCCTCAACACCTGGGAGGTGGAAGCCGAGCAGGTGCTCGCCTCCCAGGAGGTGCACGACATCGCCGTGGCCATCGGTGTGGAGCCCGGTTCCGACAGCCTGGACGGCTTGCGCTATGGCAAGGTGTGCATCCTGGCCGACGCCGACTCTGACGGCCTGCACATCGCCACCCTGCTCACCGCGCTGTTCCTCCGCCACTTCCGTCCACTGGTGGAGGCCGGCCACGTGTACGTGGCCATGCCTCCGTTGTACCGCATCGACGTGGGCAAAGAGGTCTTCTATGCCCTGGACGAGGCCGAGCGCAGAGGCATCCTCGACCGCATCGCCGCAGAGAAGAAGCGCGGCAAGGTGACGGTGACCCGCTTCAAGGGCCTGGGGGAGATGAATCCGATGCAACTGCGCGAGTCGACCATGGCCCCCGAGACCCGGCGTCTGGTGCGACTGGAGCTGGACGATCCGCAGGGCGCCGAACGTCTTCTGGACATGCTGCTGGCCAAGCGTCGCGCCGCCGACCGGCGTCAGTGGCTGGAGCAGTCCGGCAATCTGGCCGAGATCACACCCTGAGTGAGACCCCTACGAGGCAAGAGCCCCCACCATGTACCCCGCTGACCCCGAACCGGGCCCGTTTGCTTCTCGTTGCAGCCATTGGAAACCCGCATGACCGAGATCTCACGAGACGAATTCGACGGGGTGGAGCGCCTGCCGCTGGCGCAGTTCACCGAGAAGGCGTACCTGGACTACTCCATGTACGTGATCCTCGATCGGGCCCTGCCCCACATCGGCGACGGACTGAAGCCGGTGCAGCGGCGCATCGTTTATGCCATGAGCGAGCTGGGCCTGTCGGCCGGCGCCAAGCCCAAGAAGGCAGCCCGCACCGTGGGCGACGTGATCGGCAAGTTCCATCCCCATGGGGACGCGGCCTGTTACGAGGCGATGGTCCTTATGGCCCAGGATTTCTCCTACCGCTATCCGCTCATCGACGGACAGGGCAACTGGGGCTCGCCGGACGATCCCAAGTCCTTCGCCGCCATGCGCTACACGGAGGCGCGGCTGACCCCGTATGCCAAGCTGCTGCTCCAGGAGCTGGGTCAGGGTACGGTGGACTGGCAGCCCAACTTCGACGGTACCCTGGAGGAGCCGCAGGTACTCCCGGCCCGGGTCCCCAACCTACTCCTCAACGGCGCCACGGGGATCGCCGTGGGGATGTCCACGGACATTCCTCCGCACAACCTGCGTGAGGTGGTTTCGGCCTGTGTGCACCTGCTGGAGGCGCCGGACGCGCCCTTGGAGGCGCTGCTGGAGCATGTGCGGGGGCCAGACTTCCCCACCGACGCGGAGATCGTCTCGGGGCCCGAGGAGCTGGCGGCCGTGTACCGTACCGGGACCGGGACCGTGCGCATGCGGGCGCGCTGGGAGCGGGACGAGGGCGATCTGGTGATCACCGCGCTGCCGTACCAGGTCTCGCCGGCCCGCGTGCTGGAGCAGATCGCCCAGCAGATGCAGGCCCGGCGCCTGCCCTGGGTGGAGGACCTGCGCGACGAGTCCGATCACGAGCATCCCGTACGCCTGGTCATCGTACCGCGCAGCCGGCGGGTGGACGCCGAGGCGCTCATGTCCCACCTGTTCGCCACCACCGATCTGGAGCGCAACTACCGCGTCAACCTGAACGTCATCGGCCTGGACGGGCGCCCGAAGGTGTGCAGTCTGCGCGAGCTGCTGGTCCAGTGGCTGGCCTTTCGCACGGAGACCGTCCGCCGGCGCCTGCGCTGGCGTCTGGATCGCGTGGAGCAGCGGTTGCACGTGCTCGAGGGCCTGCTCATCGCCTACCTGAACCTCGACGAGGTCATCGCCATCATCCGTAGCGAGGACGAGCCCAAGCCGGTGCTCATGGCGCGCTTCGCACTGAGCGACGCCCAGGCCGAGGCCATCCTGGAACTCAAACTACGCCACCTCGCGCGGCTCGAAGAGATGAAGATCCGTGCCGAACAGGACGAGCTGGCCGCCGAGCGCAAACGCCTGCGCGGCATTCTCGATGCCCCTGCAAAGCTACGGGCCCTGATCCGCGAAGAGCTTCTGGAGGACGCCGAGCGTTACGGCGACGCGCGGCGCTCGCCCCTGGTGGCGCGGGCCCCAGCCCGTGCCCTGGACGAGGCGGCGCTGGTGCCCGCCGAGCCGGTCACCGTGGTGCTGTCCCAGCGTGGCTGGGTGCGCGCGGCCAAGGGCCACGACGTGGACCCGGAAGGCCTCAGCTACCGATCCGGGGACGGGTTCTTGGCCGCCGCCCGGGGCCGCAGCAACCAGCTCGTGGTGTTCCTCGACACCCAGGGTCGAGCCTATGCGCTGCCGGCCCACGGCCTGCCGTCGGCGCGGGGGCAGGGCGAACCGCTCTCAGGACGCCTGAGTCCTCCGGATGGGGCGGGTTTCGCCGGTGTGCTCATGGGGCCGGACGACAGCCTGTGGCTCCTGGCCAGCGACGCGGGCTACGGCTTCGTGTGCCGCTTCGGCGATCTGGTGGCCCGCAACAAGGCGGGCAAGGCGGTGCTGCGCCTGCCCGAAGGCGCCCGTGTGCTTCCGCCCCGGCCGGTGTCCGATCCGGAGACGGAGCGGGTGGCCGTGGTGACCAGCACAGGGCATCTGCTGGTCTTCCCGGTCGGTGAACTGCCGCGGCTCGCCCGGGGCAAGGGCAACCGCATCATTGCCATCCCTGCGGCACGGGCCCGCAGTGGCGAGGAGCGCGTCACCCACCTGGTGGTGGTACCGGAGGGTGCGCGTCTGCGCCTGGAGTCCGGGCGGCGTTTCCGAATCCTGAAGCCCGCGGAGTTGGATGCCTATCTCGGTGAACGCGGCCGTCGGGGTCGCAGGTTGCCCCGCGGCTGGCAGCGTGTGGATGCCTTGCGCGTGGACTCCTGAACTCACAACCTCCGGCGTCCGGCGACGCAGGCCCGCGGCTTGAAACTTTTGTGCGCGGGCCCGATCTCAAAAGGTCGGATTTGTGGAGTCCCAGGCTGCACATAGCCCAGAGGAGGAGCACATGTTCTTGAGGATCGTATTGTTTCTGGCCGCGAACTTCGGGGTCTTGGTGGTGCTGAGCACGGCCATGCGCGTGCTCGGCCTGGATGCCTGGCTGGCGCAGCAGGGTATGCCGGTGACCTCGCTGCTGGTCATGGCCGTGCTGATCGGTTTCGGCGGCTCGTTCATCTCGCTGGCCATGTCCAAGTGGCTCGCCAAGACCAGCATGGGCGTGCAGGTCATCGAGGAGCCGCGCAACGCCACCGAGCGCTGGCTGGTGGAGACGGTGGCCCGTGAGGCCCAGGCAGCCGGCATCGGCATGCCCGAGGTGGGGATCTTCCCCTCCGATCAGCCCAATGCCTTCGCCACGGGGATGAACAAGAACGACGCCTTGGTGGCGGTGAGCACGGGGCTCCTGGCCAACATGGACGCCGACGAGGTGGAGGCGGTCCTCGGCCACGAGGTCTCCCACGTGGCCAACGGGGACATGGTGACCATGGCCCTGTTGCAGGGCGTGCTCAACACGTTCGTGATCTTCCTCTCGCGCGTGATCGGGACCTTCGTGGACCGCGTGGTGCTGGGCAATCGTGAAGGGCTTGGAATCGGATACTGGGTCACCAGCATCGTGGCGGAGATCTTCCTGGGCATCCTGGCCACGATCATCGCCATGTGGTTCTCCCGCTGGCGTGAGTTCCGGGCCGACGCTGGTGGGGCGCGCCTGGCCGGCAAGTACAAGATGATCTCGGCCCTGCGGGCCCTGCAGCGCGCCGCCGAGCCGCGCGACCTGCCGGGTGAGATGGCCGCCTTCGGGATCGTGGGCGGCATCGGCCATGGCATCAAGAAGCTGTTCATGAGCCATCCGCCCATCGAAGAACGCATCGCGGCACTGGAGCGCCTGCCCGCCTGAGCCCGGCAGCCCTGGGTCAGAGGGTGCCGAAATCGTAGTCCATCTCCAGGGACGGAGGCTGCAGGAAGCTGCCTTGGACGTAGTTGATCCCCAGGCTCCACAGGGCCTGGAGTGTGGCTGCGTCTTCCACGAACTGGACGATGACCAGCTTGTTGAGTGCGTGGGCGCGATCGACGATCTCGCGCAGGCCCTCGGCCACGTCGGGGCGTTCGGCGATGTCCTCGGTGAGGCTGCGGTCCACCTTGAGGAATTCGGCCGGAAATGCCTTGAGCAGGTTGAACGGCTCGATGCCTGCACCGAAGTCTTCCAGGGCGAACCGGCAGTGTAGGGCGCCGAGATCCTGCGCCAGCTGCCGGGCCTGGCGCAGGTGGTCGATCAGGGCGGCCTCCCGGAACTCGAGCACCAGGCTGTTGCCGGGCACCTTGGCCGAGCGCAGTTCCTGCACGATCCAGCGGGACAGGTCCGGATCGGTGAGCGTACCGGCGGTGAGCTTCACGAACAGCTGGGCGTCGCGGTCGGCGTGGCGGGCCTCGGCGAGCTTCTGGATGGCGGCGCGTAACAGCCATCGGTCCAGGGCCGTGGCGAGGCCCGTGCGTTCGGCGCTGGGCAGGAACTCCGCCGGTGAGACGGGCTGCCCCTTCTCGTCGAGCAGCCGCAGGAACACGTCGAAGCGCTCCTGTTCCTCCCCGTGCAGGCTCACGATGGGCTGGAACATGATCTGGAACCGGTTTTCCTTCAATGCGGCGCGCAGTCGCTTGTGCCACATCTCGTCCAGTTCCCGCTGGCTCATCTCCCCTGCCTTGGGGACATAGATGTTCAGGGGTACGCCTTCGGCCGGCGGGGGGGCGTGCAGCGCCTGCTCGGCTCGTCGGATCAGCTCGTTGAGCTCCGGTGTGTTCTCGTCGATGGGCGCAGCGCCGAAGCGCAGGTTCACGGGCACGGACTTGCCCTCGGCGTCGAAGGTGTGCTCCTCGAAGGCCTGGTGAATCCGTTGCAGGTGCGTGGTGAGGGCTTCCCGCTCCTGTAGGGTGCTCACGATGGCGAAGACGTCCTCGGACATGCGTCCGAGGACGTCGCCCTCGAGACTCAACGACTCAAGCAGCTCGGCGGCTTCCGCCAGCACCAGATCCGTAGGGCCCACACCGATGCGATCGCGCAGTTCGCCCAGGTTGGTGAGTTCGGCGAGCACCAGGTACGCCTTGCGTTGCCCCGTGGCGGCGGCGTGGATGGCCTCCTCGATCTTCTCGAGGAAATACCGTCGATTGTAGAGTCCCGTGAGCGCGTCGCGCTGCTGGGCCTCGCGCAGACGCTCCTCGAGTACGCGGGCATCGCCCTGGGAACGGATCACCAGCTGTGTGCAGGGCTCTCCGTCCATGCTGGCGGGACAGAGTTCGAGCTGGGCGTCGAAGGCCTCGTCGCGGATGTTGCGCAACCGCAGCTCGAGGGTGGCCGGTCCGGGGTTGGCGCGCAAGTCGCCCTTGAGCGCCTCCTTGAGGCGGGTCTGGTGTTCGGGCACCACGAGATCCAGCAGCGGCACGCCTTCGATGTCCTCCATGCTGCTGAACCCGAACAGCTCCAGATACCGCGGGTTGGCGTAGATGTGCATCCCTTCGTGGACGTAGGCGATGGCATCACGAGAGCTGTCCAGCAGTGCCCGGGCGCGGCGCTCGGATTCGGCCAGGGCCGCCTCCAGGCGCTTGGTGCGCCGCCACAGGCGGCGACAGCGCAATACCCGTTCGATGACCAGGATCAGGTGTTCCCGGTCCTTCTTGGAGACCAGGTCCTCGGCGCCCTCCTGCATGCACTCCACGCGTCCAGGGGCGGCGTCCGCGTCGGTCAGGGCGATCACCGGGACGTGCCGCCCCGACTGGCGCACGGTGTCAATCACGTCGGTCAGCCGGGCTGCGCCGGTGTCCAACGTGAACAATAGCAGGTCGGCGCTCTGCTTCTTCAGCGTCTCGGCCAGTTCGTCCACAGTGTCCAGACGCTTGGCGCGCACGGCATGGCCGTGGGACTTCATCATGCTCACCAGTGACTCGGCGTCGTTCAGGTCCGATTCCAGGACCAGGAGGCGTACTCGTTCCTGTTTGTGCTTGGGCACGTGGGATTCTCCATTGCAGTACAACCTAGTCTCGGGAGGGCTCGGTTTCACTCCGGCCGGGGACCGCCCGATAGGCGAAGCGCTCGAACAGCCCGGTGCTCTCCAGGCGGGCGCCCAGCTCCAGCACGTGTGTGCCCCGCGTACTGAGCACCACGACGCGTGCGCCCATCTGGAAGCGGCCCACCGGCGCCACCACCGTGGGAGGCTGGTTGAGCGCGCGTACCGGCGGCAGCCACAGCGCGGGGCTCGCCGAAAGATTGTCCACCTGATACACCTCCTCGTGCTCCAGATGAATCGGCACCACGCGGGGGGCGAGCAGCTGCACGCCGATATCCAGATCGCCCTGGGCTCGGGCCTGGATCCAGCGCACGGCGCCGATGTGGATGCGCTCGCGGCGGGTATCGAAGATCCGAATGGCCAGCATCTCGCCGACCTGGGCCCCGGAGGGACGCATCTGCGGCCAGTGCAGCTGGTACCCGCCGGCGCCGAGGTTGATCACGTCCCACATCTCCCAAGGGCGCTCCTGCACACCCGTGGCGGTGTGTGCGGGGTACTCCCCGGTGTCGTGGGGGAGGGCCGGCATATGTGCTCCCCCCGTGCCGGACGGCTCCGGTTGCAGCTGGGTCAAGGCGTGATGGATACGTGCGATGCCGAAGGTGACCTCCACGTGGTCGTCGCGCGGAATGCGCGAGAACCGCCGTGCCGGTACCGAGCCCAGGTTGCGAATGAGCCGCCGGCACAGGGCGCTGTGCAGGGCGGCACGGTTGGTAATCGTGGTGCGCGTCCCCGGACCGGTGGTCTGCCCCAAGGACGTGAGCGCATCGAGCAGGGGACCCAGGTCGATGGTGCGCAGGCCCGCCGAGGGCTTCAGATCCTCGGCCGGCCGGTATTCGGGTGGCGTGTCGGAGCCCAGGTCCAGGGTGCTGACGTAATCCCCGTGGTCGGCGGGCAGGCCGAGCAGTATGGAGCATTGGGGGCGCGATTTCTTGAGATATTCGGCAAATCGTCCGATCTCCCCGTTGCGCAGCCCGTAGGGATGGGAGAGGGCGAGAATGGCGGTGTGCAGGAACAGTTCCCTGGTGGGCAGGGCCTCCCGCGGCGCGAAGTCCAGCACGTCGTTGCCTTCGGCGTGACGGAACAGACCGTAGGTGCGGCGCCAGAACCCCTCCCGCAGTGACTGGTACAGTGACCAGGCCATGCGGGCCTCGTGATAGAGCAGTTCCAGGCCCCTGTGGATGGCCAGCGCCGTGTTGCGTGAGGGCCAGGTTCGGGTGTGCGCCTTCTCTTGAAGGGCGAGGGTGTAACCGGTCTGCAACTCCCACAGCAGGTCTTGATGCATGTGGAAGGCCGCCTGGGTCTTGAGCGAGAGGGGGAGGCTGCGGGCCACGAGGCGTTTGCGCAGGGCCGTGAGGGCACGCACCGCCGTCGGGCTCAGCAGCTCCATGCTCTCGAGCCGCGCCTTGGCGGGGGCTTCCTGGCGGTTGGCCAGTTCGAGCGCCTCGCGCAGGCGCTGCGTGGTGGAATCCAGGTCGAGATCCGGAAGTGCCTTGAGCCATTGTTGGACGCGGCGCGGCTGAAGCGGGAACCGCTCCGCGGCGTCCGGGCGAACCTTGGGCAGTTCGAAGGGCATGGTTCAGGGCGTCAATTCAAACCGGTCGTGTGGCGGCTCCTCGCGCGCCCCGGAGCCGCTTGGAGCGGTTCCGGGCCGGCCTGGGCCTCGTGTCGTGCCTGTCCATTTTATCCACGCCCCACTGGCCAGCCTCGCGTACGTGGGGTAGCCGGCCCCGGCACCCCCGTCGAACCGTCCGGGTGGGACCAGGTCTTACACCACCAGCTTGTGCGGTGCACCGGGTGTCTCGCGCACGAGCCGGGGGACCTGATAGCCGGGGAGCCGCCGCAGCAGTGCTCGGTGAAGGCCTTTGCCGCGGTCTTCGTCCACTTCGAAGTGTCCTGTGCCCTGGACCCGGTCCAGGAGGTGCAGATAGTAGGGCAGGACCCCGTTGTCCAGTAGCGCCCCGCTCAATGCGGCCAAAGACTCGACGGAATCGTTCACCCCGCGCAGGAGCACACTCTGGTTCAGCAGTACGGCGCCGGTGCGCGCCAGCGCCTTCAGCGCCCCTTCCACAGCGGAATCGAACTCCTGTGCGTGGTTGGCGTGAATGACCACCACCAGGCGCAGGGGGAGGCGCTCCATCCACGTCAGCAGCGTCTCGCAGACACGCGAGGGCACCACCACGGGCAGTCGGGTGTGGATGCGCAGGGTGCGCAGGTGTGGGATGCTGGCCAGATCCTGGGCCATCTGCTCAAGCCTCGTGTCACTGAGGCTCAGCGGGTCCCCACCGCTGAGGATCACCTCCCGGAGGCTCACGTCCTGGCGGAGGTGGGCGAGGATACGTGCCCATTGTGCCGTCCCTACCCCCTCACCGTAGGGATAGTGCCTGCGAAAACAGTAACGGCAGTGCACGGCGCAGGCCCCGGTGGCAACCACCAGTGCGCGACCCGCATACTTCTGTAACAGGCCCGGGACCACGGCCGTGTTGCGTTCGGACAACGGGTCTTTCGTGAAGCCGGGCCGTTCCGTGCACTCGAGCCCCACGGGGAGGACCTGGCGCAGCAGCGGATCGGCGGGATCCCGGCTGCGCATGCGGGTGAGGAAGGGCTCGGGCACGCACAGGGGCCACAGCCGATGGGCCGCTTGCAGCCCCGGAAACTGCCCGGGCTCGAGTGCCAGCCGGCGCAGCAGAGTACGAGGATCGCGTATGGCGCCGCGCAGCTCGCGCCGCCACTGGGGCATATATTCGCGGCTGTCCGGAGCCGGTATGATAAGGGCCCTTTTTTCGAGGGAATCAGGAGATGGCATGGCCAGCTATAGTACCAATGAATTCCGGGCCGGACTGAAGGTGATGCTCGACGGCGAGCCCCACGCCATCATCGAGAACGAGTTCGTCAAGCCCGGCAAGGGTCAGGCGTTCAACCGGGTCAAGCTCCGCAACCTGAAGACTGGCCGTGTGATCGACCGCACCTTCAAGTCCGGAGAGTCCCTGGAGGCCGCCGATGTGGTCGACGTCGAGCTCCAGTACCTCTACAACGACGGCGACTTCTGGCATTTCATGGACCCCGAGACGTTCGAGCAGTACGCCGCCAGCAAGGCGGCGGTGGGGGAGGCCGCCCAGTGGCTCAAGGGCGAAGAGATGTGCCAGGTCACCCTCTACAACGGCGAGCCGCTCATCGTGACCCCGCCCAACTTCGTGGAACTGAAGATCGTGGAGACCGATCCGGGGGTGCGGGGCGACACCGCCACCGGTGGGACCAAGCCCGCCAAGCTCGAGACGGGGGCGGTGGTCAAGGTACCGCTGTTCATCGAAGAGGGCGAGGTGATTCGCGTGGACACCCGCACGGGGGCCTACGTCTCGCGCGTCAAGTGAGCTCGCCGGAGGCATGGTGGCGTCCCTCCGCGGGGATCGCCACCCTGCAGGTGCGTGCCCGAGTTTTCAGTGCGATCCGCGCCTTCTTCGCGCGGCGCGGGGTGCTGGAGGTGGACTGCCCCCTGCTCTCGGCCGGGGCCTGCCCCGATCCACAGATCGAGCCGTTCGTGGTGCGGACCGCAGACGGCCCGCGCTATCTCCACACCTCGCCGGAGCTGGCCATGAAGCGCCTGTTGGCCGCTGGCAGCGGCGATGTCTACTCTCTCGGCCACGTGTTCCGCCGCGGGGAGCAGGGGCGCCGCCACAACCCGGAATTCACCCTGCTCGAGTGGTATCGCACCGGTTGGGACGGGGAGCGCCTCATGGGGGAGGTGGCGGAGCTGGTGGCCGAAGTGTTCCCGCAGGCGCGACGCCGGGCGCCCGAACGCATCACCTATGCCGCGGCCTTCGACCGAAGCCTGGATGTGGATCCGTTCCGCGCTGGCACGGACGAGTTGGCCGACGCTGCAGGCCGACGTGGAGTGTCCGGCAGTGGGGACTGGGACCGGCGTACGTGGCTGGACTGGCTCTTCGCCGAAGCCGTGGCTCGGGACTTCGCCCCGGACCGGCTGACCTTCGTCGTCGACTTTCCACCCGACCAGGCCGCGCTGGCACGACTGCGCCCGGGAGCGCCACCGGTGGCGGAACGGTTCGAGGCGTTCTGGGGTGACCTGGAGCTCGCCAACGGTTTCACGGAGCTGACCGATGCGAATGAGCAGCGCAGACGGTTCGAGCACGAGGCGGCGCAGCGCCGTGCCCGGGGGCTGGATCCGATATCCGTGGACGAGCGGTTTCTCGCCGCACTGGAGACCGGCTTGCCGGATTGCGCGGGCGTGGCGCTGGGCGTGGACCGGCTGCTGATGCTGGTCTGCGGTGCCGATCAACTGGCCGAGGTCCTCCCCTTCGCCTGGGACCGTGCCTGAGCCTTGCAGCGGCCCAGGGCCTGGCCCATCCGCACCTGCACCTCCGGCCCGAGTCCCTCGGCCCACTGCACGGGCTCGGCGAGCAACACCACGACCGTGGAGCCCAGATTGAAGCGGCCCATCTCGGCCCCGCGCACCAGTTCGGGTCCCCGGTCTCCATAGTCCCAACGCCGAATGCCACCCCGGGGGGCGGGGGTCACCGGCCCAGCCCAGACCGTATCGATGGCCGCCACGTTGATGGCGCCCACCAGCACCACCGCCAGCGGACCGTGGGCGGTGTCGAATAGGCAGACGACGCGCTCGTTGCGGGTGAACAGCCCCGGAATATGCCGTGTGGCGAAGGGCGCGACGGTGTAGAGCCGGCCCGGCACGTGCATCATTCGCCGCAGCCGGCCGCTGCAAGGCATGTGCACCCGATGATAGTCCCGCGGGGACAGATACACCGTGCAATAGGCCCCGCGCGTGAAGACGCGGCCCAACTCCCGATCTCCCCCGAGCAGAGCGTGTGCGCTGTACGTATGGCCCTTGGCCTGCAGGAGCCGGCCCGCCTCCAAGGCCCCGAGCTGATTGATGCGGCCATCGGCCGGTGAGACGAGCGTATCCTCGTCGCCCTCGATGGGGCGCGCTCCCGGCCTCAGACCGCGCACGAAGAAGGCGTTGAACGTGGGATAGGCGTGTCGTTCGGCGTGTTCGGCCTCGGTGAGGTCCACTTCGTAGTGACGCACGAACCAGGCGATCATCGCGGGTACCCACGGACCGCGCCAGCGTGAGAGCCGGTACACCATCCGTGAGAGCGCGTGGTGGGGCAGCAGATGGAACAGCCAGGCCTTCAGTCGCGGCCACATGGGGCAAACCTCTCCGGATGTGGGTCTAGCGGGTGTCGATGAGGGGAAATCCGTGGCTCGGGCGCGGAGCCGTCCTCCCCAAGGCCGCAATACATAACATGCCGTGCCGCCCGCTGTGCAGTTGCGAGGGCGCTCAAGGAATCGCGGGTGGCGCCTTGAAGGTCTCCGGGTCCTGCGGGATCATCCCATGGCGGCAATCTCCGAGAGGCCCGGATGCATTCACGTCCACCATTCGGCGGTCCGGCCGCCGCACAGCCGGCGCTCTGGCACGGATGGCTGCGGCCCCGTGGCCCGAAGGCGGTCGTGGTGGTGCTGGCGATCGGGCTGCTCATGGTCGGTGTCGTCGGCCTGGTGTATGCAACGGGCGGGCTCAAATACGTCTATGCCCACACCATGTACCTGCCCGTGCTGCTCGCCGCACTCGGCTTCGGTGTGCGCGGCGGCGTGCTCGCGGCGCTGGCCGGCGGCCTGCTCCTGGGG
>Ga0256832_1001998_pt1 | contig 13887 bp, 8 predicted proteins | sample 134614metaG_FD_190534 | JGI IMG/M metagenome (GOLD analysis project Ga0256832, IMG submission 190534) | Hydrothermal vent microbial communities from Lau Basin, Pacific Ocean - 134-614 | ecosystem: Environmental > Aquatic > Marine > Hydrothermal vents | place: Pacific Ocean: Lau Basin | collected...
CTCGGTACCGGGATGGTGGACTCAACGGTTGGCGGAGCGTTTGTCCATGCTTGCCGCCACTGGGAGAACAACATAGAGATCCCCGAGCGCTATTCGGGAATCAACTCAACCCGCCGATTCAGAGCCCGGCCCGCTTCGCTGCTGTTGTCGGCGGCGGGCGATTGCTCTCCCAGGGCCTTGTAGCGCAGCCGTTCGGGCGCGATCCCGTGGTCGATCAGATAGGTGGCGACCGCCTTGATCCGGTTCATCGAGAGCCGGTTGTTGTAGCTGTCGGAGGCGATGCTGTCGGTATTGCCGATCAGGCGAAGCGTCAGATCGGGGTGCGCTTTCAGGGTTGCGACGACGCCTTCGAGCTTGTCGATTTCGGAGCGCCGGAGGGTGGCTTGGTCGGAGTCGAAATAGACGGGTTCAAACGTGATGGGCGGTGGCGGCGCGGCATAGGGCTTGGCCGGAGCGGGCGGGACGGGCGGAGGCGGCAGCGCGGACGCGGCGTCGGGGTAGGCGGGTTTGGGCTCCGGTTGGGGCGGCTTGACGGGCGCGGGCGGCTGTCCCCAGCGTTTCATCAGGCTGAGCGACAGAAAACGCGCGTCGCGGTCGAAATACTCATATTCGGCGCGCACCGAGTAGTGATTCTCGAACTGGTATTCCACGCCGACGCCAAGCTGGACCTGCGGATCGTTGAGTCCCCGAAAGTTGATATCGCCGGAGGCGCTGTTGTTGATAGTGCCGATGCCGATTTTCGGGAACCACGACAGGCCCGGGCTGTTGTTTGGAAAATTCGCCAGCAGGTTGACGCCGTACATGTCGTAGTCGATTTCCGCGCCATTGTTGAACCCGGCGGAACCCAGCGTGGCGGCGAACGCTTCGACCGACAGCCAGTAACGCAGGTCGTAACCGACGAACAGCTTGGCGCCCAGGTCGGTATCGTCGGTCAGCGATAGCGTGGGCAGGTTGACGATGCGCGGCTCCAGCATGGACAGACCCAGCCCGCCGCCGGCGTAGAACTGCTTTTCGGCGCCGTGAGCGGTCAGGCTGAGCAGCGCCAGCAGCAGTGGCGTGGCGGGCGCGATGACTGTTTTTCGTTTCCGGCGCCATGCGCCCAGCAGCATCAGCAGGCCGGCGGGCCCCAATGCGCCCGTGCCGCCATCGAGTCGCGTCTGCACCTCGCCGGGGCCTTCGGAGCCCTGGACGCCTGGAGCCGGCAAGGGGTCGCGGTACTCCGGCACGCCATCGTTATCGCCATCGGGCAGCGCGCCGTTGGCCGCGCCAATCGCGGCTCGTGCGTTGTCATCCCAGCCGTCGCCATTGGCGTCGGTAAACGGCGTGATGCGCCCGTCGGCGTCGCCCTCTCCCAGTTCGGCTTCCGCGACATCATTGAGCGGAACGCCGTTTTCATCGACATCGGCATCGCTGTTCAGATCGAGAACATCGCGGGCGCCGTCGCCATCGGTGTCTGGCAGCGGCAAGGGGTTGGCGTCAAGCGCGTCCTCGTAGCCATCGCCGTTGGCGTCGGTGAAATTATCGATCTTGCCGTCATTGTCCGCATCCGTTCCCAGCGCTTCGACAATATCCGGCAGGCCATCGTTGTCGGAATCGAGATCCAGCCGATTGGGGACGCCATCGCCGTCGCTGTCGCCCGCGCCTTCGTTGGTGTCTAAAATGCCATCATTGTCGTCGTCGAGATCGATATCGTCGCTGACGCCGTCATTGTCATGATCCAGCGCGGTGGGAGCGATGGGGCGGCATTTCTGAAAACTGATCAGCGTCAGCGCAAAATCATTGCCGGCGGCTGTCGGGATCTGCGCGTCGTGTATCGACAGCGTCAGCGAGGTTTCCGCGCCGGTGGAAATCGTAATGCCCAGGCGTTGCCAGCGATCCTCGGTCGCCTCGTTGAGACAGTCGTGATCGACCGGGTCCAGTCCGCCGCCGCCATCGCAGACCGGAATGGGCGGCTGGATTGTCTTTCCATTGGCGCGAAAACTCACCAGCGGAGCGACAAAACCCTGCGCTTGCAGCCCGGGTTTGATGGCGTTGGAGAAATAGGCGGTAAAGGCGTAATCCGTATTGGGCGTCAACCCGTCGAGCGTTGTTTGCCAGATCTTGCGCGGAGAGTCATCGTTGTTGCCGTTGTAGACAAACCAGGTATTAACCGCTGGCGCGGGAGCCGCGCCGCCCGCCGGAGCGGGGTCACCGGGGAAGGCGTGCTGCGCCACGACATCGTCTGTGGGTAAATAATCACCCGAGAGAATCCCGATGCCGGATTCGCCAAAAGCCGACCCGTTGCCATCGACGGGATAGGAACCCACCGGCGCCTTGAAAACAATGTCGCTGGTGAAACTGTCATAGCCGTTGGTGAACGCGCTGTCGGGAAATTTTTCGTCGCCATCGGGAATGAATCCTTGCGGGCAACCGAGTTCGGCCGATGCGGTGGATGTCAACAAGCCAAGCGCCAGAGCGCCGAGGAGTTTGTGGTGAAATGGATATTTGTGGCGGATCATGTTGTTTCTCCGGGCTGGTGTCCAACACTCCCTGCGAACAGGCTCCACATCATCCTTGCTGTCAGAATGAATCATAGACCCGGTCTTGAACCAGGTAAAATTTTCGATGAAAAAAATGATTAACCCGTATTTTCTTCAGTGACTGCGTCGCACCGGAGTAAAAGCGCCAGGCGTGGACTGCTCGGCGCGCCGCGCTCTCTTGACGGCGTCTCGCAGTATTTGGCTGGCGCTCCTGGTTTTCAATAGAAACGCCCTGGATGTTCCCGACGACGCCTCGCGAGGCTTCGGTGCGAAAAACCGGTCGATGATGTCATCCACTTCATTATAGATCGGGTGGCGACGGCCGCTCGCGGGCCGCGTTCTTGTCAGGACCTTGGGCATTACCGCCGCGGCCCGGGTTTGCGCGACCAGGCAAGACGCTCGCGGGGGCGAACTGGCGCTGGGGTTTTTCTCAAACGCCTGGATGATCTGGATCCGTCGTGGAATGAAAGTCTTGCTCAGCAGTTCCGATATTGCGCCATTCTCGTCGATATGAACAAATCCTAGACTGTTTGGCCAACGAATGTTGCTGGCCAATTCCCTTCCGCTCGAGAACTCATGACAGCCGCCACAAGTCATGGCCCCCGCGCGATTGAGCAGTTGCCGGGGCGTGACGGTCGAGGCGACGCCGAGCTGATTCAGGCGGTTCCGGATGCGGTTTTTGAGGCGGGTTTCGGTATGGTTGGCGGGATCGTCATCGAGCGTCTGGGAAATGGACTCAAAATCATTGAAGTCCGGGTGAAAACCGGCGGCGATGCCATTGATCACCGCATCGGCGTCGGGATGCGCCGCCGTCAGATCCGGATTGACGAGATTGCATAGAGGTTGTCCGAGAAAATCATTGCGAAACCTGCGGAACTCTTTTCTTGAAAAGGGCGCATGTTGCGCAAAACGGGAGCGAAACAACGCGGCGATGGGGGAGTCGTCAACCTGCGCCGAGGTGAGCGTGGCCTTGCCGTCGTCATCCATCCCGACGATGAATTCTCTCAGCGTCCACGGCGCATTATCCTTGCCGACCTTGAATAGGTTTACCCGAATCTGTCCCAGCGGCAGCCCGTAATTCAGCGCGTCCACGACAGGCGGAACCCCGGGTATTCCCTGGTAATAAAGCTTCTCCAGAGCTTTAACGGTTGATGGCCTATCGGGATCCAGCACGCGTCGCGCCCAGAAATCGACAATCGGCTGGCATCCCGCCAGACCCTTCGAGCCATCGGGGTTGGGTATGCGGGCCTCGAAAATCATCGTCATTCGGTCCCGAGCGTTGGCGGAATTCTTGGCGTAAACGATGCGGTATTCGCCACAGTTGCCGCCATCCGCTGGCGCGAGATCAAAGCGATTGAAAAGCCCGACCGGGCGCATTCCATCCGGAGAGTCCGGATCAAGCAGGGCCGCGGCCGACAGACGCCGTTCCGGCCGCCTGTTGACCCGGATCGTTTTCCCGGTTCGCGGTTGCTTGAAAGCGGTGCGGGAAAATGAATCCACCATTCCCTGAAGGAAGGCCTCCGGCGTTGTCGGAAACCCCGGCGCGCTTGCCACAATCTGTTCAACCGTCCGCGAGAATGCAAATGGCTCGCGCAACAGCGAGGGTGTATTGATAACCACGCTATCCTTCCATTGTGGCGCGTCGGGCGGAGGAAAGGGTGGGGTGGGTTGGTGAGCGCAGCCTGTCATCAGGCCGAGCGCCATGGCGATTACGCGTGGAGCGCCGCGTTGAATCCGAAAGCATGAAAAACTCAGCATGGATAAGCCTCTCTGGAAAGACGCCGGGACAGCAGGCTCAAGTATTACAGGCTTGAATTAGCCGGGAATGAATCGAGGATCAATCGAAAAACAGCCGAGGAGACCGGTTCGCTCTGTTACACCAGCAACGCCACGCTCTTGACCTGCGCGAACACTGATACGCCCGGTTCAAGTCCGAGCTGCGCGACCGATTTACGCGTGACGCGCGACAGCAGCGGCGTCGATCCGACCCGCAGTTTCACGGTGACCTGGGCGGCGCCTTCCTCGGCGAGCGCCTCGACGGTGGCGGGAAAGATATTGAGTATGCTGGTCTGCCGCTGGCGCGCCAGCGTAAGGCTTACGTCGCGCGCCCGGATCTGGAGTCGCACCGCGCCGCCTTTTGGCAGGGGCGGGCTGGCGACGGCGAAGCGCCCGCCGGGGAAATCGAGCAGGCTGAGGTTCCAGTCCGGGTCGTGGCCGGCCACCGTGGCTTCGATGACGCTTTCCGCGTCTGGCTGATGGGCCAGCGCCAGATCGAGGCGGGAGAACAGCGCGTTGACCGGGCCGGCGGCGGTGACGCGCCCCTCATCCATCAGCACCAGGTGATCCGCCAGCCGCGCTACCTCGTCCCGCGAGTGGCTGACCAGCAGGATCGGGATTCGCAACTCCCGGTGCAGCGATTCGAGGTAGGGAAGAATTTCCTGCTTGCGGGCCTGGTCCAGCGCGGTAAGCGGTTCGTCCAGCAGCAGAATCTCGGGACTGACCGCCAGAGCCCGGGCGATGGCGACCCGCTGTTGTTCCCCGCCGGAGAGTTGATGGGGCCGCCGGTCGAGCAGGCGCTCGATGCCGAGCAGCGCGATGATGGCGTCCAGCGAAGTTTCGGGCGACCGGCCGAGCCTTTTTCGACCATATTCCAGATTGCGCCGCACGTTCAGGTGGGCGAACAGGCTGGGTTCCTGAAACACATACCCCAGCGGCCTGCGATGCGGCGGCAGGAACACGCCGGGGCCCTGCCAGAGCGCGTCGCCGACCCGCAAAACCCCCGTCGCCTCACGCTCCAGCCCGGCAATGGCGCGCAGCAACGTCGTCTTGCCGCAACCGGAAGGGCCGAAAAGCGCGGTGACGCCGTCGCCGGGAATCTCAAGATCCACCGCCAGCGAAAATCCCTCGCGCCGAAGCGCCAGCCGCGCGGCGATGCTCACGGCTGGGCCACCCGAAATCGCCGGTTGAGCCCGTAAACCGCGATCAGCAGCAGGAACGAAAACAGCAACAGGCTCGCCGAAAGCCAATGCGCTCGCGAGTATTCCAGCGCTTCGACATGATCATAGATCGCGATCGACGCCACCTGCGTCACGCCCGGGATATTGCCGCCGATCATCAGCACCACCCCGAATTCGCCCAGCGTATGCGCGAACCCCAGCACCGCCGCGGTCAGAAACCCCGGTCGCGCCGCCGGAACCGCCACGGTAAAAAACCGGTCCAGCGGCGAAGCCCGCAGCGTTGCCGCCACCTCCAGCGGTCGTCGCCCCAGCGCCACGAAAGCATCCTGCAACGGCTGCACCACGAATGGCAACGAATAGAACGTCGAACCAATCACCAACCCCGCGAAGGTAAACGCCAGCGGCTGACCACCCAGCCGAACCATCAACGCGCCCACCGGCCCATGTGGCCCCAGCGCGATCAACAGGTAAAAGCCCAGCACCGTCGGCGGCAGCACCAGCGGCAGCGCCACCACCGCCTCCACCAGAAACTTCAACCGCCAGCGGCTATGCGCCAACCACCAGGCCAGCGGCGTACCGATCAGCAACAACACCAGCGTCGTCAACCCCGCCAGTTTCAGCGAAATCCACAGCGCCGTCAGATCCTGCGGCTCGATGCTCATGGCAACCCATACCCGTGACGCCGAATGATCGCGCGCCCCTTGTCCGACCGCGTAAAGTCCAGCAACGCGCGCGCCGCCGGGCTCTCCCGCAACAACACCGCCTGCTGCTCGATCGGATCGTACAGCGTCGCATCCGGCATCCAGAAAGAACCCCGAACCGAGCCGTCGGCCTGAACAATCTGCGAATACGCCACGAACCCCAGCGCCGCGTTGCCGCTCACCACAAACTGAAACGCCTGACCCACATTCTCACCCCGAACCATCCGGCCCCGCAACGCGGCCCACAGCCCCAGCTTTTGCAACACCTGCCGCGCCGCCCGTCCATAAGGCGCCAGTTTCGGATTCGCCAGCGCAAGATGCCGAAAATCGCCCCCGCGCAGCACCGCCCCCTCCCCATCCACCCAATCCGGCTTTGGACTCCACAACGCCAGCCTGCCCACCGCATAAACAAACCGGCTCTCCGGGATCGCCACCGCCTCTCCTTCCAGCAAGGCAGGCCGCCTCGCATCCGCCGCGAAAAACGCATCGAACGGCGCGCCATGACGAATCTGCGCGTAAAGCTTGCCCGTCGAACCAAAAACCAGCGACACCCGATGACCCGACTCACGCTCAAATCGCTCCACAATCTCCGCCATCGTCGCGCTGAAATTGCTCGCCACCGCCACACGAACCTCATCCGCCCACACGCGCCCCCCAACCAGCGCCACCAAGGCGATCAGCAACCCGCACGAGAACTGAAACCGACATGAAGAAAAGCCAAACTGAATCATAGTATTCGGAATTTCAGCAGGTTACACGAAGGAGCCGCCAGGCTGGCCTACGTAACGACCTTACCATGATTGGGCTCGCAACGATCAATCAGTTCCCCCTGGAGCGTTGCTGGCAACGGAGTCGGAGACAGGAAGGCGCACGCCGACAGCCGGCCATCGCGGAGTCCCGCCCCGTTATCAATAGTTTCATATATTGTCGCGCTCAGTCGGTGCGTACCGACTGTTCCCTCTGAGAGGGTTAGGGGTTCCACGACCGAATCCCCACCGCCCCCCTATCCGTCATTCCGGGCTGAGTGGAGCGAAGACTCGGAATCCAGAATGAGGCGCTGGATTCCCGCTTTCGCGGGAATGACGGAGGGGGGGTCGGTGACGGAGTGAAACGCCCACCGCAATCCTCCCCACAAGCGTGGCTGGGGGCATTTCGACGCGCTTCATCTCGGGATACAGGGTGCGGGTACTTTCGCAACTATTGATATCGCCCATGCCTAACCGGTCGCTTCCGCCTTCGCCGGGCGTTGGAATCAGTCGCTCTGCCCTCAGGGCGGTGAAATCAGTTGACATTAACGACTCGTTCCGTTTCTCAAAACCAAAAAAATGAAACAAGCGCGCGAATTTGTGTCATATTGTAAAAGATAATAAGCTGATAACGATCATGGAATCTTGATGTTTGCCAGGAGATCGCTGATCGCCTTACCGCAAGCCCGTCATCCGGCCCTGAGGTAAACTCCAAAGGCAAGCCATCAACCAGTGATCATGGCGAGATTCAGTCACTTGATTCCAAGCGGTGTCCATGTCTATCGCGTAAGAAAGACTCTGTCTAGTCAAGTGTTAGGCGAGATGAGGCGTTTTCCACGAGTCAGTGAAATATCACCACGTGACTTCGAATCACAGGTAAAAGAATGGCTCAAATCCGTATCGGAGTCTGTTGAATCGTTTTCCGCCACACATTTAGAAAAATTAAGTGGTGTGGATGGAGAGTACGAAATCGATGTAGTAGCCCGCTTTCGAGCATTGGGCGGCGCAAGTTTTTTGGTTCTGGTTGAACGCAAGAAACATTCAAATCCAGTTGACATTGATAGATATCTACCATGATATAGGGTATGTCGCCGAATAAACCAAATATTTGCCGAGCTGGTAGAGGCTTGCTTGCCTTGCCGATTCACGCTATCGATCGTTCCATCAAGCATTTATACCGCAAGCTCAACGTCAACCCGCACGCAATAGTAGCAAGTCTGGTCTACCGAATGGGATCGATCATAATGCAATGAGTGGGATGGCTGCGAAATCGACGCCTGGGCTTGGCCTCCCTCCCGCCGCTACGTTGATTGCCGCTGTCCTGATCATGCTGCTGATTTCAGTTGCAACACCTTACCAAGTGAAACAGCAAGTCTGGATCGGCGCAAGATTCTCACCACCCCACGATTCCACCATTGGGATTGTCGTTAAAAGCGTTGACCCTAACAGTCCGGCCGCGGCCGTGCTGACGGTAGGACAAAAGTTGGTAGCAATTTCCGACGGTGCGAACAGTGTTCCGCTAGACCCGGTGATCCTCGAAGCGCCAAACAATCTGCCAACCTATGAACTCTTCAATCGTTCGGTCGCCGTCCAGAATGATATCTGGCGCGTCCTGCAAAACGAGGAAGTGCGGTTTCAAACAGACACGAATGAATGGTTGACGGTACACCCGCAACCCGAATGGCCGCCTCGCGCCATTTCCAGGCCGTATTGGTCTTACTCGATTCTCTCATCTATCGGCGTTCTCTTTGGGCTCCTTGTTTGGACCAGAAACCCGAAGGCGCTGTCGAGCGCTTTTATGCTATTGGTCGTTTGCCTTATTTTCCTGACGCTCAACGTAACCATTCTTCTCGATAGAGAGCTTGCCCACCCTGCTCTCTACATGCGAACCGTATCCGCCCTGGAAAATTTTGGAACAAATCTCATTTTCTCGGCCTATATGGGGTTGTTCCTGATCTATCCAAAACGATTGGCTCGACCAAAGGTGGCGTTGGCAATACCGATCATCGCCATGCTGATCCCGCTCAATAGCACAATCCAATGGCTGGAGATCCCTGTCCATGCTTATATGTTCCATTTTCTCTTCACCGCCACGATCATGCTCATGATCTTCTACCTCCAGTGGAGAGCATCAAGAAAGTCACCCGTTGACAGGTCTTTGCTGAAACTGACATTTCTGTGGATGGCCATCCCTTTTTCCTTATCCTTTTTTCTCTTTATGGTTCCAGAGTCGCTGGGCCTGAACCCGGTACTCGATCTCGACTCGGCCCGACTCGGCGTCTGCGGAGCGGGCATCGGCTTGGCGCTTGGCATTTTGGTTCATGGGTTGATCGACGTCGATAGATGGTTGGTCTACACCTTCCTTTGGCTGGGTGGCGGCGCTCTGGTCATACTGCTTGATCTATCCTTCGCGTCCCTGCTGCATATCGAACCGGTCTCGACATTGACCGCTGCCTTGATCATCGCTGGACTGGCGTATTTCCCCTTGCGTCAGCTATTACTGACCAAGTTCCTGCCGGATCAAGGGATCCCGTTACAGAAGCTCCTGCCTGAATTCGCAACGCTGATGCGGGGTGCGGCCGCTCCAGCGGACTTTGAACAGCGTTGGACCCAGATTTTGAAGACCCGGTTTCAACCCGCGGCGACAAGAACTGGAACGAAACCCGCAAGTGGTGGCGTCCTTTTGTCCGAGAGCCGCCTGGCTCTGCTTGTTCCCACTCTGGACGGTCGTCGACAGCTCATACTCAGCGGAAAAAACGATGGCGCCCAACTGTTCAACAAAAGGGATGTGGAATTCGTGAATTCGCTGCTGCTCCTGACGCGGACGCTCCTACACGCCAGTAATACGCGCCGCCATGCGAAGATTCAGGAACGCAGCCGCATCATGGCGGATCTGCAAGCCACGCTGGGAAAGAAGATCCGGTCGCTCGTGGTCGATGCTCCGGGAGACGATGAGAGAGTCTGTGCTCAGAATGCATTGTCCACATTGAATGACACCGTCCATTTTTCGGCTCAAAAAGATCCCATTGCTTTTTCCGAGCTAATCGACACATGGCGGCGGGAGTTCATGGAACGCCTAAAAGGCGCTCGCGTCCAGCCGAGGTGGGAATCACAACTCACGGAAGGCGTCAACCAACTATCACCCATGAAGTCGATGATTCTCACCAATATCCTGAGAGAATCGATCACCAATGCACTGAAACATGCGAATCCCAGGACGATTATTGTCAGAATAGCCGCGACGCCCCGAAAACTGATCGTCACTGTCAGCAATGACGGAGACATAACCGATCCCGAGAATTGGAACCCCTGTTTTGGCCTGAGTGGCATGCGCTCGCGTATCCAGTCCGTTGGTGGAGAAGTGCAGGTGAAAAAACATGAGGATAGCGATCAGAATTTTGTCCAGATAAAGGCGCTCATGCCAATCGACTGATGGTGGATGTATCTACAAACAATCCTAACTTGACCAATCCCGACGCCGAGGCGCCCGCGCGATATCTAATCGTTACCGGTATAATTGTTATACTCATTGCCATCGCGGCATTTTATCAGATGACACGACAACCGTGGATCGGAGCCCGGTTCTCCGCCGTGGATGGATTCCACGGCATTGTCGTCAAGAAAGTCCATGCTTTTGGTCCCGCATCCGCCGTATTGACCAAAGGGGATCGATTGGTCGAAATCTCTGATGGGCATCTTACCGTTCCCCTGGACCCCATTATTCTCGAAGAGCCAAATAACCTGCCGACCTATCAACTTTTCAATCGATCGCTTGCGCTCCAGGACGATATTTGGAGAATTCTCGAGAAAGAGACGGTTCGGCTGCGAACAGATGACGGCGAATGGCTGTCCATCAAGCCAGAAGAATCCCGCCCATTCAGCGCCATCCCCGCGGTGTTCTGGTTTTACCCGCCAATTGCATCGATCGGTGTTTTTCTCGGCGCATTGGTATGGTTGCGGCAACCAAACACCTCTATATCCCTGTTCATATCCCTTCTCGGCTGGATCTACTATATCGGGATGTGTGAAATGATGCTTATCGATAGAGAATTGGCTATTGGGGGAAACTATTTCAAAATCTTACTAGCAGGTGAGAACTTCGGAACGAACGGCTATATCGCTGCCGCTTTGTCGATACTCTATACCTATCCTTCAATGATAATCGCACCAATACAGTGCATATCGATTTTTGCCGCGGCAATCTTGATCGCGCTAAACAGCACCTTCCAATGGATAGAGCTTCCAATACACGCATTTCTGGTTCACTTTTTGTTTACGAATTCAGCTCTGGCGCTCGCGGTGTGGTTTCAATGGAGAAGCGCACGCTATCAACCGATAGCAAAGGCCACGCTACTATGGATGGGGTTGTGGATGTTCATTACTATGGTGGTTGCCCTCCTGATTTTTCTGGGGCCCATGATAGTGGGTGATACATCAATCATACCCATCGAGTCTTCCCGACTGGTTATCTCATCATTTTCTATCGGGATGTCATTTATTATTTTTCGCTACCAGTTATTCAATGTCGAGCGCTGGTGGTTTCTGAGTCTGGTCTGGCTCCTCGGAGGCGCGCTAGTCATCATATTCGATATATTATTTGTGATTTTTCTCAACCTGCAACCGGCCCTTGCCATGACATTCTCCCTGGTGGCCGCCGGGTTGTTGTATTTCCCCGCCAGACAGTGGCTGCTGACTCGAATGCTGCCCGATAGACACGGGTCGATCGAGGACAGGATCACAGCGGTCATTGCCAAACTCAGTACGCAACATGAGGATTCGAGCAGGCGTTTGGGCTGGGAAAACCTGCTAAGGAGCTATTTCAAACCTGCGCGGATGGCGCCACAGCCATACCCTGTCACAACCACCCGACTCACCGATAGTGGTTTATCGCTCCTCGTCCCCGGTGATGATGAAAATCAAGGTTTTCTCCTCTCTGGAAAAAACTTCGGCAAGACGCTGTTCAATAAAGAAGACATCGACCTTGTTCACGCGCTCCACATACTCAACAGCATGGTCAGAGAGGCCAAATCGACCGCTGAGCAATCGGCAAAATGCGAGCGCCATCGGATCATGCAGGATCTTCACGATACGATGGGCGCGCAGTTGCTGACGTTGATCCACCGATCAAATCGCAATGAATATGCTCAAAAGGTTCGGGAGACATTGCAAAACCTGCGCGAATGCATCCGCATTTTATCCTATGATCACCCTGTCAAGTTGTCGGAATTACTGACGAATTGGCGTGTGGAAATGCAGGATAAGGCGGATACGAATGGATTCAGACTCGATTGGGTATATGCCGATCCCTATCATGAAGAGATCGTCATCAAACCCCATGACGCGCTACTTTTTTCCTTTCTTGCGCGGGAGCTATTGATCAATTTCCCGGTATCGATAAAGCCTCGCGCGGTTACAATCAAACTCAGACCGTACGGTGCTGCCACTCGCATTACGCTGTTGATTCTGGGAGGAAAGGAGACACATGAAAGATACCGAAAGCATCTGGTATGGCTCACCAATATAACCTACTACGCCCAATCAATAGGTTACAGGCTAGCAACCCGATATTTCGGCGACAAGCATGATCCAAGATTGGTTATCGTCATAAACCCTGCTCTCTAATTCCAGTTGATCACGGTAATTATCCTATGGAAACTCCGGCTGGATAAAGAGTATCCCGGAAGGGATTTTGTCGCACTTGCAAATAGTGGAGGTGGGAACTAAGGTTACTTATCAACAGGATAAATCAGGTTGATCGGCTCCGAGGCGTCGGCAACACCGTTTAGGGGCGGCGATTCGAAGCATGCCCCCACTCATTTTGAAGAGAAGAATGACTGGCGCAACCATCCAATCCGGGGCGCGCGCATGATATCACCGTGGAATCCGCCAGCAACGTTCCGCCGCATGTATAGCTGGTTTACATTATGACGTTGTGAGCGATTCCCGGACGCTCAAATGGCGTCCGGAAAGCAGTCCGGGCGGGATCGCGTAGGCGCAGCCCCTCCGGTGGAGATGCCGTCGCTCGCCGGAGCGCCAGCATTCTAGCTGGCAAGAGACCAGGCCGTCTCTACCGGGCGCCATTATCGCGCTAACATCTGGGGCGTGATCTCGGTGAAACGCCGTGATCCAGGCCAGTCGGTCTGATAGACTGAAGTCCATCGGGCAGTGAGGTCGCCGTCACTAATGCCTGATGCGCATTGGGCCTGCGACGCTTCCCGGTCGCGGTTGTCTCTTTGTGATCCGGTTGCGCAAGCGTTAGATGGAGCGGGTACATTAAGGCATGAACAAGAACAGGACGATATGCGTATTGCTGTTAGCGCTGACTTTCTCGTCTGGCGTTGTTGACGCCAGCCCGCCCTTGATTATCCGACCACAATTTGGTTACGGATTCATTGATTCGTCTGGTCCCAATGCTGGTGGGAATCTGAATCATTTGGGTATGCGGCTATTGCTCGATGCTGGGGGCAATAAAAGGTATGGCCTGGAAGCAACTGAGTTTAGTCCGGAAAAGGGAAGGAGATTTTATTCGGTTGGAATTGCTTTGGAGCAACGATTGTGGAATTGGTTCAACATGTCTATTGGTACAGTGGGGTACTTTGATTACGGGGCGAGCTCGGAAAACCCGGTTGGTCTAATGACTAACCTAGGTTGGGAACCAAGTAGTTACAAGTCCTTGAAGCCATTCATTACTTACAGAAATGATTTGATATTTGGTAAGGAGGTCGATGTCGCGCACTCGTTGAGCGCGGGACTGAGTTTTGAATTCTAGAATTCATCTGACAAGGCAAATTTACTCGGAGCATGTCCGCGACGCTGGTTTGTTTCTCAAGCCTCGCGTTGGTTCAATGCGCGGGGTATTCTCGATCGCAGGCGGGAGACTCATGAGTCACGAAAAAGAGCAAGTGCGCAGGTTCTATGAGGTGATCTGGAACGAGCGCGATAAGGAAGCGGTTCCGGAAGTGCT
>Ga0256832_1001999_pt1 | contig 13882 bp, 25 predicted proteins | sample 134614metaG_FD_190534 | JGI IMG/M metagenome (GOLD analysis project Ga0256832, IMG submission 190534) | Hydrothermal vent microbial communities from Lau Basin, Pacific Ocean - 134-614 | ecosystem: Environmental > Aquatic > Marine > Hydrothermal vents | place: Pacific Ocean: Lau Basin | collected...
GGATCAATGGTGCCGTTGGTCTCGATATCGATAATCAGCTTGTCCAGGTCGGTACGCTGCTCGACACGTGCTGAATCCACTGTATAGGAAATGCGATACACCGGTGTGAAACTGGCATCCAGACGAAGCGCGCCAACACTGGCACCTTCTTCATCTTCCAGCTCGGCACGTGCCTTGGCGGGTACATAGCCACGGCCCATTTCCACGTTCAGTGTCATGTTCAGCTCGCCTTCCTTGGTCAGGTTGGCAATCACGTAGTCGGGATTCACGACTTCCACATCATGATCAAGCGTGATATCGCCTACGGTAACAGCACCCGGGCCTTTCTTGCTCAGCTTCAGGGTAGCCTTGTCACGGTTATGCATTTTCAGTGCGACACCCTTCAGGTTGAGCATGATTTCCATCACGTCTTCCTGTACGCCCTCAATCGAGGAGTAGGCGTGAAGCACACCGTCGATCTCGACGCTGGTCACGGCACAACCCGGCATGGACGACAGCAGTATGCGACGCAGGGCATTGCCCAGCGTGTGACCAAAACCGCGCTCGAGCGGCTCCAGCACGACCCGCGCCGTACGTTCGTTTACAGATTGCACGTCTACAATACGTGGCTTCAGGAACTCGGTAACCTTGCCCTGCATGAAAAGCCCTCTTAAGCTGTTGCTTTACTTGGAGTACAACTCGACAACAAGATGTTCATTGATTTCGGCCGGCAGATCCGAACGTTCCGGAAGCGCCTTGAACACGCCTTCCATCTTTTTCGCATCCACGTCGATCCAGTCAACAAACCCGCGCTGCTCGGCAATCTCAAGCGCAGACTGCACGCGCAGCTGCTTGCGTGATTTTTCCGCAATGGCCAGGTTGTCATTCGGCCGCACCTGGTAGGACGGAATGGTGACACGTTGACCGTTCACGGTAATGGCATTGTGACGTACCAGCTGGCGCGCTTCGGTTCGGGAAGCGGCAAAGCCCATGCGGTAGACCACGTTGTCCAGGCGACCTTCCAGCAGCTGCAACAGGTTTTCACCCGTGGAGCCTTTCTTGCCGGCGGCGGCCTTGTAATAGTTACGGAACTGACGTTCCAGTACACCGTAGATACGGCGCATTTTCTGCTTCTCGCGCAGCTGGGTCGCATAATCCGACAAGCGTGTACGACGCTGTCCATGCTGGCCCGGCGGGAATGGACGATTTTCGATCGCGCATTTCGCGGTGTAACATTTTTCGCCTTTCAAAAACAGCTTGGTGCCTTCACGACGGCACTGGCGACATTTGGGTCCTGTGTACTTGGCCATTTGCTCTCCTCCGCCTTACACGCGTCGCTTCTTGGGCGGACGGCAACCGTTGTGCGGAATCGGGGTCACATCGGTAATGTTGGTAATTTTGAAACCGGCATTGTTCAGGGCACGCACCGCAGATTCGCGACCTGGACCCGGACCCTTGACCTCGACCTCGAGGTTCTTGAGACCGAATTCCTTGACCATCTCGCCGACACGGTCGGCAGCAACCTGTGCTGCAAACGGCGTACTCTTGCGAGAACCGCGGAAACCGGAACCACCGGCGGTGGCCCATGCCAGCGCATTGCCCTGGCGATCGGTGATGGTCACGATCGTGTTATTGAACGACGCGTGAATGTGGGCGATACCGTCAACCACATTCTTCTTGACCTTTTTCCGCGTACGAGTCGGTGCTTTTGCCATGTTCTATCTACCTGTTACGAATACTTTATCGACGAATCGGACGACGCGGACCCTTGCGGGTACGTGCATTGGTGCGCGTGCGCTGACCGCGCATCGGCAAACCACGACGATGACGCATGCCGCGATAGCAACCCAGATCCATCAGCCGCTTGATGTTCATTGACACGGTACGGCGCAGATCGCCTTCTACCGTGTATTTGGCCACTTCGTTACGAATGCTCTCGACTTCCGGCTCGGACAGATCCTTGATCTTGGTGTCCGTGCTGACGCCAGTCGCTTCACAAATTTTCTTCGCCGTGGTGCGGCCGATACCATAAATGGCTGTCAGCGCAATCACTGCGTGTTTCTGCGGCGGTACATTAATCCCGGCTATACGAGCCATGAATCTGATCTCCTCAACGGGACAAAGCGGTCTGCGTGTCGCGAAACGCGCAAGAATACCGGGTTTTGCCCCTTATTTCAATCCAAAAACCAAACAATTAGTGGCGTTTGACGCCTGTATCAGCCCTGGCGCTGTTTGTGGCGGCCATCCTTGCAGATAACCCGGACCACGCCCTTGCGACGGACAATTTTACAGTTGCGGCAAATACGCTTTACTGATGCACGAACTTTCATGATTCACCTGTTTCAATCAGCGCTAACGCAGCAGACCGGAACGACCCTGGCCCTTGAGGTTAGCTTTTTTCATCAGACTCTCGTACTGGTGAGACACCATGTGAGACTGAACCTGGGCCATGAAGTCCATCACCACGACCACGATAATCAAAAGGGACGTACCGCCAAAGTAGAAGGGCACGTTCCAGTACAAAATCAAAAACTCCGGCAACAGACAGACCGCGGTGATATAGATCGCGCCTGCCAGCGTCAGGCGTGTCATCACACCATCGATATACCTTGCCGTCTGCTCACCTGGACGAATACCGGGGATAAACGCACCCGACTTCTTCAGGTTGTCAGCGGTCTCCTTCGAATTGAAGACGATCGCCGTATAAAAAAAGCAGAAGAAGATAATCGCCGCCGCATAAAACAATATATACAGAGGCTGTCCCGGCGACAGTGCCGAGGAAATATCCTTCAGCCAGCCAAACCCTTCATTGCTGCCGAACCACTGACCCGCCGTTGCCGGGAACAGGATAATGCTCGACGCAAAGATCGGCGGGATAACGCCCGCCATATTCAGCTTCAACGGCAGATGCGTACTCTGTGCCGCGTACATCTTGCGGCCCTGCTGCCGTTTTGCGTAGTTCACGGTAATCCGGCGCTGTCCACGCTCGACGAATACCACGAACGCTGTCACAGCAACGGCCAGCGCAAACAGGAACAGTATACTCAGGGTGTTCATCTCGCCGGTTCGCACCAGCTCCAGTGAACCGCCGATCGCTGCCGGCAGGCCGGCGACAATACCCGAGAAAATAATGATCGAAATACCGTTACCGATACCCCGCTCTGTTACCTGTTCACCGAGCCACATCAGGAACAGTGTGCCTGTTACCAGGCAAGCCACCGACGAAATAACAAACGGCAGGCCCTGCAAGATCACCAGCGGTTGCCCACCGACGATCTGGCCCTGCAACGCTGTCGAAATACCGATTGCCTGGAACGTTGCCAGTACCACCGTGCCATAGCGCGTGTACTGGGTAATCTTGTGCCGGCCAGCCTCACCTTCTTTCTTCAGCTGTTCCAGCGACGGCACGGTATACGACAACAACTGCATAATGATGGATGCCGAAATGTACGGCATGATGCCCAGCGCAAACAGTGACAGTCGTTTCAGCGCGCCACCCGAGAACATGTTAAACATGTCCAGGATTGTGCCTTTCTGCTGCTCGGCCAGAATTTCCAGCACGACCGGATCAATACCCGGCAGCGGGATAAATGAGCCGATACGGAAAACCAGTATCGCACCCAGCACGAAGAAGATGCGCGTGCGCAGCTCCTTCAGTTTACCGATGTCACCGAGACCCCCGGTAAGACCCGCTGCACCCGCACCTGCCACCCGGATTAATCCTCGACCTTACCGCCGGCGGCTTCGATTGCCGCACGCGCACCCTTGGTAACGCGCAGCCCCTTCACCGTGACAGCTGTAGTAATTTCACCGGATGCGATGATCTTCGCATACAGCGTACTTTGCTTGAGGATCCCGGCCGCCTTGAGCGACGCAAGATCAACGGCGCCGTCTTCGACAGCGGCCAGTTCGTGTAAACGCACTTCCTCGGTCACCATCGACTTGCGCGACGTAAAGCCGACTTTCGGCAAACGACGCTGCAAGGGCATCTGGCCACCTTCAAAACCGACCTTGTGGAAACCGCCGGAGCGCGACTTCTGGCCCTTGTGGCCACGGCCACCGGTCTTGCCCAGGCCGCTACCGATACCACGGCCGACACGCTTGGCGTCAGGACGGCTGCCAGCAGCAGGCTTCAGTGTATTCAGGCGCATATCAGACTTCCTCTACCTGCAACAGGTACGAAACCTTGTTGATCATGCCGCGATTTTCCGGCGTATCGATCACTTCGACTGAATGACGAATACGGCGCAGGCCAAGTCCGGCCACACACGCCTTGTGCGATTTCAGTCGTCCACTGGTGCTCTTGGTCAGAGTCACCTTCAATTTCTTGTCTGCCATGGCTTACCCCAGGATCTCTTCGACCTTCTTGCCGCGCTTGGCTGCCACCATGTCGGGGGAGCTCATTTCGGCCAGGCCTTTCATGGTTGCGCGAACAACGTTGATCGGGTTGTTGGTGCCGATGCATTTCGCCAGCACATCACGCACACCGACGACCTCAAAGACAGCGCGCATGGCGCCACCGGCGATAATACCGGTACCTTCTGAAGCGGGCTGCATGTGCACCTTGGCTGCACCGAATGTCGCTGTAATCGGGTACTGCAAGGTACCGTCCTTGAGCGCAACCTGCTGCATGTTCTTGCGGGCATTTTCCATCGCCTTCTGGATAGCGACCGGCACTTCACGCGCCTTGCCACGACCGAAGCCAACCTTGCCCTCACCGTCACCCACGACCGTCAGTGCTGCAAAGCCGAATTGACGGCCACCCTTTACCACCTTGGCAACACGATTGATTCCGATCAGCTTTTCCTGCAGACCGTCCGAGTTCGCCTGGTTATCGACATTCGCCATAGTGCAACCCTTACCCTAGAATTCCAGACCGCTTTCACGCGCGGCATCCGCCAGCGCCTTCACTCGGCCGTGATATTTAAAACCGGAACGGTCAAACGCGACCGCAGTGATACCAGCCGCTTTGGCGCGTTCAGCTACCGCCTTGCCAATCGCAGCGGCTGCATCGGTATTACCGGTGCTCTTCACGTCCTTGCGCAACTCCTTGTCCAGCGTCGATGCGCAGACCAGAACCTTGTCGCCACTACCATCGATAACCTGCGCATAGATATGCCGCGGGGTACGGTGGATACACAGACGCGGCCTGCCGAGTTCGCGGATCCTGGCGCGGGTCTTGCGAGCGCGCCGCTGTCGTGATGCTTTTTTGTCCATGCTGATACCTTCGAATTAACTATTTCTTCTTGGCTTCTTTACGCACGATGATTTCATCGGCGTACTTCACGCCCTTGCCCTTGTAGGGCTCCGGCGGACGGTAGGCGCGAATTTCAGCTGCCACCTGTCCGACCTTCTGCTTGTCCATCCCTTTAATAACAACATCGGTCTGGCTCGGTGTTTCAACCGTGACACCCTCGGGCACGGCATAATCGATCGGGTGCGAGAAACCCAGCGTCAGGTTCAGTTTCTGGCCCTGGGCCTGTGCGCGGTAGCCGACGCCGACCAGCTGCAGCTTCTTTTCGAACCCTTCGGTAACACCAAGGACCATGTTATTGATCAACGCACGCGTGGTGCCCGCCAATGCCATCGCCGCCTTGGAGCCATCCTTCGGCGCAAAGGTCAGCACATTGTCGTTCTGCTCGACCTTTACCGAGGCATGCACATCACGCTGCAGCGAGCCCTTGCTTCCCTTGACAGTAACTGCCTGGCCACTGATAGAGAATTCGACGCCTTTTGGCAATTCAACCGGATTTTTTGCAACTCTGGACATGGTTATCTACTCATCAGGATACGTAACACAACACTTCGCCACCTTCTCCGGCAGCACGTGCAGCACGATCACTCATTACACCTTTCGAGGTTGAAACAATGGCAACACCCAGACCACCCATCACTTTGGGCAGCTCGTCCTTTGCCTTGTAAATGCGCAGACCCGGACGACTGACACGCTTCAGCGTATCAATGACCGGCTGGCCTTCGTAGTATTTGAGCGAGACATTCAGGGACGGCTTGCCGTCTTCGTCCTGCTCACTGAAATCAGCGATATAACCCTCTTCCTTCAGCACGTTTGCAATGGACTGCTTGAGCTTTGAAGACGGCATTGACACCGATACCTTACCCGCCCGCTGGCCGTTACGGATGCGGGTCAGCATGTCGGCGATAGGATCTGTCATCATAATCTGCGTACCTCTGTCTGAATTCTGCGCTGTTACCAGCTGGCCTTGACCAGGCCGGGCACATCACCCTGCATGGCGTGTTCGCGCAGCTTGTTGCGCGCCAGACCGAACTTGCGATAGTAGCCGTGCGGACGGCCGGTAATGCGGCAACGATTGCGCTGGCGGCAGGGGCTGGCGTTACGCGGTAGTGCCTGCAACTTCAGCTGCGCCTCATAGCGTTCCTCTTCCGACTTGTTCGCATCGGCGATAATTTCCTTCAGCGCCGCACGCTTTGTTGCATATTTCTTGACCATCTTGGCGCGTTTGATTTCGCGCTGGATCATGGATTGTTTGGCCATGGTGCCGTTTCCTCAGTTCCTGAACGGGAAGTTGAACGCTGCCAGCAGCGCACGGCCTTCCTCGTCTGTTTTAGCCGTGGTCGTGATATTGATATCCAGACCACGTAATGTATCAATCTTGTCGTAATCAATTTCGGGGAAAATGATCTGCTCACTTACACCCATATTGTAGTTGCCGCGACCATCGAAAGACTTCGGGCTCATGCCGCGAAAATCCCGTACGCGTGGGATCGCGATCGAAATCAGGCGATCCAGGAATTCATACATGCGTTCACGACGCAGGGTGACCTTGCAACCGATAGGCCAGCCCTCACGAACCTTGAAACCCGCGACTGATTTACGCGCATTACGCACAATCGGCTTCTGTCCGGCGATCTTGGTCATATCGGACATCGCGTGTTCCATGACCTTGCGATCACCAAGTGCCTCACCGACACCCATGTTGAGGGTGATCTTGGTAATGCGTGGAATTTCCATCACGTTCTTGTACTGGAACTGCTCCTGGAGCTTGCCAATAACTTCGTCGTGATACTGTTTTTGCAACCTGGCCATCTTCAGCTACTCTCTCAGACGTCAACGACTTCGTCGTTGGACTTGAAAACACGTACCTTGCGACCGTCTTCCAGTGTACGGAAGCCAACACGATCACCCTTCTTGGTCTGCGGGTTGTACAACATAACGTTGGACACGTGAATCGGCATCTCTTTTTCGATAATGCCACCGGCCACACCCGCCTGCGGATTGGGCTTGGTGTGCTTCTTCACAATATTGACGTTTTCCACGATCAGCTTGTCGACCTCGGGCAGTACTTTCAGCACGTTGCCGCGCTTGCCACTGTCCTTGCCGATCATCACGACCACGTCATCACCTTTACGTATCTTGCGCATAATCCTGACTCCCGCCTACAGCACTTCAGGTGCAAGCGAAATAATCTTCATAAACCGTTCACTACGCAGCTCGCGCGTAACCGGGCCAAAGATGCGGGTACCGATCGGCTCCAGCTTGGCATTCAGCAGCACGGCTGCGTTGCCATCGAAGCGAATCAGGGAGCCGTCCGGGCGACGGACACCCTTGGCGGTACGAACCACAACCGCGTTGTAGACCTCACCCTTCTTGACCTTGCCACGAGGAATCGCCTCTTTAATACTCACCTTGATGATGTCGCCAATACCGGCGTAACGACGGTGCGAGCCGCCCAGCACCTTGATGCACTGGAGACGGCGGGCGCCGCTGTTATCTGCGACATCCAATTTGGTCTGCATCTGGATCATGACTTAACCCCGTAATTCTCTGCTTCAATCAGCCAGCAGGCCGATCGACGACTTCAACCAGTGTCCAGGCTTTGTTCTTGGACAGCGGTCGACATTGTTTAATAGATACCGTATCACCGGCACGGCATTCATTGTTTTCATCATGAATGTGCAGCTTGGTGGAACGACGGATGTATTTGCCATACAGCGGATGACGAACCTTACGTTCAACCTTCACCACGGCACTTTTTTCCATCTTGTCACTGACGACCAGGCCGGTCAGCGTACGGACTGTTTTGCTATCTTCACTCATGCCGCTTCACCCGCTCTGGCCTTTTCGTTCAATACGGTTTTGATACGCGCGATGTCACGGCGTACCTTTTTCACCTGATCAGGACGTGTCAACTGACCGGTTCCCTGCTGCATACGCAGGTTGAACTGCTCCTTCAGCAGGCCATCCAGCTCCAGTTTCAGCTCATCGGCTGACTTCGCACGAAGATCACTCGCGTTCATCACATCACCGTCCGGTTAATAAAGGTGGTGCGCACCGGGAGTTTCGCAGCAGCAAGCTTGAATGCTTCCCGCGCCAGCTCTTCCGGCACGCCTTCCATTTCATAGAGCACACGACCGGGCTGGATCTTGGCCACCCAGTATTCCACATTACCCTTACCCTTACCCTGGCGAACCTCGATAGGCTTCTTGGTAATCGGCACATCGGGGAACACGCGGATCCACAACTTGCCACCACGTTTTACGTGACGGGTAATGGCACGACGCGCCGCCTCGATCTGACGGGCAGTAATCTGTCCGCGCGTGGTCGCCTTGAGGGCGAACTCACCGAAGCTGCATTTGTTACCGCTGAGCGCCAGACCACGATTGCGGCCTTTCTGCTGCTTGCGGAATTTTGTTCTCTTGGGCTGTAACATCTCTTCGCGACTCCCTTACTTGGCACCGGCTGCTTTCTTGGCAGGCTCGGGCTCAACATTCTGCTCATCGCGATCAAGGATCTCGCCCTTGAACACCCAGACTTTCACACCAATCACACCATAGGTCGTGTTGGCACGCGTCACGCCGTAGTCGATATCGGCACGCAGTGTGTGCAGTGGCACACGACCTTCGCGGTACCACTCGGTGCGCGCAATCTCGGCCCCGTTCAGACGACCGGCAACCATGATCTTGATGCCTTCAGCACCCAGGCGCATTGCATTACCAACCGCGCGCTTCATGGCACGGCGGAACATGATGCGACGTTCCAGTTGCTGTGCGACACTTTCGGCGACCAGCTGCGCCTCGATCTCGGGCTTGCGAATTTCTTCGATATTCACATGGACCGGCATCCCCATCTTCTGCGACACCAGGGCGCGAAGTTTTTCAATGTCCTCGCCCTTCTTGCCGATCACGATACCCGGGCGGGCGGTATGAACGGTAATAATCGCATTATTCGCCGGACGCTCGATCTGGATGCGGCTCACGGATGCATGCTTGAGTTTCTGCTTGATGAAATCCCGCACCTCGATATCGAGATTCAGGAAATCCGCATAATGCTTTGAATCCGCGTACCACTTCGACGTCCAGTCCTTGACGATGCCGAGGCGAATACCTGTTGGATGTACTTTCTGGCCCATGCCGTACTCTCTTCTCTACTCGGGATTACTGTTCAGCGACAGTAATCTGGATATGACTCGTGCGTTTCAGAATCTGGTTGGCGCGGCCCTTGGCACGTGCGTTCCAGCGCTTGAGGGTACGACCCTCGTTCACACAAATCTCGGAAACCTTTAACTCGTCCACGTCCGCACCTTCGTTGTGCTCGGCATTGGCAATCGCCGACTCGAGCACCTTGCGCACCATGTGGGCAGCCTTCTTGTTGCTGAAAGTCAGCACTTCGAGCGCTTTTTCGACCGGCAGACCGCGAACCTGGTCAGCAACCAGCCGGGCTTTCTGCGCGGAAATGCGCGCGTGACTCAATTTTGCAGACGCTTGCATAATCTCTACCCTTATTTGGATTTTCTGTCCGCGGCGTGACCCTTGAAGGTACGCGTCACAGCGAACTCACCCAATTTGTGACCCACCATGTTCTCGTTGATCAGAACCGGCACGTGCTGGCGACCATTGTGTATTGCGATGGTCAGGCCAACCATATCGGGCAGCACCATGGAACGGCGCGACCAGGTCTTGATCGGCTTGCGGCTGTTGCTGCTCACGGCTTCATCAACTTTCTTCATCAGATGAAGATCAATGAAAGGTCCTTTTTTTACGGAACGTGGCACTGTCTTTAACCTCTGTCGTTACTTCTGATTGCGACGGCGGACAATCATGTTGTCCGTGCGCTTGTTTTTCCGGGTCTTGTAACCCTTGGTCGGCATGCCCCAGGGGCTTACCGGATGACGGCCACCGGAAGTACGGCCTTCACCACCACCGTGCGGGTGGTCAACCGGGTTCATGGCAACACCACGAACGGTCGGGCGCACACCGCGCCAGCGCGTTGCGCCTGCCTTGCCCAGTGAGCGCAGGTTGTGCTCGGAGTTACCGACTTCACCAATGGTAGCGCGGCAATCGACCGGCACCTTGCGCATTTCGCCGGAGCGCAGGCGCAGGGTGGCGTGCTGGCCTTCACGTGCAACCAGCTGTACACCGGCACCGGCACTGCGGGCAATCTGCCCACCCTTGCCCGGTTTCATCTCGACGTTGTGTACCACGGTACCCATCGGGATGTTGCGCAGCGGCATGGCATTACCCGGCTTGATCGGTGCTTCGATACCGTTGTGGATTTCCGCACCTGCATAGACACCTTTCGGCGCCAGGATGTAGCGGCGCTCGCCATCGGCGTACAGCACCAGCGCGATATGCGCACTGCGGTTCGGATCATACTCCAGGCGTTCGACGCGACCCGGCACACCGTCCTTGTTGCGCTTGAAATCGATAATACGATAGCGCTGACGATGACCACCGCCACGGTGACGCGTGGTAATGCGACCCTTGTTGTTACGACCGCCGTTCTTGTTTTTCTTTTCAAGCAACGGCGCCCAGGGATCACCCTTGTGCAATGCTTTCTCGACAATCTTGACGACGAAACGGCGTCCCGGAGATGTCGGTTTTGACTTGACGATAGCCATTATTCTGCGCCCGCGAAATCGATGTCTGAACCTTCAGCCAGCGTGACGTAAGCCTTCTTCCAGTCGGAACGGCGGCCCATCGTCTGCCCGAAGCGTTTTACCTTGCCCTTGACGTTCAACAGCTGCACGCTGTTCACTTTCACGTCAAACATTTTTTCCACCGCCTTGCGAACTTCAGGCTTGCTGGCATCGCGCAGCACCTTGAAGACATACTGACGGTTGAGGTCGGCCGCACGCGTGCTCTTTTCAGAGATCACCGGACCCACCAGAATTTTGCTCAATCGCTCGTTCATGCGAGCCTCTCCTCAAACTGCTTCAGTGCAGCAACAGTCATCAGCACCTTGTCAAAACCAACCAGGCTGACCGGATCAGTAATTGACGTGTCGACAACATCAACCTTGTGCAGGTTGCGTGCGGCCAGGTACAGATTTTCATCCGGATCCTCGTGAACGATCAGTACGTTATCGAGATCCATGTCTTTCAGCTTGCCGACCAGCTCTTTCGTCTTCGCAGAACTGACCGCGAAATCGTCAACCACCACCAGGCGGTCCTGCCGGACCAGCTCTGAAAGGATCGAACGGATCGCCGAGCGATAGGCCTTTTTATTGACCTTTTGCGAGTAATCACGAGGACTTGCTGCAAAAGTCACACCACCACCACGCCACAGCGGGCTGCGGATTGTACCAGCACGCGCGCGTCCTGTCCCCTTTTGTCGCCAGGGCTTGGCACCGCCACCGCTGACCGCGGATCGATTCTTCTGCCCGACGCTGCCAGAACGCGCTGCCGCCATGTAGGCCACGACGACCTGGTGTACCAGGGTTTCGTTGAATTCCTGTCCAAATACCGCGTCGGCAACGTCCAGGCTCGAACCACCATGCATATTGATATTCATGTCCGATCCCTCTTACCGCGCCTTGACCGCGGGCGTAACAATCACATCACCGCCACGTGAACCCGGCAGCGAACCCTTGACCAGCAGCAGGTTGCGCTCGGCATCAACGCGAACGATTTCCAGGTTCTGCTGAGTGCGGCGCACATTACCCATGTGGCCTGCCATGCGCTTGCCCTTGAACACGCGGCCCGGCGTCTGACACTGACCGATAGAACCCGGCGCACGATGCGAGAGCGAGTTACCATGGGTGGCGTCCTGCATATGGAAGTTATGACGTTTCACGCCACCGGCAAAGCCCTTACCAATGGTGGTACCTGCAACATCGACCTTCTGGCCGGCCTCGAACACATCGACGCCGAGCTGCTTGCCGACTTCGATATCGTCACCTTCGCCGTCTTTCAGGCGGAATTCCCACAGACCACGACCCGCTTCGGTACCTGCCTTGGCGAAATGCCCGGCAGCTGCCTTGTTCACGCGCGATGCGCGGCGTGAACCGGTCGTCACCTGGTAGGCCCGGTAGCCGTCCGTGTCCTGCCCCTTGACCTGGGTGACACGGTTCGGCTCGACCTCGATGACCGTCACAGGGATGGACTCGCCCGCTTCTGTAAAGATGCGGGTCATGCCTGCTTTTTTACCAATTAATCCGATTGCCATGACCGCGCCCTCAGTTCAGTTTGATCTGCACGTCAACACCGGCCGCAAGGTCCAGCTTCATGAGTGCATCAACGGTTTTATCTGTGGGATCCACAATGTCCATCAGACGCTTGTGGGTACGGATCTCGTACTGATCGCGGGCGTCCTTGTTGACGTGCGGCGAAATCAGAATGGTGAACCGCTCCTTCTTGGTCGGCAGCGGTATCGGACCGCGCACCTGCGCACCGGTACGCCGAGCCGTTTCGACAATTTCACGTGCTGACTGATCGATCAAACGATGATCGAACGCTTTCAGCCGAATGCGAATTCTTTGATTTGCCATGTCAACCTCTAAAGAACAGGGACAGCATTCAATCCGTCCCGATTATCCCTCAATCCGGTACCGGTGCAGGCCGAAACCTGCACCCGTCCCACTGTCTTGCTTACTCGATAATTTTTGCGACCACGCCGGCGCCGACGGTACGGCCACCTTCACGAATCGCAAAACGTAACCCTTCTTCCATCGCGATCGGTGCAATCAGGCTTACCGTGATCTTCACGTTGTCACCCGGCATCACCATCTCGACACCTTCCGGCAGGTCCACTGCACCCGTCACGTCCGTGGTCCGGAAGTAGAACTGCGGCCGGTAGTTGGCAAAGAACGGCGTATGACGTCCGCCCTCTTCCTTGCTCAGTACGTACACTTCCGCCTCAAACTTGGTATGCGGGGTGATCGTTCCCGGCGCCGCCAGCACCTGGCCACGCTCCACTTCTTCTCGCTTGGTACCGCGCAGCAACACACCCACGTTGTCGCCGGCTTCTCCCGAATCCAGCAACTTGCGGAACATCTCCACACCCGTGCAGGTGGTCTTGGTCGTGTCCTTGATGCCAACAATCTCGATCTCGTCGCCAACCTTCACCACACCGCGCTCGATACGGCCGGTCACCACCGTGCCACGACCCGAAATCGAGAACACGTCCTCGATCGGCATCAGGAACGGCTGGTCCACCGGGCGCTCCGGCACCGGAATGTAGCTGTCCAGCGCATCCAGCAGCTTCTCGATCGACGGCACACCGATGTCACTGGTGTCGCCTTCCAGCGCTTTCAGCGCCGACCCGGTAATAACCGGCGTATCGTCACCCGGAAAATCGTAGCTATCCAGCAGCTCGCGAATCTCCATCTCGACCAGCTCCAGCAATTCTTCATCGTCAACCTGGTCGGCCTTGTTCATGTATACAATGATGTACGGTACACCCACCTGGCGTGCCAGCAGGATGTGCTCGCGCGTCTGCGGCATCGGACCGTCAGCGGCGCTCACCACCAGAATCGCACCGTCCATCTGCGCCGCACCGGTGATCATGTTCTTCACGTAATCCGCGTGCCCCGGGCAATCCACGTGGGCGTAGTGACGCTTTTCCGTCTCGTACTCCACGTGGGCGGTCGCGATCGTGATACCGCGCGCACGCTCTTCCGGTGCATTGTCAATCTGATCGTAGGCCT
>Ga0256832_1002000_pt1 | contig 13881 bp, 23 predicted proteins | sample 134614metaG_FD_190534 | JGI IMG/M metagenome (GOLD analysis project Ga0256832, IMG submission 190534) | Hydrothermal vent microbial communities from Lau Basin, Pacific Ocean - 134-614 | ecosystem: Environmental > Aquatic > Marine > Hydrothermal vents | place: Pacific Ocean: Lau Basin | collected...
GGCGATCCGCGCCGCCACTGCGTCGGGATCGCCGGTGCCGTCCACGGTCACCACCCGGTAGTGACGGCGCAGCACGGCCAGCGCCGGCTCGGTCTGCGCGCGGTACACCGCCAGCCGGCGGCGCACCGTCTCGGGGCGGTCGTCGTCGCGGACCACCAGGCGTCCCTCGCCGCAGGCGGGACAGGGGTCGCCCTCGGCGTGCTCCCCCGCCACGGTCACGGCCTGGCAGCGGTCGCACACCAGCCGTCCGGAGAGGCGCCGCACGATCTCGGCGTCCGGCACCTCGATCACCACCACCGCCGGCGCCGCCAGTCCCCGCTCCCCGATGAGCGCCACCAGGCCCTCGGCCTGGGGAACGGTGCGCGGGAAACCGTCCAGCAGCCAGCCGCCGCGGTCCGCCGGGATCCCGGCCAGCACGTCGCCCACGAGACCGAGCACCAGGTCGTCCGGCACCAGTTCGCCGCGGTCCATGATCGCCGCGATCCGGTCGGCCTGGTCCAGGAGCGCCGGCGGGCAATCGCTCCTGGCCGCGGCGTCGCCGGCGGCGGCCCGGCGGCAGAGGCGCAGGATGTTCCCCGTGGAGACGTGCTCCAGGGAGAACCGCTGCACCAGCCGCTCGGCCTGCGTTCCCTTGCCGCTCCCCGGCGGGCCGAACAGGATCAGGTTCAACACCCTACCTCCGCGCCCGCAGGCGGCCCTTGGTCATGAACCCGTCGTAGTGGCGCATCACCAGGTGCGACTCGATCTGCTGCAGCGTGTCCAGCCCCACGCCGATGACGATCAGCAGTCCCGTGCCGCCGAAGTAGAACGGCACGTTCATGTAGTGGATCATCAGGTCGGGCAGGATGGCGATGGCCGCCAGGAAGAACGCCCCCGGCAGCGTCACGCGCGTCAGCACCCGGTCGATGTAGTCGGCCGTCTTCCGCCCCGGCCGCACGCCGGGGATGAACCCGCTGTTCTTCTTCATGTTGTCCGCCAGGTCCACGGGATTCAGGACCACGGCGGTGTAGAAGTACGTGAACAGCACGATCAGGATCGTGTAGCTGACGATGTACACCACGTGCGGCGGCTGGAACATCGCCGTCAGGGCGTCCACGAAGGCGTTGTCCTTGAAGAACGCCCCCAGGGTGCCCGGGAACATGATGATCGACTGGGCGAAGATGATGGGCATCACGCCGGCGGTGTTGACCCGCAGCGGGATGTGGGTGTTGGCGCCGCCGTAGATGCGCCGCCCCACCACCTTCTTGGCGTACTGCACCGGGATGCGCCGCTGTCCCTGGGTGATGGCGATGATGCCGGCGATGACCGCCACCATGAACGCCAGCACCAGCAGCCCCGTCACCACGCTCATCTGCCCGGTGCGCAGGGCCTGGAACGTGTTCAGGATGTCGTTGGGGTAGCGGGCCACGATCCCGATGAAGATGATCAGCGAGATGCCGTTGCCGATGCCCCGGTCGGTGATCTGCTCCCCCAGCCACATGACGAACATGGTGCCGGTGGTGAGGGTCAGCACCGTCATCAGCGTGAAGCCGATGCCGGGGTGCTTCACCACGCCCATGCGCGCCAGGGCGAAGCTGATCCCAAAGCTCTGGATGGCCGCCAGCACCAGCGTCCCGTAGCGGGTGTACTGGTTGATGATCTTGCGGCCCTCCTCGCCCTCCTTGGCCAGCTTCTCGAAGTACGGCACCACCGCCTGCAACAACTGCAGGATGATGCTCGCGCTGATGTACGGCATGATGCCCAGGGCGAAGATGGTCGCCTTGCGCAGGTTGCCGCCCGCGAACAGGTCGTAGAGACCCACCAGGGTCCCCTGCTGGCCCTCGAAGAACTTGCGGATGGCCTCGAGGTCCACGCCGGGCGTGGTGATGTGCCCGCCCAGGCGGTAGACCACGAGGATCATCGCCGTGAACAGGATCCGGCTCTTCAGCTCGGGGATCCTGAACATGTTCCTGTAGCTGCCGGTGATGTTCAAGACATCGCTTCCTTTGCGAGGACTCCCCCGGGGGGCGTCGTTACTTGCCCAGCACCACCTTGCCGCCGGCCGCCTCGACGGCGGCGACGGCGCTGCGGCTCGCCTTGTCCACGGTCACGGTCAGGTTCGCGGTCTCCAGCTTTCCCCGTCCGAGCAGCTTCACCGGCCGGTCGGCGTGCTTGACCAGGCCGCGGGCGGCCAGGGCCGCCTTGTCCACGGTCTCGCCCTCGGCGAAGCGGTTCAGCCCCTCCAGGTTCACCACCTGGTAGGTCTTGCGGAAGATGTTGGTGAACCCGCGCTTGGGCACCCGGCGGTTCAGCGGCATCTGGCCGCCCTCGAACCAGGGCGGCATGCCGCCGCCGGACCGGGACTTCTGGCCCTTCTGGCCCCGGCCGGCGGTCTTGCCGGTGCCGGAGGCGGGACCGCGGCCCAGGCGCTTCCGCTCGCGGTTGGCGCCGCGGGGGGCACCCAGATTGTTCAGCTTCAGCATCTCACTCCACCTCTTCCACGCGGACCAGGTGCCGCACCTTGTGGATCATGCCCCGGATGGACGGCGTGTCCGCATGGACGACCGTCGCCTGGTGGTGACGCAGCCCGAGCGCGGCGATGATCCGCCGGTGCTTCTCGGGGCGGCCGATGGTGCTGCGCACCTGGGTGATCTTCAGCTTACTCATCGCTGCTCGCCTCCTGGTCCGCCGCCGGCGCCGGAGCGGCGGTGGCGGCCTCGGGCTTCCGCTCCGGACGCGGCAGGCCGAACACCTCGGGCACCGAGATGCCGCGCTTCCGCGCCACCTCCTCCACCGACCGCAACTGGCGCAGGCCGTCCATGGTGGCCTTCCAGACGTTGTGCGGGTTCCGCGAGCCCAACTGCTTGGTCAGGATGTTCTTGATGCCGGCCGCCTCCAGGATGGCGCGCACGCCGCCGGCGGCGATGACGCCGGTGCCGGGAGCGGCGGGCTTGAGCACCACGCGGCTGGCGCCGTACCGGCCCTCCACCTGGTAGGGAATGGTGTCGCCCACCATGGGCACCTTGTACTGGCTGGCGCGGGCCCCCTCGCTCGCCTTGCGGATGGCGTCGGCGATCTCGTTGGCCTTGCCCAGCGCCACGCCCACCTTCCCCTTGCCGTCGCCCACGGTGACGATGGCGTTGAAGCTGAAGCGCCGGCCGCCCTTGACCACCTTCGCCACCCGGTTGATGGCGATGACGGTCTCGAGCATGTCGCTGGCCTCGCGGTCGCGGTCACGGCCGCGGCCGCGCCCGGGCCGCCCGCCGGGACGTCCGTCCCGCCGGCCGCCGAAGCCGCCGCGCCCGCGCCCGCCGGGGCGCTGCTGCCGGCCGCCGGCCGCGCCGGCCGGTCCTGCTGCCGAGGTGTTGGGCATATCGGTCATCACGTCGCTCCTGTGCTGGGTCCTCGCCGGTTCCTAGAATTCCAGTCCGCCGTCGCGGGCGCCGCGCGCCAGCGCCGCCACCCGCCCGTGGTAGAGATAGCCGTTGCGGTCGAAGACCACGCGGGTGATCCCCTTGGCCTTGGCCCGGTCGGCCAGCAGGCGGCCCACCCGGTAGGCGGCGGCCTGCTTGGCGCTCAGCTCCTCGGGCACCTCCACCGCCTCCAGCTTCCGGCTGTCGGCGGCGGCCAGGGTGTGGCCCGCCCGGTCGTCGATCACCTGGGCGTAGATGGCGCGGTGGCTCCGGAACACCGTCAGCCGCGGCCGCTCGGGCGTGCCGTGCACCCGCTTGCGCACCCGCACCTTCCGCTTCAGCCGCGCCGCGCGCCGATCGTGTGCTGTGTCCTTCATGACAGACGTCCTCCCGGCCGGTTACTTGGCCGCGGCCTTGCCGGCCTTCCTGATGATCTCCTCGCCCACGTAGCGGATGCCCTTCCCCTTGTAGGGCTCCGGCTTCCGGTAGGCGCGGATCTCGGCGGCCACCTGGCCGACCCGCTGCTTGTCGATCCCCTTGACGTTGATGTGCGTCTGGTCGGGGCACTCGATCTCGATGTCGTCGGGGATGGGGTACTCCACCGGGTGGCTGAACTGCAGCTGCAGGTCCAGCACCTTCCCCTTCACCTGGGCCCGGTAGCCCACGCCCACGATCTCCAGCTGCTTGACGAACCCCTCGGTCACGCCCTTCACCTGGTTGGCGATGAGCGCCCGCACCAGGCCGTGCCGCGAGCGCATGGCCGGCGTGTCGTCGGGGCGGCTGATGGTCAGCACGCCGTCGGCGATCTCGTAGGACAGCCCCTCGGGGATGTGCTGCCGGTGCTCGCCCTTCGGGCCCTTGACGATCGAGGTGTTGCCCTCGATGGTCACGGTGACCCCCGCGGGGATCGGAATCGGTTTCAGTCCGATGCGCGACATTGTCGTCCTCTCCTCTGCGCGACCCTACCAGACCTCACACAGGATCTCGCCGCCCACGCCCTGGCGCCGGCACTGGTGATCGGTCATGATCCCCTGGTTGGTGGAGACGATGGCGATGCCGTAGCCGCCCCGCACCTTGGGGATCGAGTTCTTGTCGGCGTAGACCCGGCGCCCGGGCCGGCTGACGCGGCGGATGCCCTCGATCACGCCGGTGGGCTGGCCGTCGCGCTCGTAGTACTTCAGGGTGATCCGCACCTTGCCCTGGGGCCCCTCGTCCACGTCCTCGACGGCGGCCACGTAGCCCTGCTCCAGGAGCACCCGGGCGATGGCGCGCTTGGTCCCCGACGCGGGGATCTCCACCCGCCGGTGTCCGGCCTGGGTGGCGTTGCGGATGCGCGTCAGCATATCCGCGATGGGATCGGTCATGCTCATGTCTTCAGCTCCCGACAGACTGGGTTACCAGCTCGACTTCACGACGCCGGGCAGATCGCCCTGCAAGGCCAGCTCGCGGAAGCACAGCCGGCAGATGCCGAACTTCCGGTAGTAGGCCCGCGGCCGACCGCAGCGGCGGCAGCGGTTGTAGGCACGCACCTTGAACTTGGGCGGCCGCTTGGCCTTGGCGATCAGCGACTTCTTTGCCAATGCGATCCTCCTCCTAGCGCCGGAACGGCATGCCGAGCAGCTTCAGCAGCTCCCGGCCCTCTTCGTCGGTCCTGGCGGTGGTCACGAACGTCACGTTCATGCCGCGCGGCTCGTCCACCTTGTCGTAGTCGATCTCCGGGAACACGAGCTGGTCCTTCAGGCCCAGCGTGTAGTCGCCCCGGCCGCTCAGGCGGGTGGGGACGCCCCGGAAGTCCCGGATGCGGGGCAGGGTGAAGTTCAGGAAGCGGTCCATGAACTCCCACATGCGGTCGCCGCGGAGGGTGACCCGCGCCCCGATCTTCATGCCGGCCCGCACCTTGAAGTTGGAGATGGACTTGCGGGCCGTGGTCTTGACGGCCTTCTGTCCCGTGATGGTCTCCAGGTCCTTCAGGGCGTTCTCCAGGCTCTTGGGGTTCTGCAGCGCCCGCCCCAGCCCCACGTTGAGCACGATCTTGGTGGGCCGCGGGATCATCATCGGGTTGGTGTACCCGAATTTCTCCTGCAGCGCCGGCCGCACGTCGCGCTCGTAGATCTCTCTCATCCTCGGCTTGGCCATGGTTCCGTTTCCTCCTGCCGGCCGGCTCAGTTGGCGAGCATCTCGCCGCACTTCTTGCAGGTCCGCACGTGGGACCCGTCCTCCAGCGTCACCCGGCCGGTCCGGGCGGGCTGACCGCACTTGGGGCAGATCAGCATGACGTTGCTCAGGTGGATGGGCGCTTCCTTCTCGATGATGCCGCCCTGGGGCAGCGCCTGGGTCGGCCGCGTGTGCCGCTTGATCAGGTTCACCTTCTCCACGATGACCCGCTGGGTCTTGGGGAAGACCTTCAGGACTTCGCCCTCCATCCCCCTGTGGTTGCCGGCGATGACGCGGACCTTGTCCTTCTTCCTGATGTGCATCACAGCACCTCCGGCGCGAGCGAGACGATCTTCATGAAGCGCTTCTCGCGCAGCTCGCGGGCGATGGGACCGAAGATGCGGGTCCCCACCGGTTCCTTGTCGTCGTTGACGATGACGGCGGCGTTCTCGCCGAACCGGATGTAGGTCCCGTCCTTGCGGCCGATCTCCTTGCGCGTCCGCACGACCACCGCCTTGACCACCGTCCCCTTCTTGATGTTGCCGTTGGGGATGGCGGACTTCACGGTGCAGACGATGATGTCCCCGACGCGGGCGTAGCGGCGCCTGGTCCCGCCCAGCACGCGGATGCACTGGGCGGTCTTGGCGCCCGAGTTGTCCGCGATGGTCAGCATCGTGTATTCCTGAATCATCGGTCCCTCTCCTTGGGCTACTTGGCCCGTTCCAGGATCTCGGCGACCCGCCAGCGCTTGGTCTTCGAGAAGGGCCGCGTGGCCATGATCTTCACCACGTCACCGACCCGGCACTCGTTGTTCTCGTCGTGGGCCGCGAACTTGGCCCGGCGCGTGATGATCCGCTTGTAGAGCGGGTGCTGGAAGCGCCGGTCCACGCGCACCACCACGGTCTTGTCCATCTTGTCGGAGACCACGGTCCCGATCCGGACGGCCCGGAGATTCCTCTGCGTGTTCGCCATCGTCACCTGTTCTCCCTGTCTGCGTCCGCCGCGGGAACGCGCCGGCGCGTCATGCGCCCTGGCGCCGCTTCTCGTTCAGGACGGTCTTGATCCGCGCCAGCTCCCGCCGGACGTTCCGCACCGCCAGCGGGTTGTCGATGCGGCGCATCTTCAGTTCCATCCGCATGTTGAGCAGGTCCTCGGCCTTCTCGCGCTCGAGGCTCTCCAGCTCTTCCACGGTCATCTCGCGGTACTCGTGTGCCTTCGTCATGGTCAGCTATCCCCCTGCCGGCGCACCATGCGCGTCTTGAACGGCAGCTTGGCCCCGCCCAGGCGGAAGGCCTCCTTGGCCAGCTCCGGCGTCACCCCGTTGATCTCGTAGAGGATGCGGCCCGGCTTGATGACCGCCACCCAGTACTCGGGGTTGCCCTTGCCCTTGCCCATGCGGGTCTCGGCGGGCTTCAGCGTGATGGGCTTGTCCGGGAACACGCGGATCCAGACCTTGCCCATGCGCTTGATCTTGCGGGTGATGGCCACACGGGCGGCCTCGATCTGGCGGCTGGTCATCCAGCCGCACTCCAGCGCCTGCAGGCCGTAGTCCCCGAAGGCGACACTGCTGCCGCGGAAGGCGGTGCCCTTCATGCGCCCCTTCTGCATCTTCCGGAACTTGGTTCGCTTCGGCATCAACATGGCTCGTGGTCCTTTCCCGTCGCCCGCCAGGCGGGCCGGTCAGCGGTCAGGAACGCTCCTCGTGCACCTGGGACCGCAGCTTCTCCTTGAAGTCGGCCGGGAAGATCTCGCCCCGGCAGATCCAGACCTTCACGCCGATGGTGCCGTAGGTGGTCTTGGCCACCCGCGTCCCGTAGTCCACGTCGGCGCGCAGGGTGTGCAGGGGCACGCTGCCGTCCTTGTAGCTCTCCACGCGGGCCATCTCGGCGCCGCCCAGACGGCCGGCGCAGCGGATCTTGATCCCCTTGGCGCCCATGCGCATGGCGGTGGCGATGGCCTTCTTCATGGCGCGGCGGAAGGAGACCCGGCCCTCCAACTGGCTGGCGACGTGCTCGGCCACCAGCGGGGCGGACAGCTCGGGCTTCTTCACCTCCTCCACGTCGAACTTGACCGGCTTGTGCACCATGCTCTCCAGCTCGGCCTTGATCTGGTCGGCGGTGGAGCCGCGCTTGCCGATCACCACGCCGGGGCGGCTGCTCTGGACGATGATCTGGACCTTCTCCCGGTAGCGGCGGATCTTGATGGCCGCCACGCTCGCCCGGGACAGCCGCGCCATCAGGTACTTGCGCAGCAGGTTGTCCTCCTCCAGCCAGTCGGCGTAGTTCTTCTCGCTGAACCAACTGGAGTTCCAGTCCTTCACGATCCCCAGGCGGAAACCGATCGGATGCGTCTTCTGACCCATGCTCGTCCTTTCCTCTCCCGCCGCGGCCCCGCCGGGCGGGCGCCGGGACACCGCGCCGTCACTCCACCGGCGCGACCGTGACCTCGATGTGACTGGTCCGCTTCAGGATCCGGTAGGCGCGCCCCTGCGCCCGCGGGCGGATCCGCTTCATCGTCGGGCCGGCGTCGACCCGGATTTCCTTCACGTAGAGCTGGTCGTCCTGGGGCGCCACTTCCTCCGCCTGCGCGCGCACGTTGGCCGCCGCCGAGGCGATGGTCTTGCCCAGGATCGGCGACGCCTTCCGGGGCGTCATGCCCAGGATCGCCAGCGCCTGGTCGACGCGCTTGCCGCGGACCAGGTCGGCCACGATGCGGGCCTTCCGGGGCGACACCCTGACAAACCGACTTTTTGCACGGCCGTCCATTCCCAGTACCTCCGCCTGTCGGCCTACTTCTTCTTGTCCTTGTTCTTGTGGCCGCGGTAGGTCCGCGTCGGCGCGAACTCACCCAGCTTGTGGCCCACCATGTTCTCCTGGATGTAGACCGGGACGAACTGCCGCCCGTTGTGCACGGCGATGGTGTGGCCCAGGAACTCGGGCACGATGGTCGAGCGGCGGGACCAGGTCTTGATGGCCCGCTTCTCGCCCTTCTCGTTCATGGCGACGACCTTGGCCAGCAGGTGGTCGTCGACGAACGGTCCCTTCTTGATCGATCGAGCCATGTCGCTCCCATCCTTCGTCCGCGCCGCGCGCCGGCGGCGCCGTCATGCCCTACTTCTGCCCCCGACGCCTCACGATGAACCGGTCCGAAGGCTTGCGCCGGCGGGTCTTGTAACCCTTGGTCGGCTTGCCCCACGGGGTGCAGGGGTGGCGTCCGCCGCTGGTGCGGCCCTCGCCGCCGCCGTGCGGGTGGTCGATGGGGTTCATCGCCACGCCGCGCACCGCCGGGCGCCGGCCCAGCCAGCGCGACTTGCCGGCCTTGCCCAGCACCACGTTCTCGTGGTCGGCGTTGCCCACCTCGCCGATGGTGGCGTAGCAGTTCTTGTGGACCATCCGCACCTCGCCGCTCGGCAGGCGCAGGGTCACGTAGTCGCCCTCCTTGGCCAGCACCTGGGCGAAGGAGCCGGCGCTGCGGACGATCTGGCCGCCGCGCCCGATCTGCAGCTCCACGTTGTGCACCAGGGTGCCCAGCGGGATGCGGTGCAGCGGCAGGGCGTTGCCGACGGTGAAGGGGGCCTCCTCGCCCGCCAGCACCGTGTCGTTCACCTTCAGGCCGTTGGGCCAGAGGATGTACCGCTTCTCGCCGTCGGCGTACTTCAGCAGGCAGATCCGCGCGCTGCGGTTGGGGTCGTACTCGATGGTGGCGACCCGCGCCGGCACGCCGCGCTTGTCCCGCTTGAAGTCGATGCGGCGGTAGCGGCGCTTGTGACCGCCGCCCCGGTGCCGCACGGTGATGCGCCCCCGGTTGTTGCGGCCGCCGGACTTGGTCAGCGGCTCGAGCAGCGACTTCTCCGGGCGGTCGGTGGTCAGCTCGCTGAAGTCCGACACGGTCCGGAAGCGCTGGCCCGGGGTCACCGGCTTGAGTTTCTTGATGCCCATGTTCCACCCCTGCTGCTGCCGCGGCCGCGCCGCGGCGGGTCACTCGACTAGACGTTGTCGAAGAGGTCGATGCTGTCGCCCTCGGCGAGGGTCACCACGGCCTTCTTCCAGTCGGCGCGCTTGCCGCTGAACCGGCCCAGTCGCTTGATCTTGCCGCGCATGTTCATGGTGCGCACGCTCTCGACCTTCACGCCGAAGTAGTGCTCCACGGCCTGCTTGATCTCGTGCTTGTTGGCGTCCGGGCTGACCTGGAAGAAGTACTGGTTGTGTTCCTCCCGGGCCCGGGTGCCGCGCTCGGTGATCAGCGGGCGCTGGATGACCTTGCTCAGGTCCTTCATGATCCGAACACCTCCTCGGCCCCGCTCAGCGCCGACTGGGTGAACACCACGTTGTCGGCCCAGAGGACCGCGTAGGCGTTCAGCTCCGCGTGCCGCAGGGTGCGCACGCCCTTGATGTTGCGCAGCGACTTGTAGGCCGTCTCCGCGCCGTCGGGCAGGACCACCAGCGTGTGGCGGCCCGGCAGCGCCATGGCCCGCAGCATGGCGGCCATGGTCGCGGTGCGGGGCTTCTCGAGCTGCAGGTCCTCCACGACGGCCACGCGCTCGTGCCCGGCGCGGTCACTGAGGGCCGAGCGGAGGGCCAGGCGCCGCACCTTGCGCGGCAGCTTCAGCCGGTAGTCGCGGGGATGCGGCCCGAAGGCGCGGCCGCCGCCCACGCGCACCGGCGAGCGGGCGCTGCCGGCGCGGGCGCGGCCGGTCCCCTTCTGCCGGTACAGCTTGGCGCCGGACTTGGCCACCTCGCCGCGGGTCTTGGTGTCGTGGGTCCCCTGGCGCTGGTTGGCCAGGTAGACCCGCACCGCCTGGTACAGGGCCTGCCGGTGCACCGGCTGGTCGAACAGCGCCGCGGGCAGCTCGACCGTGCCGATGGCCTCGCCGGCCTGGTTGTAGAGGTTCGCCTTGGCCATGTTCTACCTCGTCTCCCGTGGGCCGCCTCAGCGGCTGGCGCGGATCACCACGATCCCGTTCTTGCTTCCCGGTACGCTGCCCTTGACCAGCAGCAGGTTCCGCTCGGGATCGACCCGCACCACCGTCAGGTTCTTCTTGGTCTCGCGCTTGTTGCCGTACTGGCCCGCCATGCGGGTGTTCTTCAGGACCCGGCCCGGCTTGGTGTGCATGCCGATGGAACCGGACATGCGCACGTTCTTGCTGCCGTGGCCGGCGGGGCCGCGCCCCTGGTTCCAGCGCTTGATGCGCCCGGTGAAACCGCGACCCTTGGTGGTCCCGGTCACGTCCACCCGCGCCACGTCCGCGAAGATGGAGACGTCCACCCGGTCACCCGGCTGGTAGCTGTCCCCCTCCTCCAGCGGGAACTCGCGCAGCACCCGCGCCGGCTCCAGGCCGGCCTTGCGGAAGTGCCCCTGCAGCGGCAGCGGCGTGTTCTTGGGCTTGCGCCGGCCGAACCCCAACTGCACGGCGCCGTAGCCGTCCTTCTCGGCGGTCTTGACCTGGGCCACGAAGCAGGGGCCGGCCTCGATCACCGTCACCGGCACGTGCCGCCCCTCCTCGTCGAAGAGGCGCGTCATGCCGATCTTCCTGCCGATCAAACCCTTCATGCTCGCTCTCCGGCGTTGTCCCGGCTCAGACCTTGATCTCGACGTCCACGCTGGCCGGCAGCGTCAGCTTCTTCAGGAAATCCGTCGTCTGCGACGTCGCGTTCTCGATCTCGATCAGGCGCTTGTGGATGCGGATCTCGAACTGCTCCCGCGACTTCTTGTCCACGTGCGGCGACCGCAGCACCGTGTACACCGAGCGGCGGGTCGGCAGCGGCACCGGCCCCCGCACCAGGGCGCCCGTCCGCATGGCGGTCTGGACGATCATCTGGGCGGAGCGGTCGAGAACCGCCGGCTCGTAGGCCTTGAGCCTGATCTTGATCTTCTGTCTGGCCACGATCGTGTCTCCTTGTTCGCGATGGCTACTCCAGCATCGCCGCCGGGCGGCGCCTGCTCGCCTGTCGCCGGCCGCCGCGCGGCGGCCCGTGACGGAACTACTCGATGATCTTGCTGACGACGCCGGCGCCGACGGTGCGGCCGCCCTCGCGGATGGCGAAGCGCAGACCCTCTTCCATGGCGATCGGGGTGATCAGCTCCACCGTCATCTTCACGTTGTCCCCCGGCATCACCATCTCCACGCCCTCGGGCAGCACCGCCGTCCCCGTCACGTCCGTCGTCCGGAAGTAGAACTGAGGACGGTAACCGCTGTGGAACGGCGTGTGACGGCCGCCCTCCTCCTTCGTCAGCACGTACACCTCGCCCTCGAACTTCGTGTGCGGCGTCACCGAACCCGGCTTGCAGATCACCATGCCGCGCTCCACGTCTTCCTTCTTCATCCCGCGCAGCAGCAGACCCACGTTGTCGCCCGCCTGACCCTCGTCCAGGATCTTGCGGAACATCTCCACGCCCGTGCACACCGTCTTGCGGCTCTCGCGGATACCCACCAGCTCCACCTCGTCGCCGGTGTGCACCCGGCCGCGCTCGATCCGACCCGTCGCCACCGTCCCGCGACCGGAGATCGAGAACACGTCCTCCACAGGCATCAGGAACGGCTTGTCCAGATCACGCTGCGGCGTCGGAATGTAGCTCTCCATCGCCTCCAGCAGCTCGAACACGCACTTCGCGTCCTCGCTGTCCGGATCCCCGCTCTCCAACGCCTTCAGCGCCGAACCCTTGATCACCGGAATCTCGTCGCCCGGGAAGTCGTACTGCGACAGCAGCTCCCGAACCTCCAGCTCCACCAGCTCCAGCAGCTCAGGGTCGTCCACCATGTCCGTCTTGTTCAGAAACACCACGATGTACGGCACGCCCACCTGACGCGCCAGCAGGATGTGCTCCCGCGTCTGCGGCATCGGCCCGTCCGCCGCCGACACCACCAGGATCGCACCGTCCATCTGCGCCGCGCCCGTGATCATGTTCTTCACGTAGTCCGCGTGACCCGGACAGTCCACGTGCGCGTAGTGACGCTTATCCGACTCGTACTCCACGTGCGCCGTCGCGATCGTGATCCCACGCTCCCGCTCCTCAGGCGCCTTGTCGATCTCGTCGAACGGCACGTAGTTCGCCAGGCCCTTCTTCGACAGAATCTCCGTGATCGCGGCCGTCAACGTCGTCTTGCCGTGGTCCACGTGGCCGATCGTCCCCACGTTGACGTGCTCCTTCGTCCTCTCGAACTTCTCACGTGCCATGACGGCGACCTCCTTGGGTGCTGTCGGCGGTCAGCGGGACGTCCACGCGCCCGTGTACCGCTGGATGATCTCGCTCGCGATCCGCTCCGGCACGATGTCGTACCTGGCGAACTGCATCGTGTAGCTGGCGCGTCCCTGGGACAGCGACCGGATCTGGGTGGCGTAGCCGAACATCTCGCTCAGCGGCACCTCGGCGGTCACGACCTGGACCTCGCCGCGGGGCTCCATCTTCTGGATGCGTCCCCGCTTGGTGTTCAGGTGGCCCGTCACGTCGCCCAGATGCTCCGGCGGCACCACCACTTCCACTTCCATCACCGGCTCCAGCAGGACCGGTCCCGCTGCCTGGACCGCCTGCCGGAGGGCCTCCGCGCCGGCCGCCTGGAAGGCGAACTCGGTGGAGAACTCCTCGTCGAACGATCCCCCGGCCAGGGTGATCTCCAGGTCCACCAGCGGGTATCCGGCCAGGATCCCGCTCCCGCAGGCCTGCAGCGCCGAGGTCTCCACGGCGCGGGCCATGACCTCCGGGATCACCTCGGTCGAGACCGCGTTGCGGAAGCTGACCCCCGCCCCGCGTTCCGCCGGCTTCACCTGCAGGACCACGTGGGCCACCTGCGTCCGGCCGGCGGTCTGGTGCTCGAAGCGGTAGTCCCGCTCCGCCTCCCGGGTGATGGTCTCCCGGTACGCCACCTGCGGGCGTCCCACGTTCACCCGGACCCCGAAGTCCCGCTGCATCCGGTCGGTCAGGATCTCCAGGTGCAGCTCGCCCATCCCGCTGATGATCGTCTGCCCCGTGTCGGGATCCTGCCGCACCTGGAACGTGGGGTCCTCGTCCCCCAGCGCCGCCAGGACCTCCTGCAGCTTGTCCTGGTCGGCCTTGGTCTTGGGCTCGATGGCCACGAAGACCACCGGCTCCGGAAACTCCATCCGCTCCAGGAGGATCGGCCGGTCCACGGCGCAGAGGGTGTCGCCGGTGCGGAGCTTCTTGAAGCCCACGATGCCGACGATGTCCCCGGTCCGCGCCTCCGGGATCTCCTCCCGCTTGTTCGCGTGCATCAGCAGGATCTTGCCGATGCGTTCCTTGCGACCGGTGCCCGCGTTGAGGGCCGTGCCGCCCGCCTTGAGCGTCCCGCTGTAGAGCCGGACGTAGGCCAGGCGCCCCA